>Ga0302311_10002063_pt1 | contig 23102 bp, 12 predicted proteins | sample III_Palsa_N1_3_FD_200449 | JGI IMG/M metagenome (GOLD analysis project Ga0302311, IMG submission 200449) | Peat permafrost microbial communities from Stordalen Mire near Abisko, Sweden - III_Palsa_N1_3 | ecosystem: Environmental > Terrestrial > Soil > Palsa > Peat permafrost | place: Sweden... | reverse complement strand
CGGCGGGCTTTGCCGCTTCGCGGTCGCCTTGCGATTGCATGTTGGACAAAATAACAACACCCAAAAATGATGTCAATTACTCCAACACATCGACACTCCACCCGACACCAAAGCCGGCCTCAGCGCGACAATCGCCCGACGACCATCCCCGCCTGCGCGGGGATGACGAAAGGGGCGACTCAAAAAAGCCGCAGACCTATGAGGATCTGCGGCTTTTTGAATGGTCGGAGTGAGAGGATTCGAACCTCCGGCCCCTGCCTCCCGAAGACAGTGCTCTACCAGGCTGAGCTACACTCCGACGCCGGGAGGCAGTCTTATAGCGGGAAGCTTTCCCAAGATCAAAGGCAAAAATGCACGGCAAGCCTTGCCGGGCAAAATTTGCCGGGCGGCAGAGAGAAAACAGTAAGGATCGCTGGGGTACAGTCGTGGAATCCCAGGGTGGCGCTAGGGATTTCGAGGGCCTGCGGAGTTGGCCGGATTCTTGCTTGGTAGAAAGCGTGCGCAAGGCCCTAAACCAAGGGATAGGGGGATATCTAGCGCGAACCGAAGCGAAGATGCAAGAAGAAAATTTCAGATCTTTAAATCGAATTTTGAATAGTTAAGAAAAAATACCGAAGTAAACGATTTTAAAAATCACAATTGATTTAGTTTTTAAGTAACCTGGAAAAGAAAGCCCGGAGCACCGCCTAAGTGTCGTCGATCATACCGAACCTTAGTCTGACTCAAATCCAAGCCCTGTCGTCCAGCCAGATTGGTGGACTGACGGCAACGGACATGGCTGCTTTCTCGCTGACCCAGCTCGCCGCGCTGACCACCACCGAGATCCAGGACCTCAATTCGACCCAGATGGGCGAATTGTCCACCACGCAGGTCACCGGCCTGACCACTACCCAGATGGGAGCGATGACCTCCGCCCAGATGGGGTTCTCGGTGGCGCAGATGTCGGTGCTGGGGTCCGCCCAGCTGGAGGCCATGAGCACCCAGGCCGTCGGCGCCATGTCGACCCTGCAGATCCGCGGCCTGACCACCACCGAGATCGGCGAGCTGACCGCCAACCAGATCGCCGCCCTGACCCCGACCCAGATCGGCGCGCTGACCACCAACCAGATCAAGGCGCTGACCGCCACGACGATGAGCGCCCTGTCCACCGCGCAGGTCGGCGGGCTCGCCAGCACCCAGATGGCGGCGCTGACCTCCACCCAGCTCAGCGCGATGTCGACGGGACAGATCTCCTCGCTGTCCAGCACCGCGATCGGCGGCCTGAGCTCGACGGCGCTCGGCGCCCTGACCACCACCCAGTTCGCGGCGATGACGACGACGCAGATGGCGGGATTGTCGGCCGTCAATATCCGCACTTTGTCGCAGACCCAGATCTCGGCCCTGGCGGCGGCGCAGATGAGCGCCTTCACCGCCACCCAGATGGCCAGCTTCAGCAGCACCGAATTGAGCGAGCTGTCCTCGACCCAGTTCGCCGCGCTGACCTCGACCGAGCTCAAGGGAATGACCGGGGCGCAGCTCAACAGCCTGACCTCCGACCAGCTGAATTCGCTGACCTCCGACCAGATGAGCGCGATGTCTTCCGCGCAGATGGCCTCGCTCAACACCACCACCGTGTCCAGCCTGACGCCGGATCAGATCGCCGCGCTGACCACCACCCAATTGACCGGGATCTCCGCCGCCGGCATCGCCTCGCTGAGCAACACCCAGATCGACGCGCTGACCGACGACCAGATCTCCAGCCTGACCGCGGCCCAGATGCGCGGACTGACCGGCGGCCAGATCGCCTCGTTCGCCAGCGACCAGATGGCCTCGCTGAGCTCGACCCAGCTGTCCAGCATCTCGACCACGGCGACGCAGGGGCTGACCACGGCGCAGATCGCGGCGCTGGCCGACAGCCAGATCGTAGGCCTTTCCGCCGCCAGCCTCAACGCCCTGTCCTCGCCGCAACTGGCCGCGCTGTCCGACGACCAGGTCTCGACCCTGACCACCACCCAGCTCAAGGGGTTGAACTCGACCCAGCTGTCCAACCTGGCCCCCGACCAGCTGGGGGCCCTGGCCTCCACCCAGATCGCCGTCCTGTCGGCGTCGGGACTGGCCGCCATCGGCTCGTTCCAGATCGTCAACCTGTCCAGCGCCCAGATCGCCGGCCTGACCACCGCGCAGGTCGCCGCGCTGACCAGCAGCGACGTCAACGCCCTGACGTCGACCCAGCTGGCGGCCTTCGCCACCACGCAGATAGCGGCCCTGACCTCGACGGGCATCAGCGCGCTCAGCGCCGACCAGATCGGCGGCCTGGCGGACACCCAGATCGCCGCGATCTCGGCCGCCGGCGCGAAAGGCTTGCAGGACACCCAGCTGGCCGCCCTGTCCTCCGATCAGCTCGCCTCGCTGACCACCACCCAGATGGCGGGACTGGTCACCAGCTCGATGGACGGGCTGTCCACCGCCGACATCTCCGGACTGACCACCACCCAGCTGCGCTCGCTGTCCTCGTCCTCCCTCTCCGCGCTGAGCGACACCCAGATGGCGGCCCTGACCGACGCCCAGATGGCCGCCCTGACCACCACCCAGCTGCGCGGCCTGAACGCCACCGACGTCGCCTCGATCAGCGAAGCGCAATTCACCGATCTGGCGAGCACCCAGCTCGCCGCGATCACCAGCACCGGCATCGGCGGGCTGACCGACGCCCAGATGGCCGCCCTGACCACCACCCAGGTGGGCGAGATGGCGGCGACCCAGATCGCCGCGCTGTCGCTCCAGCAGCTCAGCGACCTGTCGACCGCCCAGCTGCAGGCCCTGTCGGTCACCGAAATGAAGGGCTTCACCTCGACCCAGGTCGCCTCGCTGGGCCAGACCCAGCTGCAGGCCCTGAGCTCGACGCAGATCGCCTCTTTCACCAACGCCGCCGTGACCGGCTTCACCGATTGGCAGATGAGCGCGCTGGCCGCCACCCAGATCGCCGCCTTCACCGCCACCCAGATGCCGTCGCTGACCTCCACCGCGCTGGATGGGCTGAGCTCGACCGACGTATCCAGCCTGACGTCGGCCCAATTGCGGGCCCTGACCGGCGCGCAGGTCTCCTCGCTCGACCAGACCCAGCTGGCCGGCCTGACCACCACTCAGATCGCCTCGCTGACCGCCACCCAGATGAAGGGGCTGACCGCGACCGAGACCGGCTCGCTGGCCGCGACCCAGATGGCGGCCTTGGCATCCAGTCAGATCGCCGCCCTGAGCACCAGCGCCATCACCGGCCTGACCGCCACCCAGCTGGCGGCGCTGACGCCCACGCAGATGCGCGGCCTGACCGCCGCCCAGGTCGGCGCCCTGTCGTCCGACCAGATCTCCTCGTTCACCAGCACCGAACTGGCCGGGCTGACCACCACCCAGGTGCACGGACTGTCGACGACGGATCTGTCCTCGTTGACGCCGGCCGAACTCTCCGCGCTGACCACCACGCAGATCGCCACCCTGAACGCCACCGAGGTCGGGGCGCTGACCGACGCGCAGACCTCCAATCTGTCCACCACCCAACTGGCCGCCGTCACCGCGACCCAGATGGCCGCACTTTCCACCACCGGCATCAACGGCCTGTCCACCACCCAGCTGGCGGCGCTGTCGACCACCCAGCTGCGCGGCATCTCGGCGGCCGGCATCGCCGGCTTGAACGGCGCGCAGCTGGCCTCGCTGACCACCACCCAGATGAACGCGCTGGCCACCACCCAGGTGCGCGGCCTGACCTCGGACGAGATGGAATCCCTCTCCTCCGCGCAACTGGCGGCGCTGAGCTCGACCCAGATGGGCTCCTTGACCACCACCGCGCTCGACGGGTTGAGCGACGACCAGATGGCCTCGCTGTCGATCACCCAGCTCAACGGCCTGACCGCGGGCCAGGTCTCCTCGCTGGCCTCGGATCAGCTCAACGCCTTGTCCGGCACGGTGTTCGCGGCGCTCACCGCGACCCAGACCCGGGCGCTCTCGGCCCCGATCGTCGGCGCCCTGTCGAACACCCAGATCTCCAGCCTGACCACGACCCAGATCAAGGCGCTGACCACCACGGAGATCAGCGGCCTGACCAACGCCCAGATGAGCGCGCTCTCGACCGGCCAGTTGCAGGCGCTCGCCGCGACCCAGTTCGCCGCCATGACCAGCTCGGCGGTCACGGGCCTCACCACCACCCAGATGGCGGGACTGACCACCACCGAGCTGCAGGGCATGAACGCGACGCAGATCGGCGCCCTGGCCAACACCCAGATCGCCGCCCTGGCGACGACGCAGATCGCCGTGCTGAGCGCCGCCGCCATTTCCGGCCTGTCGGGCGGCCAGGTCGGCGCCCTCTCCTCGTCCCAGCTGGCCACCTTCACCTCGACCCAGATCGCCGCCTTGTCGGCCAATGGCGTGTCGGGTCTGACCGACAGCGAGATGGCGGCCCTGACCACCACCCAGGTCAGGGGCCTGACCAGCAACCAGATGGGCGAGCTGAGCAGCCAGCAGGTCGCCGACCTGTCCACCGCCCAGATCGCCGCCCTGTCGGTCACCCAGACGCGCGCCATGGGGTCCACCCAGCTGCAGGCGCTGACCTCGACGCAGATCGCGGTGCTGGCCTCGACCCAGATCGCCGCCCTGAGCGCCACCGGCATCGCCAGCCTGACCGCCACCCAGATGACCTATCTGTCGACCGGCCAGCTGGCGGCGATGACCACCACCCAGATGGGCGCCCTGACCTCCGGCCAGATCGGCGCGCTGAGCACCAGCGAGTTGGCCGGCCTCGCCACCACCCAGCTGCGCGGCCTGTCGACCACCGTCGTCTGGAGCCTGACCACCACCGAGCTGGCGGCGCTGAGCGCGACCCAGATCGGCAGCCTGACCACCACCCAGATCGGCTCGCTGGTCGACACCCAGGCCGCCGCCTTGTCCGCCGGCCAGCTGGCCGCGCTGGGCGCCACCCAGATCGCCGTCCTGTCCTCGACCGCCCTCTCCGGCCTGACCACGACCGAGGTGGCGGCGCTGACCACCACCCAGCTGCGCGGCCTGACCGCCACCCAGATCGGCGAATTCTCCAACACCCAGCTCAGCGCCCTGGCCACCGGGCAGCTCTCGGAGCTGTCGGTCACCCAGATGGGCGGCCTGACCAGCACCGACGTCCAGGCTCTCTCCACCACCCAGATCGCCGCGCTGGCCGCCACCCAGATCGCCGCCCTGAGCGCGACCGCCGTCAGCGGATTGACCTCCACCCAGATCGCCGCCCTGTCGGCGACCCAATTCACCGCCCTGACCACCACCCAGGTCGCCGGTCTGACCGCCGGCCAGATCGATGCCATGACCTCGACCCAGATCGGCACGATGACCACCACCGAGGTCAAGGGCCTGACCGCGACCGAGCTGACCAGCCTGACCGCGAACCAGCTGGGCGGCCTGTCCACGAGCCAGATCGCCGCCCTGACCGCCACCGCGCTGGGCGGACTCAGCGAGAGCCAGATGGCCGCGCTGTCGACCACCCAGCTCGGCGCGATCACCGCGACCCAGATGGACGGCCTCACCTCGACGGCGCTGTCGGGCCTGACCACCGCGCAGATGGCGGCCCTGTCGACCACCCAGCTCGACGCCCTGACCGCGACCGAGATGCCGTCCTTCTCGTCGACCCAGCTGGAATCCCTGACGAATACCCAGCTGGACTCGCTCAATTCCACCGAACTCGGCGCCCTGACCGACAATCAGGTCGAGGCGCTGTCCTCGGCGCAGCTGGCCTCGCTCAACACCACCCAGATGGCGTCGCTGTCGACGGGGGGCGTTTCCGGCCTGACCTCGACGCAGATCGCCAACCTGACCTCCACCCAGCTGCAGGCCCTGACCCCCACCGAGATCGGCGGGCTGACGCCGCAGCAGGTGGCCAATCTGACATCGACCGAGATCGCCTCGCTCAGCACCACCCAGATCCGCGGCCTGTCGACCACCGTGCTGTCGGAACTGACCCCGACCGAGGTCGGCTATCTGCAGGACACCCAGGTCAGCGCGCTGACCACGGCCCAGATCTCGTCCCTGTCCGACTGGCAGGTGGCGGTCTTCTCCTCGGACCAGCTGGGCGCCCTGTCCTCGACCCAGGTTTCCGCCCTGTCGCTGACCGCCATCGGCGGCCTGACCACCACCGAGATCGGCGAGCTCTCGACCACCCAGATCGCCGGCCTGACCACCAGCCAGCTGCAGGATCTGGCCGTCACCCAGATGCAGGCCCTGTCGACCGGACAGGTGGATTCGCTGAACTCGACCCAGGTCGGTTCGCTGCTCGGCACCCAGATCGCCGGCCTGACCACGGCGCAGCTGGCCTCGCTGGCGTCGACCCAGATCGCCGCCTTGTCGGCCACCGGCATCTCGGGGCTGACCGACAGCCAGATGGAGGCCCTGACCAGCACCCAGGTCGCGGCCTTCTCGGCCGGGCAGATGGGGGCCTTTAACCAGTTTCAGATCGCCGATCTCGGCACCGCCGGCATCGCCGGCCTCTCCACCACCCAGATCTCCGGCCTGTCGGCCTCGCAGCTGTCCGACTTGTCCACCACGGACCTCTCGGCCCTGACCGCGACGCAGATGTCCGCCCTGTCCGCCGCCCAGCTCGGGTCGCTGAGCCAGCTGCAGGCCGGCACCCTGTCGACCACCCAGCTGGCCGCGCTGAGCAGCACGCAGATCGCCACCCTGTCGGTCACCGCCATCGCCGGCCTGACCCAGACCCAGATCGGCGCGCTGTCGACCGCCCAGTTCAGCGCTTTGGCCCCGGGCCAGATCGGCGCCCTGACCAATGACCAGATCGCCGACCTGACCACCACCGAACTGGCCACCATGACCACCACCGAAATCTCGGGCCTGACCCAGACCCAGGTGACGGCGCTCACCTCGACCCAGCTGGGCGCCCTGACCGCGGCGCAGGTGGGCGCCCTGTCGGCGGCCGGCGTCAGCGGGTTGAACGGCACCCAGCTCGGCGCGCTCAGCTCCACCCAATTCGCCGCTTTGACCTCGACCCAGGTCGCCTCGCTCAGCATCGACCAGATCGCCACGCTGTCGACCACCCAGCTCGACGCGCTGTCGACCACCCAGCTGCGCGGCCTGACCTCGACCGGAATCGAAGCGCTGACCACGACCCAGATCGGCGCCCTGACCGCCACCCAGGTCGGCGCCTTGACCAGCGGCCAGATGGACGCCCTGTCGCAGACCCAGCTGACGGGCCTGTCGACGACCCAGCTGGCCTCGCTGACCGCGACTCAGATCGCCTCGATCTCGACGGCCGGCATGACTGGCCTGACCGACGCCCAGATCGCCTCGCTCTCCAACGTCCAGCTGCACGCCTTCACCACCAGCCAGATCGGCGCGCTCTCGACCTCGCAGGTCGCCGACCTGACCACCACCGAGCTGGCCACCCTGACCACCACCGAGATCGCCGGCCTGGTCTCCACCCAGATGGCGGCCTTGTCCAACGCCCAGATCGGCGCCTTGCAGGCGACCCAGCTGGCGGCCCTGTCCTCGACCGCGATCAGCGGCCTGACCTCGACCGAATTGTCCGCCCTGTCCGCGTCCCAGCTCGCCACCCTGTCGAACACCGGCATCGCCGGCCTGAACTCGACGCAGATCGCCTCGCTGTCCACCACCCAGCTGGGCGCCCTGTCGAACCAGCAATTGGCGGCCCTGACCTCGACCGCGATCGGCGGATTGTCCACCACCCAGATCGCCGGCCTGTCCACCGCCCAGTTCGCCGCCCTGTCGGCGAGCGGCGTCGGCGGCCTGACCGCCAGCCAGATCTCCCAGCTCACCACCGGCCAGTTGGGCGCGCTGACCGCCACCCAGATCGGCGCCCTGTCCTCGACGGCGCTGGGAACGCTGACCGCGACGCAGATCAGCAGCCTGTCCGGCACCCAATTGAACGCCTTGACCGCGACCGAGGTCTCCTCGCTGTCGACCACGGCGCTCGACTCGCTGAGCGCGGCGCAGTTCGCCTCGCTGACCACCACCCAGATCGGCGGCCTCTCCTCGACCCAGGCCTCCACCCTGTCGGGCGCGCAGATCGCCGCCCTGTCGACCTCGCAGATCGCGGCTCTTGCCCCCGCGGCGATGAGTTCGCTGACCCCGACCCAGATCGCCGCGCTGACCCCCACCCAGTTGAACGGCTTGTCCGCCCTGCAGCTCGGCGAACTGTCCTCGACCGCTATCGCCGGCCTGACCGACGTGCAGATGTCGGAGCTGACCACCACCCAGATCGCCGGCCTGACGACGGGGCAGATCGGCGCGCTGACCCAGGGCCAGATCGGCGACCTCACGACCACCCAGATCGCCTCGCTGACCGTCAACCAGATGAGCGGCTTCACCGCCACCCAGATCGGCGAGTTCAATTCGGTGCAGTTCGCGCAGCTGACCTCGACCCAGATGGGCGGGCTGTCGACCTCCGGGATCAGCGGCCTCTCGGCGGCCGAGATGTCGGCGCTGACCTCCACCCAGCTGTCCGGCCTGACCGACACCCAGATGGGCGGGTTGACCGCCACCGAGATCCAGTCGCTGACCCCGTCCGAGATCGGCAATCTGACGCTCGACCAGTTCAACGGATTGTCGGGCACCGCGATCGGCGCGCTGACCGCCACCGAGATCGGCGACATGACCACCACCGAGATCCAGTCGCTGTCGGCCACCGGCATCGCCGGCTTCACGCCGACCCAGATCGCCGGCCTCACGGGCACCCAGCTGGCCGCCTTCACGCCGGATCAGATCGGCGCGCTGTCGCCGGCCGCCATCACCGGCCTGACCTCGACGCAGATCCAGGCGCTGACCATCACCCAGATGAGCGGCCTCACCTCGACGCAGATCGGATCGCTGACGCCGACCGAGATCACCCAGATGACGGTGACCGAGATCAGCAATCTGTCGCTCGATCAGCTGGGCGATCTCACCCGCATCCAGTTGCGCGCGCTCAGCACCGCCCAGCTCAACATTCTGGCGACCACCCAGATCGCGGCGCTCACCTCCACCGAGATCGGCAATCTGACCACCACCGAGCTCAATTCGATGACCTCGGACCAACTCGGCGCCATTACCCAGGATCAGATGAGCGGGATGGCCGAGAACCAGCTCGACGGCATCAGCACCACCACGCTGCTCGCCTTGACCGGGACGCAAATCGAGGGCATTACCACAACGGTGATCTCTTCCCTGTCCGTGACAACCCTCGACGCCATGAGCACGACGCAATTGTCCAGCCTCACCGCAGACCAGGCCGACACCCTGATCTCCACCGGTCAGTATGACGAAATGGGCTCCGCTCAACAGGCCGCGGTGCAAAGCGCCCTTAGCTGATGAGCGTGCTCGCCACCTATCTGCAACGCGCCACCGCCCGCACCTTGACGGCCATGGACCTCGCCACGGCCGCGCCCCTGGTGCGCCACAGCGCCGGGCCGGCCGGGGTCAAGCAACTTTACGAGACCTGGCTCGCCCATAATGAAGAGGACACGCTGATCTATGCGGTTCTGTTCAATTACGGCGTCTTCCTGACCGATCTCGGCGACATCGACGGGGCGCGGGCCAACCTGCACCGCGCCATCGACATCAAGCCCGACTTCATGCCGGCCCATATCAATCTCGGCCGCCTCTATGAGCGGCTGGGCTCGACCGACCTGGCGCTCCGCCAATGGGACGAGGTGCTGCGCGGCATGGCTCACCTCAACGCCCCGGCGGTGCTGCACAAAATGACGGCGCTCAACCAGACCGCCCGCGTGCTCGAGCTGCGCCACAGGGACGAAGCCGCCGAACTGGCGCTGCGGCAAAGCATCGAATTGGACCGCGAGCAGGGCGAGGCGCTGCAGCATTACGTGGCCGCCCGCCAGCGCCTGTGCAAATGGCCGGTGATCGTCCCCTGGGACAAGCAGACGCGCGAGCTCCTGACCTCGAACCTGTCGCCTCTATCGGCGGCGGTGCATACCGACGATCCGATGCTGCATCTGGCGCTGTCGTGGCGCTACAACAAGAAGGAAGTGCCGGTCACCGCCGCCGACATCATGCGCGACCATTGGGGGGCGCGGGAGACCTCGGCCCGCCTGCGCATCGGCTATCTGTCCTCGGACCTGCGCAACCATGCGATCGGCTATCTGATGGCCGAGCTGTTCGAGCTGCACGATTCCGGTGCGGTCGAGCTGTTCGCTTATTATTGCGGCGTCAACCAGGAGGATCCCCTGCAGCAGCGCATCCGCGCCGCGGTCGATCACTGGGTGCCGCTGCACGGCATGGAGGACAAGGACGTCGCGCGGCGCATCGCCGATGACGGCATCCAGATCCTGGTCGACGTCAATGGCTACACCAAGGACGCCCGCACGAAGGCAATCGCGATGCGCCCGGCCCCGGTGATCGTCAATTGGCTGGGCTATCCCGGCAGCATGGCCAGTCCCTACCATCATTACGTCATCGCCGACGACTGGATCATCCCCCCCGAGTCGGAGATCTATTATTCCGAGACGGTGCGGCGCCTGCCCTGCTACCAGCCCAACGACCGCCAGCGCGTGGTCGCCGCCACGCCGACGCGCAAAGAGGCCGGGCTGCCGAAAGACGCGATGGTCTATTGCTGCTTCAACGGCGCGCACAAGATCACGCGCTTCACCTTCGAACGCTGGCTGACCATCCTCGGCCGCGTGCCGGGCAGCGTGCTATGGCTGTTGTCGTCCACGCCCCCCACCGAGCAGCGCCTGCGCGACTACGCGCAAGCGGGCGGCATCGATCCGGAGCGGATCATCTTCGCGCCGAAGAAGGCCAATCCCGAGCATCTCGCCCGCTATCCGCTGGCCGATCTGTTCCTCGACACGGCGCCTTACGGCGCGCACACCACCGCGTCGGACGCGCTGTGGATGGGCGTGCCGATCCTGACCATGAGCGGGCGATCGTTTGCGTCCAGGGTCTGCGGCAGCCTGGTGCGCTCGGCCGGTCTGCCGGATCTCGATTGCGCCTCGCCCAGCGAATTCGTCGACCGCGCCGTGGCGATCGGCCGCGACCGCTCGATCGCGCTGGCCTATCGCGAGCGCCTGGCCAAGGGCCGCGATTCCTGCGTGCTGTTCGACACCCCGCTGCTGGCCCGCAAGCTCGAAGAGCTTTATCGCGGCATGTGGGAGGATTTCCGCGCCGGCCGCCTGCCGACGCCGGACCTGGCCAATCTCGACTCCTATCTCGAAATCGGCGCGAGCGTCGATCACGAGAGCGAGGAAGTGCAGGCGATCAAGGATTACAAAGGCTGGTGGCGAGAGAAACTAGCCGCCGCTCACGCGCTCCGGCCGATCCCCTACGATAAGAGACTGTGGAAGAAGAAGCGGTAAGCGACTGAGTCTGGAAGGTTCGCCTGCAGGCGAAGCGAGATCTCATCTCGCGCTCTTCGTTGCGCCTCGTCGAAACGATTTTCGCCCAAGAGCGAAAATCATTCCGCCGACGCGCCCGGGATGGGCGAAGTGCCAGACACCGGCGGTGGAGCGGACTCCCTTACAGGGCGCGCCATTTGGGCGATTTTACCCAACGGGGAAAATCGTCCCGAATGGGGCGCAAGGAGAGCGCGAGAGAACCCCTCTCGCTCGCCCCCTTAGGGGCGACCATCACCGCACGAACGCTAGATCCGAAAACTCAGAACGCCCGGTCGATGCAGAAATCGATGATCTCGGTCAGGGCGGCCTTGGCCGGGCTGTCGGGGAAGATCCCCAGCGCGTCGCGGGCGATGGCGCCGTAATGGCGGGCGCGTTTCACCGTGTCGGCCAGGGAGTGGTGCTTGTCCAGCAGCTTGATGGCGCGGGCCAGATCGGCACCGTCCTCGGCCTGGTCGAGATCCTCCAGCGTGCGCTTGAGGAAGGCGCGTTCCTCGTCGTCGCCGCGGCGGAAGGCGAGGATCACCGGCAGGGTGATCTTGCCCTCGCGGAAATCGTCGCCGATCGCCTTGCCGAGCTTTTCCTGGCGAGCCGAATAATCCAGCACGTCGTCGATCAGCTGGAAGGCGATGCCGAGATTGAGTCCGTAGCTTTCCAGCGCGTCCTCCTCGACCTTGGGGCGCTCGGCCACCACCGCGCCGATGCGGCAGGCGGCGGCGAACAAGGCGGCGGTCTTGGCGCGGATCACCTCGAGATAGGCATCCTCGCCGGTGCCGGTGTCGTTGGCCGTGATCAGCTGCAGCACCTCGCCCTCGGCGATCACCGAGGAGGCGCGCGACAGAATCGCCAGCACGGGCAGCGAACCGTCCTCGACCATAAGCTCGAACGAGCGGGAGAACAGGAAGTCGCCGACCAGCACCGAAGGCTTGTTGCCCCACAGCGCGTTGGCGCTGGCGAGACCGCGCCGCAAGCTGCTGTCATCGACCACGTCGTCATGCAGCAGGGTGGCGGTGTGAATGAATTCGACGCAGGCGGCCAGCTTGATGTGGCGCTCGCCCTCATGGCCGCACAGCTGGCTGGCGGCCAGGGTCAGCATGGGGCGCAAGCGCTTGCCGCCGGCGGCGATGATATGGCCGGCCAGCTGCGGGATCAGCGCGACGGGGCTGTGCATGCGGTCGACGATGCAGTGATTGACCTTGTCCAGGTCCGCACTGACCAGGGCGGTCAGCCCATCGAGCGAGGGAGGCTTCTTGCCCCGTTCCTCATCCAGGTTAACGACTAATGCCAAATCCGGGTCCCACCTTTCAACCGGGGCAGAGCATAAGGTTGCGCATCACCAACGGTCAAGTTTACAACGACTTCAAAGGGGTTGGCGCATGGCTGGGATGTCCGAGGATCGTCTGCTGGATGGACGCGTACTGCTGCGGCAGCCCGAGGAGGGCTATCGCGCCGCCATCGATCCGGTCCTGCTGGCCGCCGCGGTAACCGCAGGCGATGGCGAGTCCGTGCTCGATCTGGGCAGCGGCGTCGGCGCCGCCTCGCTGTGCCTGGCGTCCCGCGTGCCGGGCTGCCGGATCTTCGGGCTCGAAATGCAGCCGGCCCTGGTCGCCCTGGCGAAACAGAATATCGATCTCAATGGCTTCTCCGGGCGCGTCGAGACGATGATCGGCACGCTGCAATCGCCCCCGCCGCGGTTGGCGCCCGGCAGCTTTCACCATGTGATGACCAATCCGCCCTACAACGCGCCGGAAGGCACGCCGAGCCCGAGCGTGGCCAAGGATGCCGCCAATCGGGAAAACGAGATCGATCTGGCCGCGTGGATGCGGTTCGCCGTCAACATGCTGCGCCCCAAGGGCGTGCTGACCCTGGTGTTCCGCGCCGACCGGCTCGATTCGCTGATGGCGGCGCTGCATGGCAAGGTCGGCGAGATCACCGTCACGCCGCTGTGGCCCAAGCGCGGCCGGCCGGCCAAGCGCGTTCTGTTACGCGGGCGCAAGGGGATTGGCTCGCCGCTGACGCTGGCGCCGGGGCTGGTGCTGCATGAGGAGGACGGGCGCTATACCGCGCTGGCCGACGATATATTGCGTCGGGGTGAGGGATTGGGTTGAGGGATCTTAGGTCTGACGGGATCCGCAGCGTGAGTGTTTCGCTTTGGCGCTGATCGACGCTTTTTTTCCTTTTCCAGGGCCCGTAATGGGACCCTGGGGGACCTCTTCAGGCCCCCGTGGTCCCATGGAGGGCTGCGCGCTTGCGCGCCCACGGGCGGTAGGTTTCGCTGTGTCGGTCGGAGTGATCGCTCCACCGTCTAACCGGATCCGCAGCGTGAGTGTTCCGCTCTGGCTCGGATCGAAACAAGTTACGATCCGAGCCAGAGCGGCCTGATTGTAGGGCGCGGCGCTGATCGACGCCGCACTGATTCCGGTCCCACCCTTCTACAGCCGCACCCAATCCGGGATCTTCGGCGTCAAATTGGTCTCCCCCGCCGAAATCGGCCCGCGATCCAGACTGTCGATACGGATGACTGCCAGCCCCATGCTTCCCTGATGCGAGCGCATCTCGCCGACCTCCTGGCCGTTCAAGGTCAGGATCGCGCCCGCTTCCGGCGCCGGCCCATCGATCTCGACCGGCAGCAGGCGCTTCTTGATCTGGCCGCGATATTTGCTGCGGGCGGTGACTTCCTGGCCCATGAAGCAGCCCTTTTGCCAATCGACGCCGTGCAATTCGTCGAAGCCGGCTTCGAGCAGAATGGTCTTTTCCGTCACCATGTCGCGGCTGCCGTCGGCCAGGCCGAGGGCGATGCGCTGAGCATCCCACACGGGAAATTCGCTTTCCGGCAGATCGGGGGGCGCAGGCAGCCAGACGCGCTGGCCGGCGGCGGCCAGGCGCGGATCCATGATCGAGAGCCCACCTTCCCAGGGTGCGACCGATCCGGCTTCCCGCTCCGGCGCCCCGATGATGGCGTAGACCTGCCAATCATCCTTCGGCGCCAGGGTCACTTTGGAGCGCAGGCGGAAACGCGACAGGCGCTTGATCAGATCATCGCGCCCCGCCGCCTCGGCCTCGAGCAGCAACACCCCTTCATGCTCGGCGAGGAAGAAATCATAGAGATATTTGCCCTGCGGCGTCAGATAGGCGCCATAGAGGGCACGGCTCTGCGAGGCCTGCTCGACATCGGCGCTGACCAGCCCTTGCAGGAAGGGGCGGCGATCCTCGCCGGAGATCGCGATCAAGGCGCGATGTTTCAAAGGGATATAGGCGGACATGGGGTTAACTTGGTCCGTGGTCCCCATGATGGCAAGGGGATGCTTGCGGGCGGACGCCTCCATCGGCTAAAACACGGCGTCGTTCAGCGACAGTCCTTGTTCCCGTCCCCGGAAAAACCGATGCGTATCCTGCAAGCCCTTGCCGGAGCTCAATATGGCGGCGCCGAGCGTTTCTTCGAACGGCTGGTCCCCGCCCTCGGCGAGTCGGGGGTGGAGCAGCGCGTCCTGATCCGCAGGGACGACCGCCGCCAGGCTTTGCTGGCCGAAGCCGGCGTGACCGACCTGCATCAGATGCCGTTCGGCAACCGCTTCGACATGCTGACGCGCCTGGGCTTCCGCCGCGCCGTGCGCGAATTCGCCCCCGAAATCGTCTTCACCTGGATGAGCCGCGCCACTCAGTTCGCGCCGAAGAGCCCGCTGGGCGGCCACGCCTTCAAGCAGGTCGCCCGCCTCGGCGGCTATTACGACCTGAAATATTACCGCAACTGCGACTATCTGGTCGGCGACACCGAATCGATCGTCGAGTATCTGGTGCGCGAGGGCTGGCCGGCCGAGCGAGCCGTCTATCTGCCTAATTTCGTCGATGCGTCTCCCGGCAAGGCTTTGGCGCGCCATGATTTCTATGTGCCCGAGACGGCGCCGCTGCTGCTCGCCCTGGGCCGGCTGCATACCAATAAGGGCTTCGACGTTCTGCTCAACGCGCTGGCCCAGCTGCCGGAAGCCTATCTGCTGCTGGCGGGCGTCGGCCCCGAGCGCGAGGCGCTGGAAAAACTGGCGGTGCATGCCGGAGTCAAGCCGCGCGTGCGGTTCCTCGGCTGGCGCGAGGATATCGCCGACCTCATGGCGACAGTGGACCTGTTCGTCCATCCGGCCCGCCACGAGCCGCTGGGCAATGTGATCCTGGAAGCCTGGGCGCATTCCCGCGCGGTGGTCGCCACCGCCGCCGACGGGCCGCGCCTGCTGATCGAGGATGGCAAGACCGGCCTGCTGACCCCGATCGACGATGCCCCGGCGCTGGCCGCCACGGTGCGCGGCGCGTTGTCCGACCGCAAGGCGGCGCAGCGCCTGGCCGAAGCCGGCCATGCCCGCTATCGGAAGGATTTCACCAAGGAGGCCGTGGTCGGTCAGTACCGCGCCTTCTTCGAGCGGATCCGCGGCTGATGTGCGGCATCGCCGGTGCGATGGGCCGCACGGGGGATGCGGTCGCGATCGATCTCTTGGAGGCTCTCGGCGTTGCCCAGGCCCATCGCGGGCCGGACGGGCGCGGCCATTACCGCCAGGACTCGGTCGGGCTGGCCCATCAGCGTCTGGCCATCATCGATCTCGCCACCGGCGACCAGCCCCTGTTCGGGCCCGACGGGCTGGTGCTGATCGCCAATGGCGAGATTTACAACAATCCCGAACTCCGCGCCGAGCTGACCGGCGCTGCGTTCAAGACCAAGTCCGATTGCGAGCCGCCGCTGTATCTCTATCAGCGCTATGGGCTCGATTATGTCGATCATTTGCGCGGCATGTACGCCATCGCGCTCTATGACCCGGCGAACAGGCAATTGGTGCTGAGCCGCGACCCGTTCGGCATCAAGCCGCTCTATTACGCCGAAACCGCCAGCCATTTCCTGTTCGCGTCCGAACCGCAGGCGATCCTCGCCACCGGACTGGTCCAACGCCGGGAGCGAACCCAGAGCCGCGACGCGCTGATCAATCTGCAATTCACCACCGGCGCCGAGACCATCTTCGAGGGCGTCTATCGCCTGTTGCCGGGCGAGACCATCGTCGTGCGCGACGGGCTGATCGCCGCGCGCCGCTATCGAGCCGCCCTGCCGGACGGCGCCCCCCTGCCCGGCCGCGAGGTCGATCTGCTGGCCGAGCTCGATACGCGCCTGGAACAATCGGTGACCCTGCATCAGCGCTCGGACGTGCCCTACGGCATGTTCCTGTCGGGCGGCATCGACAGTTCCGCGGTACTGGCGCTGATGGCGCGGCTGACCTGCAAGCCGGTGCTGGCCTTCACCGCCTACTTCCCGGGAACCTCGGCCCGCGACGAGACCGATCTGGCCGGCAAGCTGGCGCGCGAGGTCGGCGCCGAGCATATCGAGGTGCCGTTCGGCGAAGAGGATTTCTGGCACATGCTGCCGGGCGTCGCCGCCGCGATGGATGATCCCGTCGCCGACTACGCCATCCTGCCGACCGCCAAGCTGGCCATGGAAGCCCGCAAATCGGTCAAGGTGGTGCTGTCGGGCGAAGGCGGCGACGAGCTGTTCGGCGGTTATGGCCGCTATCGCGGCGTCAACCGACCCTGGCCCTTCGCCCGCAAGATGCGGCGCAAGGGCGCCCTGGAAGGTCTCGGCATCCTGAGGGAAAACGGCGCTTGGCGCGCCGGCATGGAGGCGGCGGAAACCGAAGCGCGAACCCATGGCTGGAACCGCCTGCAGCAGGCGCAAGCAGTCGATTGCGCCGACTGGCTGCCCAACGATCTTTTGACCAAGCTAGATCGCTGCCTGATGGCCTATGGCATCGAGGGGCGCGTGCCGTTTCTCGATCCGGTCGTGGCCGAGCTGGCCTTCCGTCTGCCCGATGGGATGAAGCTGGCCGAGGGACGCGGCAAATATCTGCTACGCAAATGGCTGGATGGCGTCCTGCCCTCGGCCGAGCCCTTCTCGCCCAAGCGCGGCTTCACCGTCCCCGTCGCCGACTGGCTGTCGCGCCGGCCCGATCTCGGCCCGCTGCTGGCCGCCCAGCCGCAGATCCAGCAGCTGTGCCGCCCCGGCGCCGTCGAACGCCTGTTTCAACGCCTTGATAAGCGGAACGGATTCGCCGCCTGGACGCTTCTGTTCTATGCTTTGTGGCACCACCGCCATATCCAGAACCGCTCCATCGAGGGCGGCGTATTTGACGTCCTCAGCCAAAAGGGATAACGCCCATGTCCGATTTCGATCTTCTTCTGAAGGGCGGCCGCGCCGTCACGCCGGCCGGCATCGTCGAGGCCGATATCGGCATCAAGGACGGCAAGATCGCCGCCATCGGCAAACTGGACGGCAAGGCGGCCGAGATATTCGACGTCGCCGGTCTGACCGTGCTGCCCGGCGTCGTCGACAGCCAGGTGCATTTCCGCGAACCCGGCCTCGAATATAAGGAAGACCTCGCCACCGGCACCGCCGCCGCGGCGATGGGCGGCGTCACCGCCTTGTTCGAGATGCCCAACACCAAGCCCTCGACCACCACCACCGAAGCCATCCAGGACAAATTCGCCCGGGCAAAGGGCCGCGCCTGGGTCGATCATGCTTTCTATGTCGGCGGCGCCCCGGAGAATGCCGATCAGCTGGCCGAGCTGGAACGCCTGCCAGGCGTGTCGGGTGTCAAGATTTTCATGGGCAGCTCGACCGGCAGCCTGCTGGTCGATGACGAGACGACGCTGAAGCGCGCCCTGGCCTCCGGCAGACGCCGCGTCGCCATCCATGCCGAGGACGAGACCCGCCTCAAGGAACGCCGGCATCTGGTCTAGGGCGGCGCCCATCCCCGCATGCATCCCGTATGGCGCGACGACCAGACCGCCATCCTCGCCACCCAGCGCGTGCTGCGCCTGGCGCGCGAGGCCAACCGGCCGGTCCATGTGCTGCATATCACCACGGCGGATGAAATTGAGATCCTGTCGAAGAACAAGGATATCGCCTCGGTCGAGGTGACGCCGCAGCATCTGACCCTGTCGGCGCCCGAATGCTACGACCGCCTCGGCACGCTGGCGCAGATGAATCCGCCGATCCGCGACGAGGCGCATCGCCAGGGCCTGTGGCGCGGCATCCGCGACGGCATCGTCGACGTGATCGGCTCGGACCATGCGCCGCATACGCTGGAGGAGAAGGCGAAGCCCTATCCGGACAGCCCCTCGGGCATGACCGGGGTGCAGACCCTGGTGCCGATCATGCTCGACCATGTGGCGGCCGGGCGGCTGACCTTGGAGCGGTTTGTCGATCTGACGGCGGCCGGACCGGCGCGTCTGTTCGGGATGAAGGCCAAGGGCCGGATCGCGGTGGGATACGATGCCGACTTCACCGTGGTGGACCTGAAGGCCCAGCGCAAGATCACCAATCAGTGGATCGTCAGCAAATGCGGCTGGACGCCGTTCGACGGGATGAAGGTGACCGGCTGGCCGATCGCCACCATCATCCGCGGAAATGTGGTGATGCGGGAGGACAGCCTGCTCGGCGATCCTTTGGGGACTCCGCTGCGCTTCCTGTAGAGGGCGGTAAAGAGGTTTTTTCTTTTTGGGCCGCAAGGCGGCCCCGCGCTGCCGACGGCCGCGGTCCCACAGGTAATATAGCTTGGCGCGGTAGCCCAGCGGCTGGAAGCCGCGTCCGGCGCTTGAGGGACTATTTAATGAACCGCCGTGGACGGCATGCGCTCCGCGCTACCGCGCGGCCGTTCCCTTTTGGTGTCTTCCTCGCCGGCGACGCGGACTGAATGGACGACGCCGTCGATATGGCGCGACCAGTAGGTGAGGAAACGGCGCAGCTCCGGATAGTCCGGGGCAAGGTCGTAATCCTGCCAGACCAGGCTCTGCAGATCGTCGGGATTGTCGAAACTGTGAAAGAAGATTTCGACTGTCGTCAGTCGATAATCGTCTCGCGCTTCCTGCATTGCGGCCATGTGAGCCTCCCGCTCCAAAGTCCCTAAGACTTAGACACAGCAAGAGGCGTGCCATACTTGCGCGGCGCCACGGACTCTTTGATTGGCGCGGGGTTCGGGCGGACCGACCGCGATGCTCTACACGCGTGGTCTAGGCAGGAAGTGCCTAAGTCAGGGCGATGGGGGTCAGAATTGCCTGCGCCGCCTTGGCCGCGAAATCGAGATCGGGCAACAGCTGGATCTCCTCGCCGACGGCGCCCGCCTCGAGGGCGATCTCCTCGCATTCCTTCGGATGGGCGTAGACCCAGGCGACGATATCGTCGAAATCCGACAGGTCGGCGGCCAGCGGCACATAATTCTGCCAGGGCACCAGCCGGTGATAGAACCATTGCCGGAAGTTCCGGGCCGAGGCCACCTTGAGGATCGTCGCCCCGCCGATCATCTTGTCGAGCAGGCTCCAGGCATTGGTCCAGCCATCTACATCGATGAGATAGCGATAATCGAAGAATTGAAGCTTAGGCACCTCCGCTTTGACGGCGCCCTCAAGGGTCAGGGAGTCGCGCAGATGAGGTTCGGAGACGGAACCGAGGTTTATCAGGCCGATATCGAGGCGGGTGCCATGCGCGCTGTCCCGCGCCGCTTGGCACAGGCGCAGCCGCTGCTGGCAGGACCAATCCCGCGGATTTCGCGGATCGGGCTGGGACAAGCGCAGGCCGCCCGAGCCGCCGCGCCAGAAAATCTCCTCACGACGCGCGCGCCAGGGCTTGGCCTGCTGCTCGGCATAGGCGCGATAAAGGGCATTGTTGTCGTTGAAGAAGAAATAGGGATCGGGAACCAGGATCGTAGTCGGCCGCGTCGAGGAGAAGGCCATGCGCGGATAGGCGCCCCCATCATTGCCGTCGCCGATATCGACGATCAGCTGAGCCCGCTGACCGTCGGGGATTTCCGCGGCGACTCGCGACAACAGCGCGCCGACCAGAGGAAAGCGCCGCAGATCGGCAACCGGATGGGCCAGCAGGTCGAGGACGACATGGACGATCACACCGTGGCGCGACAGATGGGCGGTCAGATGGTCGATGGCGGCGACGGGGAAAGGCAGCAGCGCCCTGGGATGCACCTTGAAGGAGATGGGCACGGTGCCGCCGGCCGCCGCCGCCGACGTGAAGGCCATCTCCAGCAGAGAAACCCATTCCGCGTGCTTCCGCGCTTGCAGCGCCTTGTCGGCGAGGTCTCTGAGCTGAAAGGCGGCATCGAGGAAATCGGTCTTCATGACCCTTCCCACTTCCTCAAAAAAAAACGCGGGGAGAAGCTCTCTCCCCGCGCTTGCAACCGTGTCTGGTCAACCGGCGTAGGTCGAACCCCACCAATAGACCCAGACGAACAGGAAAATCCACACCACGTCCACGAAGTGCCAGTACCAGGCGGCCGCCTCGAAACCGACATGCTGCTCCGGGGTGAAATCACCCTTGATCGAGCGGACCAGGCAGACCAGCAGGAAGATGCTGCCGCAGAAGACGTGGAAGCCGTGGAAGCCGGTGGCGAGATAGAACACCGACGGATAGATACCATCCTTGAGACCGAAGGTGGCTTCGCCATATTCGTGCGCCTGGCAACCGAGGAAGGTGAAGCCCAGGACAACGGTGACGATCAAGCCGAGGATCAACTGGCCGCGCTTGCCGTGCTTCAACGCATGGTGCGCCCAGGTCAATGTAAAGCCGGACGTCAGCAGGATGACGGTGTTGATGAAGGGCAGGCCCCAGGCGTCCATCGGCTTGATGGCGGCCGGCGGCCATTGGGTGATATCCGGACTGATATGGAAGGCGTTATGGAAGAAGGCCCAGAAGAAGGCGACGAAGAACATCACCTCGGAGGCGATGAACAGACCCATGCCGAGGCGCAGGCCATGCCGCACCACCGGCGTATGCACCTTCTCGACCTGGGCTTCCTTGACCACGTCGCGCCACCAGAAAATCATGGTCAGCAAGATCAGGGCGAAGCCCGCGAACAGGATCTCCCTGCCGCCGCCGGCCCACCAATGGACGGCGCCGAAGGCGGTCACGAAAGCCCCGGCCGAACCAACGAGGGGCCAGGGGCTGGGATTGACCAGATGATAGGGATGGGCGGGCTTGCCTTGGCTCATGATGCTCCCTCGTTGCCTTTTGGCGTTCTGAAGAATGAGTAGGACAGAGTGATGGCGGTGACGTCGGACGTATTAGGATCGGTGGCGATCGCCGGATCGATGAAGAACTGAACCGGCATCTCGGCCGTCTGCCCCGCCGCCAGCGTCTGCTCGGTGAAGCAGAAGCACTGGATCTTGTTGACGTACTGACCGGCCTTGGCCGGCGTGACGTTGAAGGCGGCGGTGCCGGTGATGGTTTCCTTGCCCTGGTTCTCCGCGGTGAAGGTGGCGATGTTGGGCTCACCCAGATGGATGGTCATCGAGGTCTGGTCCGGCACGAACCGCCAAGGCAGACCCTTGGCGGTGTTGGTGTCGAAGCGGATCTCGATGGTCCTGGCCTGAACCTCCCCCACCGGCGCGCTCGTCGCGATGCGCGGGGTTCCCCCGAGCCCGGTCGCCTTGCAGAACAGTCTGTAGAGCGGCACGCTGGCGCACACCAGCCCGACCATGACCGACAGGGCCACGAATACCCCGAGGAGCGTTTTGGTCTTGCCGCTCAACATGACTTACTCCGCCGGATGGGCGTGCGGAACGTCACCGATGACCGGCGGTACCTCGAAGGTATGGAAGGGCGGCGGCGAAGCCACCGTCCATTCCAGCGTCGTGGCGCCCACGCCCCACTGATTGGCGGGAACCGTGACCTTGCGGGTCAGCGCGTAGATCACGACGAACACGAAGAACACGGCGCCCGCGAAGCCGATGAAGGCGCCGATCGAGGAGACCATGTTCCAGCCGGCGAAGGCTTCAGGATAGTCCGGGATACGGCGCGGCATACCCTGCAGACCCAGGAAGTGCTGGGGGAAGAAGGTCAGATTGACGCCGATGAAGGTGATCCAGAAATGCGTCTTGGCGAGCACTTCGGGGATTTCCTTGCCGGTCATCTTGCCGAACCAGTAGTAGAACGCCGCGAACATCGCGAACACGGCGCCGAGCGACAGCACATAATGGAAATGCGCGATGACGTAGTAGGTGTCGTGCAGCGAGACGTCGACGCCGGCATTGGCCAGCACGACGCCGGTGACGCCGCCCATGGTGAACAGGGCGATGAAGCCCAAGGCCCACAGCATCGGGCTCTTGAACTCGATCGAGCCGCCCCACATGGTCGCCAGCCAGGAGAAGATCTTGATGCCCGTGGGGACGGCGATGACCATGGTGGCGGCCACGAAATAGGCGCGGGTATTGACCGCGAGGCCGGTGGTGAACATGTGGTGCGCCCACACGACGAAGCCGACCACGCCGATCGAGACCATGGCGTAGGCCATGCCCAGATAGCCGAACACCGGCTTCTTCGAGAAGGTCGAGACGATCTGGCTGACGATGCCGAAGGCCGGCAGGATCATGATGTAGACTTCGGGGTGGCCGAAGAACCAGAACAGATGCTGGTACAGCAGCGGGTCGCCGCCGCCGGCCGGATCGAAGAAGGTGGTGCCGAAATTGCGGTCGGTCAGCAGCATGGTCAACGCGCCGGCGAGAACCGGAACGGCCAGCAGCAGCAGGACCGCGGTAACCAGCATCGACCATACGAACAGCGGCATGCGGTGGAGCGTCATGCCCGGCGCGCGCATGTTGAGGATGGTGGTGATGAAGTTGATCGCGCCGAGGATCGACGAGATACCGGCCAGATGGAGCGCCAGAATCGCGTAATCGACCGAGGGGCCGGGATGGCCGGTGGTGGAA
>Ga0302311_10002054_pt1 | contig 23163 bp, 25 predicted proteins | sample III_Palsa_N1_3_FD_200449 | JGI IMG/M metagenome (GOLD analysis project Ga0302311, IMG submission 200449) | Peat permafrost microbial communities from Stordalen Mire near Abisko, Sweden - III_Palsa_N1_3 | ecosystem: Environmental > Terrestrial > Soil > Palsa > Peat permafrost | place: Sweden... | reverse complement strand
TGCTGCGCGACTTCGTCGAGTTGCCGAGCCAGCTGTTCGAGCACTGGTTGCCGACCCGCGAGCTGCTGGCGAAGTTCGCCGTCCACTACCAGATCGGCGAGCCGATGCCCGAGGCGCTGGTCGACAAGATCTTCCGCGCGGAGACCTTCCACCAGGGCTTCAAGACGGTGGAATACCTGTCCGACGCCCTGCTGGACCTGAAGGCGCACCTGCTGGGCGACACGCCGATCGACGCCGACGGCTTCGAGGCATCGGCGCTCGCAGAGATCGGCATGCCGCCGCAGATCGTGCTGCGCCACCGGCTGCCGCACTTCTCCCACATGTTCTCCTCGGAGGGCTATGCGGCCGGCTACTACAACTACATCTGGGCCGATACGCTGAGCGCCGACGCCGCCGAGGCCTTCGCCGAGGCGCCCGGCGGGTTCTACGACAAGGCGCTGGCGCAGCGGCTGCTGGCCGACGTGCTCAGCATCGGCAACACCGTCGAGCCCGGCGAAGCCTACCGCCGCTTCCGCGGCCGCGAGGCGGGCATCGACGCCCTGATGCGCGACCGCGGCTTCGCGCCGGCGCTGGGATGAGCTTGAAGGTCCGAGGCCTCGATCACCTGGTGCTGCGGGTGCAGGACCCCGCGGCGATGGAGCATTTCTACGTCGACGTGCTGGGCCTGACGGTGGAACGGCGTTCTGAGACGATCGGCCTGCTGCAGCTGCGCGCCGGCGCCCAGCTGATCGATCTGGTCGCGGTGGGCGGCATGCTGGGCAGGCAGGGCGGCGCCGCCGCCGGGCCCGAGGGCCGCAACCTCGACCACTTCTGCCTCAACCTCGAAGACTTCGACCTGGCGGGCGTCATCGCCCACCTCGAAGCGCACGGCGTCGCGGTGGGGGAAAGCGGCCGGCGGTATGGGGCCGGCGGCTTCGGGGTCTCGGTGTATCTAACCGATCCGGAAGGGAACGGGCTGGAACTCAGGGGATAGGACGGATTCGGAGCGGCCTGACTCCCCGCATCGCGCCGAGTTAATTAGCTAATTAGTGAATTAGGACTCCGATATTGAAAAGGTGTTCGAGGCCCTGGCTTCGCTGCCGGCCGCAAGATCCTGGCCTACCTCTCGGCGACCGACCTCACCGCCGGCGAGATCGCCGCGCGTTTCTCGATGACCAAGCCGGCCATCTCCAAGCATCTGTCGATCCTGGAAAACGCCGGCCTGATCCGCGGCGAGAAGCGCGGCCAGTTCATCCACTACGCCCTGGTGGGCGAGAACGTATCGGCGCCGCACACGATGCGGATCGAGCCGGCGCTCTATTGGCTCCCGCTGGCGAACTGGACGACGGACCAGGACGAGCGCCGCGTGTTGCGGCACTACCAGATGCTGGCCCAGTCAGTCGCCGGCAACGGTTAGGCCAGACGAGTCAAACGCAGCGAATCCCCTCGGGTCGAGAGCGCGATCAGCGCCGCGGTAGCGAAGGTCACGACGGACGAGACGACTTTGGCGAACAGTGTCGCCCGGTCGTGCCGCGCCTCGGCATCGGCAAGATGCTCGTCTTCCTCGATCTGGATCGAGCGCACCAGCGCGGCGAGCTCTGGGTCGATCCGGTCAAGCAGCAGGGCCTGTTCGACAAGATGGCCGTGCACCGTCCGCTCGACAGCCGCCGTACAGGCCATCACTGCGCTGGCCCCTATCGTCGCGGTCATCCACCCGAGCGATGCGCCGCCGATGTTCCAGACCCACATGGCGCGGCAGGGTTTGGCGGCTCTCGCCGGCATCGCCTCGCGGAACGCCGCACGGTGACTCTGCTCGTGCGAAAGCGTCTCTGCGAGCCAGTCTCCAAGTGTCGGGTTCGACCTGGAGAGTTGGGCGATCTGGGCTGAGTGGATCGCGACGGCGCCGTGCTCGCCAGCGTGGTTGACCCTAAGGATGCGTCGCACGAGCTGTGACGGCTCAGGTTTCATCCTGCCTCCTCTCAGATCGCCGGCCAGCCTTGGGGCATGGTCAGCTTCATCATGCGCTGGAACGCCGGGCGCTCGCCGAGGCGCTGCATGTACTCGGCCACCGCCGGATAGGGGGCGAAGGCCTCGGCGTCGGGCTGGAGCAGCTTGGAGGGAACGCCGCGGCGGTTGGCGGCGCCGCTGAGGCCGAGGCGGATGATGAAGTGGTTCTGGATGTCGGCGGCGGTGAAGTCGTCGCCGACCAGATAGGGGCGCTCAGCCAGCGTCGCGTCGTAGTACTTCAGCACCCGGTCGGAGCCGCCGAAGCGGCGGGCCGCTGCCGCCGGCGTCTTGGCCGGCGGCAGGGCGCGGCTGATGAACTCCTGCTGGATGCGCGGCCAGGCGGTGCTCTCGGCGAAGTGCAGCCATTCGAGATAGCGCACATGCGCCTTCGAGCCGAGCGGCGGGCGCAGCCGCCCCTCGCCGTGGCGGTTGAGCAGGGTCTCCAGGATCGCGGCGCTCTCGATCATCAGATCGTCGCCGTCCTGCACCACCGGCGCCATCGGGAACGGGTGGCCGGTGGCGCGCAGCGGATCGAACGAGCCAATCACGTCGCCCGGCTTGAACACCAACTCATAGGGCCGGGCGAGCTCCTCCAGCAGCCAGGCGATCCGCTCCGAACGGCGGGCTTCGGCGTGGTAGATGATGGTGGTCATGGGCGGCCCTTGCGTCGAACGACACTGCGCCATCGTTCGCTTGGCGGAGCATGGTTCCGCGGTCAGCGCCTGGTCAAGGATCGCGACCGCAGAGCGGCGGCGGACTCCGAACGGTGGAAGGCTATCGACAAGCCAGCCAAGCACGAGCGCATGAGCGACGGGCGCGCTACGATCATCCTGATCGCCGCCGCAGTGCTGTGCGTGGCCTTCATGGGCGGGTTCTTATGGCTTGAGGCTCATCGTCCGCTTCACTCCGCTGCGGACACTCCAGGACGCATAGGGTGCGAGAACCTTGGACATGGCGCCTCGTGGTGCGAGCGTCAGAACTCAAAGTCAGAGACCGCCGGCGCCCCCCTTCCTTGACCTCCGCGCCCCATTGAGCGCATAAGCGCGCCCTTCCGGCGCAGCGCCAGCTACGCCTCAACCGCCACGACCCCCATATGGCTAGCCATGCGGGACGAGGGCGGCGAGGACCCCAGTCCGCGTGATCGCGCACTGGGGCGGTTGGCGTTTGGGCCTATGAGGAACGCATGTTCGACGGACTGACCGAGCGGCTCTCTACGGTATTCGACCGGCTTTCCGGTCGCGGCGTGCTGTCGGAGAAGGACGTCGACGAGGCGCTGCGCGAGGTGCGGGTGGCGCTGCTGGAGGCCGACGTCGCCCTGCCGGTGGTGCGCGATTTCATCGCCAAGGCCAAGCAAGAGGCGGCAGGCGAAGCGGTGATCCGCTCGATCCGGCCGGCCGACCAGGTGGTCAAGATCGTCTACGACGGCCTGATCGAGATGCTGGGCGGCGAGGAGCCCGAGGGGCTGCACCTGGCGCTGAACCCGCCGACGGTGATCCTGATGGCCGGGCTGCAGGGCTCCGGCAAGACCACCATGACCGGCAAGCTGGCGCTGCGCCTGGCCAAGGTCGAGCGCAAGAAGGTGCTGGTCGCCTCGCTCGACACCCGCCGCCCGGCGGCGATGGAGCAGTTGGCGATCCTGGCCAAGCAGGCCGAGGTGGAGAGCCTGCCGATCGTCGCCGGCCAGGCCGCGCCCGACATCGCCCGCCGCGCGCTCTCGGCCGCCCGGCTCGGTGGGTATGACGTACTGTTGCTCGACACCGCCGGGCGCACCACGCTCGACGAAGGCATGATGAGCGAGGCGGCCGAGATCGCCCGCATCGCCACGCCGGCCGAGACCCTGCTGGTGGCCGACAGCCTGACCGGCCAGGACGCGGTGCGCACGGCCAAGGCGTTCCACGAGCGCCTACCGCTGACCGGGCTGGTGCTCACCCGCGCCGACGGCGACGCCCGCGGCGGCGCGGCGCTGTCGATGCGCGCGGTCACCGGCCTGCCGATCAAGTTCCTCGGCACGGGCGAGCGGATCGACGCGCTGGACGTGTTCGACGCCCGCCGCGTCGCCGGCCGCATCCTGGGCCAGGGCGACGTGGTGGCGTTGGTGGAGAAGGCCACCGCGGAGCTCGACGTCGCCAAGGCCGAGGCCATGGCCAAGAAGCTGGCCAAGGGCAAGTTCGACCTCGAGGACCTGTCCGATCAGCTGGCGCAGATGGAGCGGATGGGCGGCATGGAGGGCGTGCTCGGTCTGCTGCCCGGCGTGCAGAAGATCAAGAAACAGATCTCCGAAGCCGGCATCAGCGACAAGCAGGTGAAGCGCCAGCGGGCGATCATCGGCTCGATGACCAAGGTCGAGCGCAAGAAGCCGGACATCCTGCAGGCCTCGCGCAAGCGCCGCATCGCCGCCGGCGCCGGGGTCGAGGTGTCCGAGGTCAACCGGCTCTTGAAGCAGCACCGGCAGATGCAGGACGCGTTCAAGTTCATGGCCAAGGACGGCGGGAAGAACATGGCCCGCGTGGCCGGCATGCTCGGCGGCGGCATGGACCGGCTGAAGAACATGGGCGGCGGGCGCATGCCCGAGCCACAGCAAAGTCTGCCCCCTGGCCTCGGCGGGGGCATGCCCTCGTCCGGCGGCATGCCTGGCCTCCCCGGCCTGGGCGGCGCCCCGAAACCTACGCTGCCCGGATTGGGCGGCGCGCCTTTCAACCCCTTCAAGAAACCATGAGACTGGAACTGTACGTATGCTGAAGATTCGCCTCGCGCGCGGCGGCGCCAAGAAGCGCCCCTACTATTCGATCGTCGTCGCCGACAGCCATTCGCCCCGCGACGGCCGCTTCATCGAGAAGGTGGGCGCCTACAATCCGCTGCTGAAGCGCGACGATCCGAAGCGGATCACGCTGAAGAGCGAGCGCATCACCGAGTGGCTGAGCAAGGGCGCCCAGCCGACCGACCGCGTGGCGCGCTTCCTCTCCACCGAGGGCCTCGCCAAATGGGCGCCGGGCAACAACCCGAAGAAGGCCGTGCCGCACACGAAGGCCACGGAACGTGTCGCCGCTCGCGCCGAACGCGCAGCCGCAGCCGCCGCCGCGCCGCTTGAGCCGGAAGTCGTCGAAGAAGCCGCGCCCGAAGTGACGGCGGAAGCCGCGCCTGAGGTTGTCGCCGAAGCCGCCGCCGAGCCGGTGGAAGAAGCCTCGCAGGACGCCGCCGCCGAAGCCGGCGAAGACACCGTCGCCGCCGCGGCTGACGAGGTCGCCGAGCCGGTCGCCGACGAAACCCCGGCCGAGGTCGAAACCGCCGCCGAGGTCGCCGAGGAAGGCGCCGATGGCGCGCAGGACGTCGCCAGCGAGGATGGGGCCAGCGAGTCCACCGAAGAGGCTTAAGCGGCCTTGGCCGAGCGCCTGATCCTGGTCGGCCGCGTCGGCGGCGCGTTCGGCGTCAGGGGCGAGGTGCGGATCACGTCGTACACGGACGATCCGGCCGCGCTGGTGCGCTATCGCGAGCTGTTGCGCGAGGACGGATCGCCCGGCCTCACGCTGACCGCCGGCCGCCCGCACAAGGGCGCGCTGGTCGCCCGGGCCAAGGAAGTCGCCACCCGCGAGGACGCCGAGGCCCTGCGCGGCCTTGGGCTCTATCTGGCCCGCGACGCCTTCCCGGCTGCGGACGAGGACGAGTTCTACCTCGCCGACCTGATCGGCCTGCGGGTGGAGGGTCCCGACGGCGTCGAGATCGGCCGCATCAAGAACGTGCAGAACTTCGGCGCCGGCGACCTGCTGGAAATCGCGCCGCTCAGTGGACCGAGCTGGTGGCTGCCGTTCACGAAAGAGGCCGTGCCGGCGGTGCGGATCGCTGACGGGGTGGTGGTGGCTGTGAAGCCGGCGGAGGCGGAGTAGCGGCGAGACGCCCCCTCCGTCACGGCACTGACGCGCCGCGCCACCTCCCCCGCTGCGCGGGGCAGGAGCGAACATGCGCCAGCCTGCTCCTCCCCGATGCAGCGTAGCGAAACGGGTGGCAGACCGCGAAGCGGGCTGACGGAGGGGGCGTTCGGCGCCAGCCCCTTGACCGCGACTCACCCACATGGATCGCATGACCTTGCGGCGCTCTTTGGCGCCGGTCTTTGACGTCATGGATCGTTAGAAAACCTGCGGCCAGCGCCCCGGCCGCCACAAAGTGGGCGCCGTTGTGAACGGTGGTTTGCGGTTTCACGTGAAACATCGCTGCGAGAAAAACTGCAACGCTCTTCCCTTCGCCAGGCGAGGGGAAGTGTCGCTGGCGGGGCCCGCCAGGGCCGATGCGCGACGATGGGGAGACCGGCGGCGCAGAATTGAGCGCGAACTGGCGGACACCTCCCCTCCGGCGTGTCTCGCCCTCGCGGGCTCGCCTCACGCCACCGCCCCTCGCCAGCGCAGGGAGGAGCGTCAGCGCAGATCCGGCGGGGTCGCTTCCTTGGCCACCATCCGCACCGCCTCATCCAGCGTGACCACCGTCTGCGCCTGGGAGCCAAGGCGGCGGATCGCGACCTTGCCTTCCTCGGCTTCGCGGCGGCCGACGACGGCGATGACCGGGACCTTGGCCAGGGAGTGTTCGCGCACCTTGTAGCCGACCTTCTCGTTGCGCAGGTCAGTCTCGACCCGCAGCCCGGCCCGCTTGAACGCCGCCGCGGCCTTCACCGCGAACGCGTCTGCGTCGGAGGTGATGGTGGCGACCACCGCCTGCACCGGCGCCAGCCAGAGCGGGAAGGCGCCGGCGTGGTGTTCGATCAGTACGCCGAGGAACCGCTCCATCGTACCCAGAATCGCCCGGTGCAGCATCACCGGACGGTGCTTGGCGCCATCCTCGCCGATGTAGGACGCGTCGAGCCGCTCCGGCAGGACATAGTCGAGCTGCAGGGTGCCGCACTGCCAGGTGCGGCCGATCGCATCGCGCAGGTGGAACTCGAGCTTGGGGCCATAGAAGGCGCCCTCGCCCGGCAGCATCTCCAGCGCGATGCCGGCGACCTTGGCCGCCTGCGCCAGCCCCGCCTCGGCCGCGTCCCAAAGCTCATCGGAGCCGAAGCGCAGCTCAGGCCGCAGGGCCAGCTTGACGGAGTGCAGCTCCACCTCCAGCTCGCGGTACACCAGCTTCAGGAGGTCGATGAACGCCTCCGATTCGGCCAGGACCTGGTCCTGACGGCAGAAGATGTGGCCGTCGTCCATGCCGAGGCCCCGGACCCTTAGCAGCCCCATCAGCGACCCGGAGCTCTCATAGCGGTGCAGGTTGTCGAACTCGGCGTAGCGGATCGGCAGTTCGCGGTAGGAACGCTGGCCATGCTTGAAGACCTGGACGTGGCCCGGGCAGTTCATCGGCTTGACCGCCAGTATCTCGCCCTCGGGGGTCTCGCAGACGAACATATTGGCGTGGAACTTGTCCCAGTGCCCCGACTGCTCCCAGAAGCTGCGGTCGAGGATCTGCGGCGTCTTCACCTCCTCATAGCCGGCCGCCTGCACGCGCCGCTGCACATAGCCTTGCAGGGTACGGTTGAGGGTCCAGCCCTTGGGGTGCCAGAACACCATGCCCTTGCCCTCTTCCTGGATGTGGAAGAGGTCCATGGCCTGGCCGATCTTGCGGTGGTCGCGCTTCTCGGCCTCCTCGATCCGCTTGAGGTAGGCTTCGAGGTCGGCTTCGCTGGCCCAGGCGGTGCCGTAGATGCGCTGCAGCTGGGCGTTACGCTGGTCGCCGCGCCAGTAGGCGCCGGCGAGCTTGGTCAGCTTGAACGCCTGGCCGATGTGGCGCGTCGAGGGCAGGTGCGGGCCGCGGCAGAGGTCCTTCCAGGCGCCCTGGCGATAGACCGTGATCGGCTCGTCGCCCGGAATGCTCTCGATGATCTGGGCCTTGTAGCTCTCGCCGATGCCCTCGAAGTGCTTGATGGCTGCCTGGCGATCCCAGACCTCGCGGATGATCTTCTCGTCGCGGTTCACGATCTCACGCATGCGCTTTTCGATCACCAGCAGGTCGTCGAGCGAGAACGGCTCGTTGCGGGCGAAGTCGTAGTAGAAGCCGTCCTCGACGTTGGGGCCGATGGTGACCTGCGTGCCGGGAAACAGTTCCTGCACCGCCTCGGCCAGCACGTGGGCGGTGTCGTGGCGGATGGTGTCGAGGGCCTCGGGGCTCTCGCGCGTGACGATCTGGATCGCCCCGCCGTGCGGCAGCGGGCGATCCAGGTCCAAGAGCTGGCCGTCGAGCTTGGCCAGCAGGGCTTTCTTCTCGAGCGATGGGGAGATCGAGGCGGCGACGGCCCTGGCCGTTGCGCCATCCTCGAAACTTCGGCTCGATCCGTCGGGGAATTTAAGGTCGATCATGTCTCACACCTGAAGCCGCGTCCCTTTTTCTTAAGGGCGGCGCGGCGCGGCGGCACCGGATCGAATCCGGCGCGGCCGAAGGGTTGGCATCGGCACAGGCGCCAGGCGGCGAGCGCGCCGCCGCGGAGGGGCCCGTGCAGGATCAGAGCCTGCGCCGCATAGTCCGAACAGGTCGGCGCGAAGCGGCACGAGCGCCCGATCCAGGGCGATAGCGTCAGCTTGTAGGCGCGGTGCGCGAAGCCGACGCTGCGTTCGTAGAAGTTCATGCCGGCGTGGGGTGTGGGATCAGCGATGGGGCGGCATATGGCGCCGCCCGCAAGCCCCGATCAAGCCGCGCCGGCGCGGCTAGTTCGCTCACTGACAGACTTGGGCGTCTTAGCGAGGGCGATACGGCACGCCTCCGCGGTCGCCTCGAATGCGAGCATCGTCGAGACGTGGCGCGGCGGGTAGTCTTTCACGGGCGCCAGCATGGCCAAGTCCGCAAATCGTCCTTCAGGCGGGGCGCCGCCCTGCTTCAACATAGCACGCAGTGCACCCAGCGCTATTTCGATTTCCTGAACGGTGGCGCCGAGGGCGTGCTCGCCCATGATCGCCGCGGCGGCCTGGCCCAGCGCGCAGGCCTTCACGTCCTGGGCGTAGTCGGCGATACGGCCGTCCTTCAGCCTCACATCGACGGTGATGCGACTGCCGCAAAGCTTCGAGACTTTCTCGACGCTGGCGTCGGGCGCAGCCAACCGTCCGGCACGCGGCATGTTGGCGGCGGCTTTGAGGATCCTGGCCGAATAGAGCTCGTCGATCATGAAAGCCTTGGGATCATGTGCGGCTTATGTGGCGTCGGGATGCTCGGCTTTCCAGGCCGCCTCGGCGCGGTCGCGCACGGTCTCGCCGAACGCCCTGAACCCGGCCTTGATCGCCCTGCGCGTCTTCTTGGGGATGAATCCCATCAGCGGACCCTCGAATATCTCGCCGTTGGAGAAGATACAGTTGCCGTTGTCGAGGGTCTCGAGCTCGATGTAGCGGGTGGTGCGGATCAGGCCGCCCATCATGCTGAGGTTCCAGATGATCTGCTCGCCCGGGGTCCAGTCGAGGATCTTCGGCTTGATCGTGCGCGGCGCCTCGCCGGGGATCGCCACCTCCAACTCCAGTTCGGCCCCGAACTGGATCTCGCCCTTGGCCTTCGGATAGAGCGGGTTCCAGGCGGGCCAGCCATTGACGTCGCTGACCATGTCCCAGATCACCGGAGCCGGCGTCTGCACCCCGATGCGGTGCTCGATCTTCAGCGGAAGCGCCATCAGGTTCGCTCCTTAAGCCGCCAGGTCGCGCCAGTGGCGTGGTCCATCACCTCGACGTTCAACGCCGTCAGCTCCGCGCGGATCCGGTCTGCGCTGGCCCAGTCCTTGGCGGCGCGAGCGGTGATGCGCTCGGCGATCAGCCCGTCGATCCGCGACTTCAGCGCCGGATCGGCCGCGCCCTGGAACCAGGCGTCCGGGTCGCCGCCGAGGAAGCCGATCAGGCGGGCCGAGGCGATCAGCTCACCCTTGATCGCCGCCTTCTCGGCGCCGGTCGCGGTCTCCAGCTGGCCGGCGAGGGCGTGCAGCTCGGCGAAGGCGCGCGGCGTGTTGAGGTCGTCTTCCAGCGCTTCCAGGAACGCGGCGCTCGGCCCCACCCGGCCGGCTTCCACATCGGCCGTGCGGCGGAGCGCGCCGTAGAGCTTGTCCAGCGCCTTGGTCGCCTGCTCGAGCAACTCCTCGGTCCAGGCCAGCGGCTGGTGATAGTGGGCCGAGAGTAAGGCCCAGCGGATCGCCTCGCCGGGGACGCGGGTGACGAGGTCGTGCACCAGCACCACGTTGCCGAGGCTCTTCGACATCTTCTCGTCGCCGAAGTTCAGGAAGCCGTTGTGGAGCCAATAGTTGGCGTAGGCGACCGCGTGGTCGGCGCAGAGGCCCTGCGCCATCTCGTTCTCATGGTGCGGGAAGATCAGGTCGTTGCCGCCGCCGTGGATGTCGATCGGCAGGCCCAGCGTCTGCTCGATCATCGCCGAGCACTCGATGTGCCAGCCGGGCCGGCCCGGGCCGAACGGGCTCGGCCACTCAGGCTCGCCCGGCTTTGACGGCTTCCACAGCACGAAGTCGGCCGGGTTCTGCTTGTAAGGGGCGACGTCGACCCGGGCGCCGGCGATCATCTCGTCCATCGGCCGGCCCGAGAGCTGGCCATAGTCGGCGTAAGCGGCCGTGCTGAACAGCACGTGGCCTTCGGCCTCATACGCCGCGTTGTTGCGGATCAGACGCCCGATCATGGCGACGATCGCCTCCATGGTCTGGGTGGCGTGCGGCTCGAAGGTGGTCGGCAGGGCCCCCAGCTCCGACATGTCGGCGTGGTAGGCGTCGAGGTAGCGCGCGGTGATCACGTCGATCGGCACGCCCTCGTCGGCGGCCTTCTGATTGATCCTGTCGTCCACATCGGTGATGTTGGCGGCGTAGAGGACGTGGTCTTCGCCGAAGATGCGCCGCAGCAGTCGGAACAGGGCGTCGAACACCACGACTGGCCGCGCGTTGCCGACGTGGGCGTAGTTGTAGACCGTCGGGCCGCAGACATACATCGTCACCCGCTCTGGATTGACCGGAACGAAGGCGCGCTTGCTGCGCGTCAGGGTGTCGTAAAGGCGAAGTGGCATGGTGACGCTTGGTTACGGTTGCCGAGAGGCGGCATCGGCCCATATACAGTCGAGACGCTCCTGAAACCACCGGCCGTAAGAGCCCGTTCAGCCGCGTCGTGAAAGGGTGGCACGCGTCATTTCCGAGGCCTTCGCCTCGGCGCAACTCGGCCCTGGAAAGACTCTCACTCCCAGCATGGATGCTTTGTCTCGCGACCGCGCCTTGATCGGCGACTCCGTTTCCGACCTCCAGCCCGTCATCCGCCCCACCCGGGAGGAGGCGATGAACGCGGTCCGCACCTTGATCGCCTGGGCCGGCGACGACCCGCGCCGCGAAGGCGTGGTCGATACCCCGGGGCGGGTCGTGGATGCCTATGAGGAATGGTTCTCCGGCTATGACGTCGACCCGGGCAAGGAGCTGAGCCGCACGTTTGAGGACGTGCAGGGTTACGACGACATCGTCATGCTGCGCGACATCGAGGTGGAGAGCCACTGCGAGCACCACATGGCGCCGTTCCTGGGCAAGGCCTACGTGGCCTACATGCCGACGGGCAAGGTGGTCGGCATCTCCAAGCTGGCCCGCGTGGTCGAGATTTTCGCCCGCCGCCTGCAGACCCAGGAGACCCTGACGCAGCAGATCGCCGATGCGATCACCGATGGCCTCAAGCCCGCCGGCGTCGCCATCCTGATCGACGCCGAGCATCAGTGCATGACGACGCGCGGCGTGCACCATCGCCACGTCTCGACGGTGACGACCCAGTTCTGCGGCGTCTTCCGCTTCGACAAGGACCTGCAGAAGCGCTTCCTGGACTTCTGCAACCGACGCTAAGGCCCGTTCCGTTGGGGTGACGCGGGCGGTCAGCGGCGCCATATCTGCCGCATGACCGAGACGCTCTTCCCGACCGCGCTCGACGCCAACGCCCTCGAGCGTGGCGCGGCGCTGACGCCCAGCTTCAACGCCGACGGACTGATCGCGGCGATTCTGCAGCACGCCCAGACCGACGAGGTGCTGATGCTGGGCTGGATGAACGCCGAGGCGCTGAAGCTGACGTTGGAGAGCGGCGAGGTGTGGTTCTTCAGCCGCGCCCGCCAGGAGCTGTGGCGCAAGGGCGAGACCAGCGGCCAGGTGCAGCAGATGGTGGAGCTGCGGGTCGACTGCGACCAGGACGCCGTGCTGGTCAAGGTGCTGCCGCAGGGCGACGGCGGGGTCTGCCACGTCGGCTTCCGCTCCTGTTTCTACCGCGTGCTCGAGGACGGCAAGCTGGAAGAGCGACCGTGAACCTCGAGACCGCGCTGATCGCCTTTGTCGCGGCGGCCGCGCTGCTGACCATCACGCCGGGCCTCGACACGGCCATGGTGCTGCGCACGGCGGCGGTGGAGGGTCCGAGGACCGCGGCGCTGGCCGGGCTCGGCATCATCTGCGGCTGCCTGGCCTGGGGCGCGGCGGTGGCGCTGGGCCTCGGCGTGCTGCTGGCGGCCTCGAGCTTCGCCTACACAGTGCTGAAGTGGACTGGCGCGGCCTATCTCGCCTGGCTCGGGCTCAGGCTGATCCTGAAGCCGAGGTCGCGGTTCGATGTCGGCGCGGCGAGCCCGCAGCGCGGGAACTGGTGGGCGCGCGGCTTCCTCAACAACCTGCTGAACCCGAAGATCGGCGTGTTCTACGTCTCCTTCCTGCCCCAGTTCGTCCCGGCGCATGTGGCGGCCGGGCCGTTCATCTTCCTGCTGGCGGTGATCCACGGCGTGTTGGGCGCGCTCTGGTTCGCGGCGCTGATCGCGGCCACCTCGCCGCTGAAGCGCTGGCTGGCGCGGCAAGCGGTGATGCGCTGGATCGACCGGGTCACCGGCGCGGTCTTCCTGGCCTTCGGCCTGAGGCTCGCGCTTGATCGGCGCTGAATCCGACGACGAGGTCGTTGCGGCAGACATCCGCGAAGTCCAGCTCGCCTATGACGTCTCCGGCCGGCTCGACCGCGCCCTCACCGACGCTGCGCCGGAACTTTCCCGCGCCCGCCTCCAGGCCCTGATGGCCGCCGGTGCGGTCAGCCGAGGCGAAGAGACCCTTACCGACGCCTCGGCCAAGGCCGCGCCGGGCCTCTATCTGATCGAAATCCCGCCGCCGACGCCAGCCGATCCCCAGCCGGAAGCGATCCCGCTGACGGTCCTGTTCGAGGACGAACACCTGATCGTGGTCGACAAGCCGGCCGGGATGGCCGCCCATCCGGCGCCCGGCAGCGAGACCGGCACCCTGGTCAACGCCCTGCTGGCCCACTGCGGCGCCAGCCTCTCGGGCATCGGCGGCGTGGCGCGGCCCGGCATCGTGCACCGGCTCGACAAGGACACCTCGGGCGTCATGGTCGCGGCCAAGACCGACGCGGCGCACCGGGGCCTCGCGGTTTTGTTCGAGCGCCACGACATCGAGCGGGTCTACCTGGCGCTGACCCGCGGCGCGCCGAAGAACTCCGCCGGCACGGTCGCCGCCCGGCTTGGCCGCTCGCCGCACGACCGCAAGAAGATGGCCGTCACCCGAGGCGGCCGCGAGGCGGTTACGCACTACTGGGTCCAGCACCGCTACGGCCCGGAAGCGCGGCCGCTAGCGGCCCGCATCGCCTGCCGGCTGGAGACTGGCCGCACGCACCAGATCCGGGTCCACCTGGCGCATATCGGCGCGCCGTGCCTCGGCGATCCAACCTACGGCGCCGGCGCCCCGGCCCCCGCGGTGCGGGCGGGGATGGCCGAGGCCGGCCTCGGCCGCCAAGCCTTGCACGCCGCAGTACTGGGCTTCGTCCATCCGATCACCGGCGAGAAGCTGCGCTTCGAGAGCGATCCGCCGGAGGACATGTCGCGGCTGATGGCGGCGCTGGAGAATCTCTAGGTCGGTGATCCAACGCCTCGGCGCCACCGTACAACACTCGTGTTGCATCGAAGGCCAGACGCTGGCCTAGCCCGAGGCGCGGTTTCAGGACTCGGCGGGAGGCCGCGGCGACCACGAGGTCGTTCATCCATTAGCCCCGCTGGCGCCACATGTAGAAACCTTCACGTGTTGGTCGTCTTAAAAAATGCCCAACGAACAATTATCTAGCCAGTCATCGGGGTGGGTTCGCACAAAGCTGTGCGCGCCGCCCCCAAGGGGATAAAATCCAAATATGGCTACCGCGTCCCTCGCTGTCATGTCGCCTGAAGGCGGTCTGTCGCGATACCTCTCCGACATCCGCAAATTCCCCATGCTGGGGAAGGAAGAGGAGTTCATGCTCGCCAAACGCTGGCGCGAGCATCAGGACTTCGACTCCGCTCGCCAGCTGGTGAACAGCCACCTGCGCCTCGTGGCCAAGATCGCCATGGGCTACCGCGGCTATGGCTTGCCGATCGAGGAAGTGATCTCGGAAGGCAACGTCGGCCTGATGCAGGCGGTCAAGAAGTTCGAGCCCGACAAGGGTTTCCGGCTCGCCACCTACGCCATGTGGTGGATCCGCGCCTCGATCCAGGAATACATCCTACGCTCGTGGTCGCTGGTGAAGATGGGCACGACGGCGGCGCAGAAGAAGCTGTTCTTCAACCTGCGCAAGGCCAAGAGCGAGATCTCGGCGCTGGAGGAGGGTGACCTTCACCCCGATCAGGTGCACCTGATCGCCACCAAGCTGGGCGTGCTCGACGAGGAAGTGATCTCGATGAACCGCCGGCTCTCCGGGCCGGACGCCTCGCTGAACGCGCCGCTGCGCGCCGACAGTGAGAACGAGTGGCAGGACTGGCTGGAGGATAAGGACGCCGTCAGCCAGGAGACCCAGCTGGCCGAAAGCGAGGAGAAGTCGATCCGCATGAGCCTCCTGGAAGAGGCCATGACCGAATTGACCGACCGCGAGCGCCATATCCTGACCCAGCGCCGGCTGCAGGACGACCCGACGACGCTCGAGGAGCTTGCCGGCCAGTACGGCGTCAGCCGCGAGCGGGTGCGCCAGATCGAAGTGCGGGCGTTCGAGAAGCTGCAGAAGGCGATGCGGTCGGCGGCGCACGAACGCCACCTGGACGCGGCCTAAGCTCCCTCTGGCTCGTTCAGGTCGCATGGACGGCCGTGAAGCGCACGGCTAAACCGCGGCCAATGGCGATCGGCGTATTCGATTCGGGGATTGGCGGGCTAACGGTGTTGCAGGCGCTAGTGCGGGCGCTGCCGGACGCCGACATCGTTTATTTCGCCGACCAGGCCAACACTCCGATCGGCGTCCGGCCGGGCGAGGAGATCGTCGACTTGGTGCGCGCCGGTTGCGAGCGGCTGTTCGACCAGGGCTGTGACCTTGTCGTCCTAGCCTGCAACACCGCCGCGGCGGTGGCGCTGCGCCGCCTTCAGCAGACCTGGCTGCCCGACTACCGCGCCCAACTCCGCCGGCCGGTCAACGTGCTCGGCATCATCGTGCCCACCATCGAGGCGGCCACCGGCGTGGCCTGGAACGAGGCGCGCGAGCAACGCGACGACAAGATCGAGAAGCTCGACATCCTGGGCATCTTCTCCACGCCTGCCACCGCCACCAGCCGCGTCTATGAGATCGAAATCGCCAAGCGCAGCGATGCGGTGGCTGTCTTCTCCGAACCCTGCCCCACCCTGGCGCGGCAGATCGAGGCCGGCGAGGACGACTCCGTGATCCGACCGGTGGTCGAGGCCCACGTCGCCGCCCTTGCCCGCAGGATCGGCCGACCGCCCGACCGCGCCATCCTCGGCTGCACCCACTATGAGATCATCGCCGACCTGTTCCGCGCCGCCCTGCCGCCGGGGACGCCGCTGATCCACCAGCCGTACGCCACTGCCAGCGCGATCCAGCGCTACCTCGCGCACCACCCCGAATACGCCGCCGGCGGCGGCGGCGGCCGCCGCTTCCTCACCACCGGAACACCGGGCCCGCAGAACGGCCAGGTCGAACGCTTCTGGGGCGCGCCGCTGCGGTTCGAGTCCGCGTAGTTCCGCTTGATCAATCGCTCACCTCGGGCTTGAATGACCGTTCAACTCGGAGGGGGCGGCATGCGCGGATGGGGGATAGTCGCTGCGGGGCTGGCGTTGGCGGCCGCGGCGCGCGCCGAGGTGGTCGATGCGAACGCCGCCGGGTTCCAGGTCAAGGAGACGGCCGAGATCGCTGCGCCCGCGGACAAGGTCTGGGCAGCGCTCGGCCAGGTGGGCGGTTGGTGGAACTCCCAGCACAGCTGGTCGCATGACGCCAAGAACCTGACCCTCGAGCTGAAACCGGGCGGCTGCTGGTGCGAGGCGCTGCCGAACGGCGGCGGCGCGCGGCACCTCTCGGTGATCCTCATCCAGCCCGGTAAGACCGTGATACTCGACGGCACGCTGGGTCCGTTGATGTTCAGCGGCGCGGCCGGCCACTTGGTCTGGAGCCTGGCGGAGAAGGATGGCCGCACCACCCTGACCCAAATCTACTTCGTCGGCGGCTATTTCCCTGGCGGACTGGACAAGCTGGCGCCCGCCGTCGACGGCGTGCTGGGCGAGCAGCTTGCGCGGCTGAAGTCGTATGTGGAGACGGGCAAGCCCACGCCCTGATCAGGCGGCCGGACGGCTCTGGTCGACGTCGCTCGGCAGATAGGCCAGCAGCGGCTCGGCCAGCGCCTGGATCTCCTGGCGCGGCAGCGCGGCGGGATCCGACAGCTCCAGCCTTTGCCCGAAGGTGACGGCCCTGGCGCGCAGCTCCATGTCCGCCTCCGCCCGACCCGAACCCTGCAGCTCGTTGGCTTGGGCGAGCATGGACCGCAGCGCCTGGCGCGGGTCGGTCTCCATGGCGGCGAGCGCGGCCTTGAGGATCTTCAGCGCCTGGACGAAGCGGGCCTCGTCGGGCGTCGCCACGTGGTCGACGCGGCGCTTCAGCATCCCGGCGTAGTTGCCCGAATTGAACCGCCGCCGATCCGGGCCGACATAGCCGATGCCCTCGATCCAGTCGCGTGGCCGGGTCGCGACGGCTTCGAGGCGGCGGACCAGGTCCTTGATCGTGAACGGCTTGCGGAGGAACTCGTGCACGCCGGCGTCGCGGGCGCCGATGATCGCCGCGGCGGTGGCCTGCGCGCTGATCATGATCACCGGCGAGCGACGGCACATCATCTCGCTGCGCCGCACCGAGCGGGTCAGGGCCGCGCCGTCGAGGCTGGCGCCATGGTCGACGAAGATCACGTGCGGTTCGATGCCCTGCGCCACCGTCATCGCCCTCGCCATGTCGGGTGCGGTCCATATCTGGCAGGTGCAGATGTCACGCAGGATGCCAGACAACAGCTTCGACGACGCCGGCTGGGGGTCGGCGATCAGAACGCGTTGCATCAGCGCGTAGATGCGCTGGTTGGTCTTGGCGTCTGCGCTCAACACCAAGGCGGCTCCTGGAGGCGGTTAGCCACTCATTAGAGTGCGAGGATGGTAAACATCAGCTTGACGCGGCCAGACCGAAGAAGATCCAAAGTCGTTTCGACCTGGCCGCTAGTCCTGGAACGGATCGCGCATGACGATCATGTCGTCGCGCTCGGGGCTAGTGCCCAGCAGGGCGACGGGGGCGCCGATCAACTCTTCGATCCGCCGCACATATTTCACCGCCTCGGCCGGCAGGTCGCGGAAGCTGCGGGCGCCGCGGGTGCTGCCGGACCAGGCCTCGACCTCCTCGTAGATCGGAGTCAGGTTGCTCTGCGCCTTGAGGCCGGACGGCAAATAGTCGAGCCGCACGTCGCCCGACTGGTAGCCGACGCAGATCTTCAGGATCGGGAAGCCGTCCAGCACGTCGAGCTTGGTCAGCGCGATGCCGTCGATGCCGTTGATCGCCACCGACTGGCGCGCCAGCACCGCGTCGAACCAGCCGCAGCGCCGCGGCCGGCCGGTGACCACACCGACCTCCTGGCCCACCTCGCCGAGCCGCTTGCCAATCTCGTCGTGCAGTTCAGTCGGGAACGGACCTTCTCCGACGCGGGTGGTGTAGGCCTTGAGGATGCCCAGCACATATCCCGGCCCCTTCGGCCCCAACCCCGAACCGGCCGCCGCCTGGCCGGCGACGGTGTTGGACGAGGTGACATAGGGGTAGGTGCCGTGGTCGACGTCGAGCAGCGCGCCCTGCGCCCCTTCGAACAGCACCCGATCGCCGCTTTTCACCGCGTCGTTCAGCAGCCGCCAGGCCGGCTTGGCGTAGGGCAGGATCTGCGGCGCGATCGCCTCCAGCGAGGCGAGGATCGCCTCGGGCTTGGCCTCCGGCAGACCAAGGCCGCGGCGCAGCGGGGCATGGTGGGCGAGCAGGCGGTCGATCTTCGCCTCCATCGCTTCACGATCGCCGAGGTCGGCGACGCGGATCGCGCGGCGGCCGACCTTGTCCTCGTACGCCGGACCGATGCCGCGGCCGGTGGTGCCGATCTTGTTCACCGCCTCGGCCTCGCGGGCGATGTCGAGCTCGCCATGCAGCGGCAGGATCAAGGCGGCGTTGTCGGCGAGGACCAGCACGTCGGGCGTGATAACGATGCCTTGGCCGCGGACGCGCTCGATCTCGGCCAGCAGAGCCCAGGGGTCGACCACGACGCCGTTGCCGATCACCGACAGTTTGCCCTGGACCACGCCCGAGGGCAGCAGCGAGAGCTTGTAGATTTGGTTGCCGACCACCAGCGTGTGGCCGGCGTTGTGCCCGCCCTGGAAGCGCACCACGACGTCGGCTCTAGCCGACAGCCAGTCGACCAGCTTGCCCTTGCCCTCGTCGCCCCACTGGGCGCCGACCACCGTCACATTGGCCATGGGATACGCCTCTCCACCCCGCCGGGTGGGACCTGGCCGCCCTTCGACAGGGACTCGGCGGCAAGGCGCGTCAGCCGCCCGGTCCAGCCGAGGGCGCGGGGCGTTTAGACGGCGGGATGTTGAGCGTCAATCCCCCACCTCCTGCTACAGCTCCAGTTCGCTCCCCAGCATCGCCTCGGCCATGGCGCAGTGCATGGCGATGCCGCGGGCCATCACGCTTTCGTCGATGACCATCCTGTTGGAGTGCAGGGCGCAGCAGGTGCGGAAGTCGCCCCCCTCCGGCGCGCCGCCGAGGAAGGCCATGGCGCCGGGCGCCTTTTGCAGGATGTAAGAGAAGTCCTCGGCGCCCATCAGCGGGTGGGTCATGCGGATCCAGCCGTCCTCGCCGAACAGCCGCTTAGCCGTAGTCTCGGCCAGGTCGACCACGCGGCCGTCGTTGACGGTGACCGGGAAGCCGCGGTCGATGTTGACCTCCGCCTCGGCGCCGTGCGCCAGTGCGATGTTGGTGGCGATGCGGCGGATGCCTTCAAGGCCGACTTCGCGGGTGCGCTCCGACAGCGTCCGCATGGTGCCCCAGAGCCGGGCAAACTCAGGGATGATGTTGTCGGTGGTGCCGGATTCGATGCGGGCGATGGTGATCACCGCCGGGTCGGAGACGGCGATGCGGCGGGTGGTGAAGGCCTGCAGCGCCATGACGATCTCGCAGGCCACCGGGATCGGATCGACCGCGTCCTGCGGCATCGAAGCGTGGCCGCCCTTGCCCTTGATCTTGATGCGGATCTTGTCGGACGACGCCAGCAGCGGACCGCCGCGGCTGGCGATCACCCCCTTGGGCATGTTGGGCGAGATGTGCAGGGCGAAAGCGGCGTCTGGGATCGGATCGATCAGGCCGTCCTCCAGCATGTGGCGCGCGCCGTGCCAGCCTTCCTCCCCCGGTTGGAACATGAACATCACCGAGCCGGACAGGCGCTCGCGCCGCTCGCACAGCGCCCGGGCGGCGCCGGCCAGCATGGCGACGTGGGTGTCGTGGCCGCAGGCGTGCATCGCCCCTTCGTGCTGCGACGAGAACGACAGGCCGGTGTCTTCGGTCAGTGGCAGCGCGTCCATGTCGCCGCGCAGCAGCACGGTGCGGCCATTGGCCGGGCCGCGCAGGATGGCGACGACGCCGCTGGTCGACGGACCCTCATGCAGCTCCAGCGGCAGGCCGGCCAGCGCCGCCTTCACCTTGGCCGTGGTCTTCGGCAGGTCGAGACCCAGCTCCGGCTCGGCGTGGATCGCGCGCCGCAGCTTGATCGCCTCCGGCAGCAGCGCCTCGCCGACCGCGGCCCAGCCCTCGGGATCGATGGTGATGGCGTTCATGGGCGAGATTCTCCTGCAAACGACGGTGGCAAAGCATGGCCCTGCCGCCGCGAAGAAGTCCACCGGGTTTGCGTCTCAGTGGCGCTCGCTTAAGACGCCTCCATGGACCGGCCGCGCTTCCATCTCGCCTTCCCCGTCAGCAGCCTCGCCGAGGCCCGGGCCTTCTACGGCGGGTTGCTCGGCTGCCCAGAGGGACGGTCGGCGGACGACTGGGTGGACTTCGACTTCTACGGCCACCAGATCGTCGCCCACCTGGCGCCGGCCGAAGCCGCAGCTTCGACCAACGTCGTCGACAGCGAGGACGTGCCGGTGCGCCACTTCGGCCTGATCCTGCCGCTGGCGCACTGGCAGGCGTTGGCGGCGCGATTGAGGGCGGCCGGGACGCGCTTCATCATCGAGCCGCAGACTCGCTTCTCCGGCCAGCCGGGCGAGCAGGCGACCATGTTCCTGACCGACCCGTCCGGCAACGCGCTGGAGTTCAAGGCCTTCGCCGACGAGGCGATGATCTTCGCCAAGTAGCTACAGCCGCTGGAAGCCGGTCGGGGCGCCGCGACCGGCGGCCTGAGCGCGGTCGATGACATTGCTCAACGGCTCGATCGCGGTCGCCATGTGGTGCGAGCTGGCGTGCAGCAGGCGGGCCTCGTCGAGCATGATGCCGATGTGGCCCTCCCAACAGACCAGGTCGCCGCGCGCGAGCAAGGCGCGGTCGACCGGGCGGCCCAGCTGAGCCTGCTGGTCGGCGTCGCGCGGACAGGCCTTGCCGCAGGCGTAGAGCGCCTGCTGGATCAAGCCGGAGCAGTCGAGCCCGGCGCGGGTGCGGCCGCTCCAGAGGTAGGGCGCGCCGATAAATCGCTCGGCGACGCCGGCCGGGTCCGTCGCGAAGCCCGCCCCGATCGGCGACAGGTGCGCGGGCCAGAAGAACGCGCCGTCGCTAGAGCGCGCGAACCCACGGTCATCGCCGCCAACGGCGACGAGGACATTGAGGCTGAACGGGCCGATCGGCCGCGCCTTGAACGAGGGTTCGGCGAAGGCGTAGCCGCTGACGGCGCTGACCCAGTGCGTCGGCGGCGCGCCGGCCGGACCCAGCGCGTCGGTGCGGACGAAGCCGACGTAGCCGTCGCGCCGCGCCTGGCCCCAGAGATAGTCGCCCTCGGCAGCCAGAGCGTCGAAGCGTTCCCCGTGGATCAGCTCGTCGAGCCACTCGCCGTCGCGATCCGGGGAACGCTGCAGCGGGACGCTCGGCGCTGTGACCTGGAGCAGACGGGTGGGCTCGTAGCGGGTGGCGGCGAAAACGCCTTCGAGCGACTCGGCCGCCAGGTCGGCGCGCCGGGGTCAGCCGCGCATCACCGGTCATGCGTAGCGGGACTTGAGCATCCGATAGAGGCCGCGGATGGCCTGGGCTTCGGCGCCGGCCGGCCAGCCGGGACGGCCGCGCGGATTCCACGCGAAGATGTCGAAGTGCGCCCACGACCCCTTCGGCGCGAACCGGCGCAGGAACAGAGCCGCGGTCACCGACCCCGCCTGCGCCCAGCCGTCCGGGTCGTTGCGCACGTCGGCGACATCGCTTTCGATCGCCGGCTCGTAGCCGGCCCACAACGGCATCCGCCAGACCGGGTCCGAGGCGGCCTCGGCCGCCGCCTCGATGGCGGCGGCGAGCACGTCATCGTCGGTATAGAACGGCGGCAACTCGGGCCCGAGCGCCGCCCGCGCCGCCCCAGTGAGGGTGGCGAGGTCGATGGTCAGGTCGGGCGACAGCTCGGCGGCGCGGGCGAGGGCGTCAGCGAGGATCAGCCGGCCTTCGGCGTCGGTGTTGCCGACCTCGATGGTCAGGCCCTTGCGGGAGGCCAGCACATCGCCCGGCCGCATGGCGTCCCCGGCGATGGCGTTCTCGACCACCGGCAACAGCACCGCGAGCCGCACGGGCAGCTTCGCCGCCATCACCATCCGGCCGAGCGCCAACGCGTGGGCCGCGCCGCCCATGTCCTTCTTCATCTGCCGCATGCTAGCGGGCGGCTTGATGTCGAGGCCGCCGCTATCGAACACCACGCCCTTGCCGACCAAGGCCACGAGCGGCCCGCCCTCTTCGCCCCAGCTGATCTCGATCATCCGCGGGGCGCGCTCCGGCACGGCGGCGCGGCCGACAGCGTGGACCGCCGGATAGTTCTCCTCCAGCAGCGCATCGCCGGTGATCACCGAGATGCGAGCGCCGAACTGTTCGGCCACCTCGCGGGCGATAGTCTCCATCTGCCGCGGGCCCATGTCGTTGGCCGGGGTGTTGATCATGTCCCGCGCCAGGGCGCAGGCGTGGGCGACGGCGTGCAATTCGTCCAGGTCGACACCGGGCGGCGCGACCAGCCGCGCGCCAGCGTCGCGCGCCTCCTTGCGGTAGCGGTCGAAGCGATAGTGGCCGAGGGCGAAGGCCAGCGCCACGTCGGCCGGCGGCGGTCCTTCGCCGGGGTTCAGGGCGTAGAAGCCGGGCGGCAGCTTGGCCGGCAGCGCCCGCAGCGCCATCACCGCGGCGCCATCGCCGAGGCCCGCCAGCACCTCGATCGGCCCGTCGCCGGTGGTCAGCACCACGACTTCGCCCGGCTTGCCGGCGAACTTGGCGAGCGTGGCCTGGGCGCGCAGCGGCGGTGACAGCGCGGCCACCGCGGCGTCCGCCTCGGCGCTTGTCACCAGGTGGATCGGTATGGCGGCTTCATCGGAGACGGCGACGATCGGCTCTGACATCGGGACACCAGCGAAAGGTTGCAACGGGCGGATTATGCTTAACGCTTCCTTGACGCTAGCGCCCCGATCCTTGGTGGGAAAGATTCCCGCCGAGGTCCGTCGATGCTCTTCCAGCGCGCCCTGATCGTCACCCTGTTCGCGTTCGCCGCGACCCCCGCCCTGGCTGCGGCCACTTCGGCCGCGACGACGCCAGCCGCGATCACCGCCGCCGCGCCAGCCAAACCCACGCCGCCCCCGAAGCCGGTGAAAGCGACGCCCGAGCAGCGCGCCGAAATCGAACGGCTCGACCCCCTGGCCCGCGCGGCGTTCTGGGCGCGCGAGGTCGATGCCGACCAGACCGACGCCGACGCGCGGCTGAAGTTGGCCAAGGC
>Ga0302311_10002052_pt1 | contig 23191 bp, 18 predicted proteins | sample III_Palsa_N1_3_FD_200449 | JGI IMG/M metagenome (GOLD analysis project Ga0302311, IMG submission 200449) | Peat permafrost microbial communities from Stordalen Mire near Abisko, Sweden - III_Palsa_N1_3 | ecosystem: Environmental > Terrestrial > Soil > Palsa > Peat permafrost | place: Sweden... | reverse complement strand
GCATCGCAGATTCTCTTGTGGCTGGGGTTGTTGGGCCTGAGCCTTGTGTGCCTGGTGCTGGCGCGCCAGATCGGTGTGCTGCACCAGCGCCTCGCGCCGGTGGGCGCGTTGGCGCTGCCGCAGAGGCTCAAGCTGGGAGACCCGGCGCCGCAGTTATCGCTGCGCGCCCTGGACGGATCGATGATCGATATCGGCGGCGCGCGCGGGCGCGGTCAATTGCTGCTGTTTTTGGCGCCCGATTGCCAGGTGTGCGAGGCGTTGCTGCCGGCTGTGCGTTCGGCCCGGGGCGCGGAGCGCGACTGGCTGGATATCGTGCTGGCCAGCGACGGCCAACCTGAGCAGCATCGCGCATTCGTGCGCGACAAGGACCTGGGCAAGTTCCCTTACGTCTTGTCGGAGCAGTTGGGCCGCAGCTACGGGGTGGCGAAGCTTCCCTATGCGGTGCTGATCGACGAGGCGGGAAAATTGTCCTCCACAGGCCTGATCAACACGCGCGAACATTTGGAGAGCCTGTTCGTCGCCAAGGAATCGGGCATCGGCAGCATTCAGCAATTCCTTAGGTTGGGACCTAAGCGTGCATCGGGAGAATGAGCGTGGCGCAATTCGATCGTTTGGCGGAAAAGATGTTGCGCGGCTTTGCGAGCCGCACTTCCAGGCGGAGCGTGTTCAGCGTGCTGGGCGGCCTGCTGGCGGGCGCGGCGGCACTGCCCTTGCTACCGGTGGCGCGCGCGCAGGAGGCCGCCACGGATTCCGGCGCCGACCCTAATTCCGGCGAGCCGGCACCGCTCACTACCGGCAATCCCCAGGATCCGGGCGACCCGTCGAAGTGCGATTACTGGCGCTATTGCGCGATCGACGGTTCGCTATGCACTTGTTACGGGGGCACGGTCAACTCGTGTCCGCCGGGCACGGAAATGTCGCCAATCACCTGGATCGGCACCTGCCGCAATCCGGCCGATCAGCGCAGCTACATCATTTCGTACAACGATTGCTGCGGCGGTGTGGCGTGGGGCCGATGCCAGTGCCAGAACAACCAGGGCGACCGCCCGCTGGTGCGGCCGCAGAACAACAACGAAGTCACCTGGTGTTTCGGCATCCAGAGCCAGACCTACACCTGCACGGTGTCGATCATCCTGGGCGCGGCACTGGAGCAGCAATGACATGGCGCGCCGGCGCGTCTTGATCAAGGCCGCCGTGGCCAGCGGCGCGCTTCTGTGCGGCGCTGCCCTTGGACAATCCGCCGCGCCGGCCGGTGTCGGTAATCCACAGCTCGCCTGGCAGCAGTGGACGCTCAACTGCCAGGGCTGTCACCGCCCCGATGCCACCGGTTCTACCGCCACCACTCCCAGCCTCGCCGGCACCGCCGCCAAATTTCTCTGGGTGCCCGGCGGCCGCGAATACCTCACGCGCGTTCCGGGTGTGGCGACCTCCGCGCTGTCGAATGCGGATCTTGCCCAGGTGCTCAACTGGTTGCTGTGGCGCTTCGACGCGGATGATCTGCCTACGAACTTTCAGCCCTTCACAGCCGCCGAGGTCGGCGCGCTGCGCACCCGGCCGCTGCGGCTCGAGGCCTCGCAGATGCGCGCGGAGTTACTGAAAAAAGCCGCGGACTCCTCCCGCCCCTGAGCGTGCAGCGCGAGCGGCGGCGCTAGGCGCGCTTCGGTTCCGCGACGGGCGCGCGATTGCGTGAGTCGCGCCCGTAGTAATCGGGGTAGTCGGCGCTCAGGCCTTTGAAACGGCGGTGAATCCACAGGTATTGCTCCGGCACGCGCCGAATCTGCGCCTCAAGCAGGCCGTTGAATCGCGCCGCGTCTTGGCCCGGATCGGCTCCGGGAAAATTATCGAGGGCCGCGCCGATGTGCACCCGATACCCGGCCGTGCCGGGTAAGCGCTCCGGGAAATAGGTCAGCACGGCCGCGCCCGAAATTCGCGCCAGGCGCGAGGTTGCCGTGGTGGTGGCCGCCGGGATGCCGAAAAACTTCACCATGGCCGCGCCTTTGTTGCGATAGCTCTGGTCCGGGGCGTACCACACGGCCTCGTTGTTCTTGAGCGCCCGGATCATGCTGCGGATGTCGTTGTGCGCGATCGGCTTGCCGTTCTTGCAGAAGCTCTTGTGCATGGTATGCGAGAGCAGCGCATTCTTGGTTGGCCGGTAGACCACGTTGAGCGGCACCACGGTGCCGAGAATGCGGGTGGCGATCTCGATGGTGGTGAAATGCCCGCCGATCATGATGGCGCCGCGTCCCTTGGCGAGTGCCGCGCGCAGATTGTCCAGGCCGTGAACCTCGGCGAGCTTGTTGACCCGTCGATCGCTGCTCCACCAGGTATTGGCCGTTTCGCACAGCGCCATGCCGAGGCTTTCGAAATGCCGATCGACCAGCGCCGACCGGTCCGCCGCCGACCACTCGGGCAGGCACAGGTCGATATTGCGGCGCGCAATGCGCACATAGGCCAGAGGCAGCTGCCGGATCAGGGTGCCGAGGGCGAAGCCGACGCGCCGTTGCACCGGGAAGGGCAGCCACTCGAGCGCGCGCAGCACCCCGAGGCCAAACCAGGTGGGCCAGTACTTCGGGGTAACCAGGTCTAATCGCATCGCGACTGCGGGAATTCGCGCTGCGTATCGAACCGCCCCACAAAACAGGTCGCGACTGTCGTAGCTATTTCGCCGATCACTTTGCCCCCCAGAGCCGGAGAATAGCCGCGTTGTGGTGGCTGATGCATTACATCCAATGCCGGCACCCACGATTGCTGCATCGCGGCATAATACGCAAGTGCCGGCCCCGACAGGGGACTTGGTACTGCAATATTCGTATTGGCCGCTAATTTACGGTAATATCGCCGCGGTTCGTGAATTTCTACTTGGTCCGTTTCTGGTCACCGCGCCGCCCTGGCGTCAAGACCACAACCCACAAAGCAGGTTTCTTCGACCCAGGTGGCAGGCACTTTGCTGAACGCATCGCGGTTCGCAGGCGTGACCAGCCGATAGCATTCTTTATTTGGCAGGTATTCTTCACATGACGAAAATGTATGTTGGCAATCTCCCGTTCTCAATGGACGAGTCCGCGGTACGAGCACTGTTCGAAAAGCATGGCGCCGTACAATCGGTTGCGCTGATCAATGATCGCGACACCGGTCGGCCCCGCGGCTTCGGCTTCGTTGAAATGGCGAGCGCGGACGCTGCGCGCGCCATGCAGGCCTTGAATGGCCACGATGTCGACGGGCGAGCGCTGAAGGTAAATGAGGCGCAGGAGCGCACCGGCGGCGGCGGCGGTGGTGGTGGTGGTGGCGGCGGCTCGCGCGGTCCGAAGCGCTGGTAACAGTCCTTCGATCGAGCTAGCACTGGGGCCGCGACGATGCGGCCCCAGTCATTTGGTTCGCTGAAGCGTAGCTGCGAACAGGGTTTACCGTTGACCTGGGTTTGCCTATAATCGCGGCCCTCGGCGGGGGCGGGTTGGTTTGGCTTGAACTCCTGAAGAGCGCTGCTTGAATCGGCCCGAAGGGCTGTTTCATTGAGCCTTGTTGATTGCGAATTGGGGGCCGATGGTCCCCTTTTTTGTTTTTGGCATTTGTTTTGTGGGTTGATTCCTTAGGAGAAAAATGCGCGATGCCTTGATGCGCCTGCTGGAGCCGCCGATCGAGGCACTGGGCTACGAGCTGGTCGAGATCGAGTTTGCGCAGGCGGGAAGGGGCGGTGTTTTGCGGATCTTCATCGATCTGCTGGCGCGCGAGGCCGGTTCGAGCGTCACGGTCGAAGATTGCGCGCGTGTGAGCCACGCGGTGAGTCAGGTGCTCGAAACCGAGGACCCCATCAAGGGTCACTACACCCTGGAGGTCTCCTCGCCGGGATTCGATCGGATCTTGCGCAAGCGCGAGCACTTCGTGCGGTTTGTCGGCGAGCGGATTTTCGCCGAACTGAAGCTGCCGCTGGACGGGCGCAGGCGGTTTGTCGGGAAGTTGAAGGCGATCGCGGACCAGGCGATCGAGGTTGAAGTGGACGGCGTGAGCGTGAACCTGCCGTTCGAGCGAATACAGAAGGCGAGGCTGAGGCCGGAGTGATCCGCCGCAGCCGCAGAGGAGAGTTCGGTCCATGAACAAAGAAATCTTGATGGCGGTCGATGCGGTGTCCAACGAAAAGGGCGTCGACAAGGAAATCATCTTCGATGCGCTCGAAGCGGCGCTTGCGTCCGCGGCGCGCAAGAAGTACGGGGAAGAGCTGGATGTGCGCGTGTCGATCAACCGCAAGACCGGCGGTTACGATACGTTCCGGCGCTGGAAGGTGTTCGCCGACGATTCGACCGAGCTGGAGGCTCCGGAGAGGGAACTGCGCATGGACGATGCGCGCGACCTCGACAAGGACGTGGAACCGGGCGGCTACGTCGAGGAGCCGATGGAATCGGTGCCGTTCGGGCGCATTCTGGCGCAGACCGCGAAGCAGGTGATCGTGCAGAAGGTGCGCGAGGCCGAGCGCGCGCAGGTGGTCGATGCCTACAAGGACCGCGCGGGCACGCTGGTGAGCGGAATCGTCAAGCGCGTGGATCGCAACGGCGTGTACGTGGACTTGGGCGCGAACGCCGAGGGCTTCATCGCGCGCGAAGAGATGATTCCGCGCGAGCCGGTGCGCTCGCAGGACCGCATCAAGGCGTATTTGAAGGAGGTGCGGACCGAGCCGCGCGGGCCGCAGCTATTCCTGTCGCGCACCGCGCCTGAATTCCTGATCGAGCTGTTCAAGCTGGAAGTGCCCGAGGTGGGCCAGGGCCTGATCAACATCCTGGCCGCGGCGCGCGATGCGGGCGTGCGCGCCAAGATCGCCGTGCGCAGCAACGATCCGCGCGTCGACCCGGTCGGCGCCTGCGTGGGCATGCGCGGCTCACGCGTGCAGGCGGTGTCGAACGAGATCGCCGGCGAGCGCGTGGATATCATCCCCTTCGACGACAACAATGCGCAGTTCGTCATCAATGCCATGGCGCCGGCGGAAGTGACCTCGATCGTGGTCGACGAGGACTCGCACTCGATGGATATCGCGGTCTCCGAGGACAAGCTTTCCCAGGCAATCGGACGCGGCGGCCAGAACATCCGCTTGGCGAGCGAATTGACCGGCTGGGAATTGAACGTCATGAGCGAATCCCAGGCCGAAGCGAAGAGCGAGACGGAATCCCTGGCGCTGCGCGAGACCTTCATGAAGCAGCTCGATGTCGACGCGGATGTCGCGAGCATCCTGGTGCAGGAGGGATTCTCGACCATCGAGGAAATCGCCTATGTGCCGGCCAGCGAATTGAACGGCATCGAGGAGTTCGACGAGGAGATCGTCAAGGAACTGCGCACGCGCGCCCGCGACGTGCTGCTGACCCAGGCGATCGCCAGCGAGGAATCCGTGGACGGCGCGGAGCCGGCTGCCGATCTGGTCGAAGTCACCGGCGAGCCGTTGGCCAAGAGTTTGGCGCTCAAGGGCGTGCGCACGCGCGAGGATCTGGCCGATCTTGCGGTCGATGAACTGGTCGAGGCGGGAGGAATTGACGAGAAGCAAGCGGCTGAATTGATCATGGCTGCCCGCAAGCACTGGTTCGAGGCAGAGGCGAAGGTTTAGGAGCAAGTATGGCAGATGTAACCGTAGCCCAGTTCGCCGAGGTGCTGAAGGTACCCGTCGACCGGCTGCTGCAGCAGCTCGATCAGGCCGGGATCAAGGTCGATGGCGCCCAGGACATGATCAGCGAGGACGCCAAGCACGAGTTGCTGACGCATCTGCGCCGCAGCCACGGTCACGACGATGTGCAGACCGCGGATGCCGCGCCGCGCAAGATCACCCTGCGCCGCAAGTCGCAGTCGGAACTGAAGCTGGCGAGCCCGCAGGGCCGCGCCCGAACGGTTAATGTCGAAGTGCGCAGCAAGCGCACCTATGTCAAGCGCGAAGTGCTGGAAGACCAGGCGCGCCACCAGCAGGAAGAGATCGAGAAGGCGCGCGAGACCGAAGAGGCCGCCAAGGCGGCGCAGGAGCGCGCCGAGCGCGAGCGCCTGGAACGCGAACGCCTGGATCGCGAGCGGCTCGAGGAAGAAAGCCGGCGTCGTACCGACGAGGAAGTCCGCAAGCGAACCGCGGAAGAGGAAGCGCGCCGCCAAGCCGAGCAGATGGCGCGGGATCAAGCCGAGCGCGAGCGCAAAACCGCCGCGGCCGCCAAGCCGGGCAAGGCCGCGCGCGAAGGCGTGGATGACAAGGCGACCCGTTACGGACGCCAGGAACTGCACATCGTCGGCGACGTGAGTTCCCGGCACAAGAAGAAGAAGTCACGCGACGGCCGGCGCCGATCCATGGGCACCGACGCAGATGCGAAGCACGGCTTTGAAATGCCGACCGCCCGAGTGGTGCGCGAAGTGGCCATCGGCGAGGCGATGACGGTCGGAGAGCTGGCGCAGAAGATGGCGGTCAAGGCCACCGAAGTCATCAAGGTCATGATGAACATGGGCGTGATGGCGACGATCAATCAAATGATCGAGCAGGACACGGCCGTGCTGGTGGTCGAGGAAATGGGCCATACCGCCGTGCTGCGCAAGGAAAACGTCATCGAGGACGATCTGCAAGGCGTGACCGACGAATCGCTCGAGGTGCTGCCCCGGCCGCCGGTGGTCACCGTGATGGGCCATGTCGATCATGGCAAGACCTCGCTGCTCGATTACATCCGGCGCACCAAGGTCGCCGCGGGCGAGGCGGGCGGCATCACCCAGCACATCGGCGCCTACCACGTGGAAACGGCCAAGGGCATGGTGACCTTTCTGGACACCCCCGGCCACGCGGCATTCACCTCGATGCGCGCGCGCGGCGCGCAGGTGACCGACATCGTCATCCTGGTGGTCGGCGCGGACGATGGCGTCATGCCGCAGACCATCGAGGCGCTGCAGCATGCGCAGGCCGCCAAGGTGCCCATCGTGGTCGCGCTCAACAAGATGGACAAGCCGGAAGCGGATCCGGAGCGCGTCAAGCAGGAACTCACCAAGTACGGCGTCATTCCCGAGGAATGGGGCGGCGAGAACATTTTCGTTCCAGTATCGGCGCGAACCGGCCAGGGTGTCGATCAGCTGCTCGATGCCATCCTGCTGCAGGCCGAAGTGCTCGAATTGAAGGCTCCGACCGCGGGCCTCGCGGGCGGGTTCGTGATCGAGTCCAGCTTGGAGAAGGGCCGCGGCGCCGTCGCCACCGTGCTGGTGCTGCGCGGAACCCTCAAGCTCGGCGATCCTTTGCTGATCGGCCAGGAGTTCGGGCGGGTCCGCGCCCTGTTCGACGAGGCGGGACGGCCGGTGGAATCTGCCGGTCCATCGATTCCCGCGGTGGTCTTGGGGCTGTCGGGCGCGCCCAACGCCGGCGATGAATTGCTGGTGGTGGAGAGCGAGCGCAAGGCCCGCGAGGTCGCCATGCATCGGCAGTCCCGATCCCGCGACGTCAAGCTCGCGCAGAAAAGCGCCAGCATGCAGGATGTATTCACCAACATGGGCGAGACCAAGCCGAATGTGGTGCAGCTGCTGGTCAAGGCGGACGTACAGGGCAGCGTCGAGGCGCTGCGCGACTCGCTCAACGGCTTGTCGACCGGCGAGGTTGCGGTGAACGTGGTGGCCTCCGGAGTCGGCGGCTTGACCGAGTCGGATGTCACCCTTGCCGCGGCGTCCAAGGCGCGGATCATCGCGTTCAATGTGCGCGGCGACGCCGCGGCGCGCGCGGCCATCAAGGAACACGGCATCGATGTGCGCTACTACAGCATCATCTATGAGGCCATCGACGATATCCGCGCGGTGCTCACCGGCATGCTGGCGCCCGAGGTCAAGGAGCAGATCGTCGGCCTGGCGGAGGTTCGCAGCGTGTTCCGCTCGAGCAAGTTCGGCACGGTGGCCGGCTGCATGGTCATTGACGGCTATGTGCGGCGCAACTTCCCGATCCGCGTGTTGCGCGACAACGTGGTGATTTTCGAGGGCGCGCTCGAGTCCCTGAAGCGCTTCAAGGACGACGTCAACGAGGTGCGTGCCGGCACCGAGTGCGGCATCGGCGTAAAGAACTACAACGACGTGCGCGAAGGCGATCAGATCGAGTGCTATTCAAGGGTGGAAGTGGCGCGAACGCTGTAGGCGCCGCGCGCGCATGGACCGCAGATGGCAATGAAAGACAATCCGCGGGCGCGGCGCTTGGGCGAACAGATTCAGCGCGAGCTCGGAGATCTGCTGCGGCGCGATGTCAAGGACGAGCGCATCGGCAATGTGACCATCACGGCGGTGAATGTCGGCGCGGATCTGCGCACCGCGCGGGTCTATTATCTGGTGTTCGGCAAGCCAGGTCCCGACCCCAAGGTGCAGCGCGGCCTGGAAAGCGCCGCCGGGTTCCTGCGCAATGCCTTGTCGCGCTCGCTGATGATCCGCTATACCCCGACCTTAAGTTTCGAACTCGACACCTCGATAGAGCGCGGCGTGCATTTGACGCAGCTGATCGATTCGGTGACCGCGCGCGAACGCAGCACCGCTGCGGGCAATGACGACGCGGGCGCTGACCACGCGGGCGCCGAGGATGCGGGGGATCACGACCCTCAGGGGGAGTAGTGCCGGCCGATGTGCATGGGATTTTGCTGCTCGACAAGCCCTTGGGCCTGAGTTCCGCGGCCGCGGTTGCAATCGCCAAGCGCTTGTTCGAGGCGCGCAAGGCAGGACATACCGGATCTCTGGATCCACTGGCCTCGGGCCTGCTGCCCATTTGCTTCGGTGAGGCAACCAAATTCGGCTCGCTGCTGCTCGATGCCGACAAGACCTACCGGGTCACGGTGCGCTTGGGGGAGCGAACGCCAAGCGCGGATCGCGAAACCGAGGTGATCGAACGGCGCGATCTGCCGGCGTTTTCCGAGCAACAATTGCAGCTCGCGCTGGCGGCGTTTCCGCGCGAGTATTCGCAGATACCGCCCATGCATTCGGCCATCAAGCAGGACGGAAAACCGCTGTATGAGTATGCGCGTGCGGGAATCGTACGAGAGCGCGCGCCGCGCGACATCGTGATCCGCGAGCTGATCTTGCTCGACTGGAGCACTCCACAACTGTGCTTCGATGTTCGCTGCACCAAGGGCACCTACATTCGAGTGCTGGCCGAGGATCTGGCGGCGCAGCTCGGCACCATCGGGCACCTGGTGGGCCTGCACCGCCTCGGCGTGGCGCCGTTCGCGGCCGAGCCGCAATGGCGCTTCGAGGCCCTGGAGGCCTTGAGCCTTGCGCAACGCCGCGAACTGCTGCTGCCCGTGGACGCCGCCCTGACCGAGTGGCGGCGGCTGGACCTGCCCGCCGGAGGGGTCAGCGCCTTTCGCCAGGGGCAGACCGTATCCGTCCCGCCCGGCCCGCCCGGAACCGTGCGTATCTATGCGGCGGAGTTGGGGTTTCTGGGATTGGGGGCGATTGAGGCGCCGGACCGGTTGGTGCCGCTACGGCTCATTTCGGCGGCCACTAATCGTGCTTGAGGGCAGGTGCCGCGACGCGTACAATGCGCGGCTTCTTAAAAGGTCTATAAGTTATTGATTGAGGTTTGATTTCAATGCCACTCACTCGAGAAGAAAAGACGGGCGTCGTCGGTAAATTCCAGCGCAGCGCGCAAGACACCGGTTCCCCCGAGGTTCAGATTGCGCTGTTGTCCGAGCGCATCAACGGATTGAGCCAGCACTTCACCACGCACAAAGCCGACCACGCCTCGCGTCGCGGGCTGCTCAAGATGGTCAATCAGCGCCGCAAGCTGCTCGACTATCTCAAGAGCACGACTCCGGACAAGTACACCCAATTGGTCGAACGCTTGGGGTTACGCCGCTAACGGCGCCGCCGCAGGCGCATCTTAAGCAACGATGCTCGTCTGCGATACACATTTTTCGATTACGACAAGGGGCTCTAAGTGAGCGCTAGCAAACGAAGCTTTAAGTATGGAGATCACACGGTCACGATCGAGACGGGCGAACTCGCGCGTCAGGCCGACGGAGCGGTGCTGGTCACCATGAGCGAAACGGTGGTCCTGGTGACCGCGGTGGGCATGAAGAAACCGACACCGGGGCGCGATTTCTTTCCGCTCACGGTCAACTACCAGGAAAAGACCTACGCGGCCGGCCGGATCCCGGGCGGCTTTTTCAAGCGCGAAGGGCGCCCCACGGAGAAGGAAACCCTGACGTCGCGACTGATCGACCGGCCCATCCGCCCGCTGTTTCCCGAAGGCTTCATCAACGATGTGCAAGTGGTCGCCAATGTGCTCTCGGTCAATTCCGAGGTGGACCCCGACATCGCATCCCTGCTCGGCGCCTCCGCCGCCCTGGCCATTTCCGGCATGCCCTTCTTGGGGCCGATCGGCGCGGCGCGCGTCGGTTACGTGGATGGCAAATACATTTTGAATCCCACCGCCACGCAATTGGCGGAGTCCAAGCTCGATCTGGTGGTGGCGGGAACCACCGAGGGCGTGCTGATGGTGGAGTCCGAGGCTCACGGCCTGGACGAAGAGGTCATGCTCGGCGCCGTTATGTTCGGTCACGAACAGATGCAGACGGCCATCAAGGCCATCAACGAACTGGCGGCAGAAGCCGGCAAGCCGAAATGGGCCTGGGTCGCTCCGGAGCCCAACACGGCATTGAAGGATGCGGTGGCCCAGCTTGCGGAGAAGAATCTGGTCGCGGCCTATGCCCTGACCGAAAAAACGCAGCGCCACGCGAAGCTCGGCGAAATCAAGACCAGCCTGATGGAGGCGCTGGCGAAGGGCGAAGCACCCAAGTACACGGCGGACCAGGTCGGCAACGAACTGTTCAACCTGGAATACCGTCTGGTGCGCGAGCGCATCCTCGACGGCCATCCGCGCATCGACGGACGCGACACCAAGACGGTGCGCGCCATCAATATCCGCACCGGCGTGCTGGCAAGAACCCACGGTTCGGCGTTGTTCACGCGCGGCGAGACGCAGGCGCTGGTGGTCACCACCTTGGGTACCGGCCGCGACGCGCAAATCATCGATGGCTTGACCGGCGAGCGCAAGGAGCCGTTCATGCTGCACTACAACTTCCCGCCGTTCAGCGTCGGCGAGACCGGCATGATGGGCTCTCCGAAGCGGCGCGAAATCGGCCACGGCAACCTGGCCAAGCGCGGCGTCAAGGCGGTCATGCCCGGCGTCGATAAATTCCCTTATGTGATCCGCGTGGTGTCGGAAATTCTGGAGTCCAATGGCTCGAGCTCCATGGCATCGGTGTGCGGCACCAGCCTGGCACTGATGGACGCGGGCGTGCCGATCAAGGCGCCGGTGGCGGGCGTCGCCATGGGCCTGGTGAAGGAAGGGTCGCGCTTCTCCGTGCTCACCGACATCCTCGGCGATGAGGATCACCTGGGCGATATGGATTTCAAGGTCGCCGGCACCAAGGACGGCATCACTGCGCTGCAGATGGACATCAAGATCACCAGCATCACGCGCGAGATCATGAAGGTGGCGCTGGATCAGGCGAAAGCCGGCCGGCTGCACATTCTCGGCGAAATGAACAAGGTGCTCTCCAAGCCGCGCGAGAACATGTCCGAGTGGGCGCCCACAATCATCACCTTGAAGATCGATCCGGAGAAGATCCGCGACGTGATCGGCAAGGGCGGGGCAGTGATCCGGCAGATCACCGAAGAGACCGGCACCTCGATCGACATCGAAAACGACGGTACCGTGAAGATCGCCTCGGTGCAGGGCGCGGCCGGCCGGGAAGCGCAGCGGCGCATCGAACTGATCACCGCGGATGTCGAGGTGGGCAGGGTTTACGAGGGCAAGGTGGCGCGCCTGATGGACTTCGGCGCATTCGTCACCATTCTTCCGGGCCGCGACGGCCTGGTGCACATCTCGCAGATCTCCGAGGAGCGGGTCGAGCGGGTGGGCGACAAGCTCAAGGAAGGCGACGTGGTGCGTGTCAAGGTACTCGAGGTGGACCGGCAGGGACGAGTGCGCTTGTCGATGCGCAATGTCGACGCTGCGTAGAGCGCTGAGTCGACCGGCGCGATTGTTGATTCTGGCCCTGCTCGCCGCGCAGGGCCTGCTTCACTGGCAAGCGGCGCAATCACAGACAGCGCCGGATGCGCAGCCCTTCGCGAGCGGCGACGGGCTTTATTTGCAGTGGATCGACCGGGCCATAAGGCCGGACCAGGATTTCTTCCGCTTCGCCAACGGCGCCTGGCTCAAGGCCAATCCCATTCCGCCGGACCGCGCCGACTGGGGCGTCGACACGCTTCTGGAGCAGGCCAATAACGAATTCATCCGGCAGCTAATCGAGGGATTTACCAAGGCTGAATCGCTCGCGCCGGGCAGCAATGCGCGCAAGCTGGCGGACTTTTATTCGAGCGGCATGGATCAGGCCGCAATCGACGCCGCCGGCGCGGCGCCGCTGCAGCCGGAGTTCGCGCGCATCGCGGCCATTGACGGCGCTGGCGACCTGCAGGCCGAGTTCGCACACCTTCAGACCCTCGGCATCACTGCGCCGTTCGAGATCGGCGAGATGCAGGACTTCGCCGACAGTACCCGGGTGATTGCCGTCAGCGGGCAGAGCGGCTTGGGGCTGCCGAATCGAGATTACTACCTGAAGACCGAAGCCAACTTCGTCGCGGCCCGCAAGGCCTACACGGCGCATGTGGCGCGCATGTTCGCGCTGCTGGGCGATTCAGCGCCGATCGCCCAACAGGAGGCAGTGGTGGTGATGGCCCTGGAAACGCGCCTTGCGAAAGCGTCCATGTCCGACGCCGAGCAGCGAGATCCGCGCGCCGTATACCACCCCATGACCCTGCGCCAAGCCGAGGCGCTGACGCCGCGATTGCACTGGCACGAAATACTGAGCGTCCTGGGAAGGGCGGATATAGACACCTTGAACATCGCCATGCCGGATTTTTTCAAGGCGCTGGATGCGGAACTGCGCCGCACCTCGCTCGCCGACTGGAAAATCTATTTGCGCTGGCACCTGGCGAACGACTGCGCGGCTTATCTGAGCCGGGCTTTCGTCGACGAGGATTTCCGCATGACCGCGGTGCTCACCGGCGCGCAAGCGTTGGAGCCGCGATGGCTGCGGGTGCTGCGCGCGGAGAACGAGGCACTGGGCTTTGCGATCGGCGAGTACTACGTGGCGCAGAAGTTTCCGCCGGCCGCCAAGCTGGCGGCCTTAAGCATGGTGGGGCGAATCCGCGACGCGCTAAAGCAAGACCTGGGTGGGCTTGCGTGGATGACGCCCGCATCGCGCGCCGCGGCAATCAAGAAGCTCGAGCTGATGGAGCTGCGCGTCGGGTATCCGGACCGTTGGCGCGATTACTCGGCGCTCGACATCGACCGCGGCCCGTATGTGCTCAATGTATTGCGCGCCAAGCAATTCGATGTAAAGCGCGAGCTGGACAAGATCGGCAGGCCGGTGGACCGCACCGAGTGGTACATGACGCCGCAAACGGTCAACGCGTACTACGATTCCTCGATGAACAGCTTGAATGTGCCGGCCGGCATCCTGCAGCCGCCTTACTACGATCCGGCGTGGCCGGACGCGGTGAACTACGGTGCCACCGGCGCCACCATCGGACACGAAATGACCCATGGTTTCGACGACGAGGGCGCGAAATTCGACGGCCGGGGCAATCTGCGCAATTGGTGGGCGCCCGCGGACCTGCTCAGGTTCCAGGCGGCGACGCGCTGTGTGTCAAAGCAGTATTCGCGCTATACCGTCAATGGCGGCCTGCACGTGCAGGGAGATCTGGTCACCGGCGAAGCGGTGGCGGATCTGGGCGGATTGATACTGGCGTGGCGGGCGATGCATGCCGCGCCGCAGGCGGCCTTGTCCACCAGCGCGGCCGCGGCGAGCGCGGAGTACTCCGCGGATCAGCAGTTCTTCATTGCCTACGCGCACTCCTGGGCGGGCGCGATGCGTCCGCAGCAGCAGCAGGAGATGGTCACCACGGATCCGCATCCGCCGCCGATCTACCGTACCAACGGAATCGTGGCGAATCTGGCGGAGTTTCAAACCGCCTTCGGCATCGCGTCCTCGAGCCCGATGGTGCGGGCTCAGCGCTGCGTCATTTGGTGAGGTTCGAGTCGTCGCGGTCCTTGTCGGCGTCGCGCGCGCGATTCGCGGCTCCCGGCGAGGACTTGAACGGATCCTCAGGCGCGGGCCGCAGGCGCGGCGGGTCCCCGGTCGGCGACTTCAAGCGTTCGCGGCCGGCAGGCTGCTGGCTCATGAACTGCTTGAGGCTCTGATCCAGGTGACCGCTCACCAGCCCCTGCAAATTCGTACCGTAGGAACGAATCACATTCACCATGAAATCCCGGGTCAGGACCGGGTCGGCTAGATGCTCTTGCTCGGCAATGACTTGCAGCAAAATGCTGCGGGTTATGTCGGCATTGTTCTTCTTGTCGGCGACCACGAAGTCGATTCGCTCGATGACCAGCCGCCTGACGTCCGCCAGGGTGATGTACCGGCTCTCAATGGTGTCGTATAGCCGGCGATTCGGGTATTTCTTGATCACTCGCGGTTCGCTCATATGGCTCCTCGCTCGTGTCGTCCGACGCGCCGCCGAAAGATGCCGGGGCGTGCCAAACCACTCATGGCCAATCCTTGGACTTGCACCCGGGAGGATAGCGCAATGCTAGGTTAAGGAAAACCAGCACGACTTAGGGCACCGGCAGGCCCAAGCAGCGGGGTACCCGGCCCACATCCCATCGCCCCAGGGCCCAGGTCCAAGCCTCCTTTAGGCTGCTCCGGGCCAGCCCGGAGGGGGGGTCGAGCCCCAGCAGCCCGAACACCGTCACCAGCTGCGCAAGCGCGGAGCCGGCATCGAGCCGCACGCTGCGGCGGGACTTGGCGAGCTTGCCGCCACCGGGCTCGGTCAGCACCGGCACGTGGGCATAGGCGGGCGTGGGCAGCTTGAGCGCACGCTGCAAGTAGATCTGCCGCGGGGTGTTGTCCAATAAATCCGCTCCACGCACCACATGGGTGATGCCCTGGGCATCGTCATCGACCACCACCGCCAGCTGGTAAGCGGTCAACCCGTCGCGGCGCTTGAGAATCACATCGCCGACGGCGGCGGCCACGTCTTGCCGGTAGCTGCCCTGAATCCGATCGGTGAATTGAATCTCTCCGGGCTCGACCCGCAGGCGAGCGGCCGTCGGCGTGGCAGCGGCCCTCGACAGTTTGCGGCAGGTGCCGGGGTAGCGTTGGTCTTCGGCGAGCTGGGTGCGGCTGCAGTGACACTGAAAAATGAGTCGCTGCTGGTTCAAGCGCTCGAGCGCGGCGGCGTACAGCTCCTCGCGGTCGCTCTGGCGCAGCGCCTGGCCGTCCCATTCGAAGCCAAAGCTTTGCAGAGTGCCCAAGATGCGTTCGGCCGCGCCTGCAACCTCGCGCGGCCGATCGAGATCCTCGATGCGCACGATCCAGGTGCCCGAGTTCGCCCGGGCATCGAGGTATGACGCCACTGCGCAGTACAGGGATCCTAGGTGCAAATCCCCGGTCGGCGAAGGGGCGAAGCGGCCGACGTAGCCCAGTCCTGGCGCGGCGCCCGCCGGTCTACCGGTATCTGTCGTCGCGGTCGCCGTACTGCTTTTCGCGGCGTTCGCGCCGCTCCTGCGCTTCCACGGACAGTGTGGCAACCGGCCTGGCCTCCAGGCGCTTGATGCCGATCTCCTCGCCGGTCTCCAAGCAGTAGCCGTAGGATCCGTCCTCGATGCGTTTCAGCGCCTCGTCGATCTTGCGAATCAGCTTGCGCTCGCGATCGCGGGTACGCAGCTCCAGGCTGAACTCCTCTTCCTGCGTGGCGCGGTCGTTGGGATCGGGGAAATTCGCCGCCTCATCCTTCATGTGCAGGACGGTGCGATCCACTTCCACCATCAGATCGCGCTTCCAGTTGAGCAGTATGCGGGCGAAGTGCTCCAACTGTTCCTTGTTCATGTATTGCTCGCCGCGGCGGGCAATATAGGGCTTCACATTGCGCGGGCCCGCCAGCAGGCTTGCCGAGACATTCGGCTCCTCGCCGTCCTCGTCGTGCTGGGTGGCGCGCGGCGGCATCACCAGCGGGCGTGGGTCGAAGCGAACCGGCGCGGCTCGCACCGGCACTGGCTTTGCTGCGATGGGCTCCGGCTTTGGCGGCGCGGCCGGCTTGATACGTTGCGCCTTCGGGGCGGGCTTTGCGGCTACCACCTTCGGCGCCGGCTTGGAGAGCTTCTTCGCCAGTGGTTTAGGCTGCGGACGCGCGACTTTCTTGGCGGCGGGCGCCTTGTGGGCCGTTTTCTTCGGGCTCAAGCGTGCCGGCCGTTTCGCTGCTTTATTGGGCTTTTTCGAGGACATCGTAAGTCTCCGCCACCAAACGAAAGAGCGCGCGATTATACCGACGCGTGCACGCCTGTACAGGCCGGCAGGCACTTTATTTTCTTATGCTAACTCTCTGATTGGAAAGAAGAACCGGCTGAGAGGCCGGGGAAGGAGACGGGAGCCATGGCTGCCCAGCCCGGATGCCGATGTTCGGCCGTCACGCTGGTGTAAATGCCGCCCCGAACGTTGAAATCAGCGGCCAGGCGCATGAATCGGGGTCTCAAGGCGTGCGCCAGATCGCGCAGGATCTCGTTGGTCACGGCCTCGTGGAAGGCGCCGCGGCTGCGAAACGACCAGATGTACAGTTTCAGGGATTTGAGTTCGACGCAGAGTTCATTTGGCACATATTCGAGCTTGAGCGTCGCGAAATCCGGTTGCCCGGTCTTGGGACACAGGCAGGTGAACTCCGGGATGGTCATGCGAATCGTATAGTCCCGCTCGGGCGCTGGGTTTGCGAAGGTTTCCAGGACGGCGGCGTGGCTCATGTGCGAAGGCGGCGGGGGTTTACGAAAGTGACGTTTACTTTACACTACGCGCCACATTCACGGCCACGCGCGTAAAAGGTTCAAGCAACATCCATGCGCTTAACGAAACTCAAGATCGCCGGCTTCAAGTCCTTCGTCGATCCCACCACCATTACTTTTCCGAGCAGCCTGACCGGCGTGGTCGGGCCGAATGGCTGCGGCAAATCCAACATCATCGACGCGGTGCGCTGGGTCATGGGCGAAATCTCGGCCAAGCATTTGCGCGGCGAGTCGATGGCGGACGTGATTTTTAACGGCTCCTCGGCGCGCAAGCCTTTGGGCACAGCGTCGGTGGAAATGGTGTTCGATAATTCCGAGGGCAAGATCGGCGGGCAGTACGCGAGCTATAACGAAGTGGCGTTGCGGCGCCAGGTAAGCCGGGACGGCACCTCGGACTACTACATCAACGGCACCAAGGTGCGGCGCAAGGACATCACGCAGCTGTTTCTCGGCACGGGCTTGGGCACGCGCAGCTACGCCATCATCGAGCAGGGCATGATTTCGCGCATCATCGATGCTCGGCCGGAGGACCTGCGCGCCTTCCTGGAGGAGGCGGCGGGCATATCGCGCTACAAGGAGCGGCGCCGCGAGACCGAGACCCGCATTGCTCATACGCGGGAGAACCTCGACCGCCTGAATGATTTGCGCGAGGAGGTCGAGAAGCAAATCCGCCACCTGCAGCGCCAGGCCGCCTCGGCCAGGCGCTATCAGGCCCTGAAGGAAGAGGAGCGCAAGCTGCAGGCGGAATTGCTGGCGCTGCGCCTGCAGAGCCTTGATGCCGATGCGGGCGCGCGCGACTCAGCGACCCGCAGCTGCGAAACGGCAATGCAGGGGGTGGTCGCCGACCTGCGCGAGGCGGAGGCGGGCATCGAGCACGTGCGTGTCGAGCAGTCGGCCAAGGCGGATGCCTTGAGCGCCATTCAGGCGCGCTATTTCGGCGCCGGCGCCGAGGTGACGCGGATCGAACAGAGCATCCAACATTCGCGCGAGCTGCGGCAGCGGCAGCGGGCGGATCTGCAGCAGTCGCAGGCCCAGGTTCAGGAGCTCAACGCGGTGACCGAGCGCGACCGCTCGCAGCTGGCGGAGCTGGCGCGGGAACTCGCCACCATGGAACCGGGATTGGACTCGGCGCATGCCGGGGAACGCGCAGCCTCCGAGGTGTTCGAGGCCTGCGAACAGGCGTTGGGCCGCTGGCAGCAGAATTCCGACGCGCATGCTCAATCGGTGGCGCTGGCGCAGCGCGAGACCCAAGTGGAGCGGGCGCGAATCGAGCAGCTTGAAAATCAGCAGCGCCGCTTGCTGCAGGAACAGGAGCGCCAGGAAGTGGAGCGTGCCGAGCTTGCCCGGCTCGAGCCATCGGTGTCCCTGGACAGCTTGTCGGAGCAGGCAGAGCACTCGCGCGTTGCCGGGCAGCGCGCCGCGCAGGAATTGCAGGATCTGCTCGCGGAGCTCTCCCAGAGCCGCGAGCGCGAGCGCGAGCAGACCCAAGCACTCGCCGATCTGCAGCGCCGCTGGCAGGAGGCCTTGGGCACGCAGGTCTCCACCGAAGCGCTGCAGCAGGCAGCCCTGGGCAAGGTGTCGGGCAAGGTCACGCAATGGTTGGCGGCGAATACTCTGGATCAGCGGCCGCGGGTTGCACAGCAGCTGCGCGTGGAGCATGGCTGGGAGCGGGCCGTGGAAACCGTGCTCGGCTCCTACCTCGAGGCGGTCTGCGTCGAGGGCTTGGACAGCGTCGCGGAGCTGCTCGGAAGTTTTGACGGCGGACATCTGGCGGTGGTCAGCGTGGCCGAGTCCGGCGAAGCGGCGCGCAACTCCGCCTCGCTGCAGGCGAAGCTGCGGGGCTCGAGCATTTTGAGCTCGGTGCTCTCGACGGTGTATACGGCGGAAACCCTGGGCGAGGCGCTGGGCAGGCGCCTCAGGCTCAACGCCGGCGAATCCGTGGTGACGCGCGACGGCGTGTGGCTGGGCACCGATTGGCTGCGCCTGTCGCGCGATGCGGATCCGCGCAGCGGGGTGATCGAGCGCGAGCAGTCCCTGCGCGAAATTCGCACGCGGGTGCGCGCGCTTGCCGAACAGGTCAAGGAGCTGGAAGACAAGCTCGAGGCCACGCGCGAGCGAGTGCGCCAGCACGAGGATCGGCGCGACCGGATCCAGTCGGAAGTCAACCGCCTGCACGCCGAGCACGTCGGCCGGCGCGCGGAATTCGACTCCGCGCAGGCGCGCAACGTGGATGCCGCGCGGCGCCTGGCTCAGCTCGAGAGCGGAATCGCCGAGGTGCGCGCTGAGCTTGGGCGCATGGATGCCGAGGTGCGCGCGGCGCGCGGCCGGATGGAGAGTGCCATTGAAGCGCTGGCTGCTCTGGAGCCGAAGCGCATCGAGCTGGAGAGCGAGCGCGATCGCATGCGCGCCGCCTTGAGCGCGGCGCGGGCGGCGGCCGGCGCCGCGCAGCAGGCGGCGCGGGAGCTCGCACTGCAGGTCGAAGCGCGGCGCTCCTCGCATGCCTCCTTGGTTCAGGCAGTTGCGCGGGTGGAACAGCAGCTCGCGGGACTGGTACTGCGGCGCGACGACCTGGCGGCGCAGCTGAGCTCGAGCGAGGCGCCCCTGCAGGCGCTGGACGCGCAGCTCGAGCAGGCGCTCAACGCCAGGGCGCAAATCGAGGGCGAGCTGCAAGCCGCCAAGGCCGCGAGCGATGAGCTGGATGCGCTGCTGCGCGAGCGCGAGGCGCGGCGCGCAGCAATCGAGATTCAGGTGGAGGCGGCGCGCGGCGCCCTGGATGACGCGCGCTTCGCGGCACAGCAGGTGCGAGTGCGGCGCGAGGGGGTCGCAGAGCAATTGGCGGCGACTCAATTTGTTTTCGCCGAACTCATCGCCCAGCTGGCCGAAGGGGCCATGGTGGAGACCTGGGAGTCGCAGCTCGAGGAGACCCGCGGCAGGATCGAGCGCCTGGGACAGGTGAATCTGGCGGCGATCGGCGAATTCAAGGAACAGTCCGAGCGCAAGGAGTATCTGGACCGGCAATGCAAGGATTTGACCGATGCCTTGGAGACTCTGGAGTCTGCGATGCGCAAGATCGACCGCGAAACGCGCACGCGCTTCCAGGACACCTTCGAGCGGGTGAACGCCGGCCTGAAGGAGAAATTCCCGCGCCTGTTTGGCGGCGGCCATGCCTATCTCGAGCTCATCGGCGAAGAGGAAGGCGGCAATGGCGTGTCGGTGATGGCGCGCCCGCCGGGCAAGCGCAACAGCACCATCAGCCAGCTCTCCGGCGGCGAGAAGGCGCTGACCGCGGTGGCGCTGGTGTTCGCGATCTTCGATTTGAACCCAGCGCCGTTTTGCCTGCTGGATGAGGTGGATGCGCCGCTCGATGAGAACAATGTGGGCCGCTTCTGCGACATCGTCCGCGACATGTCGCGCAACGTGCAGTTCATTTTCATCACTCACAACAAGAGCACCATGGAGCTGGCTTCGCAACTGGTGGGCGTCACCATGAGTGAACCCGGCGTATCGCGCCTGGTGGCGGTGGATGTCGACGAGGCAGTGCGCATGGCGGCGATGTAGGGCAGTCACTTGGCCGAACTTCGCTGGATACTGTTGGGGTTGACGCTAGCGCTGCTCGCCGGCATTTGGTGGTGGGGCGCGCGCCAATCGCGCCAGGCCCCCGGCAATGCGCAGCTGCGGGAATCACCGGCCGATAACACCGTGGTGCCGGTCGGCAGCGTGGTGCCGGTCGCGGCGCCCGACGATGAGCGCGAGTGGGGCGTGCCGCCATTCGAACCGCTGAGCATCAGAACCGAGCTGCGGGTGCCGGCGCTGGATAAGCCCATGACCTCGACTGCGGCGGCGATCGATCTGGGGCCGGAGCCGCCACCGGCCACTGCGGCAGCGATTTCGGCGCCGACGGTTGCGCCGTCGGCGGCCGAGCGGCCTGCGCCGGCAACTGCGCCGGCAACCGCGCCCGCCAGCGATGCCGGCGAACGCCAGAGGATCGTGACCATCCGCGTGTGCGCGCTGGGCGAAACGCGCTGGCCGGGCAAGGATCTGATGGCGGCATTGGAGCAGCTCGGGCTCGCCCATGGGCGCTACCAGGTGTATCACCGCAATCACGCCGACGGCCGCAGTTTGTTCTGCGTCGCAAGCCTGGTTGAACCGGGGACCTTCGATCTGGCGCGCATGCCTCAGGAAGAGTTCCGTGGCGTGACGCTGTTTGCGGTGCTGCCCGGCCCGCTCGAGGCGCTGCAGACCATCGATGCGCTGTTCGCCACGGCGCGCGGCCTGGCGGAGCGCTTGTCGGGCATGGTGCAAGACGCCAAAGGAATGCCGTTCTCGCCGCAGCGCACGGCCGCGCTGCGTGAAGACGTGGCGCGCTTCCAAGCGTTGCTGCCGGCCTGAGCCTATGGCCAAGTCGAAAGCCGCGGGTCCAGAGCAGCGGGCGGCGGGGCGAGTGGCGAAGCTGCGCGCGACGCTGGAGCGCTACAACTATCGCTACCACGCGCTCGATGATCCGGAAGTGCCGGATGCGGAGTACGACCGGCTGATGCTCGAGCTGCGCGGCCTCGAGGCGCAGTACCCGCAGCTGCTCAGCGCGGATTCGCCGACGCAGCGAGTCGGCGCGGCGCCGGTGGCGGCCTTCGGCGCAGTGCGCCATCGCGTCGCCATGCTGTCGCTCGACAATGCATTCACCGAAGAAGAAGTGCGCGATTTCGACCGGCGCATCCGCGAGCGGGTGCCGAAGGCCGGCAAGATTCGTTATTCGGCAGAGCCGAAGCTCGACGGCTTGGCAATCAGCGCCCTGTACGAGAACGGTGTGTTCGTGCAGGGGGCAACCCGCGGCGATGGCGAAACCGGCGAGGACGTCACGCAGAACCTGCGCACCGTGGCGGCATTGCCGCTGCGCTTGCGCGCCGGCAAGTGGCCGCGCGTGCTCGAAGTGCGCGGCGAGGTGTACATGCCCATTGCCGGGTTCGAGCGCTTCAACAAGGAGGCGGCGGAGCGCGGCGAGAAGACCCTGGTCAATCCGCGCAATGCGGCGGCCGGCAGCCTGCGCCAGCTCGATCCGCGCATGACCGCAGCGCGCCCCTTGGATCTGTTCATCTACGGCGTGGGCTATGTCGAGGGCGGTGAATTGCCGCGGCGGTACAGCCAGGTGCTCAAAGCCCTGCGCGGATGGGGTTTCAAGATTTGCCCGCAGTCCACGGTGGTGAATTCCATCGACGGCTGCCTCGAATACTACCGGGAAATGGGCGAGATGCGCTCGCGCCTGCCCTATCAAATAGACGGCGTGGTGTACAAGGTGGACGACATCGAACTGCAGCGTCAGCTGGGATTCGTGTCGCGCGCTCCGCGCTGGGCGCTGGCGCACAAATTCCCGGCGGAGGAGGCGCTGACTCAGGTGCGCGGCATCGAATTTCAAATCGGCCGAACCGGGGCGCTGACTCCGGTGGCGCGCTTGGAGCCGGCGTTCGTCGGCGGCGTGACGGTGAGCAATGCCACCTTGCACAACATGGACGAGATGGCGCGCAAGGACGTGCGCGTCGGCGACACGGTGGTGATCCGGCGCGCCGGAGACGTCATCCCCGAAGTGGTGCGGGTGCTGCCGGAGCGCCGCATTGCCGGCGCCCAGCCGGTGCAATTGCCGACCCACTGCCCGGTGTGCGGCTCGCCTGTGGTGCGCGAGGCCGATCAGGCGGCGGCGCGCTGCAGCGGCGGGCGATTCTGCGCCGCGCAGCGCAAGGAAGAGGTCAAGCACTTTGCCTCGCGTCGCGCGCTCGACGTGCAGGGGCTCGGCGACAAGCTGGTGGAACAGTTGGTGGATCTGGATTGGGTGCGCACGCCGGCCGACCTGTTCGACCTGACTGAGGAGCGGCTTGGCAGCCTGGAGCGCATGGGCGAGAAATCGGCGCAGAAACTTAAGTCAGCCATCGAGGCCGCGAAGCAGACCACGCTGCCGAGGTTTCTATACGCTCTCGGCATTCGTGATGTGGGCGAGGCGACGGCGCTGGCGCTGGCGGGGCATTTCGGCGCCATCGAGGCTTTGCGCCACGCCACCGAAGAGGAGATTCAGCGCGTGCCGGATGTGGGGCCCGTGGTGGCTGCGCGCGTGGCGGCGTATTTTGGCGATGCGGAAAATTCCAGCATCGTGGATCGATTGCTGGCAAGCGGGGTTAAGTGGCCGGCCGCAGCGCGCAAGGCGGCACTTGCAGGCTTCGACGGCAAGGTGTTCGTGCTCACCGGCACGCTCGAGTCAATGACTCGCGAAGCAGCGCAGGAGGCCATCGTCGAGCGCGGAGGCCGGGTAAGCGGCAGCGTCTCGAAGAAGACCGACTATGTGGTCGCGGG
>Ga0302311_10002047_pt1 | contig 23232 bp, 12 predicted proteins | sample III_Palsa_N1_3_FD_200449 | JGI IMG/M metagenome (GOLD analysis project Ga0302311, IMG submission 200449) | Peat permafrost microbial communities from Stordalen Mire near Abisko, Sweden - III_Palsa_N1_3 | ecosystem: Environmental > Terrestrial > Soil > Palsa > Peat permafrost | place: Sweden... | reverse complement strand
CCGTACACCTGAATGGCGACGGAATCCCCGGGCCCGAGCTGCAACAGCCGGCGCGCATCCGCGGCGGTGGGCGCCGGCGGTGCGGCTGCACCCGATTCGGCCGCCATGGCACCTGCCTGAGGCAACACGACGGCCCCTATCAGGGGGATGAGCAGCGCGACGCACTGCACAAAAACCCGCAAGGAATTAAGTATTTGGTTTTGCTGGCAATTTCTGCGCATCATAGAAAAAATCACCACTGGCTCTACGCGCCATAACCTGGATCAGTATACTGACAAAATTTGGTCCGCGCAGACCTTGAGGCGCGTCTGAGAGGCCGGTCGCATTTGAACATAGTGTGGCTTATCGAACCGCCGCCGAACGCTCCAAATAAGCCAGGATGGCGCTTCTCGCCAGGGCCGCGGTAGCCAAAGTCATAATCACGAAATCCACGCTCAGCACCGAGAACCAGTGCGATTCGGACATGTCGGCGATAAATGCCCGGAATAGCAGCGTGAGATACAGGCCCGCTTCGTAGCGGTCCAGCTTCATCAGATACAGCGACGCGCGCAGATAACTCACAAAGTAACCTAGCAGGCACACGCCGCCGACCAACCCCAAGTCGTTGACCACGTCCAAGTAGCCGTTGTGGCCCTCGGTGGGGTAGAAAAACAGCATGGCCACCATTGCATAGGACGGGGATGAAGGCCATGGACCCACCCAGTACGCGCCATACCCAGTTCCGAACCAGGGATGCAGCCGGATGTGCAGATTCAAGACGTACCAAATGTCGGTCCGGCCGGTGAAGGTGAGGTCCTTTCCCGTCACCACGGTAATGGGCGCGAGAATGACGTCCAAACCGGGTACCAGGTGCAGAACCGCCAACGCGTAAATCACGATGACGAACGCGAACATGCCCACGAAATACGGCATGTAGCGGCGCATCGAGCCCGGCGAACGCAGCAGAATGAGCATGAAAATGACGGCGAACGCCGTAGCCATGAGGGATGTCGAGCTGCGCGACATGACGAGGCAGGTTGCCGAGAGGGCAAGCCCCAGCACGACCCGGACTCCTCGCACTTCCTTGGACAACCAGCCGTGCAGCCACAGCAATAAGCCGGCGCTCGCGAGCGAGCCGAAGATGTTTTTACCCGTGGTGATGCCGTGCCAGGCATTCATCAATTCGGGGTGGTCGACGGCGTGATGGATGGCGATTTCGGGATTCGTGTAAACGAATATGACCGACACGATCAGCAGTCCGGTGAGCAGGGTGCGCAACACGTTCTGAAATCGCATGCGATGCCAGCCCACCAACGTAAACCCGACGCAAACCATCATGATGGTGTACAGCCGCACGAGGCGTCGCATAGTGATCGCCGGTTCGATTGACCAGGCGAGACTCAATGTGGCGAGCAACACGAAAAGCAGCAGAAATGGATTGAGGCTGCGAAACAGGGTGATGGCGCGAGCGCTATGGCGTGCCAGCAAGAACAGTCCGCCTGACAACAGTACCAACCATACAATGCGGCTCAGCGTGTCGCCGGACGCGGGCATGGAATCGTATCCCTCGTAGTCCAAGCCTTGCGGGACCACCATGATGGCAATCAACAGGGTGACCAACATGGCAGGCAGCAGGCCGCCACGAGCGTCCTTTCCCCACAGCTTCCAACCTGGCGGCGCCGGGCGCGCGGCCGCAGCAGCGGCCGGCCTCATGGGCCGCCGCAGGGGTCCGCGTGGAACGAATCGGCGGTTAGGCTGTGAATTCAATTGGGGTGCAAACCTCGTGTAGAATCGCGCCCTCGGCGCCGCGCCACATTAACCCCCCGAATACTATACATCCGAGACCTTCGCATCTGGAACGACAGCACGGTTTTCAGCGGCGTCGATGACTACAATTGATCATGATACCGCATTCGAAAGCTCCCAAAAAAATCCTGTTATTGAGCGGTTTCCGCATATTTCCCAGCAACACCGGCGGTCATGTACATACCGGCGGCATCGTCAGCGCGCTGGCGCGCATGGGTCACTCGGTGCTGGTCTACAGTCTGGCGGGACGCCAGGGCGATTACCGGCTCGCCGAGGCATTCGGACCCTCCTTTCGGGTGGACTCCATAGAAAGCAATTTGCGTGAAGAGACCCATCTAGGTCTGTTTTACGGCCTGCTGCAGGCGATAGCGCGTCGCTTGGACTTTCCGCGAGCCTGGCAGTATGGCCTGATGCATGCGGGCCTGGTGCCGCGACGTTTGAAAGCGGCGTTGCGCGACGCCGATATCATTCTCAGCGACATGCCGTGGTGCCCGCGCATTCCGGGCCCTTGGAGCGCCAAGCCTTGGTTTCTGGTGAGCCACAATCTCGAGTATCGACTGTTGCAGCAGGCCAGTCCGAGGCAGCGGCGTTTTGCCGATTGGATGTGCAAGGTGGAGAGCGCGGCGCCCCGGTTGTACCGGGATATATTTCCGTGCGCTGAAACCGACCGAGATTTTTTTCGCGAGCACGGACCGGCCCCGGAACTGAAACTCCCCATTATTCGCTGCGGCGTGGATCCCTTGGCCTATCAAGTGCCCGTCGGCACCCGCGAGCGTATTCGCGCGGAATTGGGAGTCGAGGCCGACGAGTACTTGCTCGTCTTCAGCGGCAGCCGCTTCGCCCCCAATCTCGAGGCGCTGGATACCTTGCGGGAGTTTTGCCGCACCGAGGCCGACTACCTGAAGTCTCGGCGTATCCGTTTCTTGGTGTTGGGTTCCATGGCGGATGCGCACCGCGAGGGTGCTTTGATCGCCACGGGGCGAGTGGACTCGGTCACACCCTACTTCGCGGCGGCGGACGCCGGTCTCAATCCCATCGTACGGGGCTCGGGGGCGAACGTGAAGCTGTTTGAATATCTCGCGACCCGGCTGCCGGTAATCTCGACGGCCTTCGGGGTGCGCGGCACGGATTTGCGGCCCGGGATCGATTACCTGGAATATGAGCCTTCAGGCCTGCGGCAAGCCATTGACACTTTCACCTCCGGCCGCACGCGCGCAGAGTGGTGCGCCTTCGCGGAGACAGTGTGGTCGCGTCATCACGCGAGCTGCGACATTCAGAACTTGGTGCATGCCGCCGTGGCGCAGCGTCCGGAGTTCTCCTAGGCTTCGAGCGGTTTCAGGCTCCCGCGACGGCGGCGGCGGGCCGCCGCGACAATAGGCGCCGCACCCATTTTTGCGCCGGCATTTCGAAGTATTCATAGGTCCAATGAGACAGGATCAGGGTGACCACCAGGAAGCACACCAGGAACACGGGATTGTAAAAGGGGATGTGAATGCCCGCGTATGCGCACACCAGAACGGTAGCGAGCTGTAGGGGTACATGCAGCAGGTAGCTGGCGTAGGTCATGTTCCCTGCGGGCACCAGAACCTTTTCCACCCAGCCCGATGAGGGAATGGCGAGCACACAGAACAGGATGAGCGGCGGCACGAACAGCACCAGAAAATAATTCGCTTTGACGGTGATGAAGTGTGCCCCCACCAGTATCAATACCATCCATGAGACTGCAAGGATCGTGGTCCAGCGGCGTGCGCTGGGGATGCCCGCAGAGCGTTGATGGACGACCGCGGTGAGGCAGCCTAGATAAAAGAACATGACGCAGTTGAAAAAAGGATGTCCGGATAGTTTGAGTACTTGGACCAGGGCGCCGGCGGCCGCGACGGCAGCCAAGAACAGCGGCGAGTTCGAGACGTAGCGCAACGACAGAAAGAACAGCGTGTATACCAATACCTCGATGGAAATGCTCCAGATCGGCCCGTTGAACGAGTCTCCGAGCTGCAGACCCCAGTTGCTCGCCATGAAGAGTTGCAGCACGAAGTGGTAGGCGTCGTTGTAGGGGTAAATGAAATAAGTGCCGTGGCCCGCGAAGTACACCCACTGGAGCGCCGCCATGACGAGGAGTGTCGCGAAATGCAGCGGATACAGGCGGGAAACGCGCAGAACGAAGAATACGTAGCCTGCCACCGCCCCCTCGGCGAGTTGGCGTCCGTATTTCCAAAAGAAAATGAAGCCGCTGATGCACCAGAATACTTCGACGCCGTAAAATCCATTGACGTAGAACAGACCGAGTACACTGAACAGAGGCTGCTGCGACACGCGCAAATCGACCGGGAAGTTGCCGACGAACAGGAAGTGCTGGTAGTGAAAAACCAAAACGGCGACCGAACTCAAAAAGCGCAGCAATTCGATGCCCAGTATTTTGTGATCTTCGGAGCGCCTGACGCCGGGTGAGGCGGTTTTCATGGAGGAAGTCACGTCAATGAATGCATCCGGTTGCGAGAGGGCCATTGTAGGAGAATTGGAGGCCTTCGACCATTCAATGTATCCTGAGCGTGCAGCGGATCACGTCCTGCGGCTACAGTCAGACCATTGAAAAAACTCCCGTCGCTGTCCGCCACTTCGTGGCTGACGACCAAAACCGTTTTCTCTCAGGTGTTCGCGATACTCTTGTTCGCGATCCAGGCTCCGGTGCTCGGGCCCCGAGCTTTCGGCTTGATTTCCATCGTCCTGGTGTTCGTCGGCTTCTGCGAACTGGTACTGGGAGAAGCCTCCGCCGAGGCCCTCATCTCGATCCGCGAGATCGACGATGCGCACTTCGATACCATGAATACCGTCATCTGCGCCCTGTCGCTGGTATTTGGGCTCCTGGTGTTCTTCGGCGCGCATGTCGCCGCGCGTCTGTTCGGCGACCCAGAATTCGTCCCCCTATTGCATTGGATGGCGATTCTGCCCGTGGTCTCGGCCATGGGATCGGTGCCGCAGGCGGCGACCAAGCGTGCCATGGAGTTTCAGCCGCTGGCGCTGCGCTCCATTCTCAGCCTGGTCGTGGGCGGGGTGGTGGGCCTGATTCTCACGCTGTCGCACTACGGCGCTTGGGCGCTTGCATGGCAGGCGCTGGTCACCCGACTGGTGTCCACCGTGGTGCTGTGGATGGCCATCCCACTCAAGTTTCGCTTCGGCTTCTCGCGCTCCCGATTGACCGATCTGGCCAAGTTCGCGCTGCCCACATTGCTCTCGCGCCTGATGAGCTGGGCCACCGCGCAATTTCCCAGGCTGGTCTTCGGCCTTTATTGGGGACCCACCGAATTGGGTTTATTCGGACTGGCCTCGAGGCTATGCGATATTTTGGTGGAGGTAGGCTTGATGCCGCGCTACGTGGTGGCGCGACTGGAGCTGCGCCGCTTCGCCTCCGACCCGGCCGGTTTGGCCGATGCCTTGTGCGAGGCGTTATCGAACACCACGGTGATCCTATTCCCGCTGTGTATCGGCGGTGCGGCGGTGGCACCGACGTTGTTCCACGCGTGGCTCGACGCCCGTTGGGTGGGGGGCATCGTGCCGGCCGAAATGCTCATCCTCATGTGCGCCCCCTTCGTCACGCACTTCCTGGCGGGAGCCGCGTTGCTGGCCATGAATTTTCAGGCCGCGGAGGCGATGATTTCCATCGCGCAGACATTGCTGACTCTGGCGGTGGTATTCGTCTTCGGGCCCTTCGGCATCAACATTGCTACGGCGGCTTTTGCCGCTCGACCGCTGCTGTTGATGCCGCTGCCCATCATGCTGTTGAAAAAGAAATGCGCCATATCGCCGAGCAAGCTGCTGCGCGCGCAGCGTCCGGCATTCATTGCAGCGTGTACCATGGGAGTCGTCGTGACGGGATTGCGCGTTGGCCTCGAGCCCATGCTCAGCAGCGTCATTTTGCTGCCCATACTCATGATGGTCGGTGCGGCGATCTATGCATCCATGATCGCGGTCATGTTGCCGCAAATGACGGCTCGCTACCTCAAGGCGTCGCCGTTTTCCCGCCCGCGATGAACGCGTCCTTCATGTTCTGCGCCATCTCGGTGGCGCCCGGATCTTGGAACATGGTGTGATGGTCGCCCGTTACGATATTGAGGGCCACTCCGCGGCGCGCGAACTGCCCCCAGCCGGCCAGCGGATCGAAGAACCAGCCGGTGGGCTCGAGCGTGCTGCGGAATAGCGTCAGGCGTCCCTCATACATGCCGGGCTGGTAGCCATTGGTAAGACCCTGGAGGTAGTGCAGCAGCCATAGATCGTAGTTCTCGCGGCTGAAATCGATGGCGCCCGAACGTTCCTCGTCCCAACGCGGAGGGCGCCCGTTCGCCAACGAGCGCTTGAATTTCTGTACGAAAACGCGATTGCTGACGAAGTCGGAGAAACTCTGGTGGCCGGCGCGCATCTTGCGCCAATCGGCGTAAAACAACTGCCAGCGTAGCGTGTAGTCGGCGACGAGTCGGCGCGGAAACGGCTGCCTCGAGATGTACCGCGGAACCCAAGAGTCGACGAGATATAGATCCGCCACGGTGAGCCCGGCCTCGTTAAGCTGACGCGCAATCTCAAAAGCCAACGCTCCCGCGACACACCAACCCATGATGCGATAGGGGCCGGTGGGCTGCACGCGGCGGATGAGTTCCACGTAGCCCGTGGCGACTTCCTCGAGCGTCTCCGGCATGCGCGCGTTGTTGATGGATGGATCGAACAGCTGCAAGGATATGAATGGCTGATCGAGGCCCAGATATTTCGCCAGCAAATAGTAGTTGCCGGTGTTGTTGACGGCGATGATGGGAGTCTTGCTGCCGCTGGGCTGCAGTTTGACGACCTGCCGGAAATCGAATTCGCGCAAATCGTCATGCGCCAACACTTGCGCGAATTGCCGCAGCGTCGAGGCCGAGAACAGGGTGGCCAGTTTGATGCGCCGCCCGAACTCGCGTTCGACACGGGTGAGCATGCGCGCCGCCAGCAGCGAGTGTCCGCCCAATTCGAAGAAGTTATCCTCGGGTGCAACCGTGTCGACGGTCAGCATGGACTTCCACAGTTCGCCGAGACGCTGTTCGATGTCGCCCGCCGGCTTTTCGAAGGAGACGGCCGCGGCCGCCGTGGGCGTGCGAGTCCAGCGCAGGGCGGCGCGGTCCACCGTGCCATCCAGCATGTGCGGCAGGCTGCTGCGCACGACGACAGCGGCGGGGACGAGATCGCCGGGTAGGTTTTGAGTCAAGAGAGTCCGCAGAGCCTGGATCAACTCAGCGGAGTCATTTTTCTGCGCGGTGCGCGGCACGATGAACGCCGTCAGCGACGAGTCCGTGAAGCCGGCCGCCGGACTCATGACCGCCGCCTCAGCGACTTCGGCGTGGCGTAGCAGGATGCGTTCTATTTCCGTCGGGTCGATCAAGCGGCCGTGGTGCGTGAAACGGAAATCGGACCGGCCCAAATATTCGATACGACCGTCGGCCCGCAGACGCGCCAAATCGCCGGTGGGGTAGAGCGGAGCGCCGCCGGCGCCCGGGAAATCGTTGATCGCGGCACCGCGGTGCGAGGCCACGCCGTCACCACCGATGACCAGTTCACCGGTGGCGCCCACGGGAGCGAGTTGACGCTTGGCATCGAGGACATACAACGCGGTGTTCGCAATCGGGTCGCCGATGGTGGCGGAGGACTGTTTGGGTTTGAGACGTTCCACCGCAGACCAAATCGTGGTTTCGGGATGCCCGTACAGTGCCCACAATTCGCCGCTCATGCCGGCCAATTGGTCCAGCATCCCCAAGCTCAATTCCGGGGCATAGCACAGCATTTTTAGCGTGGGGTAGCCCACCCAGCCGGCATCCAGGAGGCCGCGCCAAGTTTGCGCGGAGGCGTACATGACCGTTGCCGCACTTCTCTGCAGCAGCGTGAGTAGCGTGCGGCCGCTCGCGAGATCGCGTTCGCCGGCTATTACCAAGCGAGCGCCCGTGAGCAGCGGCAGGAAAATTTCTATGGCGGCGCGGTCCGCCGCTATCGACGACACCGAGACCATCACATCGCGGTTGCCGATGCCGGGCCGTTTGGCAATGGAGTAGATCAGGTTCGCGATGTTGCGATGCGACAGGCGCACCGCGCCGGCCCCGCCGGAGGTGTGAATCAAACAGGCGGCGGCCTCTGCGTCGCGCGCAATCTCGGGTGCCGCACCGGGGCTACGCAAACCGGAGGCCAGCGCGGTGCCCATCTCGATGTAGCGCAGGGAGCGCTGCTCGGAACTCGGGAGCCGATAGTCCTGGCCGATAACCGCAGTGAGGCTCGACGCCACGATGGTCTCATGGTGCCGCGCCTGCGGCTCGGCCGGATCCATCAGCAGGTAGCCGGCACCGGCCTTCAGCACCGCCAGAATGGCGAGCGGCAATTCCAACGAGGGACGCAGACAAATGCCGACTCGGGCGCCCGAGGTCACACCCTGCTGGCGCAAATACTCGGCAACGCGATTGGCGGCGGCATTCAACTCGCCGTAATTCATTTGCCGTTCGCCGTGCGTGACGGCCGGGCTCTCCGGCGAACTCAGCGCCTGAACTTCGAAGAGTTTCGCCAGACTCAAATCGCGCGGATACAGCGTGCGCGTATCGTTCAGCTTATCGAGCAGCAACCGGGCTTCGCCGGGTCCGCACACATTCAGTTCAGAGACGCGGCGTTCGGGGTCGGCTACGCCGCTTTCAAGTGCACTTTGCACATACGCCAGGAGACGTTCTGCCGTGGCGCTCTCGAATTGGTCCGTGTTGAACTGGCAGGAAAAACGCCAGCCGTCCGGCCGCTCCACCATGAAGAAATTCAAGTCGTAAATCGCGCCGGCCGGCAGCGAAGGCATATCGATCAGATCGAAATCGCCGTAGCTCGAATTGTGTATGAAGGTCTTTTGAAAAATGAAATTGACCGAGATCGGCGGGCTATTGGCGTGATTGCGTTCGCCCTTGATCATGCCGAGCAGCCGCTCGATGGGTATGTGCCGATACTCCAATGCCAGCGCCACGGTGTCGCGGATACGCAGAATCAGCTCGCCGAAGCGCGGGTCGCCGCCCAGGTTGTTGCGCAAAACCAGCGAGTTCACGAACTGGCCGATCATGGACTCGAGTTCCACCTGATCGCGATCCGATACTTGGGTGCCGAGGACAATTTCAGATTCGTTGGTGAATCGTGCCAGGGCCGCGCAAAGCGCGGCAAGCGCCGCCGCGAACAAAGTCGCGCCACGATCGGCGGTTACGACTTGCGCGCGATTGGTGAGTTCCCGCGGAAACACGCGCGATACGATGGCGCCGTTGGTGGTCGGCACCGTGGGGCGCAGGCGATCTGGAATGACTTTGAACGGCTTGACCCCGGCCAGCTGCTTGGTCCAGTAAGCCGTCTCGGCGTCGGTGCCGCGGACCCGCAGCCACTCGAGGTGCCACAGCGAATAATCGGCGTATTGAATGGCCAGCGGTTCCAGCGGTATGGGCTGCTCACGGCGCAAGGCTTGGTAAATAACGCCCATTTCGCGGGCCATGACGCCGATGGACCAACCATCGGAGGCAATCTGGTGCGAGGTCACCAGAATAATGGACGTGCTCGGCGAGAATCGCAGCAGGGTTGCACGGAGCAGCGGACCGGTGGCCAGGTCGAAAGGAGCCCTGGCCTCCAGCACACCGATGCGATCGCCTTCCGCTTGCCGCTCTTCGGGGGTCAGCGCGCTAAGGTCGACCTCGTTGAGGCGAAACTGCGCGGTGGGCGAGACGCGTTGAATGGGCGCGCCATCGACTTCGTGGAACGTCGTGCGCAGAATTTCATGCCGTTCGATGATTGTCGCCCATGCATGCGACAAGAGATCGGTGGACACACGCCCCTCGAGGCGCCAGCGCACGGCGACATTGTAAGAGGCATTGCCGGGATCCAAGCGGTCGAGCAGCCAGAACCGCTCCTGCGCCACCGAGCAGGGAAAATCCGTGCGGTCGGCCTGCACTTCTTCGGAGTCTGCGGGACGATCGCCCTCGGCTGCCGGAAGGGCGCTGCCCTTTGCTGCTTCTAGTAGCTTATTCGCAGGCGTGGACATTGCTCATCGCGGTGGTCACCCGGTCCGTCGGTTGCGCTTGAATTGAGCCAGCGTGGGCAGCGGCTTTCCGGCCGCTTCCTCGTTGGGACTGGAATCGGCCGCCGCCGCAAGAGCCCGCGCGTTGCGATATTGCAGCAGTTGCTTGGCCGTAATTTTAATGCCGCCACGATTGGCTCTGGCCGTGATCTGAAACAGCTGGATGGAATCCGCTCCCATTTTCAACAGATCGGCCGTAACGCCCACGCGTTCCAAGTTGAGGACTTCTTCGAAAATCTTTGCCAGCACCTTCTCTGTCGCCGTGGTCGGCGCTACGTATTCTATGGTTTCCATCTGCGTCGAGTCGGGCTTTGGCAGCGCCGCGCGATCTAGTTTTCCATTCGGAGAGATCGGTAGCTTTTCCAACCGAACCCAAGCCGACGGTATCATGTATTCGGGCATGTCATCTGTCAGACACTCGCGCAGAACTTCCGGCGTGCGGATGTTGCCTGCTGATTCGACATAATATGCCACCAGGCGGGGAGTTCCGGGTGTGTCCTCTCGAAGAATGACCGACGCGGCGCTGAGCTGCGCCTTCTTCACGAGTACGGCCTCGATTTCGCCCAATTCGATCCGAAATCCGCGCAATTTGACCTGATGGTCGATGCGGCCCACGACTTGCAGGCCGCCGTCGGGCAGCCAACGCGCCAGATCGCCCGTGCGATACATGCGTCCGGGCGCGAAGGGGTTCGCGAGGAACTTCTCCGCGGTCAATTCGAGCCGTTTGTAGTAGCCGCGCGCCACCCCGTCGCCGCCGATGTGCAGCTGACCGGGTACCCCTTGGGGTACCGGCTGATCGTGGTGATCCAGAACGTAGAACTGAGTGTTCCCGATCGGGTCACCGATGGTAATGGCGGAGTTACCGGCTGTCACGCGAGTGCACGAGGACCAGATGGTGGTTTCCGTCGGTCCGTACATGTTCCAAAGCTCGCCGGCGCCATCCAACAATCGGTTGGCCAGGTCCCGCGGCAGCGCTTCTCCGCCGCAGAGCATTTTGAATTTCTCGGGGGCGCGGAAACCGGCCTCCAGCAGCAGGCGCCAACCAGCCGGCGTCGCCTGCATGGCAGTCGCTCCGACGGTTTCGATTTGCTTGAGCAATTTGAAGCCATCCGCCACGGTCTCGCGTTCGGCGATGACCACTTTGGCGCCGACGATCAGCGGTAGGAAAAGCTCGAGCCCTGCGATATCGAAGGAAATCGTCGTCACAGCCACGAGCACGTCCTTGGCCGACAAACCCGGAGTACGTGCCATGGTGCAAAGCAGGTTCACGACCGCGCGGTGCGGGATTTCCACACCCTTCGGTTTGCCGGTGGAGCCCGAGGTATAAATCACGTACGCCAGGCTGTCGGGAGTGACTTTGACGGACGGCGCTGCGATAGACGCGGCCTCGATGGCCGCCCCAGCACTGCCCATGTCGATAATAGGAACACCTGACGGCACCAACGTTGCGCTCTCGGCACCGTCGCAAATGAGCGCGGCGACTTCGGCCTCGCCGAGGATGTAGCGCAGGCGAGCGGCCGGGTGCATGGGATCCAAGGGCACGTAGGCGCAGCCCGCCTTCAGAACCGCCATCAGGGCCACGAGCATGTCCAAGGAACGCTCCACCGAGACACCGACCAACTTGCCGCCTCGTTCCGCTCCGCTCATGCGCTCGCGCAGAAGGTTGGCAAGCTGATTGGCTCGACGGTCCAGCGCTTCGTAACTCAATGTCTGGTCGAGGAATTGAGCCGCAATGGCTTGCGGCGTGGCCTTCGCCTGCAATTCGATGAGTTCGTGAACCGTACGGTCGCTCGGATAAGCGAAGGCGGTGGCGTTGATCTCCTCGATCAGCCGGCGCCGCTCGGCGGCCGGCAAGTAGGGCGCGGCACACAGGGGTTGCGCGGCATCCGCCACGATGGCTTCGAGAATCGCTTGATAGCAGTCCAACCAATGCATCACCGTTGCTGCATCGAATAAGTCGGTGTTGTAGTCGCAGTCCATGCGCAACCCTTCCGGCGATTCGATGACATTCAAAAACAAGTCGAAATTCACGTACGCCTTTGCATTGGGCGCGACGTCCATAGTCAGGCCGGGCAATGCAACGCGATCTGCCAGCCGCTCGAGATTGAACTGAATTTCAGCGAGCGGTAGTCGCCCTGCTTCCCGACGCAGCGTCAGCTTTCGTACCAACGTGCCGAAGGTGTAATTCTGATGTTCATAGGCGTCGAGCACCCGTTTGGCGGTTGCCGATAAATAGTCTGAAATACGGGTCGCATTCGTCCATGCCCCGCGCATGGGCAGAAAGTTGACGCAGTGCCCGACTAGAATCTGCTCTTCGAGTAGAGATTGGCCCGCGGTGGGAACTCCCACCACGACTTCGTCCTGGTCCGCCAAACGGCCCATGAGGGCCTGATACGCGGCGAGCAGTGTCACGAAAAGCGTGCTGCCCTGGCGCGCGCCCGCTTTTTTGACGGCTTGGTACAGTTTGGCGTCGATGCGCCGGCAAAGACTGGCGCCGCTGAACGATTTCACCGAAGGACGCGGCCGGTCGGTGGGCAGTTCCAGCGCGGTGGGCACGGTCGCGAATTGATCCAACCAGAAGCGCTCGGTTTTATCGAAATCCGCCGGGTCGCGCCGCGCTTCCTTGCACGCGTAAACGCTGAAGGACAGGGCCGGCGCCAGCTGCGGCTCTTCGGCGCGGCACAGGGCGGCATAAATATCGGCGAGCTCGCTGACAATGACGTTCAAGGACCAGCCGTCGCAAATGATGTGATGCGCGGTGAACATGAACGCATGGCGGTCGGAGGCGAGCTTGACCAGGTGCGCTCGCACGCAGGGGCCCTCAACCAGATCGAAGGCAGTGCGCGCATCGGCGTCGAGAATTTCCGCGTAGCCCGCATCGGCGGTTGCCGGCGAGACGGATAAATCAGTGAAGGGATACTCGTACGGCGCGGGGTCCGCAATACGCATTTCCTCGCCGGTGGAGCTGAAAGTGATGCGCAGCGCGTCGTGCCGCTCGATCACCCGATTCACGGCGGATTGCCACGCGCCGAGATTGAGTGTGCCGCGTAAGTCCAAGCTCACCGACTCGTTGAAGGCGCAGGACGCTTCGTCACCTAATTGGGCGGCCAACCAGATCTCGAGCTGGCTTTCGGTGAGAGGCACGGGGCCGGCAATGCTGGCCGCGGCGGGCGCAACCGCATCGGCGCGTCCAGGGCCCACGATCCCGACAGACTGCAATGCTGCAAGGCTGTCCGCGAAGGCAGAATAAATGCGTTCGAAATCGGCGTCCGAATGAGTGGTGGTCAAAAAACAGGGGAAGCCGTCCTGGATATGAATGCCGCGCTCGCGCATGTGATAGAACAGCAGCGCCACCAGCGGATTGTCATTATGCAGGTGAAAGAAGAACCAGCTCGAGTAACTCTCGATGCGACTGTTGAGCGAGTGCTCCGCAAACAGGACGCGTAGACGCTGTACTAGATTTTGCGTCTTGTTGGTTAGCGTTTCCTGCAGGGCGGGTCCGTGCGCCTTCAAATGATTCAGTACCGCCCACGCGGCCGCGAGCACCAGGGGGTGGCGGACGAAGGTGCCTGCGAAGAAGGTGACGCCCGCTTCGGGAATGGAGTCGTCGCCAAAGCGCCACTGACCGCCGTCCAAGGCGTCCATGAATTTCGCGTTGCCGGCCAGAACGCCAATGGGCAGGCCGCCGCCCATCACCTTGCCGTACGTGGCCATGTCCGCCCGTATACCGAGCACCGCTTGCATCCCACCGGGATGGACGCGAAAGCCCGTGACCACTTCGTCCATGACGAAGGCGGTGCCCGACGCCTCGGTAATCTTGCGTACTTCGCGCAGGAAATCGAAAGGCCGCAGATCCGCGTGCCGGCTCTGCACCGGTTCGGCGATCACGGCGGCCAAATCGTCGGCGTTGTCGCGAATCCACTGCAGCGTCTGATCTGAACCGTATTCCAGCACGATCATGTTCTCGACCGCAGAACCGGGAATGCCCGGCGCCACCGGCACGGAGCGCGGCGCTGCGCCGGGCCGCTGCACGCCCTTGACCAGCACCTCGTCGAATTGTCCGTGATAATCGCCGTTGAAAATGACGATCTTCTGGCGGCCAGTCACGGTACGAGCGATGCGCATGGCCGCCATCACGGCTTCCGATCCCGTGTTGCAGAAGGTCATGCGTTCGTTGCCGGTCATTTCGCAGAACATGTCGGCAACCTTGCCGGCGAGATCGGCTTGGGGGCCGATGGCGAAGCCGCGCTCGAGCTGTGCCTTGACGGCCTCCACCACGAAGGGAGGCGAGTGACCGAGCGCGGTCTGGCCAAAGCCGTTCACGAGATCGATATATTCGTTGCCGTCGACGTCGATGAGCTTGGATCCCGCTGCGGTGGCGACCACGATGGGATACACCATGTCCTTCCACTCGCTGCGGAATCCCGCGGCCGCGCGCGGGTCGGCGAGCGTGCTGCGATGGGCTTGAGTGAACCGCTGCGAGCCGCCGGTCTTTTTCGTGTAGCGCGCGATCAGATCATCGATATGCCGCTGTTGTTCGGCGGTGGTGCCGGTTTCCGCGCTCTTCAGCACTTGAGCGAATACCGCGAAGCGCGAGGGCTGTCCATCGCTGCCCGCCGGGGCGGCGATCGAGGTGGCTGGTGCGGCGGGCGTCCGCGCGGCGGCAACGGGCGCCGTGACCGCCGGAGCGTGCAAAGCAGGAGCGGGCGCCGCCGTGGCCACGCCGCTAGCTCCCAAGTTTTGCAGCATGTCGAACTGGCGATTGATGAGCTGGGACATGGCCTGCAACTGATCGCGGAAAATGCCTTCCACGCCGGCCACCTGCACATCCGATGAGCCGGTACGCGCCGCAGCCGAGGCGTACGCGGGTGCCGCGGGCTGAGGTGTCGCTATTGGGGGCGCCGCGGGCCGAGCCGCAGCAGGCGCGGCGGGCATCTGGCCATCCAGAAATTTCGCGAGCGATGGAATGGTCGAGTAGTCGCCGAGCAGCTGACGGAAAGTGATTTTCACTTTCATCTGAGATTGAATCTTTTGCGACACCTGGGTCAAAAACAAAGAGTCGTAACCCATTTCCAGGAAGGTGGTTTGCGCATCCGCGGCTGCCGGCGTCTCGCCGGACAATTCCTCGAAGATGGCCGCGATCGCGGCGCTGATGTCGGCAATGCGGTTGTCCACGGGGGGCTGCTCCATCGTGCTGTGGTCCTGAGTCAAAATTTGGGTGGTTGCGAGCGGTTCGGACGCGCGGCTTGCGGCGGGCGCAATCTCCGATGACGCACGCGGCGGTGCGTCGATCCAATGTCGCTTGCGTTCAAAGGGGTAACTCGGCAGCGGCACGCGCGTGCGGGGCGCGCCGTGCAGCGCCGGCCAATTTGGGGTCGCACCGTTGATCCAGAGGCGACCTACGGCGTCGAGAATACATTCGCGGTCGCTGCGCTCGCGTGCCGAGTCTTGCATGGACGTGACCACCACCGTGCCGGTGCCGCGGGTGCTCTGGGCCGCCAGCGTGGACAGCGCAGCGCCCGGACCGACCTCGAGCAGCAGCGCCGACGCCTGCGCCAGCTTCGCGATGCCATCGGCAAAGCGCACCGGCTCGCGCGCATGGCGCGCCCAATAATCGGGCGAGGTGGCTTCGTCGCTGCGTATCCAGTCGCCGGAAACACAGGACACGTAAGGAATGGTGGGCGAAGAGAGTCGCAGCGGGCGCAGGTGCGCGCGCAGTGGCTCGATCATCTTGTCGACCATCGGAGAGTGAAAGGCATGCGAGGTATGCAGCCGACGGCTCACCACAGCGCGCGATTGGAGCAGCTGTTCGAAGCTATCGACGGCCTCGTAGGGACCGGAAACCACGCATAGCGCAGGACCGTTGATCGCGGCGATGGCCAACGTGGGCGGCAGCAACGACAGCACGCATCCTCGAGCGACAGTACCCCGGCTATGACCGCGGCGACGAATTCGCCGACGCTGTGGCCGATCATGGCGCGCGGCGTAATACCCCAACTCATCCATAGTTTGGCGAGAGCGTATTCGACGCTGAAAATGGCGGGCTGTGCGGCCACTGTCGACATGAGGCGCTGCCGTGCTGCCGGCGAATCCTCCGCCGGATACAACAGCGACAGCAAATCGTCGGCCATGAGCGGACGCAGAATCTCGGCGCAGCGGTCGATGTGGCGCCGGAATTCGGGTTCGTGATCGTATAGGCCTCGTCCCATGTTCGGGTACTGGGCGCCTTGACCGGGAAACATGAAGACGATGTCGCTGCCTTTCGCAGACCGCAAGCCGCTTTGCACTCCGCGCGATTCACGCCCTTCGAGAGCCCCCACGGCTGCGTCGATGCTTGCTGCGCTGATGGTCAGCCGATGATCGAAGGCACGACGTCCGACTTGCAACGAGTAGGCGACGTCCGCGAGAGGAGGCGCGTCAGGCTGGCGCAGCCGGGCGGCGAGATTGGCGCGCGCGGCGGTCAAGGCAGCCGGACTGCGAGCCGACAGCACGAGCAGCTGAGCGGCGGTGGGCGAGGCCTGTTGCCGGAGGCTGAGTGCGGGGCGCGGCGCCTCCTCCACGATCAGGTGCACGTTGGTGCCGCCGACGCCGAAGGCGCTGACGCCGGCGCGGCGCGGCGCCGGCTGATTCCACTCGGTGAGCTTGTCGTTCACGAAGAACGGCGTGCGCGCGAAATCGATTTGCTTGTTGGCGTGCCGATAGTGGAGCGTGGGCGGCAACTGGCGGTGCTCCAGCGAAAGGGCCGCCTTGATGAGCCCGGTGACGCCCGCGGCGGCGTCCAAATGTCCTATGTTGCTTTTGACGGAGCCGATGGCGCAGAACTGAACATCGTTGGTACTCGCCGCATAGGCCTGGGTGAGGCCGGCCACCTCGATGGGATCGCCCATGGGCGTGGCGGTGCCATGACATTCGACGTAGGAAATCGTGCGTGCGTCCACGCCGGCGGAGGCCAATGCCATTTCAATGACGGCCGCCTGGCCAGAGACACTCGGTGCGGTGTAGCCGACCTTGGATGCACCGTCGTTGTTCACGCCGCTGCCGCGAATCACGGCGTAGATATGATCGCCCTCGCTCATGGCGTCTTCCAGACGCTTGAGCAGCACCACGCCGCAGCCGCTGCCGAAAATCGTACCGGAGGCTTCCGCGTCGAAGGGACGGCACGTCCCATCGGCCGACACCATGCCGCCGTCCAAATGCTGGTAGCCGCGCCGCTGGGGGAAACTAATGGACACGCCGCCGGCCAACACCATGTCCGCTTCGTATAGCAACAGACTTTGGCAGGCCTTGGCGACGGCAAGCAGCGAGGTCGAGCAAGCCGACTGCACGGTCATGCTCGGACCCTTGAGGTCCAGCTTGTAGGAGACGCGCGTGGCGAGAAAGTCCTGACCCGCTCCCAGCAGCATGGGATAGTTGCCGACCTGAAAATTACTGGTGAAATCTTCGATGGTGCGGCGATCGCCGCAGACATTATTCAAGAAATACGTGTTCGGGCTCGAGCCGGCGAACACGCCGATGGCGCCGCTATAGCTCGCGGGATCGTATCCGGCGTCCTCCAGCGCCTCCCAGGAGCACTCCAAAAACAAGCGATGCTGCGGGTCCGTGAGTTCGGCTTCGCGAGCATGCATGGCGAAAAAAGGCGCATCGAATTGGTCGACGTTTTCGAGTATCGGCCGCGCCTTGACGAAATTAGACGCGCTGCGCACTTCCGCGCTGAAGCTGTCCTCCAGTTCGGCATCCGTGAAGCGGGTAATGGATTCGACGCCCGCGCAGAGATTGCGCCAGAACTCGTCGAGATTCGCGGCTCCCGGAAAGCGACCGGCCATACCAATAATGGCAATCGCGCCCAAGGGCGCATCGTCATCTTGGGTGTCAGGACGCTCAGTCATTACGATATTCCGCCGTTAACATATCCATCCCGGTAGATCCAGCGGGCGCAAGCTCATATGGCCCGCTCCCTATCCCGCCATTGGGGCGGCGTCGCTGGCGCAACGATCACTAGGATCTTGTCGATCATGTGGGGCAATTACCACGACACAACCCCCAAAATCCAGACAAGTGATGCGGAGCATCATGCCACGGGACGAGGGTGCTTCTCTGTAGGTCCCGGACCGATCCTAGTTGACATCATGCCGAAGGTTGCGTCGCGCCGACAATGCATCGCGCTGCCGCTGGGCGCGAAGCCGCGCATCGGCCGGCCCGCTGGGTTTGGCGTCGGCTGAAAAGTGTCCCGCCAAGGCACGAATGGTGGAATGAGCGAACAATTCCGTGATCGAGAATTGCCGGCCCAGGGCGGTCTGCAGGCGGGCATGCACGTCGGCCACGTGCAGTGAGGTGCCCCCCACGTCGAAGAAATTCTGATCCAGACCCGGTTCCGGGATTTGCAGCACATCGCGCCAAATATCGCGAATGCTGCGCTGCAAAGGGGTGGCCTCGGCGAACCCGGCAGGAGCGGAAATACCCGCATGACGATCGGGTGGCGGAAGGGCTTTGACGTCCAGTTTTCCATTGACGGTCAGAGGCAGCGCATCGATGAAAGTAAAAGAGGCGGGAACCATGTACTCGGGCAGGCGGACTCGCAGGCGTTGCCGCAGCCCAGCCACATCCACGGAGGCGCCCGCATGTCTTACGAGGTACGACGCGAGTTCCTTATCGGCCGTAGGCGAGTCGACGACGACGACCACGCTCTCGCGGACGCCTGGATCCTGGTTGAGTTCGGCGACAATCTCGCCAAGTTCGATACGAAATCCACGAATTTTCACTTGATGGTCGATACGGCCCAGGTATTCGAGGTCGCCATTCGGCAGATACCTTGCCAAATCGCCTGAGCGATACAGGCGCTGGCCCGCTTGGGTGGCAAAAGGATCGGGAATGAATCTCTGATCGGTCAATTCTGGCCGGTTCAGGTATCCGCGAGCGACCCCTAGCCCGCCCACGTAAATTTCCCCAGGCTCGCCGGCCGCGACGGGCTGCCGGTCGGAGTCGAGTAAATGGATTTGCAAGTCGGGGATGGGTTTGCCGATGACGCTGCCGGCATCCAAGTCCGCCGCGCTGACGGGGCGATAGGTGACATGCACCGTGGTTTCGGTAATGCCGTACATGTTGACCAGGCGTGGACGGCTATCGCCGTGGCGATCGAACCAGGGTTTCAGGCTTTTGAGGTCCAGAGCCTCGCCTCCGAAGATAACGTAGCGCAACTGCAAGCCAGCGGAGTCCGTGATGCCCTCATCCGCGCGCATCAGCTGTTTAAAGGCTGAGGGTGTTTGGTTCAGTACCGTCACACCCTCGATGCTCAACAAGCGGTGGAAGGCATCCGGCGTGCGGCTCAACCCGAAGGGAACGACCACCAATCGGCCGCCATAACACAGCGCACCCCACAACTCCCAGACGGAGAAATCGAAGGCCACCGAATGAAAGAGTGTCCAAACATCGGTGGGACCAAACTTGAACCAGGCGTCGGTGGCATCGAATAGCCGGACGACATTACGGTGGGAAATCAAGGTCCCCTTCGGCTGACCGGTCGAGCCCGAGGTGTAAATGACGTAGGCCAGATTGTCCGGCCCCACGTTCAGCTCCGGGTTCGCATCCGACTCGGCAGCGACGGCCGGCCAGTCTCGATCCAACAACAGAACTTCAGTGGCCGGAACGGCAAAATCACCCGCCATGGCTTGTTCGGTGAGGATGATGGGCGACTTCGAGTCCTGGAGCATGAAGGCGCGACGCTCCGGCGGATACTGCGGATCGATGGGCACGTAGGTGCCCCCCGCCTTGAGAATCCCCAACAGGCCCACTACCAACTCGAGGGTCCGATCGGCACAAATGCCGACGAACACATCGGGTCCCACGCCGCGCTTGCGCAGGTAATGGGCAAGCTGATTCGCGCGCTGATTGAGTTCGCGATAGGTCAGGCGGCGCTCGCCCAGAGTGACGGCAATGGCGCCCGGCGTGCGCTCAGCCTGCGCTTCGAACCTGCCGTGGATGCAGTCTTGCGTCAGGGTCAACGCGTCTCTGGCGGCGTGTGCCGAATGGGCCGCCAGTGCGGGTAGGCCGCGGCAGTCAAGTCTTTGCGCAGATGCTTCTTCCCCAGACCGGCGAGCAGCCAGTTGGCGCCGACCGAGGCCTTGGCCTTGATGGCATCGCGTAACTTAGAGCTTCCCGGCGGCGTCGGTTGCATTCCAACGCGACGCATGAGGCGATTCATCGAGTAAACGCGCTTCAGCCGCTGATGGATCGAGATGAGATCGAAGTTGATGTTAATGGAGATTGAAATGTCGTCGCCGTTCTCCACCCAATGAGGCGCGGTGCTGGGGAAGTGCACACCGTGACCGGGCGTCAGCTGATAGAAATGAGCGGCATCGGCCTGGGCCGCTTTGAACACGGCGCCGTTGTAATCGCCACCGCAGAAGTTTTCCAACTCCTCGTGGGGAGTAACCGCCCGATCGGCGCAATCGTGCACGTGAACCAGTTTGGTGCCGGCCACCTGCAGTAGAAAGTTCGATTCGAGATCGAGATGGTAGGCGGTGGTGCGCTTCGGCGAGTTGAGGAATATCAAAGATTCGCCGAGGACAATGTCATTCTGCGAGCCAGGCGATACGAAAGTGAATATGCGCTGCAAGATCTCCTGCAGCATGGGACCGAACACTTCATCCTGTTCCGAATGTTTGAGGATCACCAAGGAATCGTTCTTGGCTATACCTAAGATGGTCTCTTCCAGGGTCAGCCGCTTGCCAGGATTGGCCTCCCAGCGATCGTTCACCTTGACGCGGCCGTTCTGCCAGTAGACGAAGTCTTTATGTTTGGGGATGCGATTGGCGAGGGCCAGGAGCGAGGGCAGATCGAACAGCGCATGGCGCGCCAGGCCGTGATCGAACTGAAAGTCGGCCCGATTGAATTTTGCCGCGAACTCGCTGCTCGCGGGCAGCAAGGCGTCACCCGTCGGAATAGTCAGGGACGGTTCGGGCAACGGTTTGATCTTCGCACTCACTTCATCCTCCAAGTCGACGCCTTCGCGATACCAGGATCATATCGAAGTCCCAAGCCGAAGGCATGCGCGGAGCGCGCGGCTCCAAGGTAAGATTACCAATGGCCGCGTGGAGATATGTTCCGCATAGTGTCGACTCAATCACAGTTCTCGTCCCAGCCGCCCGACAGTGCGGAGGCGCTCAGCAGCCTTTTTCCGTCCGGTGTGGCGGTGGTTCAGCGGCGCGATCCCGGCGACCGGGCGGATTTGCTGCCGGCGGAGGTCGTTTACGTCGCCAAAGCCATCGCCAAGCGGGTCAATGAGTTCGCCGCCGGCCGCGCTTGTGCGCGCCAAGCTCTGGCCGCCTTCGGCGTAACCGACTTCGCCCTGTTGGCGGCGCCAGACCGCCAACCCCTCTGGCCGGCGGACTACGTAGGCAGCATCACCCATACCGCTGGGTTCTGCGCGGCGGCTGTTGTGCCGCGCAGCAAATTTAGGGCATTGGGACTCGACAGCGAACGGTCCGGTGCCCCCACGCTGGATATTTGGCCCACCCTCTGCCGAGCCGAAGAGCTTGCCTGGGTGGAGTCGCTGCCGCCGGCGGAGCGGTCTGCGGCCGTCACTCTGATCTTTTCGGCCAAGGAGGCTGTCTACAAATGCCAATATCCGGTCACCGGCGAGTGGCTGGATTTCCATGACCTCAAAATCGAGGTGCCGGATTGGGCGCAGGCGAGGGGGCGCTTCCTAGTGACTCCGACGCGGGACATCAAGATTGCCGAACGAGCCCCCTTACCCGAAGGCCGCTACAGTTTTCACGAGCAATTCGTCTCCACCGCGCTCTGCATCCCCGCCTAACCACCCGCCAGGTCCGCCCTCTTCACAAAGTCTATCTGACGGGGTCCGCCGTAGGCGACCCCGTTGAAAGGTGGCGCGAAGCGCCTAAAAGGTGGCGCGTCAGCGCCTAATAAGCCTTGTCGTCGCGAAACACCTTCACGACGGTGAGCAGAATGATCTTGATGTCCAGCATGGGCGACCAATGCCGTAGATAGTCGAGGTCGAAGTTGACTCGAGCCTCCATGTCCTTGAGTTCCGCGGTTTCGCCGCGGCAGCCGTTGACTTGCGCCAGTCCCGTGATGCCGGGCAACACCTTGTGGCGGACCATGTAGCCCTTGATGAGCTTGCGATACTCTTCGTTGTGCGCGACCGCGTGCGGACGCGGGCCCACGAGGCTCATGCGCCCCTGCAGCACATTGATGAGCTGGGGCAATTCATCCATCGAGGTACGGCGCAGCAATCCACCGATGCGGGTGATGCGGCTATCCACGCGCGAGGCCTGGCGGATTTGCGCGCCGTCCTCGGTGACTCGCATGGAGCGGAATTTGTAGATGGCGATTTCCCGGCCATCCAGGCCGTAACGGCGCTGTTTGAAAATAATGGGCCCGGGCGAGGAGACCTTGACCATGATGGCCACCAGCATGAGCAGCGGTGCCAGCAACAACAAAATAATCATTGATAAACCGATGTCGGTCAGGCGTTTGGCGATGCCGCGGTAGCCGTAAAAAGGCGTCTCGCACATGGCCACGACGGGTATGCCATGAATCTCGCCGGATCGCGCCTGAATGAGGTCGAACACGAAAATGTCCGGCACATAGTAAATCGACGCGGTGGTGTCGCGAAGGTCGTCCAGCAAATTCATCACCCGTTTCAAGTGACGAATCGGCAGCGCGATGAATATCACGTCGGTGTGATATTCCTTGGCGTAATTGCCCAGATCGGTCAAATTACCGATGAGTTTGGCATCCGCCTCCATGCCAAGCCGATCACTGCTGCGGTCGTCGAAGAACCCCTTCACGTCGAGGCGCATGCTGGGATTACTTTTGAGACGGCGCGCGAGTTCCAGGCTGCTCGAGTTGTAGCCGGCAATGATGGCGCTGCGGCTGTCGAAGGCGTTGATCAAGAACCGGCGCATGAGTTCCTGCATGGCCAGGGTCGCCGCGATGAGCGCCACGGGCGTCACCGTTGCCCAGATCAAGAACACCCGGCGCGGATACGCCTGCAACGGCGACTTCGTGACGTAGCCAATGGCAAGCAGCACCGCCAGCAGCACCAGCCAGCGGAATATGACATCCACCACCGCCGTGAGGCGCGCCGAGGTCAGCTGTGTGCTGAGTTCGCGCAGGGGCTGTACCAACACCAGGCACAACACCGCGACGATGACGATGGCGGAGGACGAGGGGTCGAAATGGTCGCCCAGCAGAATGATCGTCGCGTACAGCGACGCCACGGCCACGAGCGCCGGCATAATGGCCTGCGCGCCCGCCAATAGGGCGATAAGAAAGCTCTGCTTTGCTAGAACCGGCTGGGTCATGCCTCAATCCGTTGAACCGTCATCGGT
>Ga0302311_10002045_pt1 | contig 23234 bp, 14 predicted proteins | sample III_Palsa_N1_3_FD_200449 | JGI IMG/M metagenome (GOLD analysis project Ga0302311, IMG submission 200449) | Peat permafrost microbial communities from Stordalen Mire near Abisko, Sweden - III_Palsa_N1_3 | ecosystem: Environmental > Terrestrial > Soil > Palsa > Peat permafrost | place: Sweden... | reverse complement strand
GATCTCGGCGACGGCTTCTTCAACGCCGCTTCCTACCTGCGCGCCAGCGGCAGGATCGGCATCGGCGGCGACAGCCATGCGGCGGTCGATCCCTTTCTGGAGCTGCGCCTGTTCGAATACGGCCAGCGGCTCAAGCTGGAACGGCGCAACGTGCTGGCCTTCGCCATTGGCGATTCGCTCGGCGGCCACCTGTATCGCGCCACCTGCGCCGGCGGCGCGCAGGCGCTGGGGCAGAACATCGGCCAGCTGGCCGAGGGCTTCCGCGCCGACTGGGTGGTGCTCAACTGCAACGATGCCGCGCTGGCCGAGCAGAGCGAAGACGGCCTGCTCGACGCGGCGATTTTCGGCCCGGTGCGCGCACCGGTGCGGGACGTGATGGTGGCGGGGCAGTGGCAGGTGCGCGACGGCGTGCATGCGCAGGGCGAGGCCAGCCTGAAGCGCTATCGCGGCGTGATGAAGCGCCTGTTGAATTGAGGCTCCGGTGAATCACTGGGACGCGATCTGGCTCAACGCCCGGCTGGCGACCTTGGATGGCGGCGCGGACGCTTATGGCACGGTCGAGGATGGCGCGGTGGCGGCGCGCGACGGGCGCATCGCCTGGGTCGGACCGCGCGCTGAACTGCCGTCCGGCTGGCGCGCGCAGGTCGAGCACGATTGCCGCGGCGGCTGGCTGACGCCGGGCCTGATCGACTGCCATACCCACCTGGTCTACGCCGGCAACCGCGCCGGCGAATTCGAGCAGCGCCTGCAGGGCGCCAGCTACGAAGAGATCGCCAGGGCAGGGGGCGGCATTCTGTCCACGGTGCGGGCCACCCGCGCGGCCAGCGACCTGGACCTGCTGCGGCAAAGCAGCCGGCGCGTGGCGGCGCTGCTGGCCGAAGGCGTCACCACGGTCGAGATCAAGTCGGGCTACGGCCTCGACACCGCCACCGAAAGCCGCATCCTGCGGGTGGCGCGGCAACTGGCCGCGAGCTGCGCCATTGAAGTGAAAACCACTTTCCTCGGCGCGCACGCACTGCCGCCGGAGTACGCGGATCGCGCCGACGACTACATCACGCTGGTGTGCGAGGAGATGCTGCCGGCAATTCACGCCGCCGGATTGGCCGATGCAGTCGATGCGTTCTGCGAGGGCATCGGCTTCAGCCCCGCGCAGACCGCCCGCGTCTTCGAAAAGGCGCGCAGCCTGGGCCTGCCGGTGAAGCTGCACGCCGACCAGCTGTCCGATCTGGGCGGCGCAGGCCTGGCGGCGCACTATGCCGCGCTCTCCGCCGATCATCTTGAATACACTTCGCCCGCCTCGGTGGACGCGATGGCCCGCGCCGGCACCGTGGCGGTGCTGCTGCCGGGCGCTTACTACTTCCTGCGTGAAACGCGGCTGCCGCCGATCGCGGCCTTGCGCGAGCGCGGCGTGCCGATGGCGCTGGCTACCGACTGCAATCCCGGCACCTCGCCCTGCACCTCGCTGCTGCTGATGCTGAATCTGGCCTGCACCCTGTTCCGGCTGACGCCGGCCGAGGCGCTGGCCGGGGTGACGCGCCATGCGGCGCAGGCGCTGGGTTTGCAAAACGCGGCCGGGCGCATCGCCGTCGGCCTGCGCGCCGATCTGGCGCTATGGGAGATCGAGCGCCCGGCGGAGCTGGCCTATGCCTTCGGCGCAAATCCCTGCGTCGGCCGTTACTATGCCGGGAGCGTAGTGTAGTGAGTCAGAAATTCATGGAAAAACTCCGTTCGCCCCGAGTGCCGCGCGCAGCGCGGTGTATCGAGGGGCCAGCCACGCCGCTGGTGGCTAGATACACCGCGCTGCGCGCGGCACTCGCCACGAACGAACTTCAATTAATGAAGCAAACTTCTAACTTCAGAGCAGTTGCCCCGCTGCCCGTATGAACCCGAACGCCAAACCCGCCGCGAAGCTGTTTACCCTGGTGCCCGGCAGCACGCCGCTGCTGATCAACGTGCCGCATGCCGGCACCTATGTGCCGCCGGAGCTGCGCGAGGGCATGACCGCTGTGGCGCAGACCGTGCCGGACACCGACTGGCATGTGCACCTGCTGTACCAGTTCGCGCTGGAGCTGGGCGCGGGCCTGATGGTGGCGACGCATTCGCGCTACGTCGTCGATCTCAACCGCGACCCCGGTGACGCCGTGCTGTATCCGGGCGCCGACAATACCGAGCTATGCCCGACGCGCAGCTTCGCCAGCGAGGATTTGTATCTGGCGGGGCACAAGCCGGATGCGCAGCAGATCGCGCAGCGCAGGGAACTGTACTGGGCGCCGTATCACCAGACGCTGGCCGCGACGCTGGCGCAGATCAAGGCCCGCCATGGCCAGGCCATCCTGCTCGACGGCCATTCCATCCGTTCGCAGGTGCCGCGCTTCTTCGCCGGGCAGCTGCCGGACCTGAACCTCGGCACCGCCGACGGCACCAGCTGCGGCGCCGCCCTGCAATCGACGGCGATGCGGGTGCTGCAATCCGCCGACGGTTTCAGCTCGATCTGCAATGGCCGCTTCAAGGGCGGCTATATCACGCGCCACTACGGGCGCCCGGGTGAAGGCGTGCAGGCCCTGCAACTGGAAATGGCGCAGTCCTGCTATATGGACGAGTCGGCGCCCTACGCCTGGGAGCCGCAGCGCGCCAAGGCACTGATTGCGCTGCTGCGGCGTTTGCTGGAGAGTCTGCTGTCCTGACCAGGGAGTAGGCGATGGGTGGATACGGCGATTGGCTGAAGTGCTTGCGTCCTGTTACATGCGGCGCGGCGCTGCTCGCCGCCCTGTTGCTGCCCGCCGGCGCCGCCTGGAGCGACCGGCGCAGCGAGGAGGCCAATCCGCCGCTGCAGCGCTTCTCCATTGATGTTCACGGGACCGGACGTAGCTATTACCTGCATTTCCCCAGCGGCAGCCGAGCGGCGCCCTGGCCCCTGGTGCTGGTGCTGCATGGGGCGGGCAGCAATGCCGAAGACAGCTTGTCCATGTTCCGCTGGATCGAGGCTTCCGACCTGAACGGCTTCATCCTGGTCGGCCTGGAGGCGCGGCCGCCGCGCGTCTGGCTGCCCACCAATTTCAGGCTCAATCCCCGCATCTGGAACAGCGGCGATCCGGGTGTGCAGGACGAAAGCATCCTGAAAAACGACGATGTCGCCTATGCCCGCGCCGTGCTGGATGAACTCGGCCACCGCTACACCCTCGATCCGGGCCGCGTTTTCGCCGCCGGTTTCTCCAGCGGCGGCGGCATGACGCAGCGCCTGGGCGTGGAGCTGAGCGAGCGCTTCGCCGCGATCGCGGCGGTGGGCAGCCTGCGCGCCCAGAACGCCGCGCCCCGTGTGCCCTTGTCGGTGCTGCTGATTTACGGGCGGCGCGATCCGCTGGTGCCCTATGAGGGCGGCACGCGCGTCAGCCCCTGGGGCGATACGCCGGGGATGCCGCCGGTGTCATCGACCGTCGGCGCCTGGGTGCGCGACCTGCATTGCAGCGGCGATGCCCAGACGGCCCAGCCCGGACCTCTGGTGCTGCGCGAAACGTGGAAGGATTGCGACGCCGGCACCGAGGTGCAGGCCGTGACCGTGGATGATCTGGGCCATCACTGGGCCGGTAGCCTGCCGGACGGGCTGAAGGAGTCGATGGCGGGCCCGCAGAGCCGGGCTTTCGACGATACCAGCGAGATCTGGGCTTTCTTCGCCGCCCATCCGCGCCACGGCGCCAGGCCCCAGGCCGAGCCGCCGGCCGCCGCCGGGCAGTGATCGCGGAGCGGCGGCAGCTCCCCCATAGATATAGATAAATATAGGGTGACTCCGGCGCGAAGCCGTTGTATGGTATTTGAAAATCAACCGTATTGATGTTGGGTAACTCAAATTACTTGGCAAGTTACCTGATTGCTGCATCGGCGCGGAAAAATAAACGGCAGGTCTATCTGCCGTGCGAGGGGGAGACAGGACCATGCAATCCAGAGCACTGGGTGTGGGTGTTGTCCGTTGGGGTGCGTTGACGGCCTTGCTGTGCCTGTCGTTATGCGCACCCCGGGTTTGGGCCATCGATTTCAGCTTCGAGCCCCTGTTCGGCCATGACGAGGTGAAAGGGGTGCTCAACACCACCCTCACCGCCGGCATTGGCGTGCGCACGCAGAGTCCGGCCCAGTATCTGATCGCCAAGGGCGATATCAATCCCACGGTCTGCGGTTTTCCCTACCAGATCTGCCAGGGCCTGTTCCGCACCCAGGTCTATCCGGCGGAGCATCTGACGGCGGCGCCCGGCTCGTTCACCAACAACTCCGACCGCGGCGATCTCAATTACGGCCACAAGGGCGATATCTTCCAGGCGCCGGGCAAGGTCACCTCCGACCTCACGCTGACCTATGGCAACTTCGGCCTATTCGCCCGCGCGCTGTATTTCTACGATGTCGTCAACAATAACTTCACCGAGACGCACCCCAACGAGATCACGCCGCAGAACGTCAATCAGGTCGGCCGCGTCGGCACCACGCTGCCGACCCTGAACGGCCTGGTCGGCGGCCCCTGCTCCAGCCTGGCCGGCCCGCTGGGTACCCTGCTGCAGCCGATCGCCGGCCTGGTCGATCCGATTCTCAACGGCGGCGGCCTGCCTTCGCTGGTGCCGAATGTGGGCGCGGTGTGCGGCCGCTTCTACGGGCCAGGCGGCTATGTGCGCAGCAAGCGTACCGATGGTGAGGTGCTGGCCCAGGCCGGCACCAATATGCAATACCTGGATACCTATTTCTTCGGCAAGCTGCCGCTGTGGGGCGAGCACGATCTGACCTTCAAGATCGGCCGCCAGCTGGTCAACTGGGGCGAGAGCACTACCCTGGTGATCAACAGCATCAACTCGGCCAATCCGGTCAACGCCAATAATTTCTACCGCATCGGCACCCAGGTAGAGGAAGACTTCGTGCCGGTGAACATGGTCGACCTGAGCCTGAGCCCATTCGAGAATTTCACCACCGAAGGTTTCTACCAGCTGGAATGGAAGCCGATCGAGGCGCCGACGCCGGGCACCTATTTCTCCAGCATCAACGTCGGCACCAACAACACCGGCCAGACGCTCAGCGCCGGTTTCGGCCAGGCACCGGAAGATCCCGACTGCCTGGGCAAGCTGGGCGACAACGTCCTCACCGCGCTGACGCCCACCTGCATCACCATCAACCGCGTGCCGGATCTGAAGCCGCGCACCGCTGGCCAGTACGGCGTCAAGCTCGACTATTACTTCGACAACTTCAATAACGGCACCGACGTTTCCCTCTATTACATGAACTACCACTCGCGCCTGCCGTACGCGAGCCTGTTCTCCGGCTACCCGAGTTGCGGCCGCAAGGAGGGCAACAAGCGCGACAACGACGCCACCGACATCGTCTCGCTGCTGCAGGACTGCCCGAACTTCCCGCTGTTCGCGTCCGGCAATCCGACGCAGGCCACTTCCAGCGCATTGAACGTGCAGACCGTGCGCTTCATGCTGGAATATCCGGAAGACATTCACCTGATCGGCGCCAGCTTCAACACCACGGTGGGCAGCTACTCGATCCAGGGCGAGGTGGCCTATCGCCCGAACAAACCGATGCAGGTCGACGCGCACGATCTGGCCTTCGCCGCGCTCGGCGCCCAGGGCACGCGCTGCGGTGAGCCCGGCATCAACTGTGAAGGCACCAGCGCACTGGGCGCGCTTGGCGTCGGCGGCGTCGGCCTGGGGCCGAACGGCCAGACCGAGGTGTACGGCAGCAGCGATGCGGTCAATCAGAGCGGCCAGCGCATCTCCACGGATACGTTCAATCTCATCGTCGGCCATGCCGCCGGCGCGCAGCGTTATTTCCCCAACTTCGTGATTCCGTATCGCGGCGGCGTGGTGGGGGAGAACACACCCTGCTTCCCGCAGCCAGGCACGGCCGAGGACGCGCAGTACGGCTTCAATACTTTCCAGCATCCGTATTACGCCTACAACAAGAACAGCCCCTGCTATATCCAGGGCTACCAGCGCATGCAGGACTTCCAGTTCAACCTTGGCGCGACGCGCGTGCTGGGCGCCACCGACAATCCGATCGGCGCCGACCAGATCATCCTGGTTTACGAGGCCGGCGCGGAGTACGTGCCGTTCCTGCCGTCCTACGACCAGTTGGTGCTGGAAGGCCCCAATTCCACTACCGCCCCGACTGCCGGAGCCGATGGTTCCGGCTCCGATGGCTCGCGCATGGGCTGCTCCAATATTCCGGACTGCTCTTACGGCCCGGATGGCATCCGTTTCAACCCGCACCAGCAGGACCACTCCGGCTATCCCACCTCGCTGTCCTGGGGCTATCGCGTCATCGGCCTGCTCAGTTACGAGCAGATCGTGCCCAATGTCACGCTCAAGCCCTTCATCCTGTTCTCGCAGGACGTGGGCGGCATCTCGCCCGGGCCGGCCGGCAATTTCGTCAAGGGCCGCAAGCAGGTCAACACGGTGTTCGAGTTCCGCTACCAGCAGGCCCTGTCCTTCAGCCTGGGCTATGCCTGGTACTGGGGCGGCGGCGTCTACAACACCCTGGCGGATCGCGATTTCGCGCAGGCGTTCGTCAAATACCAGTTCTGAAAAACCAGGGGTAGGGTGGGTGGAGCCGCATCGCGGCGTAACCCACCGGTTCGCAGGCGGCGGTGACCCGCAATGGTAGGTTGCGCTTCGCTCCACCCACCCTACGTTTTAGCAAGGTAGGTCGGTTCAAGGGCGCTTGCGCCCGGAACCGACATGCACCGGTAGATCGGAACACGGCCGTCGGCTCCGCTTCGCTTGAGCCGACCTACGCTCTAGTCCGCGAACTTCGCCTCGCGCTTCTGCAACTGCGCCGTCACTGCTTCCGTCAGATCGTCGGACACCAGCATGGCGGCGTTCCAGGTGGCGACCATCTCCAGCCCCTCGCGCACCGAGTGGTCGCGCGAGTAGAGCAGGTTGTGCTTGATGCCGCGCACCGTGAGCGGCGACTTGGCGGCGATGCGGCGGGCCAGCTGCTCCACCTGCGCCAGCAGCTCCTCGCGTGTGGCGTAGGCCTGGGTGACGAGGCCGATGTCCTGGGCCTTGCGGCCGTCGAAGGTTTCGGCGGTATAGGCCAGCTCGGTCAGGAGCGGCAGGCCGATGACGTGGCGCAGGCGCTGCAGGGTGCCGACGTCGGCGGTGACGGCCAGATCCACTTCCTTGATCGAGAACTTCGCGTCGACGGTGCCGTAACGCATATCGCAGGCGGCGATCAGGTCGATGCCGGCGCCGATGCAGGCGCCGTGCACGGCGGCGATCATCGGCACGCGCAGGCGCTCCACGCTGTTGAAGCAGTCCTGCGCATGCAGGATGAACTTGCGCACGTTCTCGCGGGCCCGCGCCGGGCAGCCCTTGCTGCTGGCCATCTGGCCGACATGGGCCAAGGCCTCCAGGTCGATGCCGGCGGTGAAATGACGGCCTTCGCCGCACAGGATCACTACCCGCACCTGTGGCTGCTCATCGAGCCAGGCCACCGCCCTGGGGAATTCGTTCCACATGGTCAGGGAAAAGGCATTGGCCTTGTCCGGGCGGTTGAGGCGCAGCCAGGCGAGGTTGTCCTGCAGGTCGATCTTGAGAGTCTGGAATTCCATGGCGTCGACGCGGTATCCGCGTACTGTCTCCTCTTGTGGTCGGGCTAAATCTTGAATGGCAATCTTGAATGTTTTGAGCGCCGGCCGGTAGGGCCGCGTGTCATGAGGGCTTCAAGCAGCATCCGTATCATCGTCCCGAAACTCAGGGGAAAAAATAATGACGATCAGCAATGCTCGGTGGGTTCGCGCGGCGTCCTGTGGCTTTCTGGCGCTGGCCGGTTCGGCCACCCTCGCGGTACCGGCGGCGCAGGCGACCCAGCTGCAGTGGCTGAACGGCGATACGCACGTTCACGACGACCATTCTTCCGACGGCAGCTTCCTGCGCCAGACCATCGGCCAGGGTTCTCCGGGCAATCTCTCCGTCGCCGGCCAGATCCTGGAAGGTGAGCTGATGGGGCTGGCCTTCATGCCGCTGACCGATCACCGCACCTACGACCAGCATTACGATCCGCTGTGGCAGTCGGGCAAGCTGCTGCTGGTGCCAGGCGAGGAAGCCAACGGCAGTCCGCACGCGACGGTGCTGGGCGCCGTCGACAGCATCGTGCAGGGCGCCGTGCCGGCGGGGCAGAGCAGCGTGCGGATCGTGCAGCAGTCGCTGTGGGACGCGCACGCCCAGGGCGCTTCCTGGGGCACGGCGCACCCGGATGACGGCGAGCTGAACGGCGACGGCACTCCGAACGACAACGCCAGCGCGGTCGGCATCGACACCATTGAGGTATGGAACCGCGCCAGCTCGCCGGATACCGAGATCGACTACGCCGAAACCCGCTGGAACCGCGGCTTCCGTAGCGGCATCGCCGGCGCTTCCGACGATCACTTCAAGGAGCTGTGGGTCGCGTCGCTGGATCGTCCGGGGCGCTCCAATACCTCGGTCGCCGTGAGCAGCCCCACCGTGCGCGGCATCGTGCAGGGCCTGTGGGCCGGGCATACCCGCGTCAACGGCGGCGAACTGTTCGCCCCGGTGGTGACGCTTGAGGCCGACATGAGCGGCAGCGGCAATTTCACCATTCTCAACGGCGATGAAGTCTTCGTTCCGGCCGGCACCAAGGGGCAGCTGCGCATCACGGTGAGCGACGCCATCACCACCAACGTGCTGCTGTACAAGTCGCCGGGCCGCTCCGCCGGCGCGCTGCAAACCTTCCATCCGACCAGCATCGTGCAGTCGCAGGAGTTCTACGCCAATATCGTCGCCGAGGCGCAGCCGACCTGGTACCGCGTCGAAGTGCGCGGCCCGGCCCTGCCGTCGGGGATCGAGACCAGCATGCTGACCAACCCGGCCGACCTGGCGGCGTTTCTGGAACAGACGCTCCAACTCGACGAGCTGCGCGCCCTTACCGCGCCGATCTTCATTTCACCTGCTCCCGCCGTGGCCCAGCCGGAAATTCCGACGCCGGCCGACCAGGGCCAGGCCGATGGGGCGCAGCTGGTGATCGGCAATGCGGAGACCTTCAGCGGCTTCCCCGACATCGCCGTGGACGGCAGCACCACGCATATCGTGTCCGAAGTGCATGGCGAAGCCAGCAGCGCGGTGATGTACCAGCGCAAGCTCGGCAACGGCTCCTGGTCCGCCCCGCTGAACCTTGCGCCGGACTCGACCCAGGCACGGTTTCCGAAAATCGTCGCCAAGGGCGGTGACGTCTGGGTGGTGTGGCAGGACGAGCGTGCCGGCGAGCAGCCGCATCGCCCGGCGATCTACCTGCGTCATTCCGCCGACGGCGGCGCCGACTGGGCGCCGGAGCTGCAGCTGCGCGCCATCGCCGGGCGCGCCGAGCATCCGGTGCTGGCCATCACCGCCTACGGCCTGCCGCTGGTGGCCTGGCAGGAAATCAGCGCCGGCTATCCCTTCGACGTGATGGCGCAGATCGTCGGCGTCGATCCGGAGCCGGTCAACCTGAGCCGTGCCGGCAAGTCGTATCACGCGGCCGACCTGATCGACACGCGCTCGGCCCGGTACCCGGCTTCGGTGTGGCCGACCGTGGCCGTGGCCGACGATGGCAGCATGGCCGTGGGCTGGCAGGACGACCGCACCGACCAGGACCCGCTGTGGACCGGCGGCCTCGGCTATGGCAACGGCACCGACCCCGACAACTGGCAGATCATGGTCAGCACCCACGCGGCCTATTCCGACAGCTGGAACGCGCCGGTGAGCCTGGGCGCCAACACCCAGGCCGACCGCCATCCGACCTTGACCTACACCAGCACCGGCCGCCTGGTGGCGGCGTGGGACAGCAAGGCCCTGGAGTCCTCCGGCGCCAATCTTGAAGTGCTCAGTGCCTGGTCGGCCAATGGCGGCCTGAGCTGGACCGCACCGCTGGCGGTGGGCTATGACGCCGCCGCGATGAGTCAGTGGCCCAAGCTCGGCCGCGGCAGCGACGGCCAGGCACAACTGGTCTGGTACGACTCACGCTCCGCCGACTGGCGCTGGCGCGTGATGACGGCGGAGCTGGGCGAGAGCGGCAGCTGGAGCGCCGGCCACATGCTGCCCAGCAAGGGCAACAACACCTGGCCGGCCCTGAACAGCGGCGCCATCGTCTTCGCCGGCACGCGCAATGCGCAGCGCCTGCAGCGGGATCACACGCAGCAGATTTTTTATATCGCGGGATTCCGCTAGCGCGGCGCTTGGTTGCGCCTTCGCTGCGGCAATTCAATCAAGCCCTCATGCCAGCCAGTGCCGGCATGAGGGCTTTTGGGTTGCTTTGAAAGGGAAGCGGAACAAGGCCGGATGATGGCAATGCCGTTACTGCGCCACAACGCAAAAACGCCGCTTCGTTGGGGCGGCGCTTCTACGTAACTCTTTGATTATGCTGGTGGGCTGTCCGGGACTCGAACCTGGAACCTACTGATTAAGAGTCAGCTGCTCTACCATTGAGCTAACAGCCCAGCACAAAACTTTGGGGTGGACGATGGGACTCGAACCCACGACCTCCGGAATCACAATCCGGAGCTCTAACCAACTGAGCTACGCCCACCAAAGACGACCATTTTAACTGATTGGTAACGAAACAGAAAAGCCCCGCGTACCGAATTTCTGCCTTGCCGCCACCCGAAGCCAGGAAAAAACTGGTGCCGAGAAGAGGAATCGAACCTCCGACCTACTGATTACGAATCAGTTGCTCTACCGACTGAGCTATCTCGGCACGGGGCGCGCATTATAGCCAAAGCCGGTCCCAAAGAGGCCAGTTCGGGACCGGATCATCAATTCTTTGCATTTTTTTGGGCTTTTTCTCCGCCGCGCACGGCTTGCGCCCCGCCGTTTGAAATAAAATAGCGCGGTCCATGCTGCGGAGAGGTGGCAGAGTGGTCTATTGCGGCGGTCTTGAAAACCGCTGACGGTTCATCCCGTCCGGGGGTTCGAATCCCTCCCTCTCCGCCATTTCAAGAATCACTACGCCGTCAGGCGCCCGTAGCTCAGTCGGATAGAGCATCGGCCTTCTAAGCCGAGGGTCACAGGTTCGATTCCTGTCGGGCGCGCCATTTTTGCTGCAATTCACAGGCCCTGACTTTTTACTGCCCATGGAACCGAAACTGACGGCCCAGCAGGTCGACGACCTGATTCATCTGGGCTTCGCCGCGAAAAGAAAAATACTCGCCATCGAGGAAGTACGGGCGGGCTATGTCCGCGCGCGGCTGCCGTACCGGGATTCGATGCTGCGGCCGGGCAATGTGCTGTCCGGGCCGGCGCTGTTCACGGCGGCGGACCTGGTGATGTATGCGCTGGTGCTGTCGCACATCGGGCCGGAGTTGATGGCGGTGACGGCCAATTTCAACATGAACTTCCTGGCCAAGGCCAAGCCGGGGGACATCATCGGCGAGGGCAAGATGCTCAAGCTGGGGCGGCGCCTGGCGGTGATGGAGACGCTGCTGTATTCCGCGGCGGAGCCGGAGACGCTGGTGGCGCATGTGACGGGGAGTTATGCGTTGCCGGTGAAGGCTTGAAGCTGTTTCCGGCGAATGCGGTGACCATAGGGCACTTGATTGCTTCAACGTCGGCAGAACAGCGTCATTCCGGCGCAAGCCGGAATCCAGGGCAGCAATAGTGCGCGCTCCGAACTCTGGATACCGGCTTTCGCCGGTATGACGTTGTTGTTTTACTGCTGATGCAGTCGTAGCCCGGGAAGCGCGTAGCGCTACCCGGGGATTGCGCTGCTGATCGGAGAGTCCCCGGCTAACGCTCCGCGTTTGCCGGGCTACGATTCTTACGGATCTACCGGCAATTTGCGCTCGGTGCGAAACGCGCGGATCTCGGCGATGAAAGTCTCGCCGTAGTGCTCCAGCTTGTGCTTGCCGACGCCGGAAATTTCGGCGAACGCGTCCAGGGTCTGTGGCTGCTCCTCGGACATGGCGCGCAGCGCGGCGTCGGCGAAGACCACGTAGGGCGGCACTTTCTGCTCGTCGGCGAGGCGCTTGCGCAGGGTGCGCAGGCGCTCGAACAGGTCTTCTCCCAGTGGGGTCTGCACCAGGTCCGCGGCGGAGGCCGCTCCGCGTGAGCGGCGGGCGGGAGCGCGCTCGCGCTTCGGCGGCACCGCCAGCGTTACTTTCTGCTCGGCCTTGAGCACCTTGCGGCTGGCGGCGTTGAGCAACAGCACGGGGTAGCCGTCGGTGGTTTCGTCGAGCAGGCCCTGGTGCAGCAGGGTGCGGGCCAGCAGGCGCCATTCGTCCTGGCTGCGCTGCTTGCCGATGCCGTAGGTGCTGAGCTGCTGGTGGCCGCGGTCTATGATCTTCTGGCTCTCGGCGCCGCGCAGCAGGTCGATGACATAGGCCACGCCGAAGCGGCTGCCGCGCTGCGCCAGGCGCGCCACGCAGGACAGGAACTGCTGTGCCTCGAGCGTCCAGTCCTCCACCGGCCGCGGCGCCAGGCAGTTGTCGCAGGCGCCGCAGGGCGGTACGAAATTTTCGCCGAAGTAGCGCAGCTGCACGGCGCGGCGGCATTCGGTGGACTCGGCGTAGTCGAGCACCTTGCGCAGGGCCTGGCGGGCGATGCGCTGCTCCTGCTCCAGCGGCTCGCCGGTGTCGGGATGGATTTTCTGGGCGATGAGAAAGTCGGCGGTGCGGATGTCGCCCACGCCGAAGTACAGCAGGCAGTCGGCCGGGTCCCCGTCGCGCCCGGCGCGGCCGGCTTCCTGGTAGTAGCCTTCCATGCTCTTGGGCAGGTCGTAGTGGACCACCCAGCGCACGTCGGGCTTGTTGATGCCCATGCCGAAGGCGACGGTGGCGACGATCACCTGGGCGTCGTCGCGGATGAAGGCATCCTGGTTGCCGCGACGGGTTTCGGCGTCGAGGCCGGCGTGATACGGCAGGGCGCGCACGCCGTCACCGTTGAGCTTGGCCGACAGCTCGTCCACGCGACGGCGCGACAGGCAGTAGACGATGCCGACCCCGCCGCCCTTGCGCGCGCGCTGCAGCAGCTCGGGATAGGTCTGCTTGTCCTTGGGCCGTACCGCGTAGTTCAGGTTGGGGCGGTTGAAGCTGGCCACTTCCACCGCCGGCGTGCGCAGGCGCAGCTGCGCCACGATGTCTTCCCGCACCCGCCCGGTGGCGGTGGCGGTGAAGCCGAACACCGGGATTTCGGGGAAGCGCTCGCGCAGCATGCCGAGCTGGCGGTATTCCGGGCGGAAGTCGTGGCCCCATTCGGAGACGCAATGCGCCTCGTCGATGGTGAAGCCGGAAATGCCCTGGGCATCTTGCAGCTGCGGCAGGAAGCCGCCGAGGAATTCCGGCAGCAGCAGCCGCTCCGGCGCCAGATAGAGCAGCTTGTACTCGCCGCGCATCAGGGCGGCGGTGCGATCCGCCGCCTCGCGGCCGCCGAGGCTGGAATTGAGGAAGGTGGCGGGAATGCCCATGTCCTGCAGCAGCCGCACCTGGTCCTGCATCAGGGCGATCAGCGGCGACACCACCACCATCACCCCGCGCCGCAGCAGCGCCGGCAGCTGGAAACACAGGCTTTTGCCGCCGCCGGTGGGCATGATCGCCAGCAGGTCGCGGCCGGCGAGGGCGTCGCGCACCACGGCTTCCTGGCCGGGGCGGAAGGCATCGAAGCCGAACCAGCGCTTCAGCGCGTCGAGTAGCGCTTCATGGGAGATTTCGGAGGGGGAGTCGGGCACGCGGATTTGTAGGAGCAATAAGGCCTGGTGGCTGGCCTAATGGCGTGAAGGATCAATGATCGCTGTGCAGATGTCGAGGATTTGATCCAGCACCGGCCCTTTAAGCTTATCCACGCGCTGTGCTTTACGGGCAGTCCAGTCCAAGGCCTTGATCTGGTGACAAAGAACGACACCGGAAACCTTCAGGCCTGTCCCCATCAAAGTTACCGCCGTCAGTCCACGCGCTATTTCCTGCCGTCCAGTGGTGATGGGGCAGGTCCATGCCAACCCGAAGCGATCATTGAACGCCTTTGGGGTCAGTACGATGCAAAAGTGGTCGCCTTTCATTTCCCGCCCGCTGGCGGGATCGAAGGACAGGTGGATGATTTCACCGACATCGGGTGTCATGCCTCATTTCCGGCCGGAGGCATTTCGTCCCAGCCTTCTACCCGAAGCTTGCGGGAATCTTTGGGTGCCGCAGCAAGGATATCGGCCAGCATGAGCTTTTTCTTGCCGGGGGTGATGGTCAGTTTGTTGCCCTTGACTTCGACTTCTACGGTCGAGCCGACGGTCAGGCCATGCTGCTTGAGATATGTAGGCGGCACGGTCACCATGACGGAGCCGCCGGCTTTTCTGAGGGAAGCGATAGCCATTGAAATCCTCCAAATTATGCTACAAATGTAGCACATATTTATTATTGAATCCATTTCCGGATTCAATGGAAATCCCGTGAAATGGTCTGCAATTGTCCCAGCCACTCGCTGCGATTGTGAATACGGCGAGCGACGATATTGATCACATTTTCAGCGGATTGCAGCTCGCCTTCCACCAGCATCAGGCTGGAGGCCAGGATCGCGTCCCGCTGCGCTTCCATCACCTTGGGCCAGATCACCAGGTTGGTGGAGCCGGTTTCGTCTTCCAGGGTGGCGAAGACCACGCCGGAGGCGGTGCCGGGGCGCTGGCGGTGGGTGACGATGCCGGCGACGCGCACTTTCTGGCCGTTGGGCAGTTCGCGCAGCATTTTGGAGGTGACCACGCGCATCCGCGTCAGCCTGCCGCGCAGCAGGGCCAGCGGGTGCCGGCCCAGGGTCAGGCCGAGGCTGCGGTAATCGGCGATCAGGGCCTGGCCTTCGGTCGGCGCCGGCAGGGCGATGGCGGTTTCGGCCAGGCTGGCGCCGGCCAGCACCTGGTCCAGCTTCTGCACGCCGGCCACGGCCCAGCGCGAGGCGTGGCGGTGGCCGCTCAGGGATTCCAGCGCGCCGGATTCCGCCAGGGCGGCGAGGGCGTGGCGGTTCAGGTGGGCGCGGTTGGCGAGATCCTCGATTGAAACGAAGGGCGCCATGGCGCGGGCCTGCAGCAGCTTGCCGGCCTCGGCTTCGGACAGGCCGCCGGCCATGCGCAGGCCCAGGCGCAATTCGGGCTCATCGTCCTCGCCGCGTTCCAGGGTGCAGTCCCACTCGCTGAGGGCGATGTCCACCGGGCGGAAGCGCACGCCGTTGCGGCGCGCGTCGTTGACCAGTTGCGCCGGGGCGTAGAAACCCAAAGGCTGGGAGTTGAGCAGGGAGGCGCAGAAGGCGGCGGGCTCGTGGCGTTTGAGCCAGCAGGAGACGTAGGTGAGCAGGGCGAATGAGGCGGAATGGCTTTGCGGAAAGCCATAAGAGCCGAAGCCCAATACTTGCTGGTAAATCTGTTCGGCAAATTCCAGTTTGTAGCCGCGTTCGAGCATGCCGGCGATCAGCTTGTCGTGGAAATGTTCCAGACCGCCTTTGCGTTTCCATGCCGCCATTGAGCGGCGGACCTGATCGGCCTCCCCAGGTGTAAAGCCGGCGGCAACGATGGCGATGTTCATCACCTGCTCCTGGAATAAAGGGACGCCATGAGTGCATTCCAGAACTTCCCTGAGTGCAGGTTTAGGGTAGTCGACGACCTCCAGGCCCTGCCGGCGCCGTAGATAGGGATGCACCATGTCGCCCTGGATCGGACCGGGGCGGACGATGGCGATTTCGATCACCAAATCGAAGAAGTTCCGTGGCTTCAGCCGCGGCAGCATGCTCATCTGCGCGCGCGACTCGATCTGGAACACGCCGATGGTCTCGGCCTTGCAGATCATGTCGTAGGTTTTCTCGCACTCGGCTGGAACCGTGGCGATGGTCAGGATCGGCTCGTTGCGGTATTCCGAAACCATCTCGAAGGCCCGCCGCAAGGCGCTGAGCATGCCCAGCGCCAGCACATCCACCTTGAACAGACCGACCGAGTCCAGGTCATCCTTGTCCCACTGGATGATGGTGCGATCCGGCATGGCGGCATTCTCCACCGGCACCAGGGTGTGTAGGGGATGATGCGAGATGACGAAGCCGCCGACATGCTGCGACAGATGGCGCGGCATGCCTTCTATTTCGGCCACGAGCTGCATGAAGTTGTTGAGCAGGGCGCCGTCGAGCGCAAAACCCATTGCGGCCAGCCGTCCCCTGAGCTGCTCGGGCTGGTCCCACCAGGCATGGGACTTGGACAGCGCATCGACCTGGTCCAGCGACAGGCCCAGGGCCTTGCCCACGTCGCGCATGGCACTGCGCCGTTGGTAGGTGATGACGGTGGCGGCGATGGCGGCGCGATCGCGGCCGTATTTGTCGTAGATGTGCTGGATCACTTCCTCGCGGCGCTGGTGCTCGAAGTCGATGTCGATGTCCGGCGGCTCGGCGCGCTCCCGGGAGATGAAACGCTCGAACAGAAGGCTGACGCGGTCGGGGTCGATTTCGGTGATGCCGAGGGCGTAGCACACCACGGAGTTGGCGGCGGAGCCGCGGCCCTGGCAGAGGATGCCCTGCTTGCGCGCGTGCTGCATGATTTCGTGGACAGTAAGAAAGTAGTTCTCGTACTTCAGTTCCTGGATGAGCTGAAGCTCCTTCTCGATGTCGCGGCGCGGTTTTTCGGGAATGCCCTTGGGCCAGCGCCAGCGGATGCCGGTTTCGGTGAGGTCACGCAAATGCTGAGTCGAGGTCAGGTTGTCCGGCACCAGTTCGTGCGGATAGCTGTACTTGAGTTGGCGGAAATCGAAGGTACAACGCTCCGCCACCGCCATGGTCTCGCGCAGCAGTTCCGGCGGATACAGGCGCTGCAAGGCGGCGAGCGGGCGCAGATGGCGTTCGCCGTTCGGGAACAGCGGCGCCTGCGGATCGCGCAGGCTGCAATGGGCGCGGACGCAGGTCATCACGTCCTGCAGGCGTTGCCGCTCGCGCAGGTGATAGTGCACGTCGCCTGCGGCCAGCAAAGGGAGGCTGTAGCGCCGGGACAGGCGCTGCATCAGGTCGAGGCGCTCGCGATCCTGCGGGTGCAGATGCCGCTCCCAACTTAGCCACAGGCGCGAGGCGAAGCGTTCGCGCAGGGTTTCCACCTCGTCGGCGAACACCGCTTCACTCGTCCCCTGTATCGGCCAGCGTGGCGTCCACAGCGCCAGAATATCGCCGCTGTTCTGCTCCAGATCCCGCAGGGCAAGCCGGTAGCGGCCCTTGCTGCCGCTGCGGCGGGCATGGGTGATGAGGGAGCAGAGTTGTGCGTAGGCGGAGACAGTGGGCGCCAGCAGTACTAGCTTTGGGCCGTGGTCGAGCTGGAACTCGGCACCGACGATCAGCGGCAGGCCGGCTTCTTTCGCTGCTTCCCAGGCCCGCACGATGCCGGCGAGCGAGCACTCGTCGGTGATGGCGATGGCCTGATAGCCCAGCGCATGCGCATGCCGCACCAGTTCCTGCGGATGCGAGGCGCCGCGCTGGAAGGAGAAGCTGCTGAGGCAGTGCAGCTCGGCGTAGGCCGGATTCATTGCCATAGGCCGTGCAGCCTCCACTGCGTATCGCCCAGTTCGCGGTAGACCCACAGCTTGCGGCCGGAGGGATCTTCGGCGAGGTGATAGTCACGGCCTTCGTGGTGACCTTCCCACCAACCGCATTCGATGCGTTCGGGCGGGCCGAGCAGGCGCGGCATGGCGATCGGCTGGACATGGGGCAGCAACCACAGCGGACGCGGCGGATGCTCGCCGGCCGCTTCCGGGATGGCGCTGGACCAGGCCCGCTCCGGACGATGGTCCGGGGTGGTGGCCAGACTGCGCACAGCATCCGCGCCGAGCCGGGCGACCAGGCGTTCCTGCAAGGTGTCGAAACCTTCCGCCTGCGCACTGCCGGTCTGGAACAGATCATCCTGCGCGGCGCTGGCCGGCTCGAAGCGGCGGGCTTCGAGAAACAGTTCCTGCACCGGCTCGGCCAGCGAAACTTTCTCCAGCCGTTCGCGCAGCACCAGCAGCAGGCGGTTGGGATCGCGCGTCGGCGCCAGCAGGCCGATGTCCAGCTGCGTCAGGCGCCGGCCGAGATCGCGGAAGCGCAGGCGGAAGCGCTGCACCGCCACGTCGCGCCCGCGCAGGTAGAGGGAGAAATCGTTGAGCATCTTGCGCAGCGGGAACAGCAGGGCTTCGGTGGTTTCGGCGTGGCCGGGCAGTTCGAAGCGGCGGCGGTAGATCGGCGGCGGCTCGAAGGTTTCCCAGGCTTCGCCAACCCGGCCCAGCAGCCGCGCCAGGCTCAGCGGCACCTGCGCTCCGAAGCGCCGCCCCAGGGCATCGTGGGGCAGGGCCAGCACTTCGCCGATGCGGCGCAGGCCGGAGCCGTGCAGGGTGTCGAGCACGCCGGGCTCGAACGGCAGCCAATGCAGCGGCCAGTCGCGGATGGCGGCGTGGATCTCGGCGGGCCGTGCCACGGGGCGCTGCAAGCCGGCGCCGGCATGCGCCAGCAAGGCGGATGCGGCGAGGGTAGGGGCGATGCCGTAGTTGCGGCTGTAGGGCAGATCCCGCGTCTGCGCGACAATGTGCTGCCGCAGGGCCGGCCAGCCGCCGTACAGACGCAGGCTGCGGCGGATCTCCACCCAGACGTCGAGCGTGCCGGCCGCGATCGTCACCGGCGTGCCCAGGCTGTAGGCCCAGCAGGCGATGCTTTCGAGAACCTGCAGCTCGGCCTGCGCATCCCGTTGCAGCAGGCGGATTTCCGGAATCAGACCGAGGGCGGCGTTGACGCCTGCACCGGGTTGCAGGCCGCGCCGACGCGCGGCATCGTTCAGCGCGATGACGCGGCGCCGCGCGCCGCTGGTTTCGACGATGCCGACCGGCTCATCGGCCGGAAGGCTCAAAGCCTCCAGCGGCAATGCCGGCAGATGGATGCAGAGCCAGAGCATGACAAATGCACTGGCCTAAGCCGCTCGTCGCAGCGGGAAGGGGCATTCCACCCGCTGTCCGGGGCGGGCGCCGCGGCAGCGCACGATCTCCACCGACAGGGCGGCCGCGGCGGGCTTGAGCTGCAGGCGCACGGCTGCGATGGAGTGCGCGCCATAGGCCCCGGCATGGGCGACGATGCCGACGCTGCGCCCGGTCTCGGCTGCGAGTTGCAGGCGGCGCTCGATGGGGGCTTCGAGCGCCGGGCTCCACAAGGCAACCGCGCCATAAAGACCGGAGCGCAGCATCTGCTCGGCGGCCCACAGCGCATCGACGCGATCCTTCGGCGCGATCCAGAGCAGCTTGCGCAGATCGACGCCGGCATCGCGCAGCGCCGGGGCATAAGGGATATAGGGCGGGGCGATCAGGGCGACATGGCGCCCGGCCCGCGTCAGCCGCGCCAGCAGCGGCACCACCAGGGAAAAGCCTAGGCCGGCTTCATGGCTGACCATCTGGCTCAACGCGCCGACCGGCCAACCGCCGAGCAGGGCCTGATCCAGCGCGGGTATGCCGGTGGATTCGGAATCCGGGCGGGTGCGACCCAGGCCGCGCCACACGCCGGCGATGTTATTCAGGTCCACGGCGCCGCGCACCACTGGAGCGGCGGAAGCAAGAGCAGAACTGGCGGTAGCGGCAAGCACGATCAAATACTATACAAACGTACAGTAAATTGGCAACTTGCCGGTGAATCCTTATGGCTGGTCGTCAGCTTGTGGCCGCCGCAGTTCCAGATGCAGCAGTCCCGGCGGCCACAGGCCGCCCTGCGCCGGGCCTTGTTTTGCTCTTGAAGGAGGACATAGCGCGATGGTCGGTCACTGTTTTTTGAAAAGTCGAGAAAGCCTTTGTCCGATTGATCCGATGAGGGTTGCTTCGTCACTTTTTAGTGCGTCGCGGGCCGTGGAATATGCAAGGCAGGTTCGTCCTTACGGACGAGGCGCAGGGGGCCGGAAATTCTGAGACTTGGCCGATCCCGCGGCGCCTTCAATGCCGCTTCATTATCGGCTCGCACCGAATCAGGACAGGTGAATTCCATGGGTATTGCTGAAACGGCTCCGGCCCTCGAAACACCGCTGGTGCGCGGACTTCCCCTGATCGGCAGCGTGCTGGGCATGGCCAAGGATCCGGCGCGGTTTTTTCTGGACTGCTACCGCGAATACGGGCCGGTGTTCCGCGTCAAGATCCTGAACAAGACCTATACCGTCATTGCCGGCGTGGAAGCCGCCAACTTCCTCGGCACGCGCGAGGGCAAGGAGTGCCTGCGCTCCAAGGAATTCTGGGAAGGCCTGGTGAAGGAATACGGCGCCACCCGCACCCTCACCGGCGAGGACGGCGAGGGTCACAAGGAGTTGCGCGATGTCATGCGCCGCGGCTATTCCAAGGAATCCATCAAGGGCCGCTACAACGAGCTGATCGCCATCACCGATCGCTCGATCGAGCGCGACTGGAAGCCCGGCGAGCTGGCCCCGGTGCTGCAGGCGATGCAGTACATGGTCACCGACCAGCTCGGCACCATCCTCACCGGCGCCGCGCCGCTGGAATACGTCAAGGACATCCGCACCACCATCCTCTACATCCTCAACGTGCTGGTGACGCGCCAGCGCCCGAAGATCCTGCTGCTGCGGCCCGAATACAAGAAGGCCAAGGCGCGCGTATTCGAGCTCGGCCACAAGATGATCGCCGACTACTACGCCAAGAAGGGTACCAAGCAGGACGAGGACAAGAACCTCATCGACGACATCATGGACGCGCATGTCGCCAATCCGAAGGTGATGCCGGCCTCCGACCTGGTGGTGAGCGTCACCGGCCCCTACGTGGCGGGCCTGGACACCGTGGCCAACACTATTTCCTGCTTCGTCTATGCTGTGCTCAAGCACCCCGAAGTGCTCAAGCGCGTACAGCAGGAGGTCGATGCGCTGTTCGCCAAGGGTCCGGTGAACGAGGACGAGTTCATGAAGAGCCTGCCGGCGGTCAACGGCGCCATCATGGAGACCATGCGCCTGTATCCCATCGCCGTGGCGCAGATGCGCACCGCCACCAAGGACTTCACTTTCGCCGGCCACAAAATCAAAGGCGGCGAGATGCTCTACATCGGCACCAGTGTGCCGCACTTCATGGAAGAGTATTACCCCAACCCGGACAAGTTCGACATCGACCGCTACGAAAAGTCGCGCGCTGAACACATGCAGTCTGGTGCCTACTCGCCCTACGGCCGCGGCCCGCACACCTGCCTGGGCAAGAGCCTGGCGGAAGTGCAGATGGCCATTTCCATGGCGCGCCTGTTCTACCGGCTGGACATGTCGCTGGAGCCGCTGGATTACACCCTGGTCACCAAGACCGCGCCCACGCCGGGACCGTCGAACGACTTCAAGGTGAAGGTGAAGGGCTTCCGGCACTAGCAGCAGCCGGTTCGCGTTAAAAAAAGCCCCGGCATCACCGGGGCTTTCTGTTTCAGGCTATCCGGCCTGAATCGGTCATTCCGGAAATCCTGCTCAGAAGCGGTAGTGCACCCCGCCGATGAAGAAGCGGCGAATCACGCCTTTCTGCGTATAAGTCGAGTTGTAATTGCTGGCCGCGTAGTCCGCCGGATCGATCGGTGCCTTGGAATCGAACAGATTCTGGATATTGAGGGTCGCATCCAGGTTCTTCAGGATCTTGTAGTTGCCGACCAGATCCACCTCGTTGAAGGGAGCGATCTTGCAGCCCGTCGGCACGTCGGCGCCGTAGAGGCAGTTGGTCGTGCCGGTATCTTCGGAAATCTGCTTGTAGCCATCGACCCAGTTGATAGTGGCGGTGACGGTGAGCGGCCCGTATTCCACGGTGTTGGCCCAGGAAGCGCGGTCGCGCGGGGTACCGGCGCCGGACGACAGGGCATACGGCCCCTGGGTGCCGGCGTACTGTTGGCTGGGCTGGCCGGGCTGGTCCAGGCGGAAGCTCATGATTTCGGTGTAGGTCAGCTCGCTGGTGAATTTCACCCCCTGCATCGGCCTGAAATGCATCTGCAGATCGATGTCGTAGCCCTGGGTGGTTTCGTCGTTGGCATTGATATACGGCGCGGCGACCACGATGGGCAGGGCCGGAGCGCTGGGCGCTTGCGGGTCGGGCGCTCCGGTTTGCAGGGTTATTCCAGGCGGTGGCGTGTATCCGGTGGGATTATTGAAATAGGCGGCGAAGATGGAGCCGCTGGGATAGGGGTTGACCAGGTTGGTTTTCCGGATGTGATAGTAGTCAGCCGAAACGCTGACCGCCTCCACCGGTTGCAGCACGGCACCCAGAGTGAAGTTGCGCGACTTTTCAGGAAGGATGTTCGGATTGCCGGTGGTCAACACGCCTTGGTTGTAGGAGTTGGTCACATAGGCGTCCGGCACACCGTTGATGCAATGGGCGCCGACGAACCCGGTGCAGGCGCTGCCCAGGGTGGCCACCGCACTGTTGGTGGTATAGCCCAAAGTGCTCGAATTGCTGCCCGACTCGGCGAAGCTCGGCGCGCGAAAGCCCTCGGAGAAGGTGCCGCGCAGCACCACCTGCTTGAGCGGGGTCCACTTGATGCCGATCTTGGGCGTGATGCCATGATCGGCGGCGTCGGTGTAGTGGTCGTAGCGGAAGGCGCCGTCGATATCCAGGCTGTTCAGCACCGGCGCATCAAGCTCGGTGTAAAACGCGGTGACGTCATGCTTGCCGAAGACCTGTGCCGTGTGCAGGTCGAAGGTGCTCAGGTACTCGTTGTAGGTGCTGCTGTCCGGGTTGGTCAAGGTTGGATCGAGCTGCGGCGAGTTCTGCGCCTCGTAGCGGTATTCGGTGCCCATGGCCAGGCCGGCGGCTCCGCCCGGCAACATGAACAGCTCCCGGTTGACGCGGAAGTCGATCATGTCGAGGTCGGTGGTATTGGTGATGGAGTCCTCCGGCGCCAGGGCATTGAGCACGGATTGCGGCGTCGGGCCAAGGGAATGCAGGAAGTTATAGCTGCCGTTGTTGATGTCGGTCAGCAGCTGGTTGGTGAGCAGGTCACCGAAGGCCTGCACCTGCAGCTGGGTATGGTTGATGGTGAGCGCGCTGTCGTAGTTCCAGGAGCCGAAGGCCTGGAACGTGCCCTTGACGCCGCCGACAAAGCGGTAGTTCTGGTTCTCCAGCCGGTTGGAGGTGGGGATGTCCGCGAACTGGTACTGGATCATCGCCCATTGACCGCTGGCGGCAAAAGGATCGTTCGGATTGAGGGCGCCATTGACCAGGGTCGGCGGCAGTCCGATATTCGCCGTCAGCGGGCTGCCGCTGGTGCTGTTGATCTGCGACGGGCCGGTTCCCAGGTTGCCCGCCTGCAGCGTCT
>Ga0302311_10002043_pt1 | contig 23235 bp, 20 predicted proteins | sample III_Palsa_N1_3_FD_200449 | JGI IMG/M metagenome (GOLD analysis project Ga0302311, IMG submission 200449) | Peat permafrost microbial communities from Stordalen Mire near Abisko, Sweden - III_Palsa_N1_3 | ecosystem: Environmental > Terrestrial > Soil > Palsa > Peat permafrost | place: Sweden... | reverse complement strand
CCATGTGATTATAATTCCGTGGGTGGCCGGGTGGGGGAGAGGGCCGGTGCAGGCTAAAGCTATCACGCTTTAGAGCTGCGGCAGATCGGTCGACTGCTTCGCGGTGCCGATCAGTTCATTTAAAAGACTAAGCGCTTCAAGACTGTGATTGTTCGGATCGTTGCCGTCCCCCGCCTGCAACTCGCCGGGAATGCTGTAGTGCTCGCCCTCGTAGCTTAGGGTAATGCGTCCCGATCTTCCCTGATTCACGTAAAACAAAATCTGCCCCTGGCCCCAGCCGGGTACGCGTGTTGGATCATTCTGATTGCGCGCGATCGCGCCGAGATACTGGATCACGTCCGCAATCGAGCGCCATTCGATCCGCGCACCGCGCAGCGACGTCGACTCCAGCATTTGGTCGGCGCTCGGCGAAAGCACGATCTGATCGGTCGCGCAGTCGCCGCGATCCAGAATCGTGCTCACGCGTCCACCCACCAGCGCCGTGTTCAGCTCCTGCATCGTGCCTACCGTGCTGCTCGACTGGCCACCCCCCGGACCTCCGCCACCGCCCGGACCGCTGTTGCCGCCCCCACCGCCATTGTTGTTGCTGGTGGGCAAAATCGGCGCAGTATTGGCGATCGCAGCGCCCAGCAGGGAAAGTCCCGCCCGGGCGCGGGCACTGCTGGGCGCGCCGGGATCGGGTGCTGCGTAGACCACGTGGCCGGCGAACTTATACTGGTCGTCGGCGGGGTCGTGCGTGGTCGGCACGCACAGCGCGATCGAGGCGGGATATTCCTTATAGATCTGTGCGCAACCCGAGGAACCGCCCGGGCACGGCGCGTTGGCGGAATGCAGCTGGCCGTCGTTCAACCCGTTGATCAGGTTGAGCGCGGAGATCGCCGGCGTGTTGCCCATCTGGATCTGCATGCCGCCGGAGCTCGCGGGGCCGTTGGTAAACGGCAGCGGCGTTCCTACCGGATCCAGCAGCACCAAGCTCTTAAGCTCGGCGTCATCGGCAAGCATCTGGTCGACCAAGGCACGGAAATCCGCCATGTGGTCGGGATCGTTCAGGTGCGGCGCCGGGTCGTCGGCGAATTCGATCGATTTCACGAACAGATACAGCAGCAGCGCGTGCGGCAGCCCCGCGTTCCATTTGCTCGCGACGTAGGTCGCCGACACCGGCTGCACCATCGTCGCCATGAAATTCTGGGTGTTGAGGTCGCCGAGCGTAATGGTCGGCGTCGCGGTGGCATTGACCCCGGCGGTGGCGAGATTGCGGCCCGGACCGAGCACGTTACCGAACGGGGCGTTGAGGCCGGCCTGCTCCTGGAACGTGAACTGCCCGGAGATATTGGTAAGTTCGGCGAAGTTGAGCGGCGCGAAATCGCGGGCACGCAGCACGTTGGCGAGCAGCGCCTGGTCGGTGTAATCGTCCATGGTTCGGCTGAATTCGTCGGCGTTTTGCCGCACCGACGGCGTCACCAGCGGCGGGAAGCTGCAACCCGAGATCGCCAGCAGGCAGGCACCGGCCGTCAGGCTGCGTAAGCGCATTCGCATTGCTCCCCCAGTCGCGCGTTATCGGCTCGCCCGAGCCTAGAGCAATGAGTGCCGCGATGAAATTGCCAAAAGCTTTTTGGTTCTTTTTTTCAAAAAAGAGCACTTACTATTCTTACTTCTCCCATCCTCCGCCGAGGTCTTCCACCAGCGTCACCGAAGCCTCCAGTTGGCTGGTCTGGGTGGATAGTTGCGCCTGTTGATCGCCCAGCAGCGTGTCTTGTTCGGTCACCACCGAGGTGTAGGCAACGGTTCCCGCCTTATATTGATTGAGCGTCACGGTCACTGCGCGCTGGGCGTCGCGTACCGCCTGGTCGTCGAGTGCGATTTCATTCTGGAGTGCGTGCAGCGCCGCGAGCTGGTCTTCCACCCCTTGGAACGCGGTCAGCACGGTCTCGCGGTAGGTCGCGACCGCGCCGTCGTATTGGGCGCGGGCGGCGTCGACCGCGGCGCCCTGGGCTCCGCTGTCGAAGATGGTAACGCTGCTATTGGCCCCAAGCGACCAGAAGCGATTGGCGACGTTGAACAAATTATTGAGCGCATTGCCGGTAAAGCCACCGTCGGCGGAGAGCGTCAGGGTGGGATAGAGCGCCGCCACCGCGACCCCGATTGCCTCGTTTTCCGCGTGCATGGCGTGTTCGGCGGCGGCGATATCCGGCCGACGTTCGAGCAGTTCCGAAGGCACTCCCGCCGGCACCACCGGCACGGTCGCGGCAAGCGACGCCGGCGGGATCGTTACCGCGGCGGGAACATCGCCGGTCAGCACCGCGATGGCGTGCTCGTACATCGCGCGGACCTGTTCCACGCCCGCGAGCGAGGCGCGGGCGGCGTCGAGTTGCGCCTGTGCTGTCACCATGTCGGCGCTGGTAACGATGCCGGCGTTATATTGATTGCGGGTGATATTGTAGGAAGCCTGATCGGCAGCCACGGTTTGCCGGTAGATGTCACGGAGCGAATCCGAAGAACGCAGCTCGAAATAGTCGGTGGCGAGTGTCGCCTGTGCCACCAGCGTCGCGTAAGCGAGGTCGGCCTTGTCGGCCTGGGCGTTTTGTTTGGCTTCCTCGACTTCGTGGCGGATCTGGCCCCAGATATCGAGCGTCCAGCTCGCCGAGAGTTCGGGGGTAAGGGTGGTGGTCGGGCCGTTTGAAACGCCGGCGCCGCCGAAGCCGGCGCCGCCACCGATGCGGGCCGACTGGCTACGGCTGGCGTCGAACGAGCCCGACAGGATCGGGAACAGGTTGGCGCGCGCCTCGGTGACCAGCGCCTGGGCATAGCGATAATTCGCTTCGTCTTCCGCCACGGTTTGGTTCGAGATCGCGACTTTTTGTTCGAGCGCGTCGAGCCCAGGATCGTTATAGATTTCCCACCAGCTTCCGCTCGGCAGGGCGACCGAATCCGCGGCCTTCCAGCCCTTCAATTCCTTGAACGCGTCCGGTCCCGGATTAGGCGTCGGCGCCGGCAGCCGGTAGTGCGGACCCACCGAACAGCCCGCGAGCATTAGCACCGGCCAAAAATTCACAAAAAGAGGAAGAACTTCTTTTTTTGAAAAAAAAGAAGCAAAAAAACTTTTATTCGTTGGTACAAACTTCATTCAGCAGGCTCCGGAGCGGGCCGCCGCCAAGCCGCCACCAGATAGTGGCGGAAACGGTCGAGATAAAGATAAACGATCGGCGTGGTGTAGAGCGTCAAGGCCTGGCTGATCAGCAGGCCACCGACAATCGCAATGCCCAGCGGCTGGCGGAACTCCGAACCCGAACCGAGCCCGAACGCCAGCGGCAACGCGCCGAACAGCGCCGAGGCGGTGGTCATCATGATCGGACGGAACCGGATCCGGCACGCCTGCAGAATCGCGTCGTGGGTGGAGAGCCCCTGCTCGCGCTCGGCGTTGAGCGCGAAATCGATCATCAGGATCGCATTCTTCTTCACGATGCCGATCAGCAGCAAAACTCCGATCAGCGCAATCAGGCTGAACTCGGTATTGAACAGGATCAGCGCCAACACCGCACCCACCCCCGCCGACGGCAGAGTGCTGATGATGGTGAGCGGGTGGATGAAACTCTCGTAGAGAATGCCAAGCACCAGATAGACCGTGATCAAGGCGGCCGCGATCAGGAACGGCTGGTTGCTCGCCAGTTCGGAATAAAGCCCGGCGGTCCCGGTGAATTGGCCGGTGACCGTGGCCGGCATCCGGATGTTGTCTTCCGCCTGCAGGATCGCCTGCTGCGCCTCGCTCAGCGTGGCGCCCTCGGCAAGATTGAAGGTAATCGTGGTCGAAACGAACGGTCCGCTATGCTCCACCGCCAGCGGCGTAAGACCGGGCCCGTATTTGGCGAAATTCGACAGCGGCACCATGGTCTCGCTGCTGGTGGAAACCGCCGAACCGACGTTGGAGCCGCCGCTAGTCGCGATCGCGTTGGTGGCCGCATTGCGCACCGCGGCGGCGCCGGCATTATTCGCGCTGGTGACCAGATTGGTCGCCTGGCTGCCGGAAGCGCTGCCGGCGGTGCTGACCCAGATCTGATTCAACATCGTCGGACTGTTCAGATACTTCGGCGCGATCTCCATCACCACGCGATACTGGTTCTGCTCCTCATAGACCGTCGACACGTCGCGCTGGCCGAAAGCGTCGTCGAGCGTATTGTCGATGTCGGAGACATTCACGCCGTACTGCGCGGCGCGATCGCGATCGATGTCAAGATCGGTCTCAAGCCCCTTGGTTTGCAGGTCGGAACTGACGTCAGTCAAATCCGGATCATCCTGCAATGCGGCCACCAGTTTCGGCGTCCAGGCGTAAACCTCCGCGGTGCTGTCGCCCTGCAGGGTGTATTGATAGGTCGCGTTGCTCTGCCGGCCGCCGACGCGAATTTCCTGCGGCACCTGCAAGTAGGTGCTGGCGCCGGCGATGTGCGAAAGCTTCGCCCGCAGCCTCGCCGACACCTGAAGCGACGACAGCGTGCGCTGCGACAGCGGCTTCAAGGTGATGAACATCATCGCGCTGTTGGACTGCGAACGCCCGCCGCCGCCGCCGCCCGAAGCGGCCACCACCGAACTCACCGCCGGGTCGTTCTGCACAATCGCCGAAATCTGACGCAGCTTCTGCGACATCGACTGGAACGAAATGCTCTGATCGGCCATCACATTGCCCATCAGACGGCCGGTGTCCTGCTCGGGGAAGAAAGTCTTGGGGATGGCGGTGAACAGAAACACGTTGAGGCCAATCGTGACCGCCAAAATCAGCATCAGCAACAGACCGTGCCGTAACGCCCAAACCAGGCTCGAAGCGTAGGAATCGCTGATATATTCAAGCAGCCGGTTCGGTTTCAGCTCCTTCTTGGGGCGCAGCAGCCGCGCGCAAAGCATCGGCGTCGTGGTGAGCGCCACCAGCAGCGAAATCATGATCGCGAGCGACAAGGTGATGGCGAATTCATGGAACAGTCGCCCGATCACGCCCCCCATCAGCAGGATCGGAATGAACACCGCGACCAGCGACAGGCTGATCGACAACACCGTAAACCCGACCTCGCGCGCGCCGCGAAATGCCGCGGCGAGCGGCATCAGCCCCTCCTCGATGTGGCGCTCGATGTTCTCCATCACCACGATGGTGTCATCCACCACGAAGCCGGTGGCGATCGTGAGCGCCATCAGCGACATGATGTCGATCGAAAAATCAAACAGATACATCAGCGAGAACGTGCCGATGATCGATACCGGCACCGTGATCGCCGGGATCAGGGTGGCGCGAGCGTTGCGCAGAAACAGATAAACCACCGCGGTGACCAGCACGACCGCCAGGACCAGCGTGATCTCGGTGTCCCGCAGCGATTCGGCGATCGAAACACTCCGGTCGGACTCCAGCCCCCAGGTGACATCCTTCGGCATCGCCGCCATCAACTGCGGCAATGCTGCCTTGATGCTCTTCACCACCTTGATGATGTTGGCGCCCGGCTCGCGATAAAAGAACAGCAGAATCGCGTCCTGCCCCTGGGAGATGCCGATGTTGCGCAGATCCTCGATGCTGTCCTCGACATCGGCGATATCCTGCAGCCGCACCGCATTGCCGTTGCGATAGGCGATCACCAATGGCTTGTAGTCGGCGGCGTGCAGCGCCTGGTCGTTGGTGTCGATCTCATAGCGCGTGCCGTGATCCTCGATCATCCCCTTGGGACTGTGCGCGTTGGCGTTGGCGATCGCCGCACGCACGTCCTCGAGCCCGATGCCGTAATTGAACAGCGCCTGCGGACTAAGCTCGATCCGCACCGCGGGCGCGGCCCCGCCCCCCAACTGCACCTCACCGACGCCGTCGATCTGCGACAGCCGCTGCTCCAGGATATTGGTGGCCGCGTCGTAAAGCTTGGCCCTGGTCAGCGTGTTCGACCGCAGTGTCATCACCAGAATCGGCGAATCGGCGGAATTGAGCTTCCGATAGGTCGGGTTCGACCGCAGCGCGGTGGGCAAATCGATCCGCGCCGCGTTGATCGCGGCCTCGACGTCGCGTGCCGCACCGTTGATGTCCCGGTTTAGATCGAACTGCAGCGAAATCCGCGAGCTACCGGTGGAACTCTCGCTGGTCATCTCGGTCACGTCGGCGATTGCACCCAAATGCCGTTCCAATGGCGCCGTAACCGAAGTCGCTACGGTGTCGGGATCCGCCCCCGGCAATGACGCCGAAACCGCGATGGTCGGGCTATCCGTCTGCGGCAGCGGCGCCACCGGCAACACGAAATACGCCAGCACCCCCGCGATCACGATCCCCACCGTCAACAGTATCGTCGCCACCGGCCGCGCTATGAACGGAGCAGAGATGTTCATGGAATGAGGGCCGAGGAAGGAAAGGGAAGAAAGCCGGGGCTAGCCCCGGACCCCATTGGGGCCGAGAGGCCCCAAAGTCCCGGGGTCTGGGGCCTCTCGGCCCCAGCGGGGTCCGGGGCTGGCCCCGGCTTTCTTCCCCTTGCCTCCTTGCTCCTCACTCCGCGAGCCTCTCGGCTGCCGATCGGCGTTGCAGGCGGACGGCGATGCTGTCGAAGGCTAGGTAGATCACCGGGGTGGTGAAGAGGGTGAGGATTTGGGAGAGGATCAGGCCGCCGACAATGGCGACACCCAGCGGGCGGCGCAGCTCGGCGCCGGTGCCGGATCCGAGCATGAGAGGGAGGGCGCCGAGAATGGCGGCCATGGTGGTCATCAGGATCGGGCGGAAGCGCAGTAGGCAGGCCTGATAGATCGCTTCTCTTGGCGGCTTGCCCTCGTCGCGCTCGGCTTGGAGGGCGAAGTCGATCATCATGATGGCGTTCTTTTTGACGATGCCGATGAGTAAGACGATGCCGATAATCGCGATCACGTCGAGGTCGTCGCCCGCGATCATCAGTGCGATCAGCGCGCCGACGGTGGCGGACGGCAGGGTCGAGAGGATCGTGATCGGGTGGATGAAGCTCTCGTAGAGCACGCCGAGCACGATATACATCGTCGCGACCGCGGCCAGGAGCAGGAAGACTTCGTTGCCGAGCGAGGACTGGAACGAGGCGGCGGCGCCCTGGAAGGCGACCACGAAGCTGTCGGGCAAGCCGACCGAGGCCTCGGCTTGTTTCACCGCGTCCACCGCCTGGCCGAGCGAGACGCCGGGCGCCAGGTTGAACGAGACGGTGGTCGAGGGGAACTGCGCGTAGTGCGAAATTTCGAGCGGTCCCTGTTCCATTTTGACCGATACGATGGCGGACAGCGGGACCTCGCCGGTACTGGACGCGGTGGTGGGAAGATAGATTTTGTTGAGGCCGTCGAGCGTGGTTTGCAGCGTCGGATCGGCCTCCATGATGACCCGGTATTGGTTCGACTGGGTATAGATGGTGGAAACGATGCGCTGGCCGAAGCTGTCGTAGAGGGCGTTGTCGACCGTCGCGGGGGTGATGCCGAAGCGCGCCGCGGTGGCGCGGTCGATCTGCAGCATCGCAAGCGGCGCAGTTTGTTCAAGGTCGCTCGCGACATCCGATAATTCCGGCAGGGTGCGCAGCTTGGCCAGAAGCTTTGGCACCCAGCTGTTGAATTGGGTACCGTCGGCGTTCTCCAGCACGAATTGGTATTGGTTGCGGCTCACCGTGCTGTCGATGGTGAGGTCCTGCACCGGCTGCATGTAGAGCTCGATGCCGGAGACGTTGGCGACCTCGTTTTGCAGTCGCGCGATGATCTGGGTCGCGTCGAGCGTACGCTCGTCCCGCGGTTTCAGTTGGATGTCGAGGCGGCCGCTGTTGAGCGTGACGTTGGTGCCGTCGATGCCGACCGACGAAGTGACGTTGGTGACGTCGGGGTCTTTCAGGATCGCGTCGACCAGCGCCTGTTGGCGCGTGCTCATCGCCTCGAAGGAGATCCCTTCGGACGCTTCCGAGATACCGGTGATCATGCCGGTGTCCTGGACCGGGAAGAAGCCCTTCGGGATCCAGATATAGAGCGCGATGGTGAGGATCAGGGTCGCGACCGCGACCACCAGCGTCGCCGGCTGACGGTCGAGCACCCACTCCAGCGCCACGCCGTAGCGGCCGATGATCCAGTCGAACCAGCGTTCCAGGGTGACATCGAACCGGCTGCGATCCTTCACCTGGTGGTGACGCAGGATGCGGCCGCACATCATCGGCACCAGGGTGAGCGAGACGATCGCCGAGATCACGATGGTAACCGCAAGTGTGATGGCGAATTCGTGGAACAGCCGGCCGACCACGTCGCCCATGAACAGCAGCGGGATCAGCACCGCGATCAGCGACACCGTGAGCGATATGATGGTGAAGCCGATTTGTTTCGAGCCCTTGAGCGCGGCCTCGAGCGGCGGCTCGCCGGCCTCGATGTAGCGCGAGATGTTTTCGATCATCACGATCGCGTCGTCGACCACGAAGCCGGTGGCGATGGTGAGCGCCATCAGCGAAAGGTTATCGATCGAGAAGCCGACCAGGTACATCACCCCGAAGGTGCCGACCAGCGAGAGCGGCACGGACAGGCTCGGAATGATGGTGGCGGGCAGGTTGCGCAGGAACAGGAACAGCACCAGCACCACCAGCGCGATCGACAGCAGCAGCTCGAACTCGACGTCGGCGACCGAGGCGCGGATGGTATTGGTGCGGTCGCTCATCACCTGGATGTTGATCGAGGGCGGCAGCGAGGATTCGATCTTGGGCAGGAGGGTTTGCACCTCCTTCACCACCGAGATCACGTTGGCGCCGGGCTGGCGCTGGATGCTCAGGATCACCGCAGGCGTTTGGTTGGCCCAGGCGCCGATGAAGCTGTTTTCGGGCGCGGAGACGATGGTGGCGACGTCCTTCAACCGTACCGGCGCACCGTTGACATAGGAGAGCACCATATCGCCGTATTGGTCGGCGCTGGTGAGCTGGTCGTTGGCGTTGATCGAGGTCGCCTGCGCCGGACCGTCGAAGCTGCCTTTGGCGCCGTCCTCGTTGTTGTTGCCGATGGTAGTGCGCAGATCGTCGATGTTGAGGCCGTAGGCGGCGAGCGCCTGGGGTTTGAACTGGATCCGCACCGAGGGGCGCAGGCCGCCGCCGATCGAGACCAGACCGACGCCGTTGAGCTGGGAAATTTTCTCGGCGATGCGGGTTTCGGCGAGGTCTTCCACCTGGGTCAGCGGCAGGCTCGACGAGGTGAGCGCGAGGGTCAGGATCGGCGCGTCGGCGGGATTGACCTTGGCGTAGATCGGCGGCGCCGGCAGGTCGCTCGGCAGCAGGTTGCCGCCGGCGTTGATCGCCGCCTGCACTTCCTGCTCGGCCACGTCGATATCGAGCGAAAGGGCGAACTGCAGCGTGATGATCGAAGCGCCGCCCGAGCTCTCCGAGGTCATCTGATTGAGGCCGGCCATCTGGCCGAACTGGGTTTCGAGTGGCGCGGTGACCGAGGTCGACATCACGTCCGGACTGGCGCCGGGGTAGAAGGTGCTGACCTCGATGGTAGGGTAATCGACCTCGGGCAGCGCCGAGAGCGGCAGGTAGCGGAAGCCGAGCGCGCCCGCGAACAGGATTGCGATCATCAGCAGGATGGTGCCGACCGGGCGTTCGATAAAGATTTGCGACGGATTCATGGCGCGCGATCAGCTATGGGCCAGAGCCGGCCGCTCCCCCCGGAGCCCCTCCCGCCGGCGCAGCACCGCCCGCCCCAGCGCCGCCTTGCCCGCCCTCGCCCTGCCCATAACCGCCACCGTAGCCGCCTTGGCCGTAGCCGCCATAGCCACCGGAACCACCCGAACGGCGGCGACGGTGACGACGAACCGCGGTGGCGACTGGTGCTGCCGCGACCGGTCCGGCGATCGTGACCCTGATGCCGTCGCGCAGGCGGTCGACCCCATCAGTGACCACGCGATCGCCGGGGTTGAGCCCCGACAGGATCTGTACCCGGTCGGAATCCTGGGCGCCGGTGGTGACCGGGGTGACATTGGCGACGTTGTCTGCATCGACCACATAGACGTAGCTGCCGGGCGCTCCGGTCTGGATCGCGTTCACCGGCACGCTCAGCACGTTGGTGAGCTGGCTCACCAGCATGTCGACGTTAACGAACTGGTTGGGCACCAGTTCGCCGTCGGTGTTGGGGAATACCGCCCGCATTTTCAGCGTGCCGGTGGCGGTATCGATCTGGTTGTCGACGGTCGAAAGCGTGCCGTCCGCAAGCTTGGTGGTGTCGGCACGGTCATAGAGCGTGACCGGGATCGGCTGGCCGGAGCGGATCGCCGCGTGGAGCGCCGGGATATTGTCTTCGGGGACCGAGAACAGCACCGAGATCGGCGTGATCTGGTTCAGCACCACGATGCCGGTGGAACTGGCGGCGGTGACGTAATTTCCCGGATCGACCACGCGCAGGCCGACCACGCCGTCGACCGGCGCCGTGATATGGCAATAGGCGATGTTGAGCTGTTGGGCGGCGATCTGGGCCTGATCCGCCGCGACGGTGCCGACGTTTTGGGCCACCAGCGCTTGCTGGTCGGTGACGGTCTGGGCCGCGATCGAATCCTGTTTTTCGAGCACCTGATAGCGCGCCAGATCGGACTTGGCCTGGGCCAGCACGCCTTGGTCGTGGGCCAGCGTGCCTTGATACTGGGCGAGCAGGGCGCGGTAGGGGCGATCATCGATCTGGGCGAGGAAGTCGCCCTTCTTCACGGTCTGGCCCTCGGTGAAGCCGACCGATTGCAATATTCCCGAAATCTGCGTCGTCACCGTGACGCCGGCGAGCGGCGTCACGGTGCCGAGTTCCTCCAGGCGGTTTTGGATGGTGCCGGGGCCGGCGACCGCGACCGAGACCGAGGGGACGGCGCCGCCGAAGCGTCCGCCGCCGACCGCAGCGGTCTGGTGGGTCAACCGCCACGCGACTCCACCGCCGATCGCAAGCACGAGAAGCAGGAAGAACAGCGGCAACACCCAGCGGCGCCGTCTGGACGTACGTCCGCCAGCGCCGGACCGCGACGGGACCGAAACCTCGACCTGCTTATCCATCTCTGCTTCCCCACGCTTGCTTGCCCCGCGAGAATGTCGCTACGGGGCAAGCTCTCCAGCCATGTTCGGTGATTTCGTGCCGTGCGGAAGGTTAAGCGTCAATAGCGTGGTTAGTTACAATCAGCTACCGCCAATAGCCGCGGTGCCAGCGCCAGCCGCCGCCCCAGCGTTCCCAGCCCGGGCCGACCCAGACCGCGCCGACCCGCGGCGGATGGCCCCAATGCCCACCGACCCAGACGTAGCTATAGCCGTTCCAGGAGCGGTAGCCCGGGACCCAGACATAGCCGTAGGCTGGGGCGGGTCCGGGGGCGTATTCGACCACCGGCGGCGGTGCCGGCGGCGGCGCCGCGGCGACCAATGGGATGTCGATTCCGACAAACACCCGCGCCTGCGCGGGAGCGGTAAGGCCGGCCACCGCGAGCGCTGCAGCGGCGACGGCGACAACGGGAAGTTTTCTCATGCTAGTCAGCCTTTCGTTGAGTTGCGACGAGCCTGAAAAACCTGTCGGCATGGTGATCGCCGACGATTTGTCGATCAGGCGCGAGCGGTAACAAACACCAACAGGTTGTCCGGATCAGGGCAATGACGTGAAGTTTTGTTGGGAATCGTCGGCCGTTTCCAGGGTGTTTCCGGTTAGAAACTACCACGCCCAGAATCGCCAGGAAAGCGCATTCTTTCCTGACCCCACTTGCCCCGGTTTGTTTGCATATAATTAACGATTTCGTCCGTTCTCCGTCATCAAGAGCGAGTCCGGGCGCAAAACCGGTTAAAGTTTTTGGCTGCTTTTTTTCAAAAAAGAAGCCTTCCTTTTTGCTCCCATCGCCGCTTCGCCGCCTCGTCGCTGTGCCGCGCCTCGACCCACCGCTCGCTCGCCGCAAACTGCTCCTTTTTCCAAAACGGCGCATCGGTTTTCAGCCAATCGATCAAGAACTCGGTCGCCGCCAGCGCCGCCTTGCGGTGGCTTGCTGCCGCCAGCACCAGCACGATCGGATCGCCGGGAAGTAGTGTGCCGACGCGGTGGATCAGGGTGACGTCGATCAGCTCGAACCGGCTGATCGCGGTTTCGGCGATGCGCCCCAGCGATTTTTCGGTCATGCCGGGATAATGCTCGATGGTGAGGCTCACCAAGCCGGGTTCCTGCCTTACCAGCCCGACGAAGCTGCCGACGCCGCCCACCTGCGGCTGGCCGGCGGTGATCGCTGTCAGCGCCGCGCCGAGGTCGAAATCTTCGGTTTGGACCCTGATTGTCGGCATTTCAGCCGCCGGTGGTCGGCGGGAAGAAGGCGATTTCGTCACCGGCCGCGATGCGCTTATCCGGTCCGGCGAATTCCTGATTGACCGCGCCTCTGATCGCGGGCTCGGCGAGGATCGGGTGGCGCAGCGCCAGGTAAGCGCGCAAGGCGCCGAGGGTGCCGAGCGCCGGCAACAACTCGATCGCCTCCTCGGCGAGGCCGATTTTCTCCCGCGCGGCGGCGAAATACAGCACGTGCACGGTCGCAAGCTCGCCCGAGGTTGCGGCCCGGATTGTCATCAGGGTGTTGCCATGATCAGGGTACCGCGTTCCCGCCGGATTCGATCGACATGATGGTGGGGTCCATCGGGTAGGCGGTGGGCCAGGGCTGGCCGGGTTTCGGCACCAGCACCGCCACCGGCGCCTGCTTGCCGTGCGCCAGCGCGACGTTTTCGGTGGTATTGCTGGCTACCACATAGGGCCGGGTGAACGGGTTGAAGGTGTGCGCGGTGAAATCGCCGAAGCCTTCACAGCCGGCCAGGGAGCATAGCAGCACGATATTTCCTGCGATCGGCAACAGGCGCGGGCGCGGACGGTTGGGCATCGGATTCTTCCTTGAAGACGATAAAGCCACCATGGCAGCAGTCAGTTCCAATCGGCAATGGCCGATGATGTAGCGATCCAGGCGGCGATTTGCGAGGAGAGATTGAGGTCGAGCCGCGCGACTCGATCAGGCATCGGGGCGGCCGCCGGCGCGTCGCTCGCGACCGCGACGATCTCGGGACGCGTCGGCCACAGCGGGGCGAGACCGAGGCTGGGCCGATGAACCTCAAGCTTGGGAATCGGATAATCGCGAAATCCTTCGATCAGGATCAGATCGACCGGCTCCATTCGAGCCAGCAGCGACTCGAGGCTCGGCTCGGTCTCCGCGAACGGATGCAGCAGGGCAAAGCCGCGGTCGCCGAGCAGCAACACCTCCCGCGCACCGGCCGCCTGATGACGGTGGCTATCCTTGCCGGGACGGTCGAGTTCGAACCCCTTGTGCGCGTGCTTGATGGTGGAGACGCGCAATCCCGCCGCGATGAGATGGGGCAGCACGGCCTCGATCAGCGTGGTCTTGCCCGCGCCGGACCAGCCGGCGATGCCGAGCAGCTTCACGGACGCGCCTTCGGACCTGCGCCCGCCGGCGGTGCTGCCGCGTGATGAATGCCGGCGATCAGATAATCCCAGCCGGTGAGCAGCGTCAGGAAGGCGGCGACCCAAAGCATCACCAACCCGATCGTCGCTACGTGCAACCATCCGAGATGCACCACCCGCGCGCCCGCGTCGCCCGCGACCAACGCGCCGAGCGCGCCCATCTGAAATCCGGTCTTCCACTTCGCCAGGTTGGTGACCGGCAAACCCACTCGCACGCCGGCGAGATACTCGCGCAGCCCGCTCACCAGGATTTCGCGCATCATGATCACGATCGCCGGATAGAGAGCCCAGGAGGTCAAGTGGCCGGTGCCGGCCAGCACCATCAAGGTGGCGCCCACCAGCAGCTTGTCGGCGATCGGATCGAGCATCCTCCCGATCGAGGATACCTGCGCCATGCTGCGGGCGAAGTGTCCATCGAAATAGTCGGTGATCCCCGCCGCCGCAAAAACCATGCTGGCGGCGAAATCGGCCCTGGGGTCGTGCAACGCCACCAGCAATACCAGCAACGGAATTGCCGCAATCCGCGATAGGGTTAGTAAATTAGGCAGGTCGGTGAGCATGCGGGGAGAGACTAGCGGCCCTGGCCCCCGCTGGAAACCGTCTATCTGACGAGGCTCAAACCGCCCCGTGCATAAGACGGATGTCGCTGCGCACCGACAAAACGCGACCCAGAGCCGGATCGATTGCGACCAGTTGAGGAAGGCTAGAAACCGCGAGACAAGTGCGGCACTGAAAGCCCCGCTCCGACTCCAGCCTGCCGACCCGCTCGCACATCAGATGACTGCACGACGGACAGCGCCACGGCACCAGATCCAAACCCTCGCTTAAAGAAACGTGCTGCATCTTCTACACCCCGCGAATTCGAACAACATTCGACAAGTTGATAAGACCTGAATGCCGGTCAAATTTCATCCCCCCGGAAAGGGGGGGATAGGGCAGGCGGGCAATCGTGAAAGAAAGCGAAAGATAAGGTGTTCTTTTTTGAAAAAAAGAACCAAAAAACTTTTGATACAAAGAGTTACTTTTCCTGGAAGTATTGGTAGACCAGTTTTGCTACGGCTTTGTTGATGCCGGGAGTGCTTTCCAGGTCGGACAGTCCCGCCTGCTTTACTGCCCGAGGCGAGCCGAAATGATTAAGCAAAGCACGCTTGCGCGACGGGCCGATGCCGGGAACTTCGTCGAGCTCGCTGCCAGTCAACGTCTTGCTGCGCGCGGCGCGGTGGGTGCCAATTACAAAGCGATGGGCTTCATCCCGTAGGCGCTGCAAATAATACAAAGTCGAATCGCGCGGCGGCAACTGAAACGGTTTTTCGCCGGTTTGATGGAACCACTCCCGCCCAGCGTCACGGTCGGGCCCCTTGGAAATCGCCACCAACTTGATGTCGTCGAGCCCGAGTTCGTCAAAAATCTCCTGCGCCGCCGAAAGCTGGCCCTGGCCGCCGTCGATCAGCACCAGATCCGGCCACTCGGGCTCGGCGCCCTGCTCTTCCTCGCGCAAGCTGCGGGCGAAGCGGCGGGTCAGCACCTCGCGCATCATCGCGAAATCGTCGCCGCCGGTGATCGGGGCGGGATCGTCGCCGCCCGTCACCGGCACGAAATCGATGCCGGGCAACGCCCGGCCCCGAATGCGGAATTTGCGATAGGCGTTGCGGCGGAAACCCTCCGGCCCCGCCACGATCATCGCGCCGTACGCCTGCCGGCCCATCAGATGGGAGTTGTCATAGACCTCGATCCGGTTCGGCGGCGCCGGCAGCTTGAATAACGCCGCCACCGCACCGAGCAGTTTCGCCTGCCCGGTCGCCTCCGCCAGCTTGCGCTCCAGCGCCTCGCGCGCGTTGGTTTCGGCATGAAGCACGAACGCGCGCTTCTCGCCCCGCGCCGGGATCGCGATCTCGACCTTGTGCCCGGCCTTGAGGCTGAGCGCCTCCGCGATCAGCGCCCGGTCGGGCAGTTCGACGTTCAGCAACACCCGTGGCGGCACCGGCTTGTCATCATAGAATTGCGGCAGGAAGGCACACAGCACATCCGCCGCCTCGGCGCCCTCAGCATGGGCGGGATAAAACGCGCGGTTGCCGTTGTTGCGGCCACCGCGAATAAAAAACACCTGCACCGCGCTCTGCCCGGCGAGCTGATAGATCGCGACCACGTCGGCGTCTTCGATGCTGACCGCGGTGGAAATGCCGCTGCTCTGCACATGGGTCAGCGCGCGGATGCGGTCGCGCAGCGTGGCGGCGAGTTCGAATTCCAGCGTCTCCGCGGCACGCTCCATCTCGGCCGCCATCTTCTGCTGCAACTCGGCGCCGCGTCCGGCCAGAAAGGCGCGCGCCTCGGCCACCCGTTCGGCATATTCGGCCGCGCCGATCCGCCCCGCGCACGGGCCCGAACAGCGCTTGATCTGATAGAGCAGGCAAGGGCGAGTGCGCACCGCGAACACAGTGTCTTCGCACGAACGCAGCTGAAACATCCGCTCGATCGCGGTGACGCTCTGGTTCACCGCCCACGCCGAGGCGAACGGACCGTAATAGCTTGCTTTGCGCACCTGGGCGCCGCGATGCTTGGCGATCTGCGGGAACGGATGGTCTTCGGTCAGCATCAGCCAGGGATAGGATTTGTCGTCCCGCAGCAAGATATTGTAGCGCGGCTTCCAGCGCTTGATCAGGTTCGCTTCCAGCAGCAGCGCCTCGGGCTCGGTCGGCGTGGTCACGATCTCCATCGCCGCGGTCTCATGCACCATCCGCCGCAGCCGTTCGGACAGACGGGCCGGCTCGGTGTAATAGCTCACCCGCTTCTTCAGGCTGCGCGCCTTGCCGACGTAAAGCGCGTCGCCCTTGGCGTCGAGCATGCGGTAAACCCCCGGCGTCAAAGGCAAGGTCGCGACCACTTGGGCGATCAGCCCCGCGCCTGTGGGTGCCGGGGTCTCAGTTCCGGTCATGCGCTTTCGTACCAATTTTTAGGAAAATAATCATCCACTGTTCTTGGGGATAAGTCTGGGGGTGAGTGGCCAATAGATTCGCTCGGGCCGCAGAATTCCAAGCCTCGCTTCTGGTTGCCTAGATAATAGGCAGAAACGCCAAGTCATTGATACTTAAAGACATATCGTATTGACCGGAACGTTGTGCGACCGTTAATTTACACCATTCCGTCATGTTGCTGTAACTATTGGGAGTCAATAGGGTATCGCTGGCGATGGTGGACAAAATCCATCCTGACTTCTCTCGATCGCAACCCCGGCCGAGGCGGCGTCGGCGAACACATCCAACTTTTCAATCGTGATGCGAACCAGACGGATGCGGCGGTCGAGCCCGAGACAGGCGCCGGCAATGCGCTCGGCCAGGGTCTCGGCGAGGCGGATGTGGCCGGCGCGGACGATCGCGCGGACGGCGTGGGCGACCCGCTGATAATCGACCACCGAATCGAGATTCTCGTGGCCGAGCGCGCGCTCGGCGTCGCCTTCGTCCACCACCGCAAGGTCGACGTTGATGCGAACGCGCTGGTGCTTGCGTTGCTCGTGGGCGTGGATGCCGATCGAGGCCTCGAGTACGAGATCGCGAATAAAGACGTGACGCACCCCGGGACCGGATAGGTTCATGGTCATTCTTCCGGCGGCAACAACGATCGGGTGGGACTCCATTGCAGGTGCTGGCCGCCGTCGAGTGCGAGCATCTGACCGGTGACCGAGGGCAGCGCTAGGAATGCCGCGACCGCGTCCGCCACTTCCTCGGGCGATGACGGGCGGCGTAGCGGCACCGACGCGGCCTGGCGCGCGAATTGGGCCTCGGTCTGCCGCGGACTCGGCAGGATCGGGCCGGGACCGATCGCGTTCACCCGGATGCGCGGCGCCAGCGCCAGCGCCATGGTCTGGGTCAGCGTCCACAGTGCCGCCTTGGAGAGCGTGTAGGTCATGAAATGCGGCGTCGGCGACCACACCCGCTGGTCGGTCATGTTGACGATCAAACCCTCGGCGTCCTCCGGCAGAGCCGCGGCAAAAGCCTGGCTGAGCACGAACGGCGCACGTAGATTAGGCTCGAAGTGCTTGTCCCAGCTTTCGCGGGTGGTATCATTCCACTCATCGCGCTCGAACGTGCTGGCATTGTTCACCAAAACGCCGATCGGACCGAGCCCGGCCGCGGCCGCGGGAAATAACTCCTGAGTCGACGACTCGGAGCCCAAATCGGCTTGCAACAGCGCGGTCTTGACGCCGAACACCGCGATCTCAGCGGCAAGCGCCGCCGCCTCATCTCGGCTGTGATGGAAATGAATGCCGATCGCATAGCCCTGCCGGGCAAGACCAAGCGCCACCGCACGGCCGATGCGACGGGCGGCGCCGGTGATCAACGCGGCTTTGGGAATGGGGTCGAACATGAGAACGGGGTACGACAGGAGCGCCCCAACGGGAAGGGGTAGAAGAAGAATCTTCTTTTTTGAAAAAAAGAAGCAAAAAACTTTTATCGGTAAGACGCCGGGGCTGCTAGGCCGCTCCCGCGCCGGCCAGATCGGCGACGAAACCGGTGTGAATTTGCAGCACCGCTTCGCGCAGATTGCGAACAGCGTCCGGCTGGCTGGTGACATTGCCACCGGGACCGGCATCGCCATAGAGCAGGATGATCCCGTGCAGCAGGCTGCCGGTGACGCCGATGATGATTATGAACAGCGCCAGCACCAGCGCGAGCCCCCGGTGGATCTGGCGCAGAATTTTAGCCACGCGGCGCGCCGGACCAACCGGCCGGCATCACCAGAAAAGACCGGTCTGGCCGGCTTTGCTGCGACGAGCGTGCATCGCGAGATACATCAGGAAACCACTGATCGCCATGGTGAACAACCCAAGCCCGATGAAGATGCCAAGGAAATGCCCGAAAGTACCGAGAAAGCTCAGCTTGTGAATGGTAAAATTCAGCTCGTGCCAGCCGGCGCCCGAAGGCGGCGGCCCCTCCCCGCCACCGGGACCGCCCGGACCACCCGGCGGACCACCCGGAGCGGGACCCGGCCCAGGCCCCGAACCTGGAATCATGTTGTGCCGCACGAAATCAAAATCGAGGCTGGCACCGGTGAAGGAAATGAAGGTGGTGAACAACACCAGCCCGACCGTGAACCAGCGATGCAACGACCTCACCGTGGCGTCCGCACCGGTCTTGGTCGCCCAAAACAGCGAATGCCGCCCCAGCGCAGCGCGCGAACGCTGCAAATTCAGATACATCCAGGCGCCGCTGATCGAAAAGAAGAATAATCCGAGGCCACAGATCAAGCCGTAATAAGCCCCCGGCACCCCGATCAGGAATCCGGTATGGATCTTCACCAGCAGCTGCCGGAACGCGACCATCCCCGCCGGTTCGTTGGGGTTCGACCCCGGCCGGCCGTCGCCGTACACCATCATGATCCCTTGCAGGATGCTGCCGGTGAGGCCGATAGTGGCGATGAAAAGCACCAGCGCCAGCGCGACCCAGCGGTGGATTTGGCGTAAAACCTCGATTGCTGGCCGTGCCGCGGGCCGATCGAGCGATTCCTCAGTGGTCGACATGGTTGGTCCGTTTTTATGATTTGATTGAACGTTCGGACCGCAGTGTGACGGAAGAAGTGCGCCCTGCGCAATACAGCTTGCTGCAACGAAACTTTGCGGAGCTCGTCGCGGCGTAGTTCCCTATCAATCTGGCCGCGCTCTTCAATCCGGGCTCGCTCTCTTGTATAAGGCATTGGTGTCCCATTCTTCCTCACCGGCAGTAACGGCCCGCGGCGGGCGCGGATTGCACCGATTCGCCAATCCCGGCCGGTTTCTGCGCCTGGCGGCGAAAATCCAGCCGTGGCTCAACGCTGTCGCGGTGGTGACGCTCGCGATCGGCCTATGCTGGGGGCTGTTTTTCTCGCCGCCCGACTGGCAGCAGCACGACGCGGTGCGGATCATGTACGTGCACGTGCCGGCGGCCTGGCTCGCGTCGCTCGGCTACTTCGGCATCGCGGCGGCATCGCTGATCGCCTATGTCTGGCGCCATCCTTTGGCCGACATCGCCGCGGTCGAGATCGGCCCGGTGGGTGCTGTGTTCACCGCGATCTGCCTGATTTCGGGCAGCTTGTGGGGCAAGCCGATGTGGGGCACCTGGTGGGAGTGGGACGCGCGGTTGACCTCGGTGCTGGTGCTGTTCTTTCTCTATGTTGGTCATATTGCGCTCACCCGCGCCTTCGACGATCGCGAGCGGGGTTATGCCGCCGGACGGATTTTGGCGCTGATCGGCGTGGTCAATTTGCCGATCATCAAATTCAGCGTCGACTGGTGGAACACGCTGCACCAGCCCGCCAGCATCACCCTCACCGGTTCGACCATGGCGTCATCGATGCTCGATCCGTTGTTGGTGTGCGCTGTTGGCTATAATCTGGCCTTCGCCGCGATCGTGCTGGCGCGGGTGCGTGCCGCGGTGATCGAGCAGCGGCTGCGCGCGCAGTTGATGGCGCGCGGGGGTGAAGCGTGACACACTTGCCCTACATTCTTCCGTCGTATGTGATTGGTATTTTGTTGCCTCTGGCGTTAGCGATCTTAGCCGCGCAGCGCCTTGCCCGCGCCAAGCACAAGCTCGCGACGCTAGAGCAGCGGCGGAGAAGCACCAATGAGTAAAAGTTTTTTGGTTCTTTTTCTCAAAAAAGAACACGTCCTTAGTCTTCTTTTTGTGAACAAAAAGAAGCAAAAAAACTTTATCACTTCAGCCGGTGCGCCCGCATGAAACGCAAGTACCGCCGGCTGTGGCTGGTGGGGCTGTGCCTTACGGGGCTGGGCTCGGCGGTGGGGCTGTCGCTGCTGGCGTTCCGGCAGAATGTGATCTTTTTTGTGACACCCTCGGGACTGGTCCAGCAGGGTAGTCCGGGCCGGGTGTTCCGGCTCGGCGGTCTGGTCGAGCAAGGCACGCTCAAGCGCGCGGATCAGGACGGCAGCTCGGTGGCGCAATTCAAGGTCACCGATGGGGTCAAGACCGTGGAGGTCACCTATCGCGGCATCCTGCCCGACTTGTTCCGCGAGGGTCAGGGCGTGGTGGCGCTGGGTGCGCTCGACGAAAACGGCGGTTTCCAGGCGTCCGAAGTGCTGGCCAAGCATGACGAGAATTACATGCCCCCCGACGTCGAAGCGGCGCTAAAAAAGCTCGGCTATTGGAATCCCGCCACCGGGCAGAAGCCGCCGCCGGCCTCGACCTGGAATGCGCTGCTGGCGAAGAGCAAAGGCACGTCATGATCCCCGAGTTGGGCCATTACGCCCTGGCGCTCGCGACCGTAATCGCGTTTGCCCAGTGCTTCCTGCCGATCTGGGGCGCCCACCGGCGCGACGCGCGGCTGATGGCCGCCGCCGGCCCGCTCGCGGTGGCGCAGTTGCTGGCGCTCGCGGTGTCGTGTTTCGCGCTGGTCTATAGCTCTGTGGTGAGCGATTTTTCGGTCACCAACGTCTATGAAAACAGCGCCTCGACCAAGCCGCTGATCTACAAGATCACCGGCGCCTGGGGCAATCACGAGGGATCGATTCTGCTCTGGGCGCTCATCCTGGGGCTATGCGGCGTCGCGGTGACGCTGCGCGGCGGTGGATTGCCCTCGAGTCTGCGCGCCCGAGTGCTCGGCGTGCTGGGCGGCACCTCTGCAGGGTTCATGCTCTACGCCGTGCTGCTGTCGAACCCGCTGCTGCGCACGTGGCCGGCGCCTACCGAGGGCCAGGGGATGAATCCGCTTTTGCAGGATCCTGGCCTCGCGGTGCATCCGCCGATTCTCTACCTCGGCTACGTCGGCTTCGCGGTGCCGTTCGCATTCGCCGTGGCGGCGTTACTAGAGGGCAGGATCGACGCCGCCTGGGGCCGCTGGGTGCGGCCGTGGGCCTTGCTCTCCTGGTGCTTTCTTACCTGCGGTATCGCGCTTGGCTCCTGGTGGGCGTACTACGAGTTGGGCTGGGGCGGCTATTGGTTCTGGGACCCGGTGGAGAACGCGTCGTTGCTGCCTTGGCTCACCGGCACCGCGCTGGTGCATTCGGCGATCGTGGTGGAAAAGCGCGAGGCACTGAAAATCTGGACCGTGCTGCTCGCGATCGGCACGTTCTCGCTCTCGTTGTCGGGCACTTTCCTGGTGCGCTCAGGAATTTTGAACTCGGTGCACAGTTTCGCCAACGATCCCGATCGCGGCGTGTTCATCCTCGGGCTGCTCGCGATCGTGATCGGCGGCTCGCTCGCGCTGTTCGCCTGGCGGGCGCCGAAACTCGCCGAGGGGGGCCTGTTCGCGCCCCTGTCGCGCGAAGGCGCCTTGGTCTTGAACAATCTGTTCCTGGTGTCGATCTGCACTGTCGTGCTGATCGGCACGATGTATCCGCCCTTCGCCGACCTGCTGTTCGGCGCCAAGATCAGCGTCGGTGCGCCGTTCTTCCAGGCCACCGTCCTGCCGCTGGTAGTGCCGTTGATCGCCGCGATGACGATCGGTCCGGTGCTGCCCTGGAAGCGCGCGCAACTCGCGCCCGCGTTGCAGCGCCTGTGGTGGGTGGCGCTGATCGCGCTGGCGGTAGGTGCGTTCGCCGCAATCGGCTGGAAACTCCTGCCCGGCATCGCGTTCGGCGGTGCGGCGTGGCTGATCGTGGGCTCGCTCGCCGAAATCGCCGAGCGGATCAAGCTGTTCCGGCTGCCATTTCGCCAGTCGGTGGCACGACTCGGGGGAATATCGCCCGCAGTCTGGGGCTCGGCCGTCGCCCACGCCGGTTTCGGCGTCACGGTCGCAGGCATCGCCGCGATGTCGCTCGCGACTTCCGTGATCGTATCGGTACCAGTCGGCAGCGTCGAACATGTCGCCGGCTACGACTGGAAACTGGTCTCGCTCGAAACCCTCCCGGGACCGAACTACATTTCGCGCCAGGCCACCATCGATGTCAGCCGCAACGGCAAGCTCGTCACCATCATGCGGCCGGCGCGCCATAGCTTCACATCGCAGCAGATAACCACCACCGACACCGCGATCCACACCATGATCTACGCCGACCTCTACGCGGTGCTGGGCGACGAGAGCGGCGGCAACGCAGTGCTGCGGCTGCATTACAACTCCGGCGCGCCGCTGATCTGGCTCGGCGGCCTGATCATGGCCCTGGGCGGCGTTGCCTCACTGCTCGACCGCCGGCTGCGGGTTGGCGCGCCCGCCCGCCGCGCGGTCGCCGTCACGGCATGACCCTCCGCCGGCACTTGCTCTACGCCGCTCCGCTCGCGATCGCGGGGATCGCCGGCGTCTCCTTCCTCGCCATGCTGCGACGGATGAAAACCGGCGCCTTCGATCCCCACGACATCGGCAGCCCGATGGACGGCAAGCCGATCCCCAACTTCACCCTTCCCGCCCCCGGCGGCGGCAAAGGATTCTCCACCGCCGACGTGCTCGCGCTGCACCGTCCAGTCCTGATCAATTTCTTCGCCTCCTGGTGCGCCCCCTGCATCGACGAAGCGCCCAACCTGGTCGCGCTGGCGCCACAAATCCCGATCTGGGGCGTCGCCTACCAGGACCAGGCCCCCGACACCGAGCGCTTCCTCGCCCAATTCGGCAATCCCTACCAGCGCCTCGGCGCCGATCACGACGGCTACACCGCGATCAACTTCGGCCTCTACGGCGTCCCCGAAACCTACCTGATCGACCCAACCGGCATCATCCGCGCCCGCTACGCCGGCGCCCTGACCGGGGACATCATCAGCGGATCGTTGATGCCGCTGGTGCGGGGGATGTCGTGAGGAAAGGAAGCAAGGCCAAGGGGCTTTGCCCCCTGGACCCCCACCAAAGGCCGAGAGGCCCTTGGAACCCGGGACTTTGTGGTGGGGAGGGCGGAGC
>Ga0302311_10002042_pt1 | contig 23244 bp, 26 predicted proteins | sample III_Palsa_N1_3_FD_200449 | JGI IMG/M metagenome (GOLD analysis project Ga0302311, IMG submission 200449) | Peat permafrost microbial communities from Stordalen Mire near Abisko, Sweden - III_Palsa_N1_3 | ecosystem: Environmental > Terrestrial > Soil > Palsa > Peat permafrost | place: Sweden... | reverse complement strand
TTCCGGATCGAGGATTTCGCGTGAGCGTGGGCAAGGGAACGTGACCACCCCCCCCCCCGTCTGGCATCCCTTCACGCAGCATGGCCTGGGCGAACCGATCCCGCTGGTCACGCACGGCGAGGGCGCAGCACTCTACACGCAGGACGGGCGGCGGATCGTCGATGCGATCTCGTCCTGGTGGGTGACGACGCACGGCCATCGCCACCCCCCGATCATGGCGGCGATCCGCGCCCAAACGGAGCAGCTCGACCAGATCATCTTCGCGGGGTGGACGCACGAGCCCGCCGAGCAACTGGCCCGCGGGCTGATCGAGATGATGCCCGCGCCGCTCGCGCACGTCTTCTATTCGGATTCGGGCTCCACCTCGGTCGAGGTCGCGCTCAAGATGGCGCTGGGCTATTGGCTCAACCGAGGCGAGCCCCGGCATCGCATCCTGACGCTTGAACATGGCTATCATGGCGACACGATCGGTGGGATGTCGGTGGGCGCGCGCGGCGTCTACAATCAGGCCTATGCGCCGCTGCTGTTCGACGTCGGCACGCTCCCCTTCCCCGTCGGCGACGGGCGCAACACGCTCGATGCGCTGGAGGCGGCATGCCGCGACAAGCCTGCGGCTTTGATCGTCGAGCCGCTGGTGCTCGGCGCGGGCGGGATGCTGTTCTACGACGCCGCGGTGCTCGGCGAGATGCGCGCGATCTGCGCGGCGCACGGCGTACTGTTCATCGCCGACGAGGTGATGACCGGCTGGGGCCGTACCGGCACGCTGCTCGCGTGCGAGCAGGCCGGCGTCGTGCCCGACATCCTGTGCCTGTCGAAGGGGCTGACGGGGGGCAGCGTACCGCTCGCCGTCACGCTGGCGACGCCCGCCATCTTCGAGGCGCACCGTTCGACCGATAAAGCAAAAATGTTCTTCCACTCGTCGAGCTACACCGCCAACCCGATCGCCTGCGCCGCCGCGCTCGCCAATCTCGGCGTGTGGCGCGACGAGCCGGTGCGCGAGCGCATCGCGACGCTGGCGGCGCGGCAGGCGGCGCGTATCGGCGCGCTGAAAGGCGTGCGCGATGCGCGCGTGCTCGGCACGATCGCGGCGTGCGAGATCGGTGGTGGCGAGGGCTATCTGGCCGGGATCGGGCCAGCGTTGGCCGCCCATTTTCGTGACCGGGACTTGCTCGTCCGGCCGATGGGCAACAATGTCTACGTCATGCCGCCCTATTGCACCGACGAGACCGATCTCGACGCGATCTACGTCGCGATCCAGGAGGCGGCAGACCGGTTCGGGTAAGGCTCATCCTCCCCCGGAGGGGGAGGGGGACCGCTCGCGCAGCGAGTGGTGGAGGGGTGGAGCACCTCTCTGCCGAACGCCCCGCCTCCGAGGTCGGACACCCCTCCACCATTCGCTTCGCGAACGGTCCCCCTCCCCTTGCAGGGGAGGATTTCAAGCTCTCCTAATCCGCCGCGACCACATGGTCGCTGGGCGCGGGCTTGCGGGTGATCCAGATCGCGCCGATCGCGAACACCGCCATCCAGCCGCAGATCCAGAACAGCTCCAGCGTCGACAGCAGATACGCCTGGTTGATCGTGGTGCGCATCACCGATCCCGCCGCCTGCAACGGGCTCATGCCGTACGCCTGCATCTGGTCGGTCGCCTGGCGGTAGATCGGCGAATAGTCGTTGGCGCCCTCGACCAGCCGCGTCTGGTGCAGTGCCTCGCGGCGATCCCAGAAAGTGGTGATCAGCGAGGCGGCGAAGCTGCCTGCGGTGATCCGCGCGAAGTTGGAGATGCCGCTCGCCGACGGCAGCTTCTCGGGCGGGATGCCGTCGAGCAGGATCGTCAGCAGCGGCACGAAGAACATGCTCATCGCCAAGCCCTGCAGCATCAACGGCACGGTCAGCACCCAGAAGCTCGCATCGGGCGTGTAGTGCGAACGCATGAAGTAGGAGCCCGCGAAGCAGAGGAAGGCGCCGGTCGCCATCCAACGCGCATCGATCTTGAGCCGGCCCATGAACGGCGTGGCGAGCACCGCGACCACCCCGCTCGGCGCCGCGACGAACCCCGCCCAGGTCGCGGTATAGCCCATCTGCTCCTGCAGCCAGAGCGGCAGCAGCAGGTTGTTGGCGAAGAACAGCGCGTAGCCCAGGCACAGCGCAATCACCCCGAAGGCGAAGTTACGGCGCTTGAACAGCGACAGGTCGACCACCGGCTGCGACTCGGTCAGCTCCCAGATCACCCAGGCGATGAAGCCGATCACCGCACAGATCGCGAGGCCCGCGATCATCGGGTTGTGGAACCAGTCGCGATCCTTGCCGAGATCGAGCACGGTCTGCAGGCTGAACACCCAGAAGACCAGCAGCGACAGCCCGACCTTGTCGATCGGCAGCTTGCGCGTCGGCGTCTCGCGGCTGGCGAGGAAGCGCCAGCTGAGCAGCGCAGTGGCAATGCCGACGGGGACGTTGATCAGGAAGATCCAGCCCCAATGGTAATTGTCCGAGATATAGCCGCCCATCACCGGGCCGAGCACGGGGGCGACGAGCGTGGTGATCGCCCAGATGCCAAGCGCGGTGCCGCGCTTGTGCGGCGGGAAGATCGCGATCAGCAGCGCCTGGCTGCCCGGGATCATCGGGCCGGAGACCGCGCCCTGAAGGATGCGGAAGCCGATCAGCGAGGGCAGGCTCCACGCGATCCCGCACAAGAAGGAGGCGATCGTAAACAGCACCACCGAGGTGACAAAGGTGCGCACCACGCCGAACCGGCCCATCAGCCAGCCGGTGAGCGGCACGGTGACGCCGTTGGCGACCGCGAACGAGGTGATCACCCAGGTGCCGTTGTCCGTCGAGACGCCGAGATTGCCCGCGATCGTCGGCAGCGAGACGTTGGCGATCGTGCCGTCGAGCACCTGCATGAAGGTGCCCAGCGCCAGCGCGATCGAGGTGATCCCCAGCGCCAGCCCGGTCAGCGGCGCGGCGCCGCCGGCCTGGCCGCCCGGCCCGCTCACCGCGCGCGACCCGTGGCAGGCTGGCCCATGTTCTGCGCGATGATGCGGCGGATCGTCGCCTCTATCTGCGGGCCGCCATCGACGCTCTGTTGGACGCCGCCGGCGGGTGCCGTGCTCGCCGCCACCATCGGGCCGCTGCGCACGCTGGTATCGACCGTGACGTTGACCGACAGACCGATTCGCAGCGGGTTCTTGTCGAGTTCCCTGGGATCGAGCGCGATCCGCACGGGCACGCGCTGGACGATCTTGATCCAGTTGCCCGATGCGTTCTGCGGCGGCAGCAGCGAGAAGGCATTGCCGCTTCCCGCACCCAGGCCGAGCAGCTTGCCGTGGAAGATCACCGATCCGCCATAGACGTCGGCCTTGATCGTCGCGGGCTGGCCGACGCGCAGATGCTGGAGCTGCGTCTCGCGGAAATTGGCGTCGACCCACAGGCTGTCGAGCGGGACCACCGCCATCAAGGGCGTGCCCGGCGCGACGCGCTGGCCGAGCTGGACGGTGCGCTGCGCGACGACGCCCGAAACCGGTGCTGCGATGCTCATATAGGCGCGGCTGATCGCGGCGCGGCGCACCATCGCCGCCGCTGCCATGACGGCCGGATTGTCGTAGACGCTGGTGCCCTGCACCGCGCTCGCCTGCTGCGCGCGCTTGGCCTCGGCGAGCGTCAGCGCGGCCTGCGCGGTGGTGACCGCATCGGCGGCGTGGCTGAGTTCCTCGCCCGACACCGCGCCATCGGCAGCGGCGCCCTTGCGGCGCGTATAATCGTTGCGCGCGCGCGACAGTTCGGCCTGCGCGGTCGCAATTTCGGCGGACGCCTCGTCGACGCCCGCGTTGTTCGACCGGAACAACCGCACCGCGCTGCCCAGATCGGCCTCGGCGGAGGCGAGCCCGACGTCGCCCGTCGCAGGATCAAGATCGATCAGCGGCGCGCCGGCCGCGACATGCTGCGTGTTGTCGGCGTGGAGCGCGAGCACGGTGCCACCCTCGCGCGCGGTGATCGCGACGATGTTGCCGCTGACATAAGCATCGTCGGTTTCTTCGCTGGGCGGCGCGAGGAACATCATGACCGCATAGACGATCGCACCGATCAAGACGATCACGCCCAGGATCAGGAAGGCGGTGCGGCGAACGCGCGACTTGGCCGGAGCGGGCGGCGGTGACTGTTCGGCGCGGGCAACCGCGACATTTTCGATGGCCATGTCGGTATCCACGGGCTCGTCGCGGTCGAAGGGTGCGCTGTTGTCGGTCATGAGTGCGTGTCCGAAACGGAGGCCGCGGCGAGCGGCTGATGGGGATCGAAGCCGCCGCCGAGCGCGGCGACGAGCTGGATGCGGCGGGTCAGCGCGTCGGCCTGGAGCCCGACGAGATTCTGTTCGGCCTCGAGCAGGCGGAAGCCCGAATCGACCGCGTCGAGCTGCGAACCCAGCCCGGTGCGCGTGCGCACGGCGTCGAGGCTCACGGTGTCGCGCAGGCCCTTCACGATATGGCCCTCGTCGGCGAGGTCCTCGTCGGTCGAGCGGACGTTGGAGATCGCGTCGGCCGCTTCGCGCACCGCGCCGAGCACATTGTCGTTGTAGCTCGCGACCGCGCCATCGAGATCGGCAGTCGCGCCCTTATAATCGGCGCGCAACCGCCCGCCCTCGAAGATCGGCACCGACAGCGCCGGGCCCGCCGCATAGGAGCCGGCGGAAAAGAAATTGCCCAGCCCGATCGCGGCAAGACCGCCCAGAACCGAGATGTTGATGTCGGGCAGGAACGCCTTGCGCGCGACCTGTCGCCCCTGCACCGCCGCCTCGATCCGCGCCTGACCCGCAAGCAGATCGGGACGCCGGCCGAGCAGGTCGGCGGGCAGCAGTTTGGGCACGTCGGGGCGCCTGTCGAGCGCGAGCGTCGGCTTGGCGATCTGCGGATAGAAATCCGCGCCGCGCCCGGCGAGCGCCGCCAGCGCATGCACCAGCACGTCGCGCTGCTGCACCGCCTGCGTGCGCGCCTGCTGCGCCTCGGCGAGCAGCGTCTGCGCCTGGTCGAGGTTGAAGTTGCTCGCGAGCTGGTTCTTGATCCGCGACTGGGTGAAGCCCAGCGCTTTCTGCCGCGTCGCGACGAAGCCATCGGCGACCTCGATCAGCTTTTCGGCGCGTGCGAGCCCGACATACGTCTGCGCGATCGATACCGAGAGGGTGAGCCGCGCCTGCGCTACATCGAGCCGCGCCGCTTCTGCCGATGCGCCCGCCTGGCGCACCGCGGCGTGCTGGCGACCGAACAGATCGAGATCCCAGCCGAGGCTCGCGCCGGCGAGTGCGAGATTGGCGCTGCTTCCGCCGATCGGCGGCGGCAGCAGCTTGCTACCGATATGCGCGCGATTGACCTGCGCCGAGCCGTTCACCTTCGGCATCAGATCGGCATGTTCGACCTCGATCTGCGCCTCGGCGAGGCGGACGCGGGCCAGCGCCTGGTCGAGCGACGGATTGCCCGCCAGCCCCATTGCCACCAGCCGGTCGAGCTGCGGATCGCTGAACGCGGTCCACCATGCCGCATCGATCGTCGCGGCACCGACCTCGAGCCCGACCGCGTCGGGCGCAACCTGCGCCACCTGCGGCTGGACGTGCGGCACCGCCACGCAGCCGGCGAGCAACGTCGCCGCGATCATCGGATAGGCCCGGATACGCATCACGCCGCGACCTCTACCAAGGCGTCCGCGCCGACCACGCGTTCGGCAGCCGCGAGCAGCCGAACCAGATCGGCTACCAGGCGGTCGACCTCGCCCTGTCCGAATTCGGCAAGCACCTCGTTCCACGCCTCGACGACGTGGCGCTGAAGATCGGCCACCATCGCGCGCCCGGCCTCGGTCACCGCGAGTTGCACGACGCGGCGATCGGCGGCACCGCGATCACGCTCGATCAGCCCGCGCCGCTCGAGACCATCGATCATGCGCGTCGTCGCGCCCGTCGTGATCGAGAGTTCGCGCGCCAGTTCGCCCGCGTTGCGCGCGCCACCGTCGCGCACGACCTTCACCGCGACCCACTGCATGAAGCTCATCTCGCGCCCTTCGAAACGCGATTCGACATGCGCCGTCACCAGCTTGTCGATGCGACGAAACAGCCGACCGGGGGAGCGGTTGGCCGAACAATCTTCGAGCGTGAGAACCGCCATGCGTCTTTTCCTGAAGTGTCTGCACATGCAGATACATCTCTGGAAGATATCTTCAAGAGGGCTGTCGAAATTTTGGGTGGCAGGATGTGACACGTCCGTTCCGATCGGCTATCTTCGGTCAAGCTGGAGCAGATCCGGACGACGTCCGCGCCGCTGCGCTGCCAAAAAAAGGGAGTCGCCGATGCTCTATGTGCTCGCTCTTTTGATCGGCGTCGTCGCCGGCTTGCGCGCCGTGATGGCGCCCGCCGCGATCGCGTGGGCCGCGCGGCTCGGCTGGCTCGATCTGCACGGCAGTTGGCTCGCCTTCCTCGGCTATCGCTGGACGCCGTGGGTGGTGTCGCTGCTCGCGCTCGGCGAGCTGGTGACCGATCAGCTGCCCGGCACGCCCAGCCGCAAGGTGCCCCCCAATTCGGCGCGCGGATCGTCAGCGGCGGACTGTGCGGCGCCGCGATCGGCATCCCGACGGGACATTGGGTGACCGGCTTGCTGCTCGGCGTGATCGGCGCGGTACTCGGCACGCTGGGCGGCGCCGCGATGCGCGCAAACCTCGCGCGCGCGTTCGTCAACGATCACCCCGCCGCGCTCGTCGAGGATGCGATCGCGATCGTGCTGGCGGCGGCGATCGTCTTCGCACTTTGACGCGTCCCGCATGAGCCGGCCGTTCGACGCGATCGTCGTCGGCGCGGGGCAGGCCGGCCCGCCGCTGGTCGGTCGCCTCACCGCGGCGGGGATGAAGGTCGCGCTGATCGAGCGGCATCTGATCGGCGGCACCTGCGTCAACACCGGCTGCACGCCGACCAAGGCGATGGTCGCCTCCGCCTATGCCGCGCATCTCGCGCGTCGCGCGGGCGACTATGGCGTGCGGATCGCGGGCGAGATCGCGATCGACATGCCCGTGGTGACCGCGCGGTTGCAGGGCATCGCCGCCAAGTCGCGCCACAATAACGAGACCTGGCTCGCGGGCATGGACGGCTGCACGCTGATCCGGGGGCAGGCGCGGTTCGAGGCGCCCGACCGGATGCGCGTCGGCGACGAGAGCATCACCGCGCCGCGCATCTTCCTCAACGTCGGCGGCCGGGCGCTCGTCCCGGACATGCCGAGGATCGACGAGATCGAGCTGCTGACCAACAGCTCGATCCTCGAACTGACCGAGGTGCCGGAGCATCTTGTGGTCATCGGCGGCAGCTATATCGGGCTCGAGTTCGCGCAGGCCTTCCGGCGTTTCGGCGCCAGGGTGACGGTGATCGAGAAGGGCCCGCGGATCACGTCGCGCGAGGACGAGGATGTATCCGAGGCGCTCCAGCACATCCTCGAGGACGAAGGCGTCGCCTTCCGCTTGAACGCCGAGTGCATCCATTTTGCCAGCCACCCCGACGGCATCGCGGCGGGTGTGACCTGCACCGACGGCGAGCCCGACGTGATCGGCAGCCATGTGCTGATGGCGGTCGGCCGGCGCCCCAATACCGACGATCTCGGGCTCGACGCCGCCGGCCTCGCCAGCGACGAGCATGGCTATGTCACCGTGAACGACAAGCTCGAGACCAATGTGCCGGGGATCTGGGCGCTAGGGGACTGCAACGGCCGCGGCGCATTTACGCACACCAGCTACAACGACTATGAAATCGTCGCCGCCAACCTGCTCGACGGCGCGGATCGCCGCGTCACCGACCGGCTGCCCTGCTACGGCCTGTTCGTCGACCCGCCGCTCGGGCGTGTCGGCATGGGCGAGGCGGAGGCGAAGGCGAAGGGCCACCGCATCACGGTCGGCAAGCGCGCGATGACGCGCGTCGGCCGCGCGGTCGAGAAGGGCGAGGCCAAGGGGTTCATGAAGATCGTCGTCGATGCCGACAGCGACGCGATCCTGGGCGGCGCGATACTGGGGCCGGGCGGTGACGAGGCGGTCCACGTCATCCTCGACATGATGCAGGCCGGCCAGACCGCGACCGCGCTGGCGCATACCGTCCATATCCACCCGACGGTGGCCGAACTGATCCCGACGATCGCCGGGGAACTCAAGCCAGCCTGAATCGATTGACCGGCTTCTCGCGGCGCAGCGGATCGAAGCGACATCCGGGCGCCCGCCTCATCCAAAGGCTGACCTCATGGCATCCGACGACACCCCCGTCTGGTTCATCTCCGGCTGTTCGACCGGCTTCGGTCACGCGCTCGCCACGCTCGTGCTGGCACAGGGCCATCGCGCCGTCATTACCGCACGCGGCGCGGACCGCGTCGCCGATCTGGTCGCCGCCGCGCCCGATCGCGGGCTCGCGCTCGATCTCGACGTCACCGATGCCGCGCAGACAGCCGCCGCGGTGAAGGCCGCGCAGGATCGCTTCGGGCGGATCGACATCCTCGTCAACAATGCCGGCTACGGCTATCAGGCGAGCGTCGAGGAAGGCGAGGAGGCGCAGATCCGCGCGCAGTTCGACGCCAATGTCTTCGGCCTGTTCGCGCTGACCCGCGCGGTGCTGCCGGGCATGCGCGAACGGCGGCGTGGGCACATCATCAACATCACCTCGGTCGCCGGCCTCATCGGCTTTCCGAGCTCGGGCTATTATGCCGCCTCCAAACATGCGGTCGAAGGCTGGTCGGACGCGCTGGTCGCCGAGGTCAAGCCACTGGGGCTGCAGGTCACCTGCGTCGAGCCTGGGCCGTTCCGTACCGACTGGGCGGGCCGCTCGCTCAAGCAGACGCCCAGCCATATCGCCGACTATGCCGAAACCGCCGGCGCTCGGCTCGCCTCGACCAGCGAAGGCAGCGGCAAGCAGGCGGGCGATCCGGTGCGCGCAGGCCAAGCGATGATCGACATCGCGCTCCAGCCGGACGCGCCGCGCCACCTCGTGCTCGGCGCCTGGGGCTATGATGCGGTCACCAAGAAGCTCGGCGAACGGCTTGCCGAGATTGAGGCGCATCGCAGTGCGAGCCTCGGCGCGGACTTCCCCCACGCCTGAGGCCGCATAGCATCGCGATTAGACCAATCGATGACGGTGCCACGCCGCACCGCCATCGGTTCGGCGCAGATAAAAAACGGCCTGGCGACGATTCATGCGCTTCCCGTTTCATCCACAGTTTTCGTACGGGGCGCGACGCGCCGGAAATCGGGCACTCGAATCCACGTCAAGCCCTCCGCCGCGTGGCGCATCGAAAATATGGCTCTTGTGCGCCGACTCGGGGCGAGGCACTATCCATTGTGTTAGGCGATGGGGGCCGGCACAAGATCGAGCAGAAACACCGGGATCGGCATCGAATCCCGGAACGTACGTCCTATATATGGGACGAACGGAGAACATGCTCGCCTTACACGCTCCTGTGCTACTCTGGGCGCACGCCCCGAGTCGAACGGAATAAGAACGGGACGCAGAGCAATGGACCTTTCAGGTGGTAGCAGCGAGATGAGCATGACCGACGCCACGACCCTGGAATTGCCGCGCGCCGACGAGGCACGCGCGGCAGAGCCCGCGCACGCCCAGGGCGCGCGTCCGCTGCCTTATCCGGTCGAGGTCGATCACAGCCGCGACGCGCTGCTCACCGATTTCGGCAAGAACACGCTCGACGACCGCTATCTGCTTCCCGGCGAAAGCTATCAGGATCTCTTCGTCCGCGTCGCGTCCGCCTATGCCGACGACCAGGCGCACGCACAGCGGCTGTACGACTATATCTCGAAGCTGTGGTTCATGCCGTCGACGCCGGTGCTGTCCAACGGCGGCACCGGGCGCGGCCTGCCGATCTCCTGCTTCCTCAACAGCGTTCCCGACAGCCTCAACGGCATCGTCGAGACGTGGAACGAGAATGTCTGGCTCGCCTCGCGCGGCGGCGGCATCGGCACCTATTGGGGCAATGTCCGCGGCATCGGCGAACCCGTGGGCCTCAACGGCAAGACCAGCGGGATCATCCCCTTCGTCCGCGTGATGGACAGCCTGACGCTTGCCATCTCGCAAGGGTCGCTGCGGCGTGGCTCGGCGGCGGTGTACCTCGATGTCTCGCACCCCGAGATCGAGGAGTTCCTCGAGATCCGCAAGACCAGCGGCGACTTCAACCGCAAGGCGCTCAACCTTCACCACGGCGTGCTGATCACCGACGAGTTCATGCAGGCGGTGCGCGACGGCACCGAGTTCGAGCTGAAATCGCCCAAGGACGGTTCGCGCCGCGGCGAGGTCAATGCGCGCGCGCTGTTCCAGAAGCTCGTCGAGGTCCGCCTCGCGACCGGCGAGCCGTACATCGTGTTCGCCGACACGGTGAACCGCACGATGCCCAAGTTCCAGCGCGACGTCGGCCTGAAAGTCTCGACCTCGAACCTCTGCTCGGAGATCACGCTGCCGACGGGCAAGGATCAATATGGCGAGCTGCGCACCGCGGTCTGCTGCCTGTCCTCGCTCAACCTCGAGACGTGGGACGAGTGGAACGGCGATACGCGGTTCATCGAGGACATCATGCGCTTCCTCGACAATGTGCTGACCGACTTCATCGATCGTGCCGAGCCCGGCATGGAGCGCGCCCGCTACAGCGCGGGCCGCGAGCGCTCGGTGGGTCTGGGCGTGATGGGCTTCCACAGCTTCCTTCAGGCGCGCGGGCTGCCATTCGAGGGCGCGATGGCGAAGAGCTGGAACATCAAGATGTTCCGCCACATCCGCGGCCGCGCCGACGAAGCCTCGATGCAGCTCGCGCACGAGCGCGGCCCCTGCCCCGACGCCGCCGACCAGGGCGTAATGGAGCGTTTCTCGTGCAAGATGGCGATCGCGCCGACCGCTTCCATCTCGATCATCTGCGGCGGCACATCGGCGTGCATCGAGCCGGTGCCCGCCAACATCTACACGCACAAGACGCTGTCGGGCTCGTTCTCGATCAAGAACCCCTATCTGCAGAAGCTGCTCGCGACCAAGAGCAAGGACAGCGACGCGGTGTGGAACACCATCCTCGAGCGCGGCGGATCGGTGCAGCATCTCGATTTTCTCAATGTCGAGGAGAAGGATTGCTACAAGACCAGCTTCGAGATCGACCAGCGCTGGCTGATCGAACTGGCGGCGGATCGCACGCCGTACATCGACCAGGCGCAGTCGCTCAACCTGTTCATCCCCGCCGATGTCGAGAAGTGGGACCTGCTGATGCTGCACTTCCGCGCTTGGGAAATGGGGCTCAAGTCGCTCTACTATCTGCGCTCGAAATCGGTGCAGCGCGCGGGCTTCGCGGGCGGGGTCGAGGCGGACAACACGATCGAGCTCAAACAGATCGAAGCGGCCGAGACCGATTATGACGAGTGTCTGGCGTGTCAGTAGGCATGATCAAATAACCCGTTCGCACTGAGCGAAGTCGAAGTGCGTGTTGCAGGCGTAGCGCTCGCGGCCTGTCCTTCGACTTCGCTCAGGACGAACGGTGGTGGGTAGGCCGTAGGGGAATGCGGCCACAGGGAGACGAAACCGGCATGACCTTTACCAGTAAGCTACTCGCCGGCGCAGCGCTGCTGTCGCTGAGCTTCGGCAATACACTCGCCGCCGCCGCAGCCCCGGACGGACACGCCATCGAGGCGAAGTTCGACGCGTCGATCTCCACCGCCGACCAGCTCGCTTGGATGAAGGATTTCTCCTCCGCCCCCAATCATGTCGGCTCCCCGCACGACAAGCAGAATGCCGAGACCACGCTCGCGCTGTTCAAATCTTGGGGCTGGGACGCGCACATCGAAACCTTCTCGGTGCTCTACCCGACGCCGATCTCGACGACGATCGAGATGATCACGCCGCAGAAGGTGACGCTGGGTGGCCAGGAGCCCCCGGTGCCGGGCGACGAGACCTCGTCCAATACCGCGGGCGCGCTGCCCCCTTATGTCGCCTATCAGGGCGACGGCGACGTCACCGCGCCCATCGTCTACGTCAATTACGGCATGCCCGACGATTATGAGGCGCTGGCGCGGCGCGGGATCGACGTGCGCGGCAAGATCGTGCTCGCGCGCTACGGTGCGGGCTGGCGCGGGTTGAAGCCCAAGCTGGCGCAGGAGCATGGCGCGGCCGGCTGCCTGATCTACTCCGATCCGGCCAATGACGGCTATGGCGAGCATGACAGCTATCCGCGCGGCGGCGGGCGGCCCGAGAACGGCGTCCAGCGCGGATCGGTGCAGGACATGACGACCTATCCGGGCGATCCGCTGACCCCCGGCATCGGCGCCACCGCCGACGCCAAGCGGCTGACCCGCGAGACCGCACCGACGATCCTCAAGATTCCGACGCTGCCGATCTCCTACGCCGATGCGACCAAGTTGTTGGCAGGCCTCGAAGGCCCGATCGCGACGGGCAAGGCGCGCGGCGACCTGCCGCTCGCTTATCATTATGGTGGCACCAATGCGGTGACCGCGCATCTCGCGGTCAAGTCCGACTGGTCGATGAAGACGCTGTACGACGTGATCGCGACGATGAAGGGCCGCACCCGCCCCGATGAGTGGGTGATCCGCGCCAACCACCGCGACGGCTGGGTGTTCGGCGCGTCCGATCCGCTGTCGGGCCACGGCGCGATGCTGTCCGAGGCCAAGGCGCTGGGCGCGCTCGCCAAATCGGGGTGGAAGCCCGAGCGCACGATCGTCTATGCAAGCTGGGACGGCGAGGAGCCTGGCCTGCTCGGCTCGACCGAATGGGCCGAGACGCACGCCGCAGAGCTGCAGCGCAAGGCGGTGATGTACATCAACACCGACGTCTCCGAGCGCGGTTTCCTGGGCGCCGAGGCGAGCCACGACCTCCAGCATTTCATCAACCAGGCCGCGCGCGACGTCACCGATCCCGAAACCGGCGTCTCGGTGCTCGATCGCCAGCGCGCGCGTATCCTCGCCGACGATTTCGACAATGGCGGCGGCGATGCGGCGGAGCTCAAGGCGGCCAAGGCGGGCGGCGACCTGCCCGTCGGCGCGCTGGGTTCGGGCTCGGATTATTCGAGTTTCCTCCAGCATCTCGGCATCCCGTCGATGAACATCGAATTCGGCGGCGAGTCGGCGTCGGGCGGTTCCTATCATTCGGTCTACGACAGCTTCTACCATGTCACGCATTTCGACGATCCGGGGCTCGTCTACGGCGCGGTGACGGCGAAGCTGGTCGGTCGGCTGGTGCTGCGCGCCGCCGACGCCAACGTGGGCCCTGCGCGCTATGCCGACATGGCGACGACGATCGCGCGCTACGTCAGCGAAGTGAAGAAGCTCGCCGACGACCAGCGCAGCAAGGATTTGTCGCGTGAGGAATTGATCGCGGCGGGCGATTTCAAGCTGGCGTCGGACCAGACCGATCCGACGACCGCGCCGACCGCCAAGCCGACGACGCCGCTGATCGACATGCTGGTACTCGATCGCGCGTCGGATCGGCTGATGCGCTCTGCGGCGGCTGCGGACGCCGTGGTCGCCAAGGCCGACACGCTGTCGCCCGCGGCGCGCGCCAAGCTCGATGCGGACCTGCGCGGGATCGACCAGCTGCTGCTCGATCCGCAGGGCCTCCCGGCGCGGCCCTGGTATCAGAACATGATCTACGCGCCGGGCACGCTCACCGGCTACGGCGCCAAGACGCTGCCGGGTATCCGCGAGGGCATCGAACAGCGGCGGTTTGCCGATGCGACGGCGTATGTCGCGAAAGTGGCGGCGGTGCTGGACGCCTATGCGGATCGGCTCGATCTGGCCGTGAAGGATGCGGGGCGGTGACATCGGTGGCGCCCTTCACCCCTCTCCCCGACGGGGAGAGGGAGGGGCCCGCCGGCGTCAGCCGGTGGGAGGGTGAGGGCACGCGGCGCGCGCTTCGGGCACCTCGTGCCCTCACCCAACTCCGACTAGGCGGCTCCGCCGCCAAGTCTGCGTATCCCTCTCCCGCCGGGGAGAGGGTTTTGGGCGCTCGCAAAACGATGCCGAAACGCCTATGTTCTCGCAGATGAAGGCGTCACTCCGCCTCTTCGAACAGGTCGTACGCCACGTCGGCGTTGGCGCTGAGCCGCACCGTGCCGTCCTCGATCTCGGCGACGAGGCCAAGCGGGATGTAGTGATGCTTGCCGCCATGCCCTTCGAACTGCGGGCTGTCGGCCTTGGTGAGCTTGATCCGGTCGCCGTCGAGATGGTCGACGGTGCCGAGATGCACGCCGTCCGCACCGATCACGTTCGCATGTTCCTTGATCTGGGTCGCATCGACCATGGTCGCTCTCCTTCGCTGGGGGTTCGGGGGGCAGAACGCACCACTTCGCGTTTAGGCGCAACCCCGGTTCGTTCCGCTCGCCTCTCCACCTCATTCGCGTCCGCCTGAAAGGCCCGTCCCATGTCGCTCCTCGAAGCCTCCCGCCAGTACAAGCCGTTCGAATATCCCTGGGCGTTCGAATATTGGAAGCGCCAGCAGCAGCTCCACTGGCTGCCCGAGGAGGTGCCGCTCGGCGAGGATTGCCGGGATTGGGCGCAGAAGCTGACCGATCACGAGCGCAATTTGCTGACGCAGATCTTCCGCTTCTTCACGCAGGCCGACGTCGAGGTGCAGGATTGCTACCACGAGAAATATGGCCGCGTGTTCAAGCCGACCGAGGTGAAGATGATGCTCACCGCCTTCTCCAACATGGAGACGGTGCACATCGCCGCCTACTCGCACCTGCTCGACACGATCGGCATGCCAGAGAGCGAATACAGCGCCTTCCTCCAATATAAGGAGATGAAGGACAAGCACGACTATCTCAACCAGTTCGGCGTCGATTCCGATCAGGACATCGCGCGCACGCTGGCGATGTTCGGCGGCTTCACCGAGGGGCTGCAGCTGTTCGCCAGCTTCGCGATGCTGATGAACTTCCCGCGGTTCAACAAGATGAAGGGCATGGGCCAGATCGTCACCTGGTCGATCCGCGACGAGACGCTGCACTGCGAGGGCATTATCAAGCTGTTCCACGCCTTCTGCGAGGAGCGCCAGTGCATGACGCCGTCGGTTCGCGACGACATCATGGACATGTGCCAGAAGACGGTGCGGATGGAGGATGCGTTCATCGATCTCGTCTTCGAAATGGGCCCGGTCAACGGCATGACGCCCAAGGACATCAAGAAGTACGTCCGCTTCGTCGCCGACTGGCGGCTGGGGCAGCTCAACCTGAAGCCGATTTACATGATCGAGGAGCATCCGCTGCCGTGGCTGGCGCCGCTGCTCAACGGCGTCGAGCACGCCAATTTCTTCGAGGCGCGCGCGACGGAATATTCCAAGGCGGCGACACGGGGCAATTGGGGCGAGGTGTGGGACTCGTTCGACAGGCGCAAGGCGGCGAACGTCGTGCCGGTGGCGAACGAGGATGCAGCGGAGCCAGAGGGCGACATGTTTTCGCGGGCGGGGGTCGCGGCGGAGTAATAGGCCAGCCAGGAGCGGGGCCGGTGTGAAGACGCTCGGCTGCATGGCGGCGGGCGACGTTACGATCCGCTGAGCTGCCAGCCGCGATCGTCGAACAGAAAAAGGGGCGTGCCCGATACGCTGGACACGCCCCGAACTGGCAACCGGCGGCACTCCCGGGGGGAATGTTGAAAGCACCGCCGGCTTGAGCAGCGTTGTCAGGGGCTCGCCTTGCGGAAAAGTTTCGCTCCTGAAATAATCCATCATTCCGTCTGAAAAATGAACTTTCGGAGAGGTTCTCGCATCTGATGTCGGGTCATGCCTTTCACGCGGGCGCGACAAGTGTCATAGTCAAACAATACACACTGGACTGGAGAGCCGCCGATGACCGCCCGCCCGACCCCGCGTCCTGCTGCCCAACGTCTTGCTGCCCCGCGTCTGGCCGCCGCCCCGCTTCTCATCGGCGCGCTGCTGGTCTCCGCCTGCAGCGTCCATACGCATGATTCGACCGACAATGCCGATGCCAGCATCACGATCGGCAACACGACCGACGGCAATGGCGGCGGCAACGGCACGCAGAGCGTCTCGATCAACGTGCCGGGCTTCTCGGCCAAGCTCAACGTCCCCGACCTCGATCTCGGCGGCGACACCACCAAGATCGACGATCTGCTGATCTTCCCGGGTACCAAGGTCAACGGCGTCAAGATCATGGGCCAGGCGAGCGACGGTTCGGGTGGCGACAGCAAGGGCAATGTCGAGATGGGATTTTCGGCACCCGGCGACCCCGCCAAGATCATCGACTGGTATCGCGGCCAGGCGCAGCAGCAGGGCTGGACGATCGTGCCGCCGTCGGGCGCCAACCAGTTCCAGGCGACCAAGCAAGAAAGCGGCCACGGCACCACGCAGTTCGCGCTGCAGGTCGCGCAGTCGGCGGGCGGCAGCAACGGCCATTTCTTCGTCACGGGCCATTGAGCCGATCGCGCACCGCCGCCCCCTTTCGGGACAGCGCGCGCCACGTCGCCGGCGCGAACGGGCGACGGATGCGATAGCCGGGAATCGTCACGACAGGACGTTTTCCGATGCGCCTCGCCTTCCCGTTCGCCCTCGCGCTGCTGTTTTCCGCCGCCGCCTGCCACAAGGCGCCGCCGCCTGCGAACAGCCTCGATGCGATCGACAATGATCTCGTCAACGGCACGGTCGCCGACGAGAGCCCCGCCAACAAGGCGCTCGCCGCCGCGATCCACGTCGATCCCGCCAAGACCGGCCGCCATGCCGCGATCGCGCAGGCCGGCCGCGCCCCGGGCATCAGCCTCGCGCAGATCGCCGAGCGGCAGGCGCACGGCCAACCCGCGATGCCCGCGGTGACCGAGAATGGCGAAGGCAGTGCGGTCGACGGCGGAAGCGGCTGCCTTGCGGGGCTGGTCTATTCGAACAGCTGGGCGACCAAGCTGCCCGCCGATCTGCCGATGCATCCCGCCGCCAAGCTCGAGGAGGCCGCCGGCCACGACGGCGGATGCCAGGCGCGCGTCGTCAGTTTCGCGGTGCCCGGCGATCGCGGCCAGATACTCGGCTGGTATCGCGCCAAGGCGCAGGCGGCCGGCTATTCGTCGGCGCGCGCCGACGATTCCGACGATTGGATATTGACCGGCGGTAAGGGTGCCTCGGCCTACCACATCATGCTCGGCGCGCCGCAGCACGGCGAGACCCCCGTCGACTATGTCTGGACCAGCGGAAGCTGAGCCACGGCGCCCGCTCCTCCCTCCCCCGGGGAGGATAGACGAATCGCACCTAGCCGCCTTGGCGCCGCTGCTCTAAGGCGCATCGCATGCCCCTTCTCCTCGTCATGATCGGCGGCGCGTTCGGTTCCGGACTGCGCTATCTGGTGAGCCGCCTGTCGCTCGCGCTCGTCGGCCCCGGATTCCCGTGGGGAACATGGTTCATCAACCTGTCGGGCGGGCTGTTGATGGGCCTGCTCGTCGGCATCCTCGCGCGGCACCCTTCGGCAAGCAGCGAGAGCTGGCGACTGCTGGTCGGCGTCGGCGTACTCGGCGGCTTCACCACCTTCTCCACCTTCAGCCTCGAGGCCGTCACCATGATCCAGCGCGGCGAGTCGGGCACCGCGCTGCTCTACGTCACCAGTTCGGCGGTCGGCGCGATCCTGCTGCTGTTCGCCGGCCTCGCAATCGCACGAATGGTCCCCGCATGAGCAAGAATCCCAACGATCCGGCCGACGTCCGCCAGTTCAAGGTCGCGGCCGACGATGACGGCATCCGCCTCGATCGCTGGTTCAAGCGGCATCTGCCCGATGCGACGTTCAACACCGTGTCGCGCTGGGCGCGCACCGGCCAGCTGCGCGTCGACGGCAAGCGCGCGACGCCGGGCGACCGCATCGAGCAGGGCCAGACGATCCGCGTCCCCCCGCTCGAGGCGACCGATCCCGACGCACGGCCGGCGGCGAAGCCCAAGCGCGAGCGCCCGGAGCTGTCGGCAGACGAGACCGAATTCGCGCAGAGCCTCGTGATCCACAAGGATTCGGCCGCGATCGTGATCAACAAGCCGCCCGGTCTGGCGACGCAGGGCGGCACCAAGACCGAACGCCATGTCGACGGCCTGCTCGATGCGCTGACCTACGAGGCGGAGGGGCGGCCCAAGCTGGTCCACCGGCTCGACAAGGACACGTCCGGCGCGCTCGTGATCGCGCGCAATGCCCGCGCCGCGGCCTTCTTCGCCAAGAGCTTCTCCAGCCGCACCGCGCGAAAGGTGTATTGGGCGATCATCGCGGGCGTCCCCTCGATCGAGGATGGCACGATCGAGCTGCCGATCGCCAAGCAGCCCGGCACCGGCGGCGAGAAGATGTATGTCGACGAGAAGGAGGGCGCGCCCTCGCGGACGCGCTATCGCGTCATCGAGCGCGCCGGCAACCGCGCCGCCTTCGTCGAGCTGCATCCGCTGACCGGGCGCACGCACCAGCTGCGCGTCCACATGGCGGCGATCGGCCACCCGATCGTCGGCGACGGCAAATATGGCGGGCCGGAATGTTTCCTGACCGGCGGCATCTCGCGCAAGATGCACCTCCATGCGCGCCGCATCCGTATCGACCATCCCGACGGCGACATCATTGACGTGCGCGCGGAACTGCCCAGGCATTTCGCCGAGAGCCTTGCGCTGCTCGGATTCGACACCGATGTCGCGGACGCACTGCCGATCGACGAGCCCAAATTCTCGACGACCCCGGAGGGCAAGCGCCGCGCCGCCACGCACGCCGCCAAGGATCGGCGCCGCGAGCGCAAGGGAGAACGACGCGGACGGGCTCGCGAGTGATGGGGGCATATCTCGGTCCTCCCCCGGAGGGGGAGGGGGACCGCCCGCAGGGCGGTGGAGGGGTAGACCACCTCTCTCCTTGGCGCCAAGACTCCGAAGTCGGAAACCCCTCCACCACCGGCTGCGCCGGCGGTTTCCCTCCCCTGAAAGGGGAGGACTTTTCGCTTTGACCCGTCTCGCCATCTTCGATTGCGACGGCACGCTGGTCGACAGCCAGGCGACGATCTGCGACGCGATGGAGCATTGCTTCGCCGGCGCCGGCCTGCCCGCACCCGATCGCGCCGCGGTGCGCCGCATCGTCGGCCTCAGCCTGCCGCAGGCGATGCGCGCGTTGGTGCCCGAGGCGGACGATGCGCATCATCACGCGCTCGCCGAGGCCTATAAGGCGAGCTTCCACCAGCTGCGGCTCGAAGGCCGCGTCGAGGAGCGGCTGTACGACGGCATCCCCGAGGTGCTCGCCGCGATGGAGGCCGACGGCTGGCTGCTCGGAGTCGCGACGGGCAAATCGGACCGCGGGCTCGGGCTGGTGCTCGAGCATCACGGCCTCGCGCATCATTTCGTCACGCTGCAGACCGCCGACCGCCACCCCTCCAAGCCACACCCGTCGATGATCGACGCGGCGATGGCGCAGGCCGGCGCGGTCGCGGCCGACACGGTGATGATCGGCGACACCAGCTTCGACATCGCGATGGCGCACAACGCCGGCGTCCGCGCGATCGGCGTCGCCTGGGGCTATCACGAGGCCGCCGAACTGTTCGCCGAAGGCGCCGACGCGGTCGCCGGGACGCCCGCCGACCTGCCCGCGCTCTGCGCGAAGGAGACCACATGACCCCCGATCCCGACAAGCAGGCACGCGACCGCTTCGCGATCCTGATGGGTCTGCGCGCGGGCGGCGGCGCACTGATCCTGCTCGGGCTGTGGATGCTGCTCGGCGGCAGCCTCGGCGGCGCCTATGGCTTCGGCGCGGTGCTGATGGTGATGGGCTTCGCCGGCATGATCGTCGTCCCCAAGATCCTCGCGCGGGCATGGCGCACGCCGCGGTGACCCCGGCCAAGCGTTTCTGGACCGACGTCGCGATCGTCGACCGCGGTATCCGGCTCGACGGTCGCGCGCTCAGGACGCCGGCCCGTGCCGCATTGCAGCTGCCCACCGACACGCTCGCCAATGCGGTGGCCGAGGAATGGCGCGCGGTCGATACGACAATCGATCCGCGCGCGATGCCGCTGACCGGGCTCGCCAATGCCGCGATCGATCGCGTCGCACCCGATGTCTCCGCGTTCGTCGCGAGGCTCGCGCGCTACGCGCAGGCGGACCTGCTCTGCTACCGGGCATCGCATCCGACGGAGCTTATCGCGCTGCAGGGCGAGACATGGGATCCTCCGCTCGACCAGGCGCGGGCGCGCTACGATGTCGATTTCGTCGTGACCGGCGGGATCGTCCATGTCGATCAGCCCCCCGAGACGGTCGCACGGCTAACCAGGGCGGTGTCCGCGCACGACGCGTTCCATCTCGCGGCCCTGTCGCCGCTGGTCACATTGTCGGGGTCGCTGCTTCTCGCGCTGGCGCTCGCCGAGGGCGCGATGACCGAACAGCAGGCGTGGGACGCCGCCGAGCTCGACGAGCTGTTCCAGGCCGAGCAATGGGGCGAAGACAGCCTCGCCACGACGATGCGCGACGACAAGCGCCGCGATTTCCGCGCCGCCGCGCGCTTCCTGGCGTTGCTGGACTAAGCCTGGCGGCGGCGACCGCCGATCACCGCTCGGCCAGATGATCGACGATCGCCGACCAGGTCTTCTGCGCGTCGCCGTCCGCCGATATCGCCTGCCCGCGTGCGACCGCGAGCGCCCGATCGCCGAACTTTTCGCGAAGCGCATCGGCGATCACCGCGATCGCGGCCTGTTCGTCTTGGGACATCGCGTTGCCGTCGATTGGCATCATGGTCGCCCGCTTGGCGCTGCATACGCTTTCCGCGCGATGCGGATCGAGGTGCAGCAATCCGCTCGTGGCGGCGGGAGACATCTTAGGGCCGACGCTCTTCGGAAGGCAATGCCGCGGCTGCAATGATCGGCGTTACGATACGGCGGCCGTCAGAAATCAAGCGGATGTCCCGGAATTACCTTGATATCGAGCAGCGTTGCCGCGCCGCTCGCGATCGTCACATGCAGCGTCGTGCCCGACGACGTGCGGCCGAGCCGCTCGGCGAGGTCGAGCGCGGCGGTGGTCGCGTCGAACAGCGTTTGGAACGGCTCGGGCGACGACAGCATGAGGCCGTCGCGCCGAGCCTCTACCGTGAAATCTCCTTTGGTCGTCATAACAATCCTTGTGCGCGAAAGCTGAACCAGCCCGAACGGGCGACGATGATGTGATCGTGGACGACGATGTCGAGCGGCGTGGCCGCGCCGCACAGCCGCCGAGTCGCGGCGATGTCCTCGCGGCTCGGCGCGGGGTCGCCACCGGGATGATTATGCGCGAGGATCAGCGACGTCGCGCCGGTCTCGAGCGCGCGGCGTAGCACCTCGCGCGGATATAGTTTCGCCTCGCCGATCGTGCCGCGCGCGACGATCTCGTCGGTGATCAGGTGGTTGCCGATGTCGAGATAGGCGACCCAGATCTCCTCGACGGCCCGATGCGACAGGCGGGCGTGGCAATAGCCCGCCACGGTCTGTAACGAGTCGAGCAGCGGGCGATGCTCGATCTCCGCATGCAGCAGGCGCAACGACAGATCGCGCGCGACGTGGAGCAGGGGCAGTGCCGCGGCGCCGACGATCCGCGCCAGTTGCTCGTCCGATGCCGCGAGCGCCGCGGGCAGCGATCCGAAATGATCGAACAGCGCATCGATCGCTGCCGCCGTGCCGATGCCGATCGTCGGCGTCAGCAGCGCGGTCAGTAGCCTTCGGTCTTCGTCCTGCGATGCGTGGTCCAAGTGCCGATCGCCAGCGCCGCGAGCGAGGGATAGGCCCAGATCGCCTCGCTGCGGAAATAGGCCATCGCCGGAACGCTGTGCTGGATCGCGCGCGCGAGATGGGCGGCCACCCCCGCCGTCGAGAAGCCGAACGCCCAGATCGGCCAGTAGCGCGTGCTTCCGATCGCCAGCGCGAGGAAGCCAAGCGTGACGAGCAGATCGATCAGCGACAATCCCGCCATCGCGGACTGCCAGATCGCGGGCGTCAGCCATCCGACCAGCAGCGTGATCGCCGATCCGGCCATGTTGATGCTCGCCCCCACGCGTTCGGGCCAACCGCCGCAGAGCAGCGCATAGCCGCAGGTAGCGACCAGACAGGCGGTATAGAAGAGCATGCGCGGTTCGAGCATGGCGCATGGTCAGCATGTTCCCGGTCGCCATGCAAGCCATGCCCGCACCGACGATCAGGCCGCGCGATCGATGATGTGGAGTTCGGCGCTCGGCGCGGGGACGCAGTCGCCATAGGCGGACGGGCTCAGATCGTTCTTGCGCGCGAGTGCGGCGAGCCGGCGGTGCATCTGCACATATTGTCCGCGTCCCTCGCCGTGGAGCGCGACGCTGGCGAGCGCATGGCCGATGATCTCGTGGTCCGCCTCGATCGGCATGCCGGCGGTCAGCGCGCCGTCGATCATCGCGGCGACGAGCAGGGCGTTGTCGCGCAACGCGATCGAATTGGAACGTTCGGCCGCACCCACCGCATGGGCGACATGCGGCGCGACTTTCGAAAAATTATACATATGGCTCTCCTGTCTGCTGCCTCGGCGAGGCGCAGCGGTTCAAACATGACGGTCGGTCAGAGGATGGTGTGCTGCAGGCTCGTCAGCGCGCCCAAGAGCAGCGCGGCCAGAACGCCAATCGCAAGACCCCAGACCAGCTTCTCGATGGCGCTCAGGTCATTGCGCGCCCTCCCTGCTGTCGGGATGGGCAGGCGCAGGGAGTGCCGGTCGTCGAACGCGGGTTCGATCCGATAGGTCGCCTGTGGTTCCCGCAAGGCATCGTCATACACTATCCCGCCCCGATCGTCGGGGTAGGGCGACTCAAGCGCGTCGAAGGCGGCGGTGGGTACTACTCCCGGCGGGCCTACACGTTGCGGGTAGGCGGGCGGGGGCGCGTCGCCGAACACCATCCGCGCCGCCTGCGCGCTGCGGCCGACGCCGAGCGTCTCGCGCGCCTCGCGCAGATGCCACTTCACGCCGTCCTCGCTCAGCCCGAGCAGCCGCGCGATTTCCTTGATGCTGTGATGCGCGTAGATCAGCCGCAGGCATTCGCGCTGCCGCTCCGTCAACCGGCTGAAGAGTTCATCGTCCACGTCTTGTCCCGCGATGACCGCCGGCGCAGCTTAGCGAGGATCGAAACGCCGAGGCAATGTCGCGCTTGCCTATCTTTGTCGGGCGGTTTGGCCTATGGTGCGCCCGCTGACGTCGCTCGCGACGGATAATGGGCCGCCTTGGCTCCCTTTGTCCCTTTCTTGCTTCTTCGACGCCGGGATGCCTCCACGGTGGAGGTATGCCCGTCA
>Ga0302311_10002041_pt1 | contig 23255 bp, 23 predicted proteins | sample III_Palsa_N1_3_FD_200449 | JGI IMG/M metagenome (GOLD analysis project Ga0302311, IMG submission 200449) | Peat permafrost microbial communities from Stordalen Mire near Abisko, Sweden - III_Palsa_N1_3 | ecosystem: Environmental > Terrestrial > Soil > Palsa > Peat permafrost | place: Sweden... | reverse complement strand
TTCCCGCTCGACCTGCCGCGCTGGTGCATCAAGCTGCACGGCAAACCAAAGCCGGTTGTGCTGGATCCCTTCGCCGGCACCGGAACCACCTTGATCGCCGCCCTGGAAGCTCATGGCACCGCGATCGGCATCGAACTGGATCCCACCTACTGCGCCACCGCGGAAGAACGGATTGGCAGGGGTGACAAATTAAAATAGCCGTCCTCCCGACAAAACGACGCCTTCAGCGCCCATTTCCGGCCGAATCTGCTGTCGAGCCTGCCAGGCTATCAGGCACTCGGTGGAAGACCGGCGCCAGCGTCGGCCGAAGCGGCGTCAGTACCGGCTCGCTCACCGAAACCGGGAAATAATTCGGCACCACACCAACCGCGACCGAGATGACCGCGGTCAAGCCCATCATCATAACGATCGCACGCGTGCTGTAATCGCTTCGAGCGTCAGCTCCGCAGCGCAGAAAATATCCGATGAACCAACCCGGCAGCGCTGCCGCGACGTTCAGATAGCTGGGCAAAAACGCTGCCACAGAACCCTGAGAGACGATGCTGAAAGCTGCATAAATCAGCATCATAATCGCCGATATCAGACACACCACGGATATCCGCGCGCTTTTTACCAGCGACCGCACCACGGACACCGCAAGCACGCCGGCGAGAAGCGCAAAAACAAACACCATGAACTCGTAAGTGACTGTCACCAGAACCTCATGCTGGTGCGAATAATCTCGGAAGTTTCCGCCCATATCGCCGCCGACCACCTTAAGCAGCGCGGCCAGTGCGATAAACCTGGGCAGTCCGAGAGCGTCGGTCAGAAAGAATGTCAGCGCGATCAGACAACTGATTGCGATAAAATCGGCGATCCCAAGCCGATGATCCAGCAACCCTTCGTCCAGCATCGCTACCCGCCGTTTCACTGGTAAAATGGACTTTTCCGCGTTCCCCGCCAACGCCATACGCCTAGGAAAGCATTCAAGCGGTCTATCAGGACCTAATTCATCCGTCAAAGTATCGCCTCTTGCAGCCAGTCCAATTGATCAGGCGACCCGGTGGCGCTTGAATTCTCCTGCTTAGGATGATATATTCTCCCGATCCGGAGTAGACCAATGTCGCAACTCGCCTATCCTTCTACCCGCTACGATCCCACACCGCTGATCGATCTGAGCTCGAAACTCGAGCGCGAGCGACTGAGCGAGTCGGCGCTGCGTGCTTTCTTTAACATGATGGCGCGCTGGTCGGTGCGCGACGAAGACGCTCGTGCTTTGCTCGGCGGCATTTCGAACGGTCCCTATTACAAGCTGAAACAGGACCCTTCCAAGACCCTGAATACGGACATTCTCACTCGCATTTCCTATCTCGTCGGCATCTTCAAAGCGCTCAACATCATTTACGGCGAGAAGCTTGCCGACGAGTGGGTCCGCCTGCCCAACACCAATCCGTTGTTTGGCGGCCGAGCGCCGCTCGACAACATGATCAGGGGCGGCATTCCCACGATGCAAGCGGTCCGCCGGCTGCTTGACGCCCGACGGGGCGGCGTGTGACCGAGGATGCCGAGCCGCCGGTCACGCTGGTCCGCCGCTACGATACGCATCGCCTGATCCCCGCCAAATACGGTGACAGCGTTTTGACCCGGATCGCCGATGACGATGCTCATCTCGCCGATATTTTCGATCTCGACAACGCCACCAACGAGCGGTTGCTCGCCGAACACCGAGGTTTGTCCGGGATCGGCAGGCACGAGCTGATTTTTGGCGTGCCCTATTACCGCATCGTCAATGCCGCCTTTACTCACCCTCATCCGTTGGGTTCGCGTTTCAACGCTCCCGATCGCGGCGCCTGGTATGTTGGATTTGAGATCGAAACCTCTCAGGCCGAGATTGTCTTTCACAAAACTGTTGAATACGCCGAAATCAACCGTTTCGAAGACAGCGTGGTTTACGACGATTATCTGGCTGACTTCAGCGCGTATTTTCACGATCTGCGCGGCGAAGGCGCTTACGCTCTTTATCTCTCGCCGAATTCCTACGTCGCCTCACAAGCCCTTGCGCAGCGGCTGCTCGCTGAAGGCTCACTCGGCTTCATCTACCCCAGTGTAAGGCGTATTGGCGGTATTTGTCTCGCGTGTTTCCGTCCCGTTTTGGTCAGCAACGTCCGTCGTCAAGTCTCTTATCGTTTCACCTGGTCCGGCTCTCCCGTTCCGCAGATATCAAACGAATAAAGTTTTTTTGCTTCTTTTTGTTCACAAAAAGAAGACTCTTCACTTCACTATTGCTTGATGCTGTCTTAGGAACCCCAGCAATGGGAGCAATGGCAGTCCCAATATCGCCGAGTGATCTCCGGTAATTTTATCGAACAGGTGCGCCCCCGCTAGTTCCAACCGATACGCTCCTACCGAGTCCAATATTCCCGGTAGTTCCTGATCCAAATATATCTCCAAAAACTCATCCGAAAATTCGCGCATCTGCAAGCTCGGCGCCTCGAAATGGTGCCAGATCACCTGGCCGTTTTTCAAACACGTCACTGCGGTGTGCAGCGTGTGGGTCTTGCCGCGCAGCGCGCGCAGGTGCGCCCGGGCTTCAGCCCGGTCGCGCGGCTTGTCGAACCAGCTTCCTTCACAGGTCAGGATCTGGTCCGCACCGATCACCAGCGCGCCGGCGACCCGGACCCGGCTCGCTTTCAGCTCCGCCAGCACCAGCGCGGTTTCGTCCGGCGACACACCTTCGGCTTGGCTTGCCTGTTTGATCGATGCTTCGTCGACCGCGGCGGCTTTGACTTCGAACACCAGCCCGGCGTCTGCCAGCAGCTTGCGGCGGGTCGCCGAGCCACTCGCGAGCACGATCGCGGGAGCGTCACTCGGTTGGTACGGGTGTTTCAGCAGCGCGGCGGCGGCGTTCATGCCAGGCTTCCATATGTTGCAGCACGGTTGCCGCGGTTTCTTCGATCGAGCGGCGGGTGACGTCGACCACCGGCCAGCCGCGCCGCGCGCACAGCCGCCGCGCCCACAGCAGCTCGGCCTTCACCGCCTCGACGTCGACATACTCGCCGCTGTCCTGCTTGATCGGCGCGTTGTGCTGCCCTTGCGCGATCAGCCGCAGCCGGTGCCGGCGGATATCGATCAGCGCCTCGGGGTCGAGCGTGAGGCCGATCACGGGGCACTGCGCGGTGTCCAGTCCCGGTGGTTCCGGCAGCGACGGCACCAGCGGGATGTTCGCCGCCTTGATGCCGCGGTTGGCGAGGTAGAACGAGGTCGGGGTTTTCGAACTGCGCGACACGCCGACCAGCACCACGTCGGCTTCGGCGATGCCGACCTGGCTCTGCCCGTCGTCGTGGTTGAGCACGTAGTGCATCGCATCGATCCGGCGGAAATAGTCGGCGTCGAGCTTGTATTGCTTGCCAGGCCGCGCCGTCGCCTGCAGGCCCAATTGCTCCTGCAGCATGGTCATCACCGGGTCCAGCACGTTCACACAGGCTGCGCCCAGCCGTGCGCAGGTGGTCTCCAGATCCGCTCGCAGCGCCCGGTCGACCAGGGTCGAAAGCACCGGGCCGGGCTCGGTCTCGATCCCTTCCAGCACGCGGTGGAGTTGGAACCGGGTCCGGATCAGGCTCCATCGGTGATAGACGAAATGGCAATGTTCGAACTGCGCCACCGAAGCGCGCACCACCGCGTTGAGAGTTTCGCCGGTGGCTTCGGATACCAGGTGGAGGTTCAGGGTCTGGGTTTGCATCGAACCCAGGATAGCGTGAATTCTGGGGATGAAAACCGGCATTGCGCCAAGGGCTGTGAGCGAGGCCGGATAAGTCGCCCGGTTTGCCGAACGCGGGATGGTTTGGCTCCGTGCTCGCCCGAGATGTGGATAATAGCGAAATATCCCACGATCAGATCGAGGTAGCGGATGATCCGGCTTGGGACGGATTGCGTAGGAAATACCAATCACCGGGTACCCCAGCTGTCACAGCCAACTACATACTTCCCATCACTTTAGATTCTTTTCTTTTATAGGTAGGGTCGCCCAATCGAACCGGCAGGATGCGCATGACCAAGAAGTTGCTGAGGGTGCTGGCCGGTGAGGCCGTGTGGCCGCCGCCGGTGTGGCTAATGCGCCAGGCGGGACGCTATTTGCCGGAATACCGCGCGCTGCGAGGACAGACCAAGGATTTCCTGGAACTCTGCTTCGACCCCGTCAAGGCGGCTGAAGTCACCCTGCAGCCTGTGCGCCGGTTCGGCATGGATGCGGCGATCCTGTTCAGCGATATATTGGTGGTGCCGTGGGGGTTGGGCCAGAAGCTGCGGTTTCTCGAAGGCGAGGGCCCGGATCTGCCGCCGATCCGCGACGACGCCGGTCTGGCGGCGCTCGATCCCGAAGGTTTTCTCGAACGCGTGGCCCCGGTGTTCGAGACCGTGACGCGTGTGAAGGCCGGGCTCGACAGCAGTACCGCGCTGATCGGGTTCGCCGGCAGCCCGTGGACGGTCGCCTGCTACATGGTCGAGGGCCGCGGCTCACGCGACTGGGCGAACGTGCGGGAACTGGCCTACCGCAACCCCGCCTGGTTCGATCGGCTGATTGCGCTGGTGACCGAGACCACCATCACATATCTGTCCAGTCAGATCACCGCCGGCGCGGAGACCGTGATGCTGTTCGACAGTTGGGCCGGCGCTTTGCCGCCCGCGCTGTTCCGCAGATACGGCATCGCGCCAGTGGTTCGGATCGTGGAGCGGATCAACCAGCTGCACCCGCGCGTGCCGATCATCGGCTTTCCCCGCGGCGCCAGCGCTTCGGCCGAGGAATATGAGGTACTCACCGGCGTGAACGCGGTCGGCATGGACACCGCCGCGGACCTTACCCTGGTGCGGGAATTGCTGCCTCCAAATGTCGCGGTGCAGGGCAACCTCGATCCGGCCCTGCTGCTCGCCGGCGGTAAGGCGATGGCACAGGAAATTCGGACGATTTGCGACACGATGGTGGGACGGCCGCATATTTTCAATCTCGGTCATGGGATTCTGCCGCAGACCGATCCTGGCAACGTCGCGGAGCTGGTGCGGCTGGTGCGCAATGGCTGAGCGTATCGCGATTGTGCTGTTCAACCTCGGCGGTCCCGACAGTCCGGCCGCGATCAAGCCGTTCTTGAAGAATCTGTTCACCGACAAGGCGATCCTGCGGGTGCCGTGGTTCGTGCGGCCGTGGCTGGCGCGGATCATCGCCGCGAAGAGGGTGAAGCAGGCGACCATCAACTACGGATTTCTCGGCGGCAAATCGCCGCTGCTCGATCTTACCCGGGCCCAGGCCGCGGCGCTGGAGCAGGCGCTGCCCGAGTTCCAGACCAAATGCTTCATCGCGATGCGCTATTGGCATCCGTTCAGCGCGGAGACTGCGCGCGAGGTCGCGACTTGGAAACCCGACCGGGTGCTGCTGCTGCCGCTCTACCCGCATTATTCCAGCACCACCACCGGCAGTTCGCTGGAAGCGTGGCGGGATGCTGCCGGCCGGGCCGGGTTGGTGGCGCCGGTGACCAGCCTGTGCTGCTGGCCGGACGAGGGCGCCTATGCCGCCGCGACCGCGGCGCTGATCCGTCGCGAGATCGACCAGACGCGCAAGATCTATCCCACGCACAAATTGCGCGTGTTGTTTTCCGCCCATGGTCTGCCCGAGATCATCGTGAAGCAAGGCGATCCCTATCAGTGGCAGATCGAATTGTCGGTCGCCGCGGTGGTGCGCGAACTGAACGAGCCCGAGCTGGACTGGCAAATCTGCTATCAAAGCCGCGCGACGCCGCAGAAGTGGCTCGATCCCTCGATCGAGCACGCGATCGAGCAAGCCGGGCGCGATCAGGCGGGCGTGGTGGTGGTGCCGATTGCATTTGTGTCGGAGCATTCGGAGACTTTGGTCGAACTCGACCGCGAATACGGCGAATTGGCGGTGGAAAAGTCATTGCCCTTCTTTGTGCGTGTCCCGGCCCAAAACAGCGATCCGGGCTTCATCGCGGCCCTGGCCGGCATCGTTCGCGGCCTGCTCGGCCGCGGCCACGGCATCTACAGCATCACCGGCAGCCGCATCTGTCCATCAAAATCCAAGGACTGCCCGCTGAGCTGCACTAATTGACAAAGTTTTTTTGCTTCTTTTTGTTCACAAAAAGAAGAAAGCGTAAGTCTTCTTTTTGAAAAAAGAAGCAAAAACTTTTAATCGTTTAAGTGGATTCAAAATGATTCCAAAACTGCTGATTTTGGATTGCGACGGCGTGCTGATCGACAGTGAGGGCATCGCGGCGCGCGTGGTGGCGCACCGGCTGGCGGAAGCGGGATGGACTTTGTCGCCGGCCGAGTGCGAACGGCGCTTTGTCGGGCAAACCTTGACCGACATCGCGATCCAGGCGGAGCCGACCACCGGGCCGCTCGGGCCGGCGTGGGTCGCATCGCTGGCCGAGGCGCTGGTCGATGCCCTCGCGCTGGAAGTTCGGGCGATGCCGGGAGCGATCCTACTGGTCCGCGCGCTGGTGGCGAGGCGGATCAACTTCCGGGTGGCGTCGAACTCCTCGCGCGAGGAAATGCGGGTAAAATTCGCCCGCACCGGCCTCGATCGGCTGATCGCGCCCTGGCAAATCCACAGCGCCGGCGACGTGATGGCGCACGGCGGCCGCGGCAAGCCGGCGCCGGACCTGTTTCTCGCGGTTGCGGCGGCGGATGGCACCGATCCGGCCGACGTCTGGGTGGTGGAAGACAGCGTCGCCGGTGTAGCGGCAGCGACAGCGGCGGGGATGCTGTGCTATGGCTTTCACCCAGGGCAGGAAAACGAGTCATTGACCGCTTTAGGGGCAATCCCTTTGCTGGCGCTGGCTGATCTGTTGCCTCTGTTGCAACCCGATTTCTGTGAGGCGTCATGAATTTCGCTTTTCTCGATCCCGCCTATCTGTGGATCAAGGCCTTCCACATCATCTTCATCGTCGCGTGGATGGCAGGGCTGTTTTATCTGCCTCGACTCTACGTCTATCACACCCAGACCCAGGTGGGCTCAGAAAGCAGCGAGCGCTTCAAGGTGATGGAGCGGCGCCTGCTGCGCGGGATCATGAATCCGGCGATGATTCTGACCTGGCTGTTCGGAATTCTACTGGTGCTGACACCAGGCGTGGTCAATTTCCATCAGGGCTGGCTGCACGCCAAGCTCGCGCTGGTGGTAATCCTGTCGGCGTTTCACATGTTCTGCGCGCGCTGGCGCAAGGATTTCATGAACGACCGGAATAAGCACACCGAGAAATTCTATCGGATCGTGAACGAGATTCCGACCGTGCTGCTGATCTTGATCGTGATCCTGGCGGTGGTAAAACCGTTCTGACAGAGGCGTGAATTGTGGACGGGTTTTTGTTACCTCGGCTGATACCTCGGATCCCCGGTCCGCCACAGCACGAAGGCGAAGATATCAGCGGTTTCCTTGTCTCGCTGCGCCCGGGTCGAGCCATAGCCGTGGCCGGCGTCGGTATCGACCCGCAGCAGCACCGGGTTGACCGAGGCGGTGGCGCCCTGGAGGCGAGCGGTGAGTTTGGTGGGTTCCCAGGGTTCCACCCGCGGGTCGTTGAGCCCGGTCAGCGCCAGCACCGAGGGGTATTTCACCCCATTCCTGATATGCTGATAAGTGTCCATCGCGTATAGCGCCTTGAAGCCCTCGCGGTCCTTCACGGTGCCGAACTCTGGGATGTTGGGCGGGCCGTTGGGGCTGAATTCGCTGCGCAGCGGGTTGGATACCCCGACTTCGTCGATCACCACTGCGGCAAGATCGGGCCGTTCGGTCATGAACATGCCGACCGTGATGCCACCGGCCGAGCCGCCCATGATCGCGAGCTTGGGACTGCTGGTGAAATGTCGCGCGATCAGGGTTTCGGCGCAGGCGATCAAGTCGCGCCAGGTGTTGGGTTTGGTCAGTTTCTTCCCGGCCAAATGCCAATCCTCGCCGAGCTCACCGCCGCCACGGACGTGCGCGAGCGCGAAGATGCCGCCCTGGTCCAGCAGCGGCAGCCAGCGCGCGATAAAGCTGGGGTCTTCGGTGATGCCGTAGGCGCCGTACGCCCACAGCACCAGCGGCGCCGAGCCATCGAGTTTGGTGCTCTTCCGCCACACCACCGACAGCGGCACCTTCACGCCGTCGCGCGCGACCGCGAAGATTTCCTCGGAAGTGTAAGGCGTAACATCGATCGGCGGCTGTGGCGCGATGCCGGTCTGATGCACCGCCCCGTCGGCGCCGACGTAGCAGATCACGGTGGGGCGAACCCACCCTTCGAGCGAAAACCAGGCGCCATCGTGCAGCGTGTCGGCGTAGAGCGCGTCGATCGATCCGCTGAACGGTAGCTTGATCTGGGTGATGGTGCCGTCGGGCCGGAGCCGCCGCAGCCCGCCGAGACCGGCGTCGAGGTCTTGGATATAGATGCCGTCGCGCGCCGCGACGATGCCGCGGATCACCGCCGTGCTCTCGGGCACCACTTCCACCGCGTCAGCGAACGCAGGTTTCGCGGCGGTGGTCTTGACGACGCGATAGCGCGAAGCGTTGAGGTGGGTTTGCAGATAGATGCTGTCGCCCAAGACCGCGGCGCCGGTGACCTTGGCTTCAGGGCCGCAGATTTTGGTCCAGGGTTCCGGCCGCGGCGGTGGCGCCCCGAAGCCAGGCGGTGGTGTCGCGGTCGTAACGTAGCTGCCAACATCGAACATCTCGGTGAGCGACCCTGCATACAAGCTCAGTTCGATCTGCACGCCTGAAACCAGGGATCCGATCAGGATGTCGGAGCCCGGTGTTGCCCCAACGCCAGGAAAATCGATGTCGGCGACGGCAACGGCAGGATCCAGTCCCTCGCCGAAGAATTTTTGGTCGACCTTGGGATCGTGATTTAACCGATGGAACCAGCAGACGCTTTTTTCCTCATATTCCGGGCTTTCGCGCGGCACCCCGGCTTGCAGGCGGTTGTAAAAGAACCCGGTTCCATCGGGCAGCCAGCTCGGGTTGGCGTCGGGGGTCCGGTCCATCGTCTCGGGCAGCAGCGCCCCGGTCGCGGTGACCATGATATGCAGGGTCGACTGCTCCGAGCCGCCCGGCGAAATCCCGAACGCCACATGCGATCCGTCGGGCGAGGGTGCCCACCAATCCAGCGCGGCGTGCGATCCCTTGGGGGCGAAGCGGTCGGGGTCGATCAGCAGCCGGTCCCTTCCGCCTATCCCGGTGCGCGTGTACAGCTTCGCGAGTTCGCCGCCGGCTTGCCGCACTTCGGTGAAGATCAAATCGCCGCCGGTCTGCACCGCGCTCACCAGGGTTACCGCGCCGGTGTCGCGTTCGATCGCCTCGAACAGCGCCTGCCGCCCCGGGATCTTGCTCAGAATGTTGGCGGCATAGGCCGCCTCGGCTTTCGCATAGGCCTGCCATTCGGCATCCTTGCTTTCCATCCAGCGGTAGGGATCGGTCACCTGGGTGCCCCACAGCGTCTCGGTGACTGGCGCCACTCGCGCCACCGGCGGTCCCGCCTGGGCGGACGCTCCGCGCGGCAGCACCGCCGCACCGATCGCTGCCGCAGTGGATCCCAGCAATTGCCGCCTTCCGATTCCCGCCATATCCCGCCATTCCCTTCAGTGACAAAAGTTTTTTGGTTCTTTTTTTCAAAAAAGAACACCCTAAACTTTCGCCTGTCGATTTCACCGATTCTTAGCCCCCTCTCTGCCATAGCCGCACGACCCAGCCTTGCGCGGTCCGGTTATTGCGTACCATTGCGCGCACGATCACAATTGCTGCGGCGCGATATGAGGGAGTTCGGCGAAGTATGAGCGAGAATATCAAGGTCACCGCGATGGCGGGCGATGGCATCGGTCCCGAGGTCATGGCCGCGGCCAAGCGCATCCTCGCTGCCGCCGGCGCCCGGATCGAGTGGGAAGACTGCGAAGCCGGCGCCGCGGTGTTCAAGAAGGGTATCGCCACCGGCGCGCCGCAGGAAACGCTCGACAGCATCGCCCGCACCGGTCTGGCGCTGAAAGGCCCGCTCGAGACCCCGGTCGGTTTCGGCGAGAAATCGGCCAACGTCACGCTGCGCAAATACTTCGAACTCTACGGCAACATCCGGCCGGTGCGGGAATTGCCCGGCATCAAGACGCCGTTTTCCGGCCGCGGCATCGACATGGTGATCGTGCGCGAGAACGTCGAAGACCTCTATGCCGGCATCGAATACATGCAGACCGCCGGCGTGGCCGAGTGCCTGAAGATCATCACCGAGCCGGGGTCCGAGCGCATCCTGCGGCTTGCTTTTGCGCTGGCCCGCGCCGAGGGCCGCAAGTCGCTCGCCTGTTCGACCAAAGCCAACATCATGAAGATGAGCGAAGGCCTGATGAAGCGGGTGTTCGAACGGATCAGCCCGGAATACCCCGACATCACCCCGTCGCACCTGATCATCGACAATTGCGCCCATCAGCTGGTGCTCGCGCCCGAGCAGTTCGACGTCATCGTCTGCACCAACATGAACGGCGACATCATTTCCGACCTCGCCGCCGGTCTGGTCGGTGGGTTGGGCGTGGCGCCGTCGGCCAATTTGGGCGATCACGCCGCGATGTTCGAAGCGGTGCACGGCTCGGCGCCGCAGATCGCCGGCAAGAACCTCGCCAATCCGACCGCGTTTCTGCTCTCGGCGGTAATGCTGCTGCGCCACGTCGGCGACTTCAAAGCCGCCGAGACCATCGAACAGGCGATCTACGTCACGCTTGAGGAGGGCCGCAACCTCACCGGCGACATCGCCCCGCGCGGCACCGGCGTCGGCACCACCGAATACACCGCGCAGGTAATCGCCAACTTCGGCCGTAACAGTGCCCGTGCCTCGCGCTCCTACGCGCCGCTGAAGCTGCCGGAGTGGCCGCGCAAAACCTGGCACAACGAGCCCAAAACCCGCGAGTTCGTCGGCGTGGACCTGTTCATCGAATCCGATCTTTCGCCCAGTGCATTGGGCGACAGCCTGCTTGGCATCGCCACGGGTTCGGCATTCCGTCTCGGCTCGATCGCCAATCGCGGCGCGCAAGTCTGGCCGCTCTCGGCGGCGGAAACCTACGTGGTCGACCATTTCGTCTGCCGCTTTGTGGCGGACAATCCGAAACTGGACGAAAACCAGGCGATCCTCGATCTGCTCGCGCGGGTGAGCTCGAACCATCGCTGGATGCACGTCGAGAAACTGCAGCGGTTCGACGGCAAGGATGGGTTTGCCAAGTCGGCGGGCGAGGGATGAATTCATTAATACAATCAATACGTTAGGTAAAGAAAGAATCTTCTATTTGTGAACAAAAAGAAGCAAAAAAACTTTGGAACCATGGGCCCGTGCGGTGCTCGCCACGCACGCACCGGCCCAAAGTGACAAAAGTTTTTTGCTTCTTTTTTCCAAAAAAGAAGAATCTTTCCTTACCGTAACTTATTGATTTCCCTTATATCATTTCGGCCCCAGCACTCAGCGCCCTAGCTCGGCGCTGGACGATCCCGAAACCCCGGCGCAAACTTCCCTGCCGGGGCGGGAGCGACATCAATGCCGGAACAACCAGCGGCCCACGAAATCATTGTGGTCGGCGGCGGTGCCGCCGGGTTGGAGCTGGTTACGCAATTGGGCAATCGCTACCGCTCTGGCAGCCAGGTGCGCGTCACCCTGATCGAAAAGAACCGCACCCATCTCTGGAAGCCGATGATCCACGCGGTCGCGGCCGGCAGCCTCAATCCCGGCGAGCATGAACTCAATTATCTCGCTCAGGCGCATTGGCATCACTTTCGCTACCGGATCGGTGAAATGGTGGGGCTCGATCGCGCGCAGCGCCTGGTGCATATGGCGCCGAGCCTGGACGACGAGGGCCGCGAAGTCACCCCGGCGCGTTCGTTCCACTATGATACGCTGGTGATCGCGGTCGGCAGCGTCACCAACGATTTCGGCACGCCGGGGGTGGCCGAACATGCGGTGCCGCTTGAGACCCTCGATCAGGCGATCCGGTTCAATAAGCGGCTGGTCAACGCTTGCATCCGCGCCCATGCGCAGCCGGGCGACGTCCGCCCGGGGCAGCTTTACGTCGCCATCATCGGCGCCGGTGCCACCGGCACGGAACTCGCTGCCGACTTACACCAGACCGTGCGCGACGTGCTGGCCTTCGGATTGGACCGGATCGATGCCGCGCGCGATGTGCGAATCGTGCTGATCGAAGCCGCCGACCGGATTCTGCCGGCACTGCCGCCGCGAATTTCCACCGCCGCGCTGCGCCTGATCCAGCGTCTCGGCGTCGAGGTGCGCACCGGCGCCCGGGTTACTGCGGTGACCAAGGAAGGGGTCTGGTTCGCCGACGGCTCGTTTTTGCCCTCAGAGCTGGTGGTATGGGCCGCGGGCGTGAAAGCACCCGAATTTCTCGCCCATCTGGACGGGTTGCAAACCAACCGGATCAATCAGCTGGTGGTGCGCCCGACGCTGCAAACTACGCTCGATGATCGCGTGTTCGCGATCGGCGATTGCGCCGATTGTGCGCTGCCAGGGTTGGCGGCATCGGTGCCGCCGCGGGCGCAGGCAGCTCACCAGGAGGCGGCGCATCTGGTACGGCAGATCGGGTTAATGCTCGATCAGAAGCCGTTGGAGCCGTACGTCTATCGCGATCACGGCTCGCTGGTGACGCTGGGCCAGCACGCGACGCTGGGGGTTTTGGACGGAATGGTAGGCCAGAAGTCGCTGTTCATCGAGGGATTCATCGCCCGCCAGATGTATCGGTCCTTATACAAGATGCACCAGATCGCGCTGCACGGGCTGGTGAAGACGATGGTGGGAAGCCTGGCGCGAAGTGTAGCTCGCAAGACCGAGCCGCGCGTGAAGCTGCATTGAGTGACAGACGCCGGGTAAGTGGAAAATCATAGGTAGCATAAGGCAAGAATCTTCTTTTTGTGAACAAAAAGAAGCAAAAAAACTTTGTTAATTAGTTGACGAGTTGAATGTTTGGTTGGCTCTGCGCGCAACAGCAGATCGGAGTGTTGGCGCGTGCTGGAGATGTTGCGGGTATCGGCGAGGAGCTGAGAATCTCGGTCTCTTTTTCAGTTGTGCGGACCGTGCGAAATGCGGGCATGGGACTTGGGGCCGAGGCCGGGGAAATGGTATTCGTCGGTGGAGATCATAACGACCCGATCGCGACCATTGCGGGTGACGACCACGGGCTGGACTAAGGCCATATCCTGATAACGGCCAACTTCCTTGCCGAATTCGGTTGAGGATACACGGATCATGTCAGTCATTCACACCTTCCGGATAACCCGTAACAGGGCGTGAAACACGGGCTAGCGTCAAGAACTGTCTCATGTGGCGTTTCCATATATGATAATGTCCGTTATCATCTGCTGTCGGCGGCGGACCATGTTGGGTCGAGAATTGCCCCCTGACCATATCGATGTGAATGTCCACTCAAACGCGCCGGTCGCCCGGAACTGCCAGACCGCTCCAGGCCCATTGCTGCCGTTTGGGCAGCAACTGCCGAGAGTCGCTCTGGGTCAAAGCAGGAGTTCAGACTGACCTGCAACCCAGGCGAGGATCATCTGGACGCCAACGCTTTGTTCGAATCGCCAAAAGTTTTTTGGTTCTTTTTTCCAAAAAAGAACACTTCCTTACTCCGCGATCAACTCCCTGATCCTTGCGATATCCGGCTGTTCCATCACCCGCCGCGCCAGCCGCACGCAGTCATCGATGTTACAATTGCGCACCACCTGCTTCACCCGCGGCAGCGCTGCGGCGTTCATGCTGAAGCTGCGCAGACCCAGCCCCAACAGCAATTTGGTATAGCGCGGATTGGCGGCCATCTCGCCGCAGACCGAAACCGGCATGTGCATTCGCAGCGCCGCCTCGGTGGCGAACTGCACCAGGCGCAGCACCGCCGGGTGCAGCGGATCGTAGAGCGGCGCCAGCGCGGTGTGACCGCGATCCACCGCCAGCGTGTACATGGTAAGATCGTTGGTGCCGATCGCGAAGAAATCCGCCTCCAACGCCAGCGCGTCGGCCGCCAGCGCGGCGCCGGGGGTTTCGATCATCACCCCCAGCGGCGGTGCGCGATCGGAAAGTGCCTCGCCACGCCGGCGCAACCGCCGGATCACCCGCTGATAGATCTCCCGCACCGCCCGTACTTCGCCGGCATTGGTGATCATCGGCAGCAGGATCCGCACCGGTCCCGCCGCTCCGGCGCGGAGAATCGCCGCCATCTGGGTTTCCAGCACGTCCGGGTGCTGCAGCAACATGCGGATGCCGCGCAGTCCCAACGCCGGGTTCTGCTCGATGCCGCCCTGATGGATCTGGTCCGCGGGCAGCGAAGAAATATCCTTTTCGCCACCCCAGTCCAACACCCGGATGGTCACCGCGTCGCCCGCCATGGCCTCGACCACGCTGCGGTAGGTTTCGGTCTGTTCGTTCTCGCTCGGCGGCCGGACCCGATTCATGAACAGAAATTCGCTCCGCAACAGCCCGATCCCCTCGGCACCGGCCTGGGCCAGCAGCGGCAGCTCGAGCGGCAACTCGAGGTTGGCTTGCAGTTGCACCGCCTCGCCGTCCAGGGTTTCGGCCTTGAGCTCGCGCAGCTTCGCCAACCTGGTGCGCTCTCGCGCATAACCCGCGACCGCGCGCTTCGCATCGGCCAGGGACGCCGCGGTGGGCTTCAGGATCAGGGTCCCGGCGGTGCCGTCGACGATGATCATATCGCCTTCGCGCGCGGCGTGGGTAACGCCGGTCGCCCCCAGCACCGACGGAATTCCGAGCGCCCGCAGCATCACCGCGGTGTGGCCGTCGGCGCCGCCTTCGGTGGTGATGATGCCCGCGATCCGGCCGGGATCGAGCAGCGCCGCCTCGGCCGGGCGCAGTTCCTCGGCCATCAGGATCGCCCCCACCGGCAGCGCGGTGAAGCTGCGGAATGGCGTGCCGGTGAGATTGCGGATCACCCGGCGCGCGATCTCGCGCACCTCCTCGGCGGCGCGCCCGGTTGCGTCCGGGTTGGCGGAGTGGCCTTCGAGCCCGCTGGCGATCGCCTCCGCCTCCACCAGCATGGCGGCCTCGGCGCACAGCAGCGTGCTCTCGATCCGCAACCGTACCTGACGCAGCAGCCGCGAGTTCGACAGCATGTGCAGATAGGTATCGATCAGCGGCGCGATTTCGTGCTGGCTATCCTCAGGCAGGAACCCGATGCGGTGCCGGAGCTTGCCGAGGTGCGTTCGCGCCGCCGCGACCGCCTCGTCGAGCCGGACCAGCTCGAGCGCGACCGCGGCGGCTTCGATCTGACGCGACGAAACTTCGGGCAGGACCTCGTGGGTTTCATAGATCTGGCCAATCGCGACGCCGGGCCCGACTGCAATGCCGGTAAAACGCCGTTCTCCCCGCGCGCCGGCGCCGGCCTTGCCGCTCGCCTTGGTCTCAGTCTTGCTCATTGAAGCCGGCCTCCACCAGGGAGGAGAGCGCATCGAGCGCCTCTTTCGCGTCCCATCCCGAGGCGCTGACATCGATCTCGGATCCGAGGCCGGCGCCGAGCATCATCAGACCCATGATCGAGCGCGCCGAAACCGCCTCGCCGTCGCCGGCGGGTTCGCGGCGCTTGACCTCCACCGAGGCGCTATATTGTTCGGCGAGTCCGACCAGTTTTGCCGCTGCCCGCGCGTGCAGCCCGCGCCGGTTGCGGATCAGTAGCGTGCGAGTAAGTACAGGCGATTCGCCTTCGGCACTCACCAATAGAGTTTCCTACCCCAGAGCAATATCGGCCCACCTTGGCCCTTCCGCAGACCAGAGGGCCGATTAAATTGCTCGTCAAGACAAACATCCAGAGCATGTTCGCTCAACGGACAGCGCTTCAATCTGGAGCGAACATGCTTTGGATGCGCGTCAGCCTAGCGTTCCGGTCTTGGCGCAACGATGCAGCACTTCGGAGGCGGCGGCAATATATTTGCGGCCCGCCGCCTCGGCCTGGGCGACACATTCCGGAAGGGTGTTGCAGCTGCGGATCTTGGCCAGTTTCACCAGCAGCGGCAGATTGAATCCGGCGATCACCTCGATGCCCGGACGTTCCATCATTGAAATGGCGAGGTTGCTCGGCGTGCCGCCGAACATGTCGGTGAGGAGAATGGTACCGTCGCCGGTGTCGACGGCGGTGATCGCGTCACGGATTTCCGCCCGGCGCCCCTCGATATCGTCGTCGGCGCCGATGCACACGGTGGCCACATTGCGCTGTGGCCCCACCACGTGTTCCAGCGCCGCGCGAAATTCCTCGGCCAGGCGGCCGTGGGTTACCAGCACTATTCCGATCATAGTTGCGTCTCGGGGCTCCTGTGCCTGATGCTGTCGGTGGCGTCGCCACCTATATTCGAACGGTCAAGGCATCCGATCTTATCTTGCCGTAAAAAGACCAATGGAATGTTATGGCCCATGTTGCCGTCCAACTCGCGATGGGTGACGCTGACGCCAAACCCGACCCCGCCGGCGGTCACGTGTGACAGCGATCGCGCCAACGCCTCGGCGACATGGACCGACCGATGACGGCCGCCGGTGCATCCCACCGCGATCGTTGCGTATTTCTTGCCCTCCCGCACGAATCTGGGCAGGAGGAACTGCAGCAACTCATTTGCTCGTTTCATGAAGGGTTCAAAATCAGGATCGGCTTCGACGAAGGACGCCACGTTCACGTCAAGCCCGGTTCCGGGACGCAAGATGGGGTCGTAGTGCGGGTTCCGCAAGAAGCGGACATCGAGCACCATGTCCGCGTCGCGGGGCAGCCCGCGGGGAAACGCAAACGACACTATCGAGACCGCGAGCGAGGTCTCGGCCCGGCCGAACTTGCCTTCGACCAGATGGCGCAATTCCGCCAGCTTCAGGTCGGTGGTGTCGATCAGCAGATCGGCCCCGGCGCGGAGCCGTTCGGTCAGTTCCCGCTCGGCCGCGATGCCTTCGACAACCCTGCCCCGCGGCGCGAGCGGGTGGCGCCGCCTGGTCTCGGTGTAGCGCCCGAGCAGGGTGGTATCGTCGGCGAGGACGTAGACCAGTTCGAGGTCAACTCCCGGCAAGGATTTCAGCCGCGCGACGGCGGCGCCGACTACGCCTGCGTCAAATCCACGCGACCGCGCGTCGATCCCGATCGCGAGCCGGGCGAGGCCAAGGTTGGGGGCAAGATTGGCCTCGATCGCGCGATCGACCCGGGCGCATTCGTCGCGCACCAGGATTTCGAGCATTTCGAGCGGCGGATTATCGACGGTCTCGTAGCCGAGATCTTCCAAAGTCCGCAGCACGCTGGCCTTTCCCGCCCCCGAGAGCCCCGTGACCAGTACGACTCGTACTGGAGCAGCGGGGTTCGGCGCGGGAATACTCACGCGATTGCGCCTTCGAGCAGCGGCCGGTGCTTAAGGGCGCAATCCAGCGCCCATTCCACCAGCTGCGGCGCCGACGCCGCGCGCGGGTTGACGGTGACCACCGGAACCGCAGCGTGATCCCAAACCGTGGGCGCCGGAAGACGCTCGGGCTCGCCCAATTGCACCGCCAGCGCCAGCTGCGCGCGCGCGAGATGCGGCACCCGGATCAACCCCAGGCCACGCAGTTCGAGCAAACCGGCCAGCACCTCGGGCGCGCTCGCCCAGCTGCCTTCGAGATCCACCCGGTCATCGGCGACCAGTTCGAAGCCGCGGTCGAGCAGCCGGAACACGAGGTCGGACTTGCCGGACCCGCTCGGTCCGAGGACGATGACCGCGGCACCGGAGCGGGCCGCACATGATCCGTGAATTTGCATTGCAGCATAGTGTGCGGCGAACGTAACAAAAAGAAAAGAGGGTCGCCGACATGGCTGCCGCGTTGATCCACAGCAAAATTGCTCTGCTACTATTTCTGGTACTATTTTTGGTACTATTTTGGGGGCTACTTTTCCGCGAACGCCTTTTCGATCACATATTGCCCAGGGTGTGAGTTGTTACCCTCCTTGAACCCGCGCGCCTCCAGCATCTGCACCAATTCAGCCAGCATTGCCTCGCTGCCGCAGATCATGACCCGGTCGAATTCGGCATCGAGCTCGGGTAACTTGATGTCGGAAAAGAGTTTTCCGGTTTCGATCAGTTCGGTGACGCGGCCCTTGTTATAGAACTCCTCGCGGGTCACGGTGGGGTAATAGATCAGCTTCTCCGCCACCATCTCGCCGAGATACTCGTGCTTGGGCAGGTCCTCGGTAATGAAGTCGTGATAGGCGAGTTCGTCGACGATCCGGCAGCCGTGCACCAGCACCACCTTTTCGAACCGGTCATAGACGTCGGGATCCTTAATCAAACTCATGAACGGCGCGAGACCGGTGCCGGTCGAGAGCAGGTAAAGATTGCGCCCGGGGATCATGTTGTGGAGCAGCAGCGTGCCGGTGGCCTTGCGCCCGACCAGCACGGTGTCGCCGACCTCGATCGCCTGTAGACGCGAGGTCAGTGGGCCATCCGGTACCTTGATCGAAAGGAACTCCAATTGTTCTTCGTAGTTTGCGCTAGCCACAGAATAAGCCCGGAGTAGCGGCTTGCCGCCCACCAGCAGCCCGATCATGACGAACTGGCCGTTTTCGAACCTCAGGGTGGGATCGCGCGAGAGCGTGAAGCTGAACAGCCGGTCGGTCCAGTGATGCACGGTCTGCACCGTCTGGGCGGTGACGTTCTTGGGCAGCTCCGGCACCCAGCCGGCTTCAATGCCCTCGGGTGCCGCGAGCGGCTTCGGCTGGGTGGTACGGCTGGCCGTCATTGAGCGTCTCCATCGGCGAGGCGGGAACAGATGCGGCGTTGCAAAATATCCCGAGCGCGTCAAGCGTTACTGCACGCACGAGGTATAGCCCGCAGCAATGCAGTCCTGCTTCTGGATGTAGCGAAACGCCGCCGGGATCACCCAGTAGCTCGCGATCAGCAGCAGGAGCACGATCCCCACCGCAACCAGCGTCACCAGGCGAGCCCGACTCATTCGTCCTCCTCGACCGGTGCGTTGGGATCCACCTCGATCAGCTCGATTTCGTCAGCGGGAAACAAGACCGCGGTGCCGGCCGCATCCACGGCTTCGATCCCACGCAGCTTGCGCTGTACTACGCGCGTCCGCTTGCGCGCGGACTCGATGGTGTTGCCCATGGTGCTGGCCGATTTGGCGAGCTTGGCCAGCACGTCGTCCATCCGCGTCATCTCGGTGCGGGTTGCGCCCAACAGATGGCGGATCTCGCCGGTCTTCTGTTCCAACGCCATGGTCATAAAACCCAGATGGATCGTCCGCAGCATCGCCGGCAGCAGCGACGGCCCGGAGATCAGCACCTTATATAGGCGGCCGATTTCCTCGATCAGTCCCGGAATACGCGCGATTTCGGCAAACAACCCGTCGGTCGGCAGATAAAGCACCGCGAATTCCACCGTGATCGGCGGCACGATGTATTTCTCCGAAATTTTGCGCGCTTCCAGTTGCAGCCGCGCCACCAGTCCGCGCTTCGCCAACCGCTCCGCCTCAGCGTCCCCGGTTGCGGCCGCATCGAGCAGCCGCTCGTAATCCTCGATCGGGAATTTCGAGTCGATCGCCATCACCGGGCGGACCTCGCCCTTCATCGGCATGTGCACGACGAATTCCACCGCCTCGTCGCTGTTTTCGCGCAGCTTGCGGTTGGTGTCGTAAGCCCCCACCGGCAGCATGTCGTCGAGCAGCGCCTTGAGCTGGGTCTCGCCCCATCCGCCGCGCGTCTTCACGTTGGAAAACACCCGGCGCAGGTCGCCGATCTGCGCGGTCACCGCCTGCACGTCGCCCATCGCCTTCTGCACCGCGGCGAACTGGTCGATCACCCGCTGGAAGCTGGTCTCCATCTGCTTCTCGACCGCCTGATGCAGCTGCTCGTTCACTTGGCGCTCGATCGCGGTGAGCTTCGCCATGTTGTTCTCGGCCAGTTCATGCAGCTTCTGCTCCAGCAATAGCCGCGCCGCGGCCTGCCCCTCACTCATCCCCTGCGACAGCGTGTGGATCGCGTCCTTGGTCTCCAGCCGCAATTTTTCGAGCCGCTCAGTCACCGCCAGCGTGCCGCCGGCCTGCTCGCCGGCCATACGCAGGCTAAGCGTATGGATCGCCTCGCCGGTCTCCCGCTGCAACGAATCAAACCTGGCGCCGAGCCGGCGTTCGCTGTCGGCGACCTCCCGCCGCGTGGTTTCCGCCTCCCCGCGCTGCGCGGCCAGATTTTGCTCGAGCAGCAGCCGCAGCCGCGCCGCCTCTTCCCCCCCGCCGCGCCGCCACAGCAGCACCAGTATCGCCAAGCCCACCAACAGGCCCGCGATCGCGAACACATCATAATTCATCGCCCCCCAATAGCGTGCCGCCAGGCGAGATGAAAGGTCGGGAGGTTGGTAGGGGTGGGACGGAGGAAGGAAGCAAGTAAGGCGGGGCCAGCCCCGAACCCCGCTGGGGCCTCTCGGCCCCAGCGGGGTCCGGGGCTAGCCCCGGCTTGCTTCCTTTCTACTTCCGCGCCACCCCAGCCATCCTCTCCGATCTTTCATCTCGGCGGGGGGCGGGTTATTGGTGGCGACGGAACGGGGAGAGGGCTCGGGATGGACGAGACCGAGGGCGGGCAGACCGACAATTTGCTGCCGTATGCGGCCTGGTATGAGGAGGCGTTGCGGCAGGTGGTGGTGCAGGCGCTGGAGTATGTGGCGCGCGAGGGGCTGCCGGGCGAGCATCATTTCTATTTGACCTTCCGCACCGATTATCCCGGGGTGGTGGTGCCGGCGCGGGTGTTGGCGCGCTATCCGCACGAAATGACGATCGTGCTGCAGCACCAGTTTTGGGATTTGAAGGTCGATCGCAAGGCGAATTTGTTCAGCGTCGGGCTTTCGTTCGGTGGCGTCGGCAGCATTCTGGTGATTCCGTTCGGCGCGCTGACCGGGTTTGCCGACCCGCACGCGCAATTCCAGCTGCCGTTCGAGCCGGTCGAGTTGCCCGCCCTGGTCGAGCCGGTGAGCGAGCTCGCGCCGGCTTTCGTGGCCGAGGAAACCGCGCCTGCGGAACCGCCTGCCGAGGAGGACGCCCCGCAGGTGGTGAGCCTTGATGCGTTCCGGCGGCGCACCCCACCCAAAGAGTAGGTTCGATCGATGAACGATGCCGTGAATTACTCGCCCATGTTCCCATTGGCGGAGCAACCGACTCCCTGGCGCAAGCTCGACATCGGCGGTGTATCCACGATCGAGGCCGGCGGTCGGTCGGTGTTGCTGGTATCGCCGCAGACGCTGGCGGATCTGGCGTTCGAGGCGTTCCACGAGGTCTCGCATCTGTTGCGGCCGGGACATTTGCGGCAGTTGCGGGCGATCGTCGATGATCCCGAGGCCTCGGAGAACGATCGCTTTGTCGCGCTCGATTTTCTGAAGAACGCGGCGATTTCGGCCGAGGGCAAGCTGCCGATGTGCCAGGACACCGGCACGGCGATCATTCTGGGCAAAAAAGGCCAGTATGTCTGGGTCGAGGATCAGGACGGTCCCGCCAACGAGGAGGAGGCGCTGTCGGCGGGCGTACAGCGCACCTACACCGAGACCAATTTGCGCTATTCGCAGATGGCGCCGCTCACCATGTGGGACGAGGTCAACACCGGCACCAACCTGCCGGTACAATTCGATTTGCTGGCCGCTCCGGGCGAGCACCACGCCCGCGAATATCATTTCATGTTCATGGCCAAGGGCGGCGGGTCGGCGAACAAGACGTTTCTGTTCCAGGAAACCCGCGCGGTGCTGTCGCCGGAAAAGCTGCTGGCGTGGCTCGAGACCAAGATCAGGACGTTGGGCACTTCGGCCTGCCCGCCCTATCATCTGGCGGTGGTGATCGGCGGCACCAGCGCCGAGGCGACGCTGAAGACGGTGAAGCTGGCCTCGGCGCGATATTTGGATGGGCTGCCTACCGAAGGTTCGCGGGCCGGCCACGCGTTTCGCGATCTGGCGATGGAACAGAAGATATTGGAGCTCACCCGCCACATCGGCATCGGCGCGCAGTTCGGCGGCAAATATTTCTGCCACGACGTGCGGGTGGTGCGGCTGCCGCGCCACGGCGCGAGCCTGCCGATCGGCATCGGCGTGTCGTGCTCGGCCGACCGGCAGATTTTGGGCAAGATCACGCCCGAGGGCGTGTTTCTAGAGGCGCTCGAAACCGACCCGGCGCAGTATCTGCCTGACGCCGGCGACGTGCCCGCGGGCGAGGTGGTCAAGATCGACCTCAACCGGCCGATGAAGGATATTCTCGCGACGCTGTCGTCGTACCCGATCAAGACCCGGCTTTCGCTTACCGGCACGCTGGTGGTGGCGCGCGACATCGCCCACGCGAAATTGCAGGAGCGGCTCGACCGCGGCGAGGGACTGCCGGAGTATTTCAAGCACCATCCGGTCTATTACGCCGGCCCCGCCAAGACCCCCGCCGGCATGCCCACCGGCAGCTTCGGCCCCACCACCGCCGGCCGCATGGATAGCTACGTCGCGGCATTCCAGGCCGCCGGCGGATCAATGATCATGCTGGCCAAAGGCAACCGCACCAAGGCAGTGCGCGACGCTTGCCAGAAATATGGCGGATTCTACCTGGGCTCGATCGGCGGCCCGGCGGCGCGACTGGCACAGGATTGCATCCGTAAGGTCGAGGTCCTGGAATACCCCGAACTCGGCATGGAAGCGATCTGGCGAATCGAAGTCGAGAACTTCCCAGCATTCATCGTGACGGACGATAAGGGGAACGATTTTTTCGAGAAGTTGACGTAAGGGGAAGGGAAGAATCTTCTTTTTGTGAACAAAAAGAAGCAAAAAAACTTTGTCAGTTTAGTGGGGGGACGGGGTAACGTTCCCGTCATCGACTCAGCCGATCGTAGCGTAAACGGCCGCCGCAGCTCGGTTGAGCGGTCGAGATTTAAGCTTGCCAGAAACTAAATCACAGCTTGAATATATGCCGGATCAGGCATAGTCTGACGAAAGCTCAATTTCATGGGAGTGCCGATTGGGCGGAATCAGCCCAAGCCGCTGCGCTGGGTTGGCAGCAGCAAGGACGATTTGAGCGGCTTTCCGGGGGAAGTCCGCCGCTGGATCGGTGGGGCCTTATGGGAAGCACAACTTGGCCGCAAAGCACCCTATGCGAAGCCGATGAAAGGATTCGGCGATGCTGGCGTGTTGGAGGTGGTGGATGATTTTGACGGCGACAGCTTCCGCGCCGTCTACACGGTGCGCTTCAGCAAGGCGGTTTATGTGTTGCACGCCTTTCAGAAGAAATCCAAGCGGGGCATCGCGACTCCGAAGGCCG
>Ga0302311_10002031_pt1 | contig 23295 bp, 16 predicted proteins | sample III_Palsa_N1_3_FD_200449 | JGI IMG/M metagenome (GOLD analysis project Ga0302311, IMG submission 200449) | Peat permafrost microbial communities from Stordalen Mire near Abisko, Sweden - III_Palsa_N1_3 | ecosystem: Environmental > Terrestrial > Soil > Palsa > Peat permafrost | place: Sweden... | reverse complement strand
TCGTCGCCTCGATAAGGCTCCCACTTCCATGGCGAAGCGGGGACCTACCACATGGCGCACTCACGCCGGATCATCCTGACGGCGGCGGTCAGCGGCGCGGCGCTCTGCGCGTCCGGCGCCGTCCAGTCGGTCCGGGCCGAGACCCTGGCCGACGCCATCGCGCTCGCCTACCAGTCCAACCCCACCCTTCAGGGCCAGCGCGCCCAGCAGCGCGAGCTCGACGAGACCTATGTCGTGGCCCGCACGGGCTTTCGCCCCAACGCGGGCGTCTCGGCCACCACCGAGTACCAGCGTGAGGACTTCGGCGCAGAAGGCGGCTCCACCACCACCGCCAGCGGCGCCTTTGTCATCAGCCAGGGCTCCGGCAAGATCGAATCCAATGCGGGCCTCGCCCAGCTGACCATCACCCAGAACCTCTACACCGGCGGCCGGACCGAGGCCGGCGTGCAGGCCGCCGAAGCCACTGTCCTGGCCGGCCGCGAAGGGCTGCGCTCCGCAGAATCGGGCGTGCTGCAAAGCGTCGTGCAGGCCTATGAGGACGTGCGCCGCGACCAGCAGATCGTCGGCATCCGCCGCAACAATGTGGAAGTGCTCGCCAGCCAGCTCGACGAGACAAACACCAAGTTCCAGGTAGGGCAGGTGACCCGCACCGACACCGCCCAGGCCGAGGCCCAGCTCGCCGCCGCCCGCGCGCTCCTCAGCTCCGCCCAGGCCCAGCTGCAGATCAGTCGCGCCGAATACACCGCCGTCGTGGGCCAGAACCCCGGCGACCTCGCCGTCGAGCCGACGCTTCCGGGGCTGCCTGCGACGGTAGATCAGGCGTTCGATGCGGCGGAACAGGAGAACCCCGCCCTGAAGAAGGCGGTGATCACCGAGCAATCCTCTCGCGCCAAGGTCGCCCAGGCGCGGGCCGCCAACCGCCCCACCGTCGCGCTGCAGGGGTCGCTGGGCTACGAGGGGCCGCTCGATCCCCTGAACGTCCACGATTACGACCGGGCGTTCACGGCCATGGCGACGGTGACCCAGCCGCTGTTCACCGGCGGCCTCAACGCCTCCAACATCCGCTCGGCGCTGGAGCAGAACAACACCGACCGCATCGGCATCGAATACGCCCGCCGCCAGGTGGTGCAGGGTGTCTCGCAGGCCTGGAACACCATGGCAGCCTCCCACGCCAACACCGGGTCGGACGAGGAGCAGGTGCGCTCCGCCCAGGTGGCGTTCGACGGCTCGCAGGCCGAATACCGCGCGGGCCTGCGCACCACCCTCGACGTGCTGATCGCCCAGGAGAACCTGCGCGACGCCGAACTGGCCCTGGTGCAGGCGCGGCACGACGAATACGTGGCCGAGGCCAGCCTCCTGAACGCCATGGGACGGCTCGAGGCGCGGGCGCTGGTGCGGGGCGTCGACTATTACGACCCGGTCAAATCCTTCAACAAGGTCAAGCACATCGGCGCCGTGCCGTGGGAAGATCTGCTGGAGAAGTTCGACTCCATTGGCGCGCCCAAGGCCAGGTCTGCGCCCGCACGCTCCGGTCCCGAGCCCGCCGCAGGATCGGTCAGCATGATCCCCGCCGATCAGCCGGTGCCCGCGCACCAGCCCCTCTCCACCGAACAGCCCACCGATCCGGTGACGACTCCGCCAAAGACCTGACTTCCGCGACGTTTCAGCCGACGCCGCAAAGGAATTTGCGCGAGTCAACGCCAACGCTTAGGGTGGCTGAAAATCGCCCCTAAGAGACGGCCCATCATGTCCGATCCGACCGCCCAAGAACCGACGATGGAGGAGATCCTCGCCTCCATCCGGCGCATCATCTCGGAAGACGACGCGCCGGCCGCCGAGCCGCCAGCCGCCGCTGCTGCGCCCGCGCCGGAGCCCGCGCATCACGAGCCGGAGCCCGCCCCGCCTGCGCCCACCCCGATCCACGCGGTCGCGCCGCCTGCGCCCCACGTGGAAGAGGAGGAGGACGACGTCCTCGAACTGACCGAACCGGCGCCCGCGCCCGCCGAGACCCACGGCGATCTGGACGTGTTCGCCGCCGAGCCCGCTCCCACCCCGGCGGCCGCGCCACCTGCCCCGCCGCCGGTGGTCAAGGCGCCCGAACCCGCGCCCCCGCCGCCCAAGCCCATCGTGCACGAAGAGACCGCCTACACTCCCTCCTTCAGCGGCGCGGCGCTCGACGACGACCTCCTGATCAGCGGCGGCAACGCCGACAAGGCGGCCTCCCACTTCGGCAAGCTGTCGCAGTCCGTCGCCATGCCTGCCCTCGGCCGCAATCTCGAGGATGTGGTGGCCGAACTGCTGAAACCGCTCCTGAAAGACTGGCTGGACGAGCACCTTCCCGGCATCGTCGAGGAAAAGGTGCAGGCCGAGGTGGATCGGATCTCGCGCCGCCGGGTATAAGGCGGCCTTCATAGCGGGATCGTTCCCGCATCGCCGCCCTTGACCTCCATTGCAAAGTCCAAGGCGGCGCTAGCCTCTAGCGCCGTCGAAAATCCCCATGCTCGAAAAAACCTTCGATCCCAAGTCCGTCGAACCCCGCCTCTATGCGGCGTGGGAGGCGTCCGGCGGTTTCTCGCCCGACAAGGCCCTGGCCCGCGATCCCGAGGCCGAGCCCTTCTGCATGGTGATCCCGCCGCCGAACGTGACGGGCTCGCTGCACGTGGGGCACGCGCTCAACGACACGCTGCAGGACGTGCTGGCCCGCTTCTATCGGATGCGGGGGAGGGCGGTGCTGTGGCTGCCCGGCACAGATCACGCGGGCATCGCCACCCAGATGATGGTGGAGCGCGAGCTCTCCAAAGAGGGTAACCTTGGCCGCCGCGACATGGGCCGGGACGCCTTCGTGGAGCGCGTGTGGAAATGGAAGGCGGAGTCCGGCGGCACGATCGTGCGCCAGATGCGCCGCCTCGGCTGCTCCTGCGACTGGCAGCGGGAGCGCTTCACCCTGGACGAGGGCCTCTCCGCCGCCGTCCGCAAGGTGTTCGTGCAGCTCTTCAAGGAGGGGCTGATCTACCGCGACAATCGGCTGGTGAACTGGCATCCCGAACTACAGACCGCCATCAGCGATCTCGAGGTTGAGAATATCGAGACCAAGGGCTCGATGTGGCGTTTCCGCTATCCGCTGGACGGCGGCGTCTCCTATCAACACCCCGTCGCTTTCGACGACGAGGGCAAGCCCACCGAGTGGGAGACCCGCGACTACATCGTGGTCGCCACCACCCGCCCCGAGACTATGCTCGGCGACGCCGCGGTGGCGGTGAGCGCGGACGATCCCCGCTACGCCTCGCTGGTGGGCAAGTCCGTGCGCCTGCCCCTCGCCGACCGCCTGATTCCCATCCTCACCGACGAGCACGCCGACCCGGAAAAAGGCACCGGCGCGGTGAAGATCACCCCCGCCCACGACTTCAACGACTTCCAGGTGGGCAAGCGCCACGACCTGCCGCTGATCAACATCTTCACGCCGGACGCCAAGCTCAACGAGGTCGCGCCCGAACCCTATCGCGGGCTCGACCGCTTCATGGCGCGAAAGCGCATCGTCGCCGCCATGGAGGAGCTCGGCCTGCTCGACGGGATCGATCCGCACATGCTGGCCGTGCCCATGGACGAGAAGTCCAAGTCGGTGGTGATCGAGCCCTATCTGACGGACCAGTGGTATGTGGACGCCAAGGTGCTGGCCCAGCCGGCGCTGGCGTCGGTGCGCGACGGCGAGACGGTGTTCGAGCCGAAACACTGGGAGAAGACCTACTTCCAGTGGCTGGAGAATATCGAGCCCTGGTGCATCTCCCGCCAGCTCTGGTGGGGGCATCGCATCCCGGCGTGGTACGGGCCTGACGGCCACATCTTCGTCGAGGCGGACGAAGCCGCCGCACACGCTGCCGCCCAAGTGCATTACGGCGACCAGCGGCCGCTGGCGCAGGACGAAGACGTCCTCGACACCTGGTTCTCTTCCGCGTTGTGGCCCTTCTCCACCCTCGGCTGGCCGGAGGACACGGCGGACCTGAAGCGGTTCTACCCCACCAATGTCCTGGTCACCTCGTTCGACATCATCTTCTTCTGGGTCGCCCGGATGATGATGATGGGGCTGCACTTCAAGCAGGAGGTTCCCTTCAACACGGTCTTCATCAACGCCCTCGTCCTCGACGAGAAGGGGCAGAAGATGTCCAAGACCAAGGGCAATGTGATCGACCCGCTGGACCTCGTGGACGAGTACGGCGCGGACGCCCTGCGCTTCACCCTGACCGCCATGTCCGGCCCGGCGCGCAACATCCGACTGTCGAAACAGCGGGTGGAGGGCTATCGCAACTTCGGCACCAAGCTCTGGAACGCGGCCCGCTTCTGCCAGATGAACGAGTGCGTCTCGGACGGGACCTTCGATCCCTCCACCGCCACGGGCGTCCTGAACCGCTGGCTCAGGGGCGAACTGACCAAGGCGGCGGCCGCCGTCACCGACGCTCTGGAGCGGTTCGCCTACGACGAGGCGGCGGGCGCGCTCTACCGCTTCATCTGGAACACCTTCTGCGACTGGCACCTGGAGCTGGCCAAGCCGATCCTCAACGGCGACGACGAGGCGGCCAAGGCCGAGACCCGCTGCATGACCGCCTGGGCGCTGGACCAGACGCTGAAGCTGCTACACCCCGTCGCGCCCTTCATCACCGAGGAGCTCTGGGCCGCCACCGCCGAGTTCGGCCCCAAACGCGCCGGCCTTCTGATGGAGGCGGCGTGGCCGGACCTGCCGGACAGCTTCATCGACGCCCACGCCGAGGCCGAGATCGGCTGGCTGATCGATCTCGTGTCGGAAATCCGCTCGATCAAGTCCGAGATGAACGTGCCGCCGTCGGCCAAGCCGCCGCTGGCGCTCGTGGGCGCGAACGAGACTACGCGCCACCGTATCGCCCGCCATCGCGCCACCTTCCTCGCCCTCGCGCGACTGGAATCGGTCGCCTTCGCCGACGCGGTGCCCGCAGGCGCCGCCAGCTTCCCGGCAGGCGAGGCGACGGCGGCCCTCTCCATCGCCGCCTTCATCGACGTGGCGGCCGAGACGGCGCGGCTGACCAAGGCGCTCGCGGCTGCCGACGCCGACATCGACCGGGTGCTGAAGAAACTCGACAACGCCGACTTCATGGCCCGCGCGCCCGAAGCCGTGGTGGCCGAGAACCGCGAGAAGCTCGCCGAAGCCGAAGCCGCCAAGGCCAAGCTCGCTGCGGCGCTGGCGAGGCTCGCCACGGTGGGGTGATCCAGCACCGCTTGCGAGGTCCCAATACACCTCCCGCGCTCCGTCATCCTAGGCCTCGTGCCTAGGACCCATTCGCGCAGCGCTTTCCACAAAGGGTGCTGAAGTCAGCGTTACGTCGCTTGCTGAAAGCCTTGAGTTCATGGGTCCTAGGCACGAGGCCTAGGATGACGGCCGCGTGGGTGCGTGCATGGCGCTCCCTCACCCCGCCGACCATCCCGCAAGCTGAACGGCGTTTACAAACGGCGCCCGATTGTGGTTCCTCCCCGCTGAAGAGACCGGCGCGCGACCAGCGTGACGCGCCGGCTGGAGGAAGTCCCATGTCCGTGTCCGATACCGCCCCCACCCCGTCGCCCCAAACCGCCAATCCCGCGTGGCCGGCCATGTCGATCGCCCAGGCCCACGCCCTGCTCACCGCGCCGGGCACGCCGTTCGAGATGGAGACTCTCACCATCCGCGGCGTCCCCACGCGGGTGTGGAAGAACGCGCCGCCGTCGCTCCGCGCCGAGGTCGAAATGGGCCGCGCCTTCGGGTCCGAGCGCATCTTCCTGGTGTACGAGGACGAGCGAATCAGTTTCGAGGCCTTTTATCGCGGCGTCTCGGCGTTCGCGCGGGAGCTTCAATCCATCGGCGTGAAGAAGGGCGATCGGGTCGCCATCGTCATGCGCAACCTTCCCGAATGGCCGGTGGTCTTCTTCGCCGGCGTCTCCATCGGCGCGGTGGTCACGCCCCTGAACGCTTGGTGGACCGGGCCGGAACTGGAGTACGGCCTGACCGATTCGGGCGCCAAGGTGCTGATCGCCGACGCCGAGCGCTACAACCGCCTGGAAGAGCACCTGCCCAACTGCCCGGACCTCGCCACCGTCTATGTCACGCGCAATGTGGAGGAGATCGCCCACCCCAAGGTGAAGACCCTGGAATCGGTGATCGGCGCGCCGCCGTCCTGGGCCGATCTGCCCGACCAGCCCCTGCCGGCGTGCGACATCCAGCCCGAGGATCCGGCCACCATCTTCTACACCTCCGGCACCACGGGAAAGCCCAAGGGCGCCCTCGCCAGCCATCGGGGCATCACCTCCAACGTCATGGCCGCCGCCATCGGGTCGGCGCGGGCGTTCCTCCGCCGAGGCGAAGCGCCGCCCCAGCCCGATCCCGCCGCACCACAGCGGAGCATCCTCCTGTCGGTGCCCTTCTTCCACGCCACGGGCTGCTTCTCGATCCTGTCGCCCAGCCTCGTCGCCGGGGGCAAGATCGTGATGATGTACAAGTGGGACCCGGTGCGCGCCTTCGAGCTGATCGAGCGGGAGAAGATCACCGCCGCGGGCGGCGTGCCCACCATCGCCTGGCAGCTGATCGAGCATCCGGCGCGGGCCGACTTCGACCTGTCGTCGCTGGAATCCGTCAGCTACGGCGGCGCGCCGTCGGCCCCGGAGCTCGTCCGCAAGATCGTCGAGACCTTCCCCAAGTCCCAGCCGGGGCAGGGGTGGGGCATGACCGAGACCTGCGCCGCCGTCACCGGCAACAGCGCCGAGGACTATGAGAACCGCCCCGACAGCTGCGGCCCTGCCGTGCCGGTCTGCGACCTGAAGATCGTCGATCCCGAAGGCCGCACCCTGCCGGCGGGTACGGTAGGCGAGCTCTGGGCGCGAGGGCCCAACATCGTCATCAACTACTGGAACAAGCCCGAAGCCACGGTGCAGACCTTCGAGGACGGCTGGGTGAAGACCGGCGACCTGGCGCGGCTGGACGAGGAAGGCTTTTGCTTCATCATCGACCGGGCCAAGGACATGCTGATCCGGGGCGGGGAGAACATCTACTGCGTCGAGGTGGAGAACGCGCTCTACGACCATCCCGCCGTGATGGACGCCGCCGTCGTCGCCGTGCCGCACAAGACCTTGGGAGAGGAGCCCGGCGCCGTGGTCCACCTGAAGGAAGGCGGCCAAGCCACCGAGCAGGAGCTTCGCGCCTTTGTCGCCGAGCGGATCGCCGCCTTCAAGGTGCCGGTGAAGATCGTGTTCTGGCCCGAAACCCTGCCCCGCAACGCCAACGGCAAGATCCTGAAGGCCGAGCTGAAAAAGGTTTTCGCCGAACCCTCGTAAGGATCGGCTAAAGGGAGGCATGTCCGCCACACGCCGCCCTGACGCAAACCCCGCAGCCCGTGAGATCCGCGAGCTTCTGATCGAGCGCGTGGGCGGGCAGGGGGACGGGATCGGCGAGGGGCCGACGTTCACGCCGCTGACCCTGCCGGGCGAGCGGGTGCGGGTCGAGGTCGCCCGCGATCGCGCGGATCTGCTGGAAATCCTGCAGCCGAGCCCTGATCGGGTCGAGCCGCCGTGTCCCTATTTCGGCCAGTGCGGCGGCTGCGCCTTTCAGCACTGGGACCATGCGCCCTACCTCGCGTGGAAGGTGGAGGAGGTGCGCTTCATCCTCGGTCGCGAGAGAATCGAGACGGACATCCGCCCGGCCTTCGCCGCCAAGCCCGGCGAGCGACGGCGGGTCGCCCTGCACGCCAGGAAGGGCAACCGCGGCGCGGCCATCCTCGGCTTCAAGGCGCGGCGGTCCTGGTCGGTGATCGACATCGACGAGTGCGTGATCGCCGATCCGCGCATTACCTCGGCCCTGCCGGCGCTGGCGAGGTTCGCGGCGCCCTTCTTCCAGCACCCCAAGTCCGCGCCGATCCTGCATGTCACCGCCACCGAGACCGGCCTCGACGTGGACGTGACGGGCGTGGAAGCGCGCAGCGGCGGCCTCGCCGCGGACAACCGGGTGAAGATCGCCGCCCGCGCGGCGGAGGCCGATTTCGCCCGCGCCACCCTCGACGGCGAGACCCTCTATCAGGCGCGCCAGCCCATGGTGCGGTTCGGCGAGGCCATGGCGCCCCTGCCGCCGGGCGGCTTCCTGCAGGCCGTCGCCCGCGCCGAGGATTTCATGGCGGAGGCGGGCGCGCAGGCGCTGGCGGGTTGCGACCGCGTAGCCGACCTCTTCTGCGGCTCGGGCGCCTTCACCTTCCGGCTGGCGAAGAGCGCCGCCGTGCTGGCGCTGGACTCCGCCCCCGCCGCCATCGCCGCCTTGCAGACGGGACGGGGCCTGTCGCCGAACCTGAAGGCCATCACCGCCGAAGCGCGCGACCTCTATCGCCGCCCGCTCCTGGCCATGGAGATGAAGAAGATCGACGGCGTGCTGTTCGACCCGCCCCGCGCGGGTGCGCTCGAGCAGGCGGGGGAGATCGCGCGCTCCAAGGTCGCCAACGTCGTGGGCGTCTCCTGCAACCCCACCACCTTCGCGCGGGACGCCGCCCTCCTGATCGCCGCCGGGTTCAAGCTCGAAAGCGTGACGCCGGTGGACCAATTCCTCTGGTCTCCCCATATTGAGCTGGTGGGCGTTTTCCGCCGCTAGGCGTTCGCCCTGTTGAGTTTCGTCGTTCAGGAATCCGGCATGGCCGCCACAGACCGCAAAGCCTTCACCGCAGACGCCCGCGCCCTCTCGGCCTACTCGGCGGCCAAGGCGGCGTGGTGGGCGGCCAACGGCGCCCTCGTGCGGCGGATCACCCGGCCCACCAAGGGGCAGGCGTCCAGGCGGTTTGTCCCGACCTCCGGCCCGTCGAATACGAAATTCCTGCGCCAAGCGTGGTTCGACGCCTTCCGCAAGGACGCCGCCGACGTGGCCGCCGGCCTCTATCCCGTCACCGAGGCCCAGCCCTCAAATCTGGCCGAGCCCTTCCGCCGGGCGATGGATTTCCTGAACGACGCCAGGGCGGTGGACGTACGCCGTCGGCGGGGCGAGGGCGTGGAAGCCCGGGGCGAGGCGGCAGGCGAAGCCTATCCCAGCTACTACCGACAGAACTTCCACTATCAGTCGGGCGGCTGGTTCACCGAAGAGAGCGCGAGACGCTACGAGGCGCAGGTGGAGGCGCTGTTCTCCGGCGCCGCGGGCCCGATGCGGCGGCGGGCGTTGTCGCTCCTCGCCAAAGCCTGGCGCGGGCGGGATCAGCGGGGGCTTAAGCTGCTGGATCTGGCCTGCGGCTCCGGCTCCTTTTTGGTGGACCTGAAGGCCGCCTTTCCGCGCGCCCATGTGATGGGGCTGGACCTCTCCGCCGCCTACCTCGGCGAGGCCGGCCGTCGGTCGGGCGCGAAGCGGGTGCAGGGCATGGCCGAGCGGCTGCCGTTCGCCGACGCCAGCCTCGACGGGATCACCTGCGTCTATCTCTTCCACGAACTGCCGCCGAAGATCAGGCCGTTGGTCGCCGCCGAGATCGCCCGGGTGCTGAAGTCCGGCGGCGTGCTCGCCTTCGCCGATTCGGTGCAGGCCCAGGACACCCCCGAGATCGCGCGGCTGCTCGAAGCGTTTCCCGCCTTTTTCCACGAGCCGTTTTACCAGAGCTATCAGGCGACGGACCTGCAGGGCCTCTTCGGCGCGGCGGGCCTCGTCTTCCAGGATCGGGATCAGGCCTTCCTGACCAAGGCGCTTCTGTTCCAGAAGGCCTGAAGCGCTGAGAACGGCGGTCATCCGAACAACTCCATCTGGCTGTTGGGTTTCGGCGGCGGCCTGAACAGGTCCAGGCGCTGGACGGTGTGGCTCCTGTTCAGGCCGAGCCGGTCGCAGGCGATCTTGAAGCGGCTGGACATCAGGTCGGCGATCGGCCCCTGGCCCCGCATGCGCGATCCCCACTGGGCGTCGTAGTCGAGGCCGCCGCGCATCTGGCGCACCAGCGACATCACCTTTTTCGCCCGATCGGGCCGCGCCGCCTCTAGCCATTCGCGGAACAGGTCCTTGATCTCCCGCGGCAGGCGCAGCGCCACATACATGGCCTCTCTCACCCCAACGCCTGCGGCCCGCTCCAGCACCGCCTCCATCTCGTAGTCGTTCAGCCCCGGAATGGCGGGTGCGAAGCCGACGCCGGTGGGCACCCCCGCCGCCGCGAGCGCTTTCAGCGCCCAGATGCGGCGGTCCGGGGTGGCGGTGCGAGGCTCCATGGCGCGGGCCAGCGCCCGGTCCAGCGTGGTGACGGAGACGAACACCTTCACCAGCCCACGCTCGGCCATCGGCGCCAGTATATCGAGGTCTCGGACCACCAGCGCCGACTTGGTGATCAGGCTGACCGGGTGGTTGAAGGCGTCCAGCACCTTCAGGACGCCGCGCGTGATGCGAAGGGTCTTCTCCGCCGGCTGGTAGGGATCGGTGTTGCCGCCGATGTGGACGCGATCGACCTTATAGCCGGGCTTTGAGAGCTCCTTCTCCAGCAATTTGGCGGCGTCCGGTTTGAAGAACAGCTTGGTCTCGAAATCCAGGCCGGGGGACAGGCCCATGTAGGCGTGGGCGGGGCGGGCGTAGCAGTAGATGCAGCCGTGCTCGCACCCCCGATAGGGATTGATGGAGCGGTCGAAGCCGATGTCGGGGCTGTCGTTTCGGCTGAGGATCACCCGCGCCCGCTCGACCTGCAGGGTGGTGGCGACCTGGGCGGGCGTCTCATCGTCCGGCGTCCAGCCGTCATCGAACGCTTCTTCCGTCAGGCTCTCGAAGCGGCCCGACGCGTTGCTGACCGCCCCCCGTCCCCGCACCTTTTTCGCCGCCTCGCCCATGGGGGCAAGCTACGCCTTGCACAGGAACAAAACAAGAACAAATGCAGCGCCACGCAGCCGGGGCTGTGGATGATCGCGGCTACTGCGGCGGGCTCTGCGGGGCGTCCACCGGCAGAGGCGGCGCGGTAGCGGGCGGCGTATCGGTGAGGAGGGCGGCGGTCTGGTCCCACGACGCCAGGATCATCTTGGAGCCCGCCGCGGTGGCGTCCAGCGTCGGAGAGGGCTGGCTGAAGAGCTGGCGGTAGATCCAGTAGTTGGACATCACCCGTTGCACGAAATCCCGCGTCTCCGCCCCGGCGAGGCTCTCGATCAGGAGCAATGAGTCAGCGTCCGGCATGGCGGCGGCCAGCTTGTTGATGCCGCGGGGCCCGGCGTTATAGGCGGCGACGGTGCGCAGGATGTCGCCCTGGGTCTGGTCGAGCAGGCGCGCGACGTAATCCTGCCCGAGCCGCATGTTGGTGCCGGGATCGAGCAACAGCGAAGCGTCGATCGAGCCGGGGGAGACGCCCGCATTATAGGCCGCCGTCGCTGGGGTCATCTGCATCAAGCCGTAGGCGCCGGCCGAGCTGGCGGCGGCGGGATTGAAGCGGCTCTCCTGGCGGATGATGGCGTAAACCAGCGCCCGCTCCAGCGTGTAGCCGCCGACGGGCGCAAGGTCCGGCGTCGGATAGCCCGAGGCGTCGAACGGGCTGTGCCGGTTGACCAGCACCGGCGCGCCGAGCGGCATGCCGAGATCGTCGCCGAGCGCGCGCCACTTGCGGCGGTCCGGCTCCGACCCTGCCGAGGAGAGCGCAAGCCGCAGTTCCTCCCCGGCCTCGGTGCGCTGGCCGATCTGGATGTAGGCGGCGGCGCGCCTGGCCCGCTTGTCGGCCTTGATGAACTTGGCGAGCACCTTCGGAGCGAGGGGTTCGGCGGCGGCGCGGCGCATGGGCACGATACTCGCGGGCAGGGGCGCATCCTCGCCGCCCATGTCGAAGCCCTCGGATTTGACGGCGGGCTCCAGGCCCAGCTGCCGCTCTGCGATTAGGCCGTAGAAGGTATAGGGCGTCCTCGCGGCGACGCGCAGGTATTCGAGCGCCTCTCGAGGCTCGCCCGCCGCGATGGACGCGCGCGCCGCCCAGAAGGCTGCTCGCGAGCGCTCCCATTCGTTCTGCGTCTGGTCTTTGGAGAGGGCGGCGAAGCGCTCCACGGCGGTGGGGTAGCGGCCCAGCCGATAGGCCGCCATGCCGCCCACCCACCGCTCGCCAGACTTGGTGGCGAGGGCGTAGGCGGTGGCCACGTCCCCGTCGTTGTAGAAGGCTTCCCGCGCCGCCTGCACCTTGGGCGCGACAGAGGATTTGGGCTTGGCGAGACCGCCGCCGTCGGTCGGCACCAGCCCCATGCCGGTGGGGACGTCGCCGCCGGGCGCCAGGGGCTCCAGCGCCGAGCCGGGGCGGCGCTTCTTGGCGAGGGCGTAGACCTTGTCGGCGTCCGGCTGGTCCTTGTACTTGACCAGCCACGCCTTCAGTTCGTCGAACTCGGCATGATAGTCCGGGTGCATCAGCTTGATGTAGGTCAGCCGCCCGATCAGGCAGGGGTCGTGGACATGGCCCTTGATGCCGTCCAGCGCGTCGAACTGGCCCTGCTTCACGGCGCTGAAGGCTGTGGCGTAGGCGTCCGCGTCTCCGGCGGAGAGCACCTTCGGGGCCTGGGCGAACGACGGCTGCGAGAGCGCGGCGATCAGGACGGCGACCGCGACAGCCAGAAGACGCCTCATTGCGAATCCTCCAGCCGCGCCATCAGCGTCATCAAGTCCGCCCAGGCCTTCTTCTTGGCGCCGGGCTGGCGGAGCAGGAAGGCGGGGTGGAGGGTCGGCAGGGCGGGGAGGGTGATCCGGCCGTCTTCGGAGGTCCAGTCGCTCCAGCGGCCGTGCAGGCTGAGGATGCCTTCGGTGGTGTTGAGCATGGACTTGGCCGAGGCGCCGCCCGCCAGCACCAGCACCTTGGGTTTCACCAGCGCGATCGCCCGCTCCACGAACGGGCGGCATACGGCCTGCTCGGCGAGGGTCGGCGTGCGGTTGCCGGGCGGGCGCCAGAAGACGGTGTTGGTGATGAAGACCTGATCGACCAGACCCGCTGCGGCGAGCATCCGGTCCAGGAGCTTGCCGGCCCGACCGACGAAGGGTTCGCCCTGGCGGTCCTCGTCCGCGCCGGGGCCTTCGCCGACGATCATCACCGGCGCGTCGGGGCGCCCGCGGGCGAAGACGGCGCGGGCGGCGCCCTGCGTCTTCAGGGGGCAGCCGTCGAAGGCGGCGATGGCCGCTTCCAGCGCGGCAAGGTCCGGCGCCGCGGCGGCCATGCGGCGAGCGTCGTCGAGGGCGGTGGAGATGTCGATAGACGAGGTCGTGCTGGGGCCAGCGCGGGCGGCGGGCGGCAGGGCTGGTGGCGCAGCCGCACGGGTCGGCATCACCCTCGGCGGGGGCGGTTTCAGGCGGTCCTGCGCGGCCTCCGCATAGGCGACGTCCACGCCCGCATCCGCCCAGAAGGACAGGAAGCTGACGAGTTCTGGATCGACGGAGGGGCCAGAATGGGCGGTCACGCTTCAAGATAACGCCCCGGAACGCCTTTGTCCGCCTCAATGTCCCCGATTGGGCTTGACCGACGTCGCGGGAGGTTCGGATAAGTCGATTCAAGATTCAGTGGGGCAGGAGCCGCGTGTGGCCGAAGAAATCGTAGATCAGATGGGCGCCGATGTGCCTGAAGAGCCGCGCGAAGCCATGGAGTACGACGTGGTCATCGTCGGCGGCGGCCCCGCCGGTCTCGGCGCGGCGATCCGGCTGAAGCAAATCTCGCCGGACATCACCGTGGCCGTGCTGGAAAAGGGCTCCGAAGTGGGCGCCCACATCCTGTCCGGCGCCGTGATCGACCCGGTGGGCCTGGCCCAGCTCTTCCCCGACTGGAAGGAGAAGGGCGCGCCGCTGGAGACGCCCGTGACCACCGATCGCTTCCTGGTGCTGGGCCCTGCGGGTCAGGCGTCCCTGCCGATGTTCGCCCTGCCGCCCTTCATGCACAACCACGGCTGCTATATCGCCTCGCTCGGCAACCTCTCCCGCTGGCTGGCCGAGCAGGCCGAGGCGCTGGGGGTGGAGATCTATCCCGGCATGGCGGCCTCCGACGTCGTGTTCGGCGATGCGGGCGAAGTCAAGGGCGTGGTGGCCGGAGTGTTCGGCGTGCTTAAGGACGGCGAGCGCGGCGCGGACTATCAGCCGGGCATCGAGCTGCACGGCAAGTACGTCCTGCTGGGCGAAGGCGCGCGCGGCTCCCTCTCCAAGATCGTGCAGGCCCGCTACGACCTCACGAAGGACGCCCAGCCGCAGAAGTACGGCATCGGCCTGAAGGAGCTCTGGCAGGTGCCGCCCGAGAAGCACCAGCCCGGCCTCGTGCAGCACACCACCGGCTGGCCGCTCGACGACAAGACCGGCGGCGGGTCGTGGATGTACCACTTCGGCGACAACTACGTGTCCATCGGCTATGTGGTCCACCTGAACTACAAGAACCCCTACCTGTCGCCGTTCGACGAGTTCCAGCGCTTCAAGCATCACCCGGCGGTGGCGCCGCACCTCGAGGGCGGCAAGCGCATCTCCTACGGCGCGAGGGCCATCGTGGAGGGCGGGCTGCAGTCGATCCCCAAGCTCAGCTTCCCAGGCGGCGCGCTGATCGGCGACAGCGCCGGCTTCGTCAACGTGCCCCGCATCAAGGGCAGCCACAACGCCATCCGCTCCGGCGTTCTCGTGGCCGATGTGGTGGCCAAGGCGCTGGCGGACGGGCGCAGCGGCGACGAGCTGACGGAGATCGACGCGGCCTTCGCCAAGTCCGATATCCGCAAGGAATTGAACCTCGTCCGCAACGCCAAGCCGATGCTGTCCAAGTTCGGCACCTTCATCGGCGGCGCGGTGGGCATGTTCGACATGTGGTGCACCACGCTGCTCGGCGGCTTCTCGGTCTTCGGCACGCTGAAGCACGGCAAGACCGACGCGGCCTCCACCGGGCTCGCCAAGGACTATAAGGAGATCAAGTACGCCAAGCCCGACGGGGTGCTGAGCTTCGACAAGCTCTCCTCGGTGTTCATCTCAAACACCAACCACGCCGAGGACCAGCCGGCCCACCTGAAGCTGCGGGACCCCTCCATCCCCATCGCGGTGAACCTCCCCAAATACGGCGAGCCCGCGCGGCTCTACTGCCCGGCGGGGGTCTATGAGGTGGTCTATAACGACGCCGGTCAGGACCCGCGCTTCCAGATCAACGCCCAGAACTGCGTCCACTGCAAGACCTGCGACATCAAGGATCCGTCGCAGAACATCGTCTGGACCACTCCTGAAGGAGGGGGAGGACCGAACTACCCGAACATGTAGGCGTTCAGACAGGGCATGACGGTCAAGAACGGGCGTTCCATGCGGGCTGGCGCTTGCGGGCGCCCGTGAAACCGGGGATTGTCCGCCGTATGGACCTGATGCGTTTCAAGATCGTTTTGCTGGGCGCCGTCGCGGCGGCGTCCCTATCCGCGTGCGCCGCGAGCCCGGCGTTGCAGGGGCTCCGCCCGACCCAGACCGCCGAGGCGTCCCCGCCGGACCGCGACCTCGGGGACGCTTCGGTCTATGGCCTCTATCTCGCCGGAGAGGCGGCCATTGATCGTGGCTCCAGCAAGGACGCCGCCTTCTACTTCGCCAAGGCCAGCACGCTGGACCCGGCCTCGGACGCCATCCGCGGGCGCGCCTTCACCTCCGCCCTCGTGGCCGGAGAGGTCAGCGACGCCGCCCGGATCGCCGCAGACCTGCCCGCCGGAACCGACCCCGTGCAGGGGCTTGGCCGCATCACCCGCGCGGTGGAGGCCATGGCCTCCGATCGCGGCAAGGAGGCGCTGGTGCTCCTGTCCGGCCCGCCCGTGCCCGCGCCCCACGCCGCCGCCGCCGGTCTGCTGAAGCCCTGGGCCGCCGCGCAGGTGGGCGACTGGAAGGTCGCGGAGACCGTCGCGCCGGCCGGCGACGGCAATCCGGTGCTGGGGACCGTCGCGGCCCTCGGGCGCGCGGAAATCCTGGAGCACGAGGGCAAGCTGGCCGACGCCGACATCGCCTTCAAGGCCCACGCCACCGGCAAGAACGGCCTCTTCATCCTCGGCTACGGCGGGTTCCTGGAGCGCCGGGGGCGCTTCGACGAGGCGGCGGCGCTCTACGGCAAGGCCATCGCCGCCAAGCCCGGCGACCTGACCTTCGATCGCGCAAAACAGCGCGCCCTCAAGCATGGCGCTCCGCCGCCGCTTCCCAGCCTGCAGGAAGGCGCCGCCGAGGCGCTGATCGCGCCCGCGGTGCTGATGATGGCGCAGCATCAGGGCGATTCGGGCCTGGGCTACCTGCGTCTGGCGCTCCGGCTCGATCCGGCGCTGGACGAGGCTTGGGTGCTGGTGGGCGACGAGATGACCAACGCCGGCGACGCTGACTCCGCTAGGGACGCCTACAGCCACGTCAAGCCGGGCTCCGAGCAATACGCCACGGCGCGCGGCGATCTGGTGCTGGCCCTGCAGAAGATCGGCGACAAGGACGGCGCGCTGGCGCTGGCCCGCGACACCATGAAGACCGCCCCTCACGATCCGCGCCTGATGACCCTTTACGCCGACCTTCTCACAGAGGACGACCGTTATGAGGACGCCACCCAGGCCCTCAACACCGCCATCTCCACGGTGGGCGAGGACAACGCGGGCTGGACGCTCTTCTATCTGCGCGGCGCGTCCGAGGAGCGGTCGGGAAATTGGGAGGCCGCCGAGGTGGACCTGAAGCGGTCGCTGAAGCTCAATCCCGATGAGCCCGAAGTGATGAACTACCTCGGCTACGCCTGGGTCGACCGCAACGAGCATCTGCCCGAGGCCCTGGCCCTGCTGGAAAAGGCGGAAGCGAAATCCCCCGACTCTGGCGCGATCGTCGATTCGCTCGGCTGGGCGCGCTACCGCACCCATGACTACGTCAGCGCCATCATCGATCTGGAGCGCGCGATCCAGCTTGATCCCTCCGACCCCGAGGTGAACAACCACCTTGGCGACGTCTACTGGCGCGTGGGCCGGAAACTTGAGGCGAAGTTCCAGTGGCGGCGCGTGCTGTCGCTGGACCCGGACCCCAAGATCCGCGCCGACGCCGAGGCCAAGCTGAAGGACGGCCTCGGCCCCGAGCAGGCGGTCAACGCCGCCCGGCCCGCAGCGCCGACGCTCGCACCGACGCCGGTCGCCCAGGTCGGAACGCCCCACCCGTGAAGCTCAGCGCCTTCGCGCCGGCCAAGATCAACCTCTTCCTGCATGTGGGTCCCCTTGCAGAAGACGGTTATCACCCGCTCTGCAGCCTGATGACCTTCGCCGACGTGGGCGACACCGTCTCCATCGCCGCCGCCGACCATCCGGGTTTCGAGATCGACGGGCCGTTCGCGGCGGGCCTCGATCCCGACGCCGACAACCTCGTGACCCGCGCCGCACGGGCGCTGATGAGCCGCATCCGGGGGCCGCAGCCGCCGACGCGGCTCCTCCTCACCAAGATGCTGCCCATCGCGGCGGGGCTCGGCGGCGGCTCCAGCGACGCCGGCGCGGCGCTGCGGCTGGTGCGCAACGCCCTGCAGATGACAGTGAGCGACGAGGAGCTCCTCGCCATCGCCGCAGAACTCGGCGCGGACGGCGCGGCCTGCTTCACCGCCCGCCCCATGATCGCCGAGGGGCGGGGAGAGGTGCTGTCGCCGGCGCCCGACACCCCGCCGCTCGACGCCGTGCTGGTCAATCCCGGCGTGCCCTGCCCCACGGGGGCGGTCTACCGGGCCTACGACTCCCTGGGGATCGGCGCCGCGGATCGTCCGCCCTTGCCGGACCGTTTCGAAGATGCGGAGGAGGCGGCGGGCTTCTTCTCCTATTGCCGCAATGATCTGGAGGCGCCCGCAGCCTCCCTCGTGCCGCAGGTGGGCGAGACGCTGGAGCTCTTGCGCGGCGAGCCGGAGACGCTGCTGGCCCGCCTCTCAGGCTCCGGCGCCACCTGCTTCGCCCTATGCGCCAGCCACATCGAGGCGGAAGGGCTGGCCCAGCGCGTCGCGGAACTGCGCCCGGAATGGTGGGTGAAGTGCTGCCGCCTGGGCGGGCCTTGGCCGGATTAGAGGGGCTGTTATCGGGCGAGGCGCCAACAACCGCTTGCGACCCAACTCAGACCTACGAGCAAAAGAAGTGAAGCGCCACTTCCTCATCAAACGCCTTGGCCTCCGACCATCCTGAGGCGACGCAGACAGGCCAGGGCAGCATCATTTCGTAATCAAGGCAAAGCTTTTGATACGCTGTCCAGAAGCGAACGAAACCATCGACACCTTTCCAACCGCACGATCGCGCCACCGGGGTAGATTCCACGTAAGCGATCAACTTGTTCATCCACAAGGCTCCGCGCTTTTCAGCTAAAAAATCCAAGTAATGCGTGTTGGGATCATCGATCTTGAACATCATCAACCGCGGGCGCGCAGGCGCCATTGCCTCGGCCCAAGCGGCTACGTAGGCCGATATTCGTATGGGCGGCCACTCGTTGGCAAACATGAATCGCACAGTGTTCTGAAACGCAGAGCCCTCAAGGATCAGAATGCCAGGTTCAGCGTCGATAAACTTTCGGATCGCTTGAATGCAAAGGGAGGCAAACGCGGGGCTTGCCGACAACTTGCGCAAAGAAGCCGGTAGCACCGGATGGTTTTTGGCTTCTTCGAGCCACCAACGTGCTGGCAAGCCTCTAGCGTTGCAGAGGGCGTTCAGCCGTTCAGCAGCCGTTGTTTTACCAGTGCCGGGAAGGCCCTCGATTAACCAGAGCTCCGCCATCTTTGCCTCGTGGAACGGCGCATATTGCGGCGGAAGACGGCAGCTTTCCACCCTTAGCAGTCCTTCAAGGCGTCTGCCTCCAGCCACTTCACCACAGGCCTCATAACCGCGCCCCGACCGCGAACTTATCCACGGCGCCGGAATTGGCCTTATACTTCACGGCTAATGTCCGCAGACGCCGCCCAAGCCCCTTCGATCACCGCCGCAAAGCCCAGATTGCACCCATTGCACCAGGTCGTGCGGTGCAATTTTGCGCGGCGGCGACGGGGTCGGGATTGCACGGATTGCACCCTGATTTCGGGGTGCAATTCCGCGCTCGCCGCCGCGCATTAGTGCTCGTGCAGGGCCTCGCCGTGGAGGGCCATGTCCAGGCCTTCCTGCTCGGCTTCCTCGGACACCCGAAGGCCGGTGGTGAACTTGCACACCATCAGGATCAGGAAGGTCACGACCCCCGACCAGGCGATGGTGCCAAGGCAGCCCAGAAGCTGGGTCACCACCCCGTGGCCGGTCGGCAGGGTGTTGATGCTGGCGTCGGCGAACACGCCTGTGAGGATCGCTCCGACGAAACCGCCCACCCCGTGCACGCCGAACGCGTCCAGGCTGTCGTCGTACTTGAACATCCGCTTCAGGAAGACGGCGGACAGATAGCAGATTATCCCCGCCGCAAGCCCGATCCATAGGGCGCCGGTCGGGGTCACGAAGCCCGACGCCGGGGTCACGGCCACGAGCCCCGCCACCGCGCCGGACGCCAGGCCCAGCATGGTCGGCTTCTTGGAGACGCCCCACTCCACCGCCATCCAGGCGATGGCCGCCGCCGCTGTGGCGATCTGGGTGTTGGCCATGGCCACCCCCGCCAGAGCGTTGGCCGCCCCCGCCGAGCCCGCGTTGAAGCCGAACCAGCCCACCCACAGGAGGCTCGCGCCGATCATGGTGTAGACGAGGTTGTTGGGGGCCATGTTGTCGTGGCCGAGGCCCTTGCGCTTGCCCAGCACCAGCGCGCAGACCAGCCCCGCCATGCCGGCGTTGATGTGGACCACCGTGCCGCCCGCGAAGTCCATCACCCCGAGCCCGCCAAGAAACCCGCCGCCCCAGACCCAGTGGGCGATGGGCGCATAGACGAAGATCGACCAGAGGACGGTGAAGAGGAGGAGGGCGGAGAACTTCATCCGCTCGGCGAACGCGCCGCAGATCAGGGCCGGGGTGATGATGGCGAAGGTCATCTGGTAGGTCATGTAGACGTACTCGGGGATGGTCTGGGCCGTGCCCGCCACCGAGAAGCCCTTGGTCATGGAGACGTTCTTCAGCATCACGTTGCCGAGCCCGCCCCAGTATTTGTTGGCGGCCGGGCTGGGGTCTGTGTTGAAGGAGATCGAGTAGGTGGCGATGAACCACACCAGCGTCACCACCGCCGTGATGGCGAAGGACTGCGCCACGGTGGCGATCACGTTCTTGCGCCGCACCATGCCGCCGTAGAAGAGGGCGAGGCCGGGGATGGTCATCATCAAGACGAGCGCTGTGGAGGTCAGCATCCACGCCGTATCGCCGGAGACGAAGGGCGAGGCCGGGGTCGGCGCAGGCGTCGAGGCGGCGACGGAAGGCGCAGTCGCTGCCGCCGCCGTGCCGGTCGCGGTCTGGGGCGCGGTCGCCCCGGCGGACGCAGCGACGGGCGCGGTGGTGTTCGGGTCCTGCGCGTGGGCGATCCCGACGGCCAGGGGGCCGCCCAGAAGGGCCGCGGCGATGACGATGCCGGCGAGCCGCCGGGCCCGCCTGAAGTCCAACATGAGGTGTTCTCCCCGAACGATAAGGTACTGAAACTGTAAGGCCGCTTCGGACCTCGACGCCGTAGCTAAAGACACGGGAACGACGCGGTGCGGTCAAGCCGCCTTATGGCCGGGCTTTTCACGGCGACGCCTGTTTTTTGAGCGTTTACCCCGTCCCCCGCCGAAAGCGCTGGCGCCCAAAAAGCCTGATCCGCCGCCCCGGTCAAGCTTCACGAACGCGTGATGGACGGCAACCTTGGCTGCATCCCAGCGTAAGCCCTGCGTACCTTTTAACACGATCACGAGGACCCTTCATGCTCCGATCCTTCGCCTTCGCCGCCGCCGCGACCCTGCTCGCAGCCTCCCAAGCCCTGGCGCAGACCGCTCCCGCCGCCGACCCCGCCGCTGCGGCGGCGCCCACGGCGCAGATCATCGCGCCCAACCCCTCCGGCGACATCGTCGCCAACCTGAAGGCGTCCGGCCAGTTCACCACCTTTCTGAAGGCCGCCGACGCGTCGGGCCTGACCCCCGTGCTGCAGAAGCCCGGCGCCCTGACCGTGTTTGCGCCGACCGACGCCGCCTTCGCCGCCGTGCCCGCGGACACCCTGGCCAACCTGATGAAGCCGGAGAACGCGGCCCTGCTGCAGCAGGCGGTCGCCTATCACATCGTCAACACCAAGCTCCTGCCCGCCCAGGTGATCGGCCACGCCGCAACGCCGGTGCCGAGCGTGATCAACAAACCGATCACCGTCGACGGCTCCTCCACCCCGATCAAGGTCAACGACGCCAATGTGATCCAGGCCGGCGCGCCCGCCTCCAACGGCGTGATCTACGTGATCGACAAGGTGCTGATGGCCCCGCAATAAGCGGCGCCGTTTGGTTGATCGACACGGCGGCGGGCCCTATGGTCCGCCGTCTTTTTTCGAGTGCTTCGCCCCGCCATGCCGCCTTCTTCGCCCCGCAAGGGGCCCTCGTCGTTCCAGGACCTGATCCTGACCCTCCACGCCTACTGGAGCGCGCAGGGCTGCCTGATCCTGCAGCCCTATGACATCGAGGTGGGGGCCGGCACCCTGCATCCGGCGACGGTTCTGCGTGCGCTCGGTAAGACGCCCTGGCGCGCCGCCTACGTCCAGCCCTCGCGCCGCCCGTCTGATGGCCGCTATGGCGAGAACCCCAACCGGCTGCAGCACTACTATCAGTACCAGGTGATCCTGAAGCCGAACCCGCAGGACATGCAGGACCTCTATCTCGGCTCTCTGGCGGCCATTGGGCTTGACCCCACCGTCCATGACATCCGCTTCGTGGAGGACGACTGGGAGAACCCCACCGTGGGCGCCTGGGGCCTCGGCTGGGAGGTCTGGTGCGACGGGATGGAGGTGAGCCAGTACACCTACTTCCAGCAGGTGGGCGGGATCGACGTCGAAGTGGTGGCCGGGGAGCTGACCTACGGGCTGGAGCGCCTCGCTATGTACGTGTTCGGCGTCGACAACGTCTACGACCTGCCCTTCAACGACCCGTCGAGCCCCGCGCCCAAGCTCTATGGCGACGTCTTCCTCGAGAACGAGCGCCAGCAGTCGCAGGCCAACTTCCACGGTTATGACGTGGACATGCTGAAGCGCCAGTTCGAGGACATGGAGCGGGAGGTGGGGAGCCTGCTCGCCATGCAGGGGCCGCAGGGTCAGGCGCTGGTCCTGCCCGCCTACGACCGCGTGCTGAAGTCCAGCCACCTGTTCAACCTGATGGACGCGAGAGGCGCCATCGCCGTCGCCGAACGCCAGAGCTACATCGGCAGGATTCGCGACCTCACCAAGGCCTGCGCCACGGCGTGGGTCGGGATCGAGGCGGAAGCGTAATCATGCCCCAGCTCCTGCTCGAACTGTTCTCCGAGGAAATCCCCGCGCGCATGCAGGCGCAGGCGGGGCGGGACCTCGCCCGCATGGCGGAGGAGCGGCTGAAGGCCGCCGGCCTGCCGTACGAGAGCCTCAAGACCTATGCGGGGCCACGTCGCCTGACTCTGGTGGTGGAGAGGCTTCCGGCCGCCCAGGCCGACCGCAGCGAGGAGATCAAGGGCCCCCGCGCCACCGCCCCCGAACAGGCGCTGGACGGGTTCCTGCGCAAGACCGGCCTGGCCCGCGCTGACCTGACCGAGCGCGACGGGGTGCTCTACGCCGTCATCGCCCAGAAGGGCCGCCCGACGCCGGAGATCATAGCCGAGATGGTCGAGGCGATCCTGCGCGCCTTTCCCTGGCCCAAATCCATGCGCTGGGGTTCCGGGACGTTCCGCTGGGTCCGGCCGCTGAAACGCATCCTCTGCATCCTCGACGGCGCCGTGGTTCCGTTCGAGATCGAGGGGATCGCGTCCGGCGACCTGACCGAAGGCCACCGCTTCATGGGCGCCGACCACGCGCCCTTCGCGGTGAAGGGCTTCGACGACTACAGGGATCAGCTCGCCGCCCGTTTCGTGGTGCTGGAACAGGGCGACCGCAAGCGGCTGATCCTCGACGGCGCCCGCGCCGCCTGCGCCGCCAAGGGCGTGGCGCTGGTGGAGGACGAAGGGCTCCTGGAAGAGGTCTCCGGCCTCGCCGAATGGCCCGTGCCGGTGCTGGGCGACATGGACCCGGCCTTCCTCGACCTGCCCCCCGAGGTGATCCGCACCTCCATGCGCACGCACCAGAAGTATTTCGCGGTGCGCCCGGCCTCTGGAACGGATGGGAAGCTCGCGCCGCACTTCGTCGTGGTCGCCAATATCGAGGCGGCGGACGGCGGGGCGGTGATCGCGGCGGGCAACGCCAAGGTGCTCTCGGCCCGGCTCGCGGACGCCCGCTTCTTCTGGACCGAGGATCGCAAGGTCTCGCTGCAGGATCGGCTGGAGAAGCTG
>Ga0302311_10002029_pt1 | contig 23323 bp, 21 predicted proteins | sample III_Palsa_N1_3_FD_200449 | JGI IMG/M metagenome (GOLD analysis project Ga0302311, IMG submission 200449) | Peat permafrost microbial communities from Stordalen Mire near Abisko, Sweden - III_Palsa_N1_3 | ecosystem: Environmental > Terrestrial > Soil > Palsa > Peat permafrost | place: Sweden... | reverse complement strand
GACGACGGCGCAGGCCGATAGCCGCCATCGCCAGGCCTGCCAGCGCAATCACGGGACCGGCCACCGCCCAGAAGGTCACGCCGGACATGGCGCTTCCGCCGATGTCCCCAAGGCCCTGCAGCGTGAAGATGACTCCTGCCACCGTGATCAGCACGCCCACGCCCACGAGCAGAGCCCTCTTCACGGTAACTGCCTCTCCTCCCGGCCCACAGGATGCGGGCCATCTCCGTGCCGTCACCTTGGGTACGTCCCGGCAGCAGGAAAGGATTCCACAGCTGGGGCCGGATCGCCCGCAGGTTCCCGCCGTTTGCGGCGACATCGAGGCTGGCGGCTGGCCGGATCTGCCGGCGCAGCCTCGCTAACGAGTTTGACGGCTGGGTACGTGGCGGTGCCCTGAGCAAGAAAGCCGCCGGGACTCGCCGGCCCAGGCAAGCCATCTCGGTCATCCGCCCGTATACAAGTGGTGACCAAGCCAGCCAGCGTCGTGATCGGGCCGGTGCCCGGGTCCACGCGGCCGGCAGCGACAGCTAACTGCATGGCGGCCGGCGAAGAACCCGGCGATGCCGGCCGGTGCCGCGCTGCCCGGCTGGCCGGAGGGTCAATCCCGGCCGGTGGCAGGCCGGGGTATCGCGACGTCCGCGCCAATCGGTCCCCTGTTCCTCCTCCCGGCGGCCGCCGGCAGGCCATTAACTCTCTTAGAAGGGATACACCGTGAAACCTCGACACCTTGCTACCGCTGCGGCGGCCGCGCTCAGCCTGGCCGCCGCGGCGTGCGGATCCACCTCGAGCGCGAAGCCGGCCTCGGCACCGAGCACTGCCTCCTTGTTCCTCAATCAGCTCCACACCGTCTCCCAGGTCGCTTCGACGGTTCCGGGCAACGGTGACGTGAACCCGTACGGGGTGGCGGTGGTCCCGGCCTCGGCCGGCCAGCTGACAGCGGGCGACACCCTGGTGAGCAATTTCAACGACAAGGCCAACGTCCAGGGCACCGGCACGACCATCGCCGAGATCTCCCCGACGGGCTCGGCGAGGACGTTCGCCCAGCTTTCCGCGCTGCCGGCCGGCCAGGCATGCCCGGGGGGCATCGGGCTGACCACCGCGCTCGGCATCCTGCCCGGCGGCTGGGTGGTGGTGGGCAGCCTCCCGACCACGACCGGCGGTGCTTTGCCCGGTCTCGACCCCGCCGGGTGCCTCATCGTGCTGAACGATCAAGGCACACCGGTGAAGACCATCAGCAACAAGGACATCGTCGGCCCCTGGGACCTCACGGTCAGCTCGAGCGCGACGTCCGCCGAACTGTTCGTCTCCAACGCCCTCGGCGGCAACACCAGCACCGACCATGGCGTACCCGTGGCCGGCAACTGCACCATCGTGCGCCTCGACCTCGCCCTCAGCGCCACAGCGCCGCCGGTGCTCACAAGCTCCACCGTCATCGGGACGCATTTCCCGTGGCGAGCGAACAAGGCCGCGCTCGTCCTGGCCCCCACCGGGCTCGCCCTGGGGCGCAGCGGGACCCTGTACGTGGACGACACCCAGACCAGCTTCATCGCCGCCATCCCCCAGGCGCGCACCCGCACCAGCGCCGTGACGGCGTCCGCCGGCATCATCTCCTCGGGCGGAGCGCTCAAGGCCCCGCTCGGCATGACGCTGGCCCCGAACGGCGATCTGATCGTCGTCAACGGCAACAACGGCAACGCCGTCGAGATCGGCACCGCCGGCCAGCAGCTTGCCACGAAAACGCTGGTGAAGAACGGCGCCGGTGACCTCTTCGGCCTCACCACAACCAACGCAGGCAACGAAATTCTGTTCGTCAACGACGGGACCAACGCCCTCGACCGCTACCACCCCTGAGTTACAGGCTCGAACCCGCCCCAGGAGCGTGCTGAATTGGGCTGCTTCTGGTGAGCGTTTGTGGCGCGTGATGGCGCTGCCGTGCGGGCCGCGGATGCCCCGCTGGCCCGGGCGGCGGCCTGCCAGAGCCTGAGGTCGTGGCCGGCGGGGCAGGCTCGACATCTTGCCCGGCGACCAGGGCCAGCAGCGCCACCGCGGAGCAGGCCGGCTCCTCCAGCTTGCGGCCTTCCAGCGCGGCTACCAGCGCGTTCGCGTCGTTGACCAGGGCCGAGACCAGTTCTTGCTTGCCGCCGGATCATCCCAGTCGATCTTTGGCTTGCCCGCCTTGGAGTAATCGTGGCCGGGACACACCGCCGCGATCTGCTCTGCCGCGCCGGGCACCTCCCGCGCCACCCGGCGGATGGCCGAGATCAGCTGGGTGATGGTGTTCTGCAGCGTCACGGCGACTCGCCGACGGAGAAGATAGCCTTACAAGCCCTGCACCAGGCCCGATCGGGACAGCAGGACGCTAGCGGCTAACGGTCGAACTCGACGACGGTTGCGTACCCCTATCGCCGCGAGAGCCCGGATCACCAGCGGCACCTTTCGGCTCATCCAGCGGCTCTTCGTCCAGATCCAGCGAATCCTCAGCATCAACGAGCTGACCTCGGTGACCAGTGACGTGGTGGAAGCCGCCCGCACGACTCTCGTCATCGGCGAGACCGGCCCCTGAAGGTCATTTATCGCTGAAGGTTCAACGTCACAAATCCCTGAACTTGACAAATGCCGCACCGGCGGGAGGTGCCCGCGAACGATCGTTTGATGACGTGGGACACCTCCCTCGGCCAGGCTGGGGAAGACCCGAACTCCTGACTCACCGCTGTTTCCGCCGCGCGTCGCCGGTCGCATCGCCACCACGAGGAGGAGTTCCGTATTCCCACCAGACCCCTCCGTGGTCTGGTGGGAAGCCAGTCATTTCGGCAGGGGTCTATGCCTTGATGGTGATGCTGAGCGATTGGGTGGCGGTGCCACCGAGGCTGTCGGTCACCTTCATCGTGAAGGTGAAGGTGCCCGCTGTTGTGGGGGTGCCGGTGAGGATGACGTCGGCGCCGGGGAACGTATGCCGCTGATAGCTGCTGGGAGTGTGGATGGCGAGGCCGGGCGGGACTTGCCCGGTGGCGACGGTCCAGGTGTAGGGCGCCTGGCCGCCGGTGGCGGCGAAGCCGATGCCGGGGTAGGCGGTGCCGACGGTCCCCGCCGGGCCGGCGGCGGCGGAGGGCTCGCTGATCTTGAGCGGCGGCCTGGGGTCGATGGTGATGCTGACCTGGCCGCTTGCGGTGTCACCGAGGGTGTCGGTCACTTGCATGGTGAAGACGTAGGTACCGGCGGTGGTGGGCGTGCCCGTCAGCTCGTCGTCGGTCTGCCCCGCGGCGCCGGATGATGCCAGGGCGAGTCCGGGGGGGAGCTGCCCCGAGACCTGCGACCAGGTGTATGGCGCCTCGCCGCCGCTGAGCGTGAAGCCTGCCGTGTAGGGGGTGCCCATGGTTCCCGCGCTGACCGCGGTGGTGTCGGTCAGGGGCAGGGGCGGCCCGACGGTGATGCTGTAGGTCTCCTGGAGGGGCGGTCCTGTTTGGGCGCTTTCGGTCACGGTGAAGGTGAAGGTCCCTTGCTGGGTGGGGCTGCCGGTCACGACGGTCCCTGACGTGGACAGTCCGGGGGGGAGGGTGCCGGTGACCGTGAAGCTGCCGCCGGTGCCGCTGGCATAGGCAAATGGCTCTGCGTATTGCTGGCCGACCGCAGCGGCAGGCAGGACGCAGACGCCGCCGGTGGCGGTGCCCCCGTTCGGGTAGCACGTCAGGTCGGCTGCGGTGATGCTGTAGGTCTGGTTGCTGGACAACCCGGTGTTCGGGTCGGCCGCATGGACCACAAACGTGAACGTCCCCACCTGGGTGGGGTCACCTTCGATGACGGTGTCGGCCACCCCGAAATACGCCGGCATGGTCAGCCCGGGCGGGAGGCTGCCAGAGACGATGCTGAACCTGTCGGCCGCGTCGTTATTGCTGGCGTTGATGTAGCTGGAGTAGTCGTCGCCGCCGACGGCAGCGCCCGGCAGGTCACAGACGCCGTTGACCAGGCTGCCGCCGTTGGTGGCGGCGGAGCACTCCTGGACGAGCGGCGCCGACGTCGCTAAGGCTGCTCCGGCGGGGCCGGCGCCGAGCAGGACGGCGGCGGCGGTCACGCCGAGCAGGACGGCGGACAAAGAGGCGGTGGTCTTTTTCATGCGATCTCCTCTGAGGCGCGCCCCGCAAAATCCGGAAGACGCCGGTCTTCACCCGGCGGTGGCGTCATCTGTAGTACTCGTTTTCCGGCCGATCGGATTGCCTCCCCAACCACTTTCTTTTCCGTCGGCATGACGCCCGCGGGGCGGCGATACTCGCGTCCCGGGGTCCGCTGCGGCTCAGGTGGCCTGGGTCACCGGAAGGCGGAGTATCCGGTGTACGCGGCGAGGGCGATGAGCACCGCAGCGGTGGGGCTGGTCGTACACCGCTGGGCGGCCGGGCAGGGTTTCGCCCTGGCTCCGGCGGCTGCGCATCCGCTGGCAGATCCGCGACGACATCCACGAGGCCTTCCTAGACCTGGCCTGCGGCATCATCTGCTGGCGCCGGCTGACCAGCCTCTCACTTTGTTAGGACTTCTCAGGACAGCCTGGCCGCACCGTACGCCGGCCTGCCGCTCGTCGTGGAGGTCGCCGGGACGGGCCTGCTTGCCCGGGCGCGGTGCTCGCCGTCGCCGCCCGGTCGCCGCGGCACGAGCAGCCGGAGGTCAGGCTCGTGCGGCCGCAATCCCGTAGAGCCCCCTTGCACGTACATAAGAATGTGCAAAGCAGGGCATCCCACCCCAAAAGCAGGGCATCCCGCTCCCGCGGCTGCCCGGGACGCTGGGGCACAGGCCCGCTGCCGGTGACGCCGGGCCTGCGGCTGCGCCCGTGCGCCGTGTCCAGCGGGAGGCCTGCGGGGCCGGATCCAGCGGAGGCCTGCGGGGCCGGCCGTGACCGGCTCACGCCGGGGGACGATGAACGGACTAAACGAGATGGACTGCGACGACCTCGCTGAGATGGCCGCGGAACTGGCCCTGGGCGTGCTCACCGGCCGGGAACGGGCCCAGGCCATCATGCACCTGGACCGGTGCGGCACCTGCCGGGAGCGCATCCGGGACCTCGCTGTCACCGGAGAGGAACTGCTTGGGCTGCTGCCGGGCCGCGAGCCGCCGGCCGGCTTTGAGACCCGGGTCATGGGCCGGCTTGGTTTCACCGGGCGGCAACGCAGACATCCGCCGGGGCGGCTGTGGTGGATGCTCGCCGCCGCGGCCGCCACGATCATCGTGGCGGCCGGGCTGGGTGGCTGGGAAATGCGCGGCACCGCGCCGGCTTCACCCCCGGCGGGCAGCGTGGCCCCGCCCGCACTGCACACGGCCGCGCTGACTACGGCCAGCCATCAGAGAATCGGGACGATCTTCCTCTACGACGGCCGCCCGGGATGGCTCTACATCAACGTGGACACCGGCTCGGGCACCGGCACCATCATCTGCCAGCTGGAAGGCCGGGACGGGAGCGTTATCACCCTCGGGTCGTTCCGGCTGACCGTCGGCTACGGTCACTGGGGCAGCCCGGAACCCCTGCCGCCGGCCATCGTGACCGGTGCCCGGCTGACCACCACCAGCGGCAAGGCCCTGGCCACCGCCAGCTTCAGCCCCCCGGGATGACGGGCCGCCCTCCGGGACGGAAACGCGGTGCCAGCCGCCGCGGCCCCGGCGCCGCTGGGCATCTAGATCTGATAGGCCGCTGGGCATCCTGGGCATGGCGGCTGCTGAGGTCGCCAGTCAGGAACACCAGGCCCGGCCGTGACCCGCTCTCTTGGGTCACGGCCGGGTGTTCCCGCGTGGCTACCGCTGTGCTGGCAAGCGATCACCGGTCACTTCCCGGTCGGCTAGAGCCGCGCTCATTGACACGGCTCGGCGCGCGAGGGGCTATCGCCCGGCTCTACGGGTTGATGGTGATCGTCACCGTCCCGGTCGCGGTGTTGTCCTGTGAGTCCTGCACCTGCATGGGGAAGCTGAAGGTGCCAGCCTGGGTCGGCGTTCCCGTCAGGACGTTGTTGAAGTCCGGAGGAGTCGCACCGAGGGTGAGGCCGGGCGGGAGCTCATTGATGTTGTTGACGACGAACCAGGAGTACGGAGGTGCGCCGCCCTGGGCGGGGAGGTCGTGGCTGTACGGCACGCCAACGGTTCCGGCCGGAAGCGTGGCGGGGGTGATCTGCAGCGGCGGATCGACGGTGAGGGTGAATTGCTGGGTGGCCTGCTGACCGTCGTAGTCGCTGACCCGCATGGTGAAAGCGAAAGTGCCGGTTGTCGTAGGTGTTCCGGCGAGCTGATTGCTGGCGTCGCGCGGTCCGGCCGTGGTCTGCAGGACCATGCCGGGCGGAAGCTGCCCGGCGATGACGGACCAGGTGTAGGGCCCGGCCCCGCCGCTAAGGAAGAAGTCCTGCCCAAAGTAGGCCTGGCCGACCATCCCCGGACTAAGGGCTGATCCGCCGGAGGGCGGGACGATGGTCAGCGGCTGGTTCTGGTCCACCGCGATCGAGTAGGCCTGATACAGGGGCTGGCCCTGGTCGCCGGTGCCTTGCACGGTGAAGCTGGAACCGCCATCGATGCCCGCCTGGCCGGGAGTACCGCCGACGATCGCGCCCGACGGGCCGAAGGTGGCGGACAGGGACAGGCCGGGGGGCAGGGAACCCGCAACGACGCTGAGCGTGCCGCCGGCGTTATGGCTGGTGGGCAGGTGCCCTTGGTAAGGCTGGCCGACGACGGCGTCGGGCAGCACGCAGACCCCGCTGATCAGGAAGCTGCCGCTGGCAGCGTTGCACAGCAGCTGGTCCGGAGGGCCTTGCACGGTGATGGTGATCTGGTAGGCCAGCGTGGAGGTGAAGCCCCCGTCGGTCGCCTTGACGGTGAAGTTGAACGTCCCGGCCTTGGTGGGGTTCCCGGTGATGACGGTGCCGGACCCGCCCTGGGCGGCCATGGTCAGGCCGGGCGGGAGGCTGCCCGCGGTCACCGTGAAGGTGACGGTGGGGCCAACGGCGCCCGGGGCACCCGCCTTGGTCACCGTGATGGCCGCGGAGTAGCTGTTCGGCGCGGTGGTCATTCCGGGCGGCAGCACGCAAAGGCTGCCTTTCAGCGTGCCGCCGCTGGCCGCCGCCCCGCACACCAGGTGAATGCTCGGCGGCGGGTAACTCGCTAATGCCGGGCTCGCGGCCACACCCGCCAGCGCCAGCACCATGCTCACCATGGCCCCGAGCGTGAGCGCCGCCTTCGTTTTCCATCTCATCGCGATCCTCCTCCTGTCGGCGTGCGGGTCCGTCCGCGGAAATGGGCGGCCATGCGCTCGGATACGCCCGCCGCCCAGCCGAGCCGATCCCCGCTAACTCATACGGCGCCCGACCGGATGTGGATTGCGAACTTTGTCCGTCCATAGCAGTACCTTGGGCGGTTCCGGGTCCTTGGTGTGGTGGCGCCACCGTGGCAACGGCACGCCATGGCGAGCTAGCCGGTAGGCCCGCCGGATGTGCGGGCTGGGTCCATCACCGGGGCCGGGGGGTATGAACCAGGCCGGGCACCGGTCGCATGGCATCTCGCCGGGGAACCGCCCTGCGCCGTGCCGGACCAGCGAGAACCATAGCCGGCACGCCGAACGTCACCAGAGCCAGCAGCGCGCTGGCCACAAGCCGCCATCCGGCGGCATGAGCACGAGAACAGCTGCCTCTGCAGCGAGCACTTTTGCTGCGCATGCCCAGGGCAATATTCCAGTGCGCGCGGCAATCAAGGGATGCCTGCCGCCACGCTGATCGGCGTTGTTCACGGCGATCCTCCAGATCCAGGACGTAGCGGCCAGCATTTAGAATTAGGCACTGGCAGAGGCGGCGGCTTAACTCGAATCCGTACGTCATCCGCTCGCTGCTCCGCCCTCCTCTAGCCTGTCCTCACCGCCCACCCGGGTGGCCCCGGGCTGAGCTATAGGCCGGCGAGAAATGGGAATGGCCGCACGGTGACTGATGAGCGGACGCGTGAGCCGTCCAGGGCGACCGGCGCGGCGGCGGCGAGAGCGGGCTGGTCGCATCGTCACCGTGACGTGTCCGGGGGAATGCTGCGGCCGACCGTGTTCGGCGCCGTCGATGGGCTTGTCACCAACGCGTCCCTGATCGCCGGGGTGGGCGGCGGAGGGGTATCGTCGCACGCCATCATCTTGACCGGCGTCGCCGCGCTGGTGGCCGGGGCGTGTTCCATGGGAACCGGCGAGTACATCTCCGTCACCAATCAGAACGAGCTGGTGCATTCCGAAGTCGCCCTTGAGCAGTCGATGCTCGCCCGGTTCCCGGCGGCAGAAGAAGCCGAACTGGCTGAATATTTCTGTAACTACGGGGCCGACCCCGACACCGCACAGCGGATGGCCGCTGCCGTGTCCAAAGACCCTGATACGGCGCTGCGGCTGCATACTCGTGAGGAGCTCGGTGTTGACCCTGACGAGCTGCCCTCCCCGGTCCTGGCCGGGGTCGCGTCCCTGTGCGCCTTTTCCGTCGGCGCCCTGGTGCCGCTGCTGCCCTACCTGCTGGGAGCACCGGTCCTGGCCGCCAGCCTCGCAATCACCGCGGTGGCACTGATCTGCGGCGGGATGATTGTCGGCCGGCTCACCGGCCGGCCGGTTCTGAGCTCGGGGCTGCGGCAGCTCGCCCTGGGCGGCCTGGCCGTCGCGATCACTTACGGCGTGGGCACCCTCATCGGTCACCACGCGGGCTAACCTGCCGGGCACGGGCAGCACGTTCTGGTCAGGTGGCGCTGTAACAGGTCTGCGCCGCAATCCTTTATGCTGCCTTTTCCGTACATAGAGCATGCGCGGTGTGGGTGTCCGGGCTGGGCGGATACCGCGCCCAGCAGATCAGCTCCGGCCATGCGCCGCGCGGTAATGGTCACCTTGGCGCCGCGGCCGCTATAGGGCACAGACCGGGGGCCCTGCTCGCCGCCCGCAGGGCCGGACAGGACGGCAGGCGGTGAGCGGGCCAACTCCTCCCGAGGGCATCCATCTGGGCGACGTGGCCGCCGACCTGGCGCTGGGTGCCCTGACGGGACGCGAACGCGCCGAAGCCGTCGCGCATCTGGAGAAGTGCCCCTGTACCGCTTCAAAACTAATCGCATGGTGTCTGACCTGGGGTTCATTGGCTCAGCTACGCCGCCCGGTAGTACTCGTTGATCACGCCATCGAGGACTTTTCGCCGCTGGACCGGCAGCTCCAGCGACGGGCTGGCCCGGTCATCGTGGTCGGGCGGTCGTTGCTGGCGAGACTGGTGCGGGCGGTGCCCGTTGTAATGGCTGGAGTAATCGCCCAGAACCGAGCGCAGGTGCCGTTCGCCGTAGATGAGCATCCGGTCGGAGCACTCGCCTCGTGCGGTTCGTACCCATCTCTCGGCATAACAGTTCGCCCTGGGAGTCCGCGGCGGGATCTTGACTGGCTTCACGCCCTCACTGGCGAAGATGGCGTCGAAGGCGCCGGTGAACTTGGCGTCGCGGTCCCGGCTCAGGAACCGGAAAGAGCCGGTCCGGTCGCCGAGGTCCATGAGCAGGTTGCGAGCCTGCTGGGCGGTCCACGCGCCGTCCGGGTGAGCCGTCACGCCGAGGATATGCACCCGCCGGGTCCGGACCTCCATGACGAATAGCACGTACAGGCGCTGGAGGAAAACCGTGTCCACATGAAAGAAGTCGCAGGCCAGCAAGCCGCGGGCCTGCGCGCGCAGGAATGCCCGCCAGGAGGTGTCCACGTTCCGCGGGGCCGGCCTACGCCGCCGGGTGCGCAGGATCCGCCGCACGGTCGCTGCGCTGACGTAATAGCCGAGCCGGCATAGTTCGCCATGCACCCTGCGGTATCCCCACGCCGGGTTCTCCCGCGCCAGCCGCAGCACCAGGTCGCGGATGTCTCGGCTGATGCGCGGTCGGCCGGTCCGGTCCGGGTACGTCCATTTGCGGGTGATCAGCCGGCGGTGCCAGGCCAGCAGCGTGCCGGGCGTGACGAGCCGATGGGCGCGCAGCACAGCAGGCAACTGGCGGGTCAACGCCGCCAGGATGGCGCGGTCGGCCCAGTCCGGCTTAGGCCAGGCGACCTGACCGCGGAGCACCGCGACTTCGTGCCGGAGAACCATGATCTCCACGTCCTTGTACGCCTGACGGCGGCCGAGCAGCGCCGGCCAGCCGAAGACCCGGATCATGATCAGGTAGAGCAGGCGGAGGGACACAAACCGCGATCTTGCCGCAACCAGCTCACCGGAGCAAACAGCAGGTCACAGCACCAGCGACGAGTTCTGAATCGGTACACGGCATCGGGTGCCGGGCGGTCATCACCGTCAGGCCGCATCGGGTCAGATCCATGGCCGCCGACGCGAGTAGCAGCACGGCGATCAGGCGCCGCCCGCGCGGTACCTCCGCGGCAAGCGATCTCATCCCGCCGTTAGGGTCGGCGGCTGGGAAGTCCCAGGGCAGACGGCTGTCCATCAGGACGCGATCGGGTCGTCCTCTTGCAGCTCCTGGCCCAAAGCATGCAGCGCATAGTGGAGCCGTGACCTGGCCGTGCCCGCCGGTATGCCGAGCTGACGGGCCACCGTGGCTAGGCTTTCCCCGTGGTAAAAGGTCTCTACGAGCACGGTCAGGTGCGCGGGCGACAAATGCTGCAGTGCGGCGGCCACGATCTGCTGATCCAGAACCCGATCCAGCCCTGAATCGGTCCGGGCATCGTCAGCTGGCTGCGGTTGGACCGTCATCGGCCGGGCCCGCGCAGCCCGGAAAGCATCGATCAGCAAGTTGCGTGCGACCCGGAACAGCCAGGGCCGGACTGGCCGGTCATCGGCACTCAGCTGGGGCAGGTGACGCCAGGCCCGGATGAAGGTTTCCTGCACGATGTCGTCTGCGCTCGCCCAGTCCGGGCAGAACCGCTCGACGTAACTGTGCAGGGCCCTGGCGTGCTGGGCGTACAGCTCGCGGATGGCGGCATCGGTGTCGCCGGGGAGCTGATCGCTGGGAGGTTGCATGATAGCTGACATACTTACTAACACGGATAGTAGACAGGCATTCGTTCACGACAAGGCACAAAAGTTGCCAGAGGCCTGAACCGCCGACGTATGCTATGCGTGTTAGTAGATAGTCGCCGGTGTGGCGACGGCCTGACCGTGACCGCAGGCGGAGCGGGTGAGGGAAGTGACGGATGCGACGACTTGGTGAGCTGGAAGCCGTGATCATGGACCGGTTGTGGGAGTGGGGACGTCCAGCGCTCGTCCGCGACGTGGTCGACGAACTCGGAAAAGACCGGCCTCTCGCTTACACCACCGTGATGACGGTGATGGAGAACCTGTACCGCAAAGGGTGGCTGCGCCGGGAGCGGGATGGCCGTGCGTGGCGCTACGAGCCCACCGGTTCCCGGTCCGGCTACACCGCGGCGCTGATGAGCGACGCGCTGTCGACCAGTGCTGACCGGCGCACGGCGCTCGCGCATTTCGCGCTGCAGATGAGCCCGCACGACGCTGCGGTGCTGCGCGAGGCACTGGACCAAGCCCTCGGCGAGGCTGAGGCTGGTGGGCCCCGGTGACCATCGCCGTGGTGCTGGTGGCGTATGCCGTCTGCGTCGGCACTTTGGGCGCCCGGATGCTGGGCCGGGCCAAATGGACGGCGAGGGCGCCGCTGCTGGCCATGGTCACCTACCTCGCCGCTGGATGGTCGGTCGTGGCCGCGCTCGGGCTGGCCGGCCTGACGCTGGCGGTGCACACGACCGCGCTCGGCGGCGGCCTGAGCCACCTTATCGGCGCTTGCGTGCTGCGGCTGCGCGCCACCTACGCCACCCCGGGCGGCGCCATGGTCGCCGGGCTCGGCCTCACCCTGGCGGGCGCGGTCGTGGCCCGTACCGCGCTCTCGGCCATGACGCACCTCCGCGCGGCCGGGCGGCAGGCGCTGCAGCATGCGCAGACTGCGCGGCTGGTCGGCCGTCCCGAGCCGGCCCTCGGCGCTACGCTGATCGATCACCCGCAGCCAGCCGCCTACTGTGTGGCCGGGCGGGACCCGACCGTGGTCCTGACCACCGGCGCCGTGCAGGCCCTCGACGCTGATCAGCTGGCAGCGGTGCTGGCGCACGAGCGCGCGCACCTGACCGGCCGCCACCACCGGCTGATAGCCATGGCGAGGATCGGCCGCCAGGTGCTTCCGTTTGTGCCGCTGATGCGTGACGCAGATGCGCAGGTGGCGAGGCTGGCTGAGATGCACGCCGACGATGCGGCCACCCGAACCTGCGAGCCCGCACCACTGGCCACCGCCCTGGTCATCCTGGCCGCGGGCGCCAGTCCCGCCCCCGCCCTCGCTGCGGCCGCCACCGACGCGGTGCAGCGGATACAGCGGATGCTGGGGCCCGCCGAGCCACTGGGCCGCACCCGCCGGCGGCTGCTTCGCACCACGGCCGCGGCGCTGGCCTTGGCCCCGGTCCTGCTGGCGCTGGCCCCAGCCGTCCTCGCGCTCGCCCTGGGCCGGGTTCCGGGCGCCTAGCAGCCCGGCACGACGGGAGTCGGCTCGCCTGCGGTGGCCAGATGGCCGCTGCCTGCCTGGTAGCGGGCTGCTGCCCAGCCGATCTCTGCTGTCCAGCCGGTCTATTTTGGCGGCGGCAGTCGTCCGCAACGCCTGGCCAGCCTCGCGATGAACACCCTCCTGGCCAGCCCCGTGATGCCAGGTATGAAATTCCATCGCCAGAACGGCCTGCCCGACGCGCCCGCCGGGCAGCAGGACCACACGACGGGCACCCCGGTACGCCGCCGCTGCTGGCGGCCACGCCGCCGCAGGGACCGTGAGGACGCCCGGCAGGGGCCAGATACAGGCGTTGCTCGCGACCAGACCGCGCCCACCCATGCCGTGCCCGCGTACACCGTGCCCGCGGACACCGTGGGCGCCAGTGCCACGTCGGGCGGGACCATTCCCGGCGACATTGTGGTTTCCTCCATGCAGCTGGCCATCGGGCTGCTCACCGCGAGCCTCGACTCCGCCGAGCTGCAAGCGTGGGCGGTAGAGGCGCTCACTCCGAACGACGCGGACGGCCTGTGTGACGTCATGGCCGGCTTGCACATGGTGTGTGAGCTGATGCTGCACGAACTGCATGAGGCGACGGGAGAGCCACCGTCAGCCACCCTGCAAAGACTGGCGATGCTGGCCGAGCATCGGGGAGGGACACCATCGTCCAGCTAGGGACGGCCTCCCGCCAGCTAGGGACGGGCTCCCGGCCGGCTTGAGCATGGTTGAGCGCCCGGTGCGGTCACGGCCGGCTGCCGGGCGACCTGCTCCAACAGTGAACAGTCGCTAACTCCTATCCGTGTTAGTAGAGGAGCCGGCGAAGGGATCGCCGGACAAGCCCCGACACGGTGAACCGGACGGCAGGAACGAGCACCGCATCGCGGCGATATCTGAGGAGCTGGTTAGCGTGACCGACATCGTTTTCCCCGCGGTCATCGGCCGCTGTCGCGCCGGCTGGATAGCGGCCGGCTATGGGTCGGTAGTGCCGCGATGACGGCGGACCTCTATGCGGCTGCGGCCGGCCTGGTCGAGCGCTCGGCGGCCGCGTACGCGTCCGGCGTGCCCGGCGGCGACGCCGCGGACGATGGCTTCTTCGGGCCCGCCAGCCTCACGTGGCGGGTGAGTACCGACCTGGCCTCGCCGGTGGCCGGACTGCGGTCGCTGCTGATGCAGGCGCTGCATCCGCTGGCTATGGCTGGTGTCGATCAGCACAGTGGCTGGCGTCAGGATCCCGTCGGCAGGCTCGCCGCCACCTCGGCGTACCTCGCGACGATTACCTTCGGCGAGCGGGCCGCAGCCGCGCAGGCCGCGGCGCGGGTGCGGCGCATCCATGCGCATGTCCGCGGTGTTGACCCGGTTACCGGCGGCCCTTATGCGGCAGGCGATCCAGCGCTGCTGCTGTGGGTGCACGTCGCCATGGTCCAGTCCAGCCTGGCGGCCGGCTGGGCGTTCGGCACGCCGCTGTCGGCCGTGGACAGTGACCGCTACGTCGCGGAGATGACGGTCGCGGCCGAGTTGGCCGGCGTGCCGCGGCCGCTGGCCCCCGCCAGCGTCGCAGAGCTAGAACGGCACGTCGCATCGGTCCGGCCTGACCTACGCTGCACGCCGGCGGCCAGGGAATCCATGGCCTACCTGCTCGATCCGCCGGGCCTGGACGAGGAAGCAGCCGCGTTCTGGCAGGACGTCCGCGACGCGGCGATCGCCGTGCTCCCGGAGTGGGCGCGGCAGATGTACGGCTACGGGCCGCCACAGCCGCTGACACCCGGCCGCCGGATCGAAATCCGGCAGTCCTTGGGCGTCCTCGATGCCATGTTCCTCAGTCAGCCGGGCGTGCTCGAGGCTCGGCAGCGCATTACCGTGCGGATGCGCGCGGGGCGGTCCGCATGAAGCGCAGCAGGCTCCTCGTCACGCTCATAGCTGGCGGCCCGGCCCTGGCTGTAGCCCTGCTGCGCCGACGGCCCGGACGGCTGCGGCGCGATCGCGGGCTTGCGGCGCTCCGGCTCTTCGTGCGCGGTGGGATCCGGTACGCGGGCAGTGCGCCGCGGCTGTTCGCGGCCGCAGGCGAGCAGCGCCAGCTGCTGCGGGAGGACCTGGCCCTGCAGACGGCCGAGGACGTCGCCGACACCCTCGGGGCGATGAAGGGCGTCCTGATGAAGGTCGGCCAGATGGCGAGCTACGTCGACGGCGGCCTGTCCCCCGCAGTCCGCCAGACCCTGGCCCGGCTGCAGGACAGCGTCCCGCCGATGAGCCCGCAGCTAGCCGCGGCGGTGGTGGAGGAAGAACTCGGTGCGCCGCCGGAACAGGTATTCGCCCGCTGGGATCCCCATCCCATAGCCGCCGCCTCGATCGGGCAGGTGCACCGCGCGGTCACCCTCGACGGCCGCGCGGTCGCGGTCAAGGTCCAGTACCCGGGGATCGCCGAGACCGTCGCGGCCGACCTGCGTAACGTCGCGCTGCTGCGCCGGATGCTGCGCATCACCGCCCCGGCCCAGGACGTCGACGCGCTGCTGACCGAGCTGCGGGACCGGATCGGCGAGGAACTCGACTACCGCCGTGAGGCCAGCAACCAGCGACTCCTAGCCGCCTACTACGACGGCCATCCCACCATTCACGTTCCCGGGATCATGAGTGAGCTGTCCACCCGCAGGATCGTGACCAGCGAACTATCCGGCGGAGCCCTCTTCGCCGAACTCGCCAGCTGGCCGCAGCGCGAACGGGATCTGGCCGCCGAGACGATCTACCGTTTCGTCTTCCGCAGCCTTTACGAAGTCCGCGCGTTCAACGGCGACCCGCACCCGGGCAACTACCTGTTCCATCCCGGCGGCCGGGTCACCTTCCTCGACTTCGGGCTCGTCAAGCACTTCACTCAGGCTGAACTGCAACCGCTGCTGCAGATGGCCCGCACTGTATGCGTCGAGCACGACCCCGAGGCATACCGCCGTACCCTGGAGGACGCCGGATTCCTGCGCCCCCACGCTCCGCTCAGCACCCAGGCGATCGTCGAGCACCTCGCGGTCTTCTACGACACCATCCGCGAACCGGGGCCCCTGACCATCACCAGCGAGTACGCCTCCTCCGTCGTGCGCCGCTTTTTCGACATGCGCAGCCCAGTAGCCGATTACATCAGCCTGCCGCAGTCGTATGTGATCCTGCAGCGCATCAACCTGGGCCTGTTCGCGGTACTCGGCGAGCTATCCGCCACCGCCAACTGGCGGGCCATCGCCGAGGAAATCTGGCCCTTCTCCCAGGGGCCAGCCTCCACCCCGATGGGAGGAGCCGAGGCCACATGGCGGGCGCAGCACCAGGCGATCGCGGCGTGAACGGCCACACCTGAGCCGCTACCCGGCCGATGTGACGGATGTCAACCGGGCGCGCCGGGACGAATAAGAAACCTACTACGCACCTTAGTTAAAGATCGGCTCCGGGGGAGCTTGACCGGGCACGCAGGCCGGGCACGTGACCGTAGAGCCGCCGGCCGTATCGGCCGGCACGCGAAGGAGATACCCCCATGACCACGACGACGCCCGGCATTCAGTTCGGCCCCGGCGGGCAACCGCGGCTGGCCACCGGAAGCTGGCGGGCTGATCCGGCACATTCGGGGGCGTCGTTTACCGCCCAGTTCGCGGGCCAGCCCGTGCGAGGACGCCTTCCCCTCACCGGCGCGGTGCTGGTCACCGAGCCGATCGAGGATTCAATAGCGCGGCTGAGCGCCAGGACGAGCGCCGTCAGCACCGGATCACCCATGCTGGACCAACTACTGGCAGCGCCCGGCTTCCTGGACGCCGCGGCATTCCCGGAGATCAGCTTCCGGTCTGAGCTGCTGGCCTGGGTCCCGGCCGGATGGCGGGCCACCGGCCGCCTGCGGGTCAAGAACGCCGAGCATGAATTGGCCTGCTCCCTCGATCTGCAGGTTGGCGACGCACGGCCAGACGGCTCGCCCCGCATCATTATCGCCAGCAGCTGGGTCATCGACTCGATGTGGGTAACCAGCCATTGGCTTCCCGCACTTGGCCGCGACGTCATGATGACGTGCTCACTTTCCCTCGAACCGGACATGTGAGCGGCTTAGCGTCATCCTTCGTCCATCCGTACGGGCTATAGCCTGCGCCGCCCGGCGGCTTCGGTCTAGTGCGCTGCTGCGTCGCCCCCATGAGTACGGATCTGCCGCACGCCGCGAACCGCCGCAGCGGGCTCCTGCTGGTCGCCCTAGCTGCCAGCGGCCGGACGACGAGCCCGCGCTGGCCGCGATCTCTTCGCGGCGCTGCCAGCTAGCCAATGCCGCAGCCGGTGAATATCACGATGAACTGCGCGGCCAGGCTCGGACTCGCGACATGGTCGCGGGTCCCGCGATGCGGGCACCGCCTCGAGGCCAGTGTGACGCAGGTCACACCCCACCAGCTTCGTTCTACTGAACCGGGCCGAACTCCTATGCGTGTTAGTAGTTGAAAGTGGCACTACTGCTGTCCCGTTGAGGCACCAGGCCCGCGGGGATGGCCAACAACAGGAGGACAGCAATGGTTGATCGTATTGCCCGATGGCAGCCGGATCAGAGCGCGGCCGTGGCCGCCCGCGCGGTAGCCGCGCTGGCGCTGGTTGCGCTGGCGGTGATCCACGTGGTCGATCTGCCGGGCACACTGGGCCCGACCCCGCTGGTCGGCATCGGATATCTCGGGATCATCGCGGGGGCGGTCGTGATTGGCGGGGTGCTGATCGCCCGGCCGCACTGGCTGGCCTGGGCCGCGGCGGCTGCTGTGGCTTCCTCGGCGATGGGCGGATACATCCTGACCCGCGCCCTGCACGGGGGCTTCCTGGGCGATCACGGCGATGTCGGTAACTGGCACTGCCCGCTGGGCATCGCCGCGCTCAGCGTGGAGTCGGTGATCCTCCTGCTCGTCCTGCTCGCCATACTCGGCGCCTGGCAGGCGCGGATCCACGCCGCGCACCTGGCTGCGAGCGCCCGGCCTGCCGGGCGGCGGGTGCCCGAGCACAGCCAGCTCTGATGATCACGCCCTGGCCGCTAGGCCCGCGCTAGATCATCGCCGGTCTCCGCCAGACCCCTGCCAGACCCCGCTAGACCCCGTTAGACCCCGTTAGACCCCGCTAGACCCCTGCCCGGCGTGCCGCCGGGCACCTGGAAGGAGCACCACGATGCGCATGTCCCCGCCCGGCCAGGCAACCGCCCCATGGCGACGGTGGCTGCTGCCGGCGGCTTTCGCAGCGTTCTTCGTGACGCTGCTGGTCCTGCCGCGCCGCGCAGCCCCGGGCACGGCGCTGACCTATACCAAGTTTCTGGCGGATGTCGGCGCCGGGACGGTCCACGCGGTGACCATCGGCCCGGCGGGCCAGGTCACCGGCACCCTGACCGGCGGGCAGCCGTTCACCACCACTATCCCGGTCGCGCTCGGCGGCAATGGCCTGGCCGGTGACCTGGCCGCCCACCACGTCCAGGTCACCGCCACCGCCGCCGCCGCGTCCTCCCCGCTGCTGTCGGTGCTGATCGGGCTGCTGCCACTGCTGCTGATCGGCGGCGTGCTCTATCTTGTTTTCCGCAGCGTCCGCCGGCAGGCGGCGGGCGGCGGCGGTCTGGGCGGTCTGACCAGCCTGACGAAGGCGAAGGCGCGGGTCATCGACGCCGAGCGCCCCGTTACCCGGTTCACCGACGTGGCCGGCTACGCCGCGGTCAAGACGGAGATCAGCGAGGTCGTGGACTACCTGCGCGATCCCGCCCGCTACCACCGGGCCGGGGCACGCGGCCCGCACGGCGTGCTGATGGCCGGGCCGCCCGGCACCGGCAAGACCCTGCTCGCCCGCGCGGTCGCCGGCGAAGCCCACGTCCCCTTCTTCTCGGTATCGGGCTCTGGTTTCGTGGAGATGTTACCCAATGGCTCGTCGACCAGGAAGTCGCCGACCTGCTGACCAGCGCGGAAACCCGAGCCCGCGACCTGCTCACCAAGCACAGAGAGGCCCTCAACCAGCTCACCGCCGCCCTGCTGGAACAGGAAACCATCACCGGCGACCAGGTCCGCGCCCTGGCCCAGGCCAGCCCGGCCGCTCTGCCTGCCGCCACCCCCGCAGCCAGCCCGGCCGCTCTTCCCGCGGGCACCCCCGCGGCCAGCACCGGCCATGACCAGGGGCTGGAGAGCGCCGACGGCAGGGCTCCGTCACGTGCCGGCAGGCGCACCGGTCCCCTCCCGGTCGCCGCGGCGGTCCACCATGCGCCTCACCGCCAGGATTTTTTCGCCCAGCCAGTGAACCTCACGTCTCTACTAATCGTGTTAGTAGATAGTGCACATCATCCCAGGAGGAAATCATGCGACACCCACGAGTCATCATCGCCGGCATCGGCGTGGCCGTGCTGGCCACCGCCGGAGGTATCACCGCCGCTACGGCGAGCACGTCCCCCACCAGTGGCGCGCCCGCCGCCAGCCACAGTGCTGCGGCAACGACCGTGCGCACCGCCCAGGTCGCCGTCGGAGGCAAGATGGAGACCATCCTGACCACCGCCACCGGCCAGCCCCTGTACTACTACAAGCCTGACACGGCAGCGAAGTCGCTCGTCACGGGGAGCCTGGCCCGGCTGTGGCCACCGCTGACATCCACGGCGCCGACCGGCACGGGACTCAGTGGCAACCTCGCGGTGCTCAAGGACGTCAATGGCCAGCAGGTCACCTACAACGGCCATCCGCTGTACACCTTCATTGACGATCACGCAGGCCAGGTGACCGGCCAGGGATTCGAGAACTTCTTCGTGGCTACCCCCGGCCTCGCCGCGATAACCAGCAATTCGGCACCGGCCAGCACGGTGCCCTCCGCCGCGCCCGGCAGCAGTGTCGGCTACTGATACCGCGAGTTGCCCCGCCCGGGTGAGCACCCGCCGCCTCTTCGGCCGGGAGCCACCGGGCGAGGGCGCCGCGGCGGTCCCCGGTCAGGATCTCCGACACGATCGCCGCTAACCAGCCGGTCGGCAGACCTGGCAGCACCCGCATCCACGGGTTGCCGAGTCGGCCGCGGCGCCACAGCGACACTGCCTCAGAGAGACGGACATGACAGTCACCAGACCCGCATCAGCCGGCCGGCTCCGGCCCTTGCTCCGGCCAGAATCGCGCGGGCCCGGAGGCACCACCGCCCCAGCCCCGCCCACCGCCACAGCCTCGGGTACTGCTCCAGTGCGTGAGCACCGGAGAGGTAAGCATGTGGCCCGCATTGCGGCCGCCGCGGTCGCGGCAGCGGCGCTGGTGGCCGGCGGAGTGGCCGAGCGGGCCGCGGTGGCTGCGTCGTTTGCGATGCTGGCTCACCTGCACTGGCTCTGGATCCCGGCTGCCATCGTGCTCGAAGCGGCGTCCATGGCGGCCTTCGCGATCATGTTGCGCCGGCTGCTCGCGGCGGGCGGCGCCAGCGTCGGGGTCCGGCCGATGCTGGCCACGGCCTTCGCGGCGAACGCACTGTCCGTCTCGGTGCCGGTGGCCGGACCCGAGCTGGCCACGGCCTTCACCTTCCGCCGCTTCACCCGCCAGGGTGTCGATGTGCCGCTGGCCGGCTGGTCGCTGCTGGCCGGCGGGGTGGTCTCCACAGCCGCCGGCATACTCGTCGCAGGCGGCGGCGGTCTGGCGTCCGGGAACATCGTGGCCATAGCGGTTGCCCTTCCCGCCAGTGCCGTTGCCGTCGCCGTTCTCATCGTGACGGGAGCGGCCATGCGCCGGCCGCGGCTGCGGGGGGCACTCGAGCGGCCTGCCGCCTGGGCGCTGCGGCACGGGTCCCGGCTGTTCCGCCGGCCCGCCGCCGAGCCCCGCCAGACCGTCCGGGCCTGGGCTGACCGGCTGGGCACACTTCAGCTTCCTTCGTCAGGCTGGATGGCAGTGACCGGTCTGGGCCTGGCCAACTGGCTCGCCGACGCAGCGGTCCTCGCCGTGAGCATTCGCGCCGCCGGAGCCGCCATACCGTGGCACGACCTCTTGCTGGTCTACGGCTCGGGAATCGCCGCGCAGAGCCTCAATATCACGCCCGGCGGTCTCGGGGTCGCCGAGGGAACGCTCAGCGTGGCCCTGGTCGCCAGTGGGCTGCGGGCTAGCCAGGCCCTGGCCGCGGTGCTGCTCTACCGGCTGGCCAGTTTCTGGCTGGTGGCCTTCGCCGGCTGGCTGGTCTTCCTCTGGCTGCGGCGCCCGGCCCGGTCGCCGGCATGCCGCCTTCTCCGGAACAGGTAATGGGCGTGACTGTTGACGTCGAATCCCCCGCCCGAGCTGACCGGCCCGGCGTACTGGGTACGCACGAGCTGGTACTCCTGCATGGGCAGCCAGGATCGCCTGCGGACTGGGTGCGGGTGGCCGACCGGCTGCCTGCCCAGTTCCACGCCATCGCGGCGGACCGGCCCGGTTACGGGGCCAGCCAGCGTGCCGCCGGCGGGTTCGCCGCCAACGCGCGAGCCGCGCTCGATGACCTGGATGCGCGCGGCATCGAGCGCGCTGTGCTGGTGGGGCACTCGTACGGCGGCGGGGTGGCGCTGTCAGCGGCCAGCCTGGCGCCGGACCGGGTGGAGGCGGTGATCCTGCTCGCGAGCGTGGGACCGGGGTGCGTGAACGGCTGGGACCGGCTGCTCGCTGCGCCCGGCGCCGGGCCGCTGTGCGCGCTGATGGCCTGGCGGCTCACGCCGTGGATCGCCCGAGCCCGGCTCCGCTGGGCAGCCAGCCGGCGGGGCGGCCCGCCTGGCCCCGGTGAGTACGTCAACTGGCAAGTGTGGGGCCAAGCGGGCCGTGACCGTGGCCCGCTGTGGCGCACCTTCCTGCTGGAGCAGCGCGCCCTGCTGCAGGAACTTCCCGAGCTGGAGCAGGCCGTCCCGTCGGTCCAGCCCCCGGTGCTGCTGCTCGCCGACCCCCGGGACCCCCTGATCCCGGTCGATACCGCCCGCGCGCTGGCCGAGGCGCTGCCGGACGCGCGTCTGCAGCTCATTGAAGGCGCCGGTCATCACCTGCCCAGGAGAGTCCCCGAGGCCGTGGCCGACGCGATCGTCACGTTCATCGCGGCAGTGGAGGAGCGCGGCGCTCGCGTACCGCTCACCCAGGCGGCGTGAACACCGCACGTTTCCTATCCGTGTTAGTAGAAAAAGGCGGCGACGGCCGCCGGGCGCAGTGCCAGGCAACCGGAAGGAAATCAGGTGGCGAACACCCGTCACGACCACGCGGAGGGTAAGTCATCCAAACGCCAGCGGGGCTCCCAGGCTCAGCTGCGCGCCCGCGAGCGCATCGCCGCCCAACGAGCCGCCCGGAAGCGGGCCGAGCTACGCCGGAGGATCCTGGCGCTCGTGGCATCCGTTACCGCCGTCCTGGCTATCGTCGGGGTGCTGGCCGCGGTCAAGCTGAACTCGGCTAATCCCACGGCCAGCGAATCGCTGGCGCCCTCCGGGGTCATTCGGCAGGTCACGACCGTTCCGTCCGGCGTAGTGACCGGGGTCAGCCTGGGGCAGACCACCACGCCGCTGCAGGCGGTCAGGAAGCCCGGGGCGCCGCTGACCATCGGCGGCAAGCTGGGGGTCGTATTCGTCAGCGAGGAATCCTGCCCGTTCTGCGCAGCCGAACGCTGGCCGCTGGCCGTCGCACTGTCCCATTTCGGCACCCTGAGCGGCCTCGGCGCGACCAGGTCATCGGCCACCGACATCTACCCGGACACGGCCACACTCTCGTTCCGCACGGCCCACTACCGCAGCGCCGAGCTCACCCTGCGCACCACCGAACTGACCGACAACACGGGCCATCCGCTGCAGGCCCAGACGCCGCTGGACGCGCAGCTCATCAACACCTACGACGTCCCCCCCTACGTCAACAGCGCCGACCAGTCCGGCGCCGTCCCGTTCCTCGACATCGGAAATCAGTACATCCTGGCCGGTGCACAATACAACCCGCAGGTACTGGCCGGCCTGTCCACCGCCCAGATCGCCAGCCAGCTGCGCAACACATCGAGCCCGGTCGCCAAGGCGATCGACGGGTCCGCCTCGGTCATCATCGCGGCCATCAGCCACGTCCTGCACAACCAGACGGCCGGGCGCTAGCCACGGGGGTATCTCCTCAGGTGTGTAAGGAGTGACTCATGGTAATCATGTGACGTGCGGGGCGAGCCCGCTCGTCGGGGGGAGATCAGTGATCATGTCTGTGATCAGGGGAAATGCTGGTATTAACGGACTGGCTGATGGTAGCGGCGAGATGCCGGAAGAGCCGGGTGCGGGCCGGGAGGAGACGGTCCGGGAGCTGGTCGGTGACCGGGCGCTGGACCTGCTGCTGGCCCGCTCCAAAGACGAGGCCGGGCAGCTGCGGCTGACCGGTGAGGGATCAATGCTCGGGGAGCTGGTGCGGGCAGTGCTGGAGCGGGCGCTGGAGGCCGAGATGGCCGCGCACCTGGGATATGAGCCGCACGAGCGGGCCGGCCATAACTCGGGCAATTCCCGGAACGGGACGATCGCCAAGACGGTGCAGACCGGGGTCGGGCCGGTACCGCTGGCCGTGCCGCGGGACCGGGCCGGGAGCTTCGAGCCGGTGCTGGTGCCCAAGCGGGCCGGGCGGATCTCCGGCGGCCTGGACGACATGGTCATCAGCTTGTACGCGCACGGCATGTCCGTCCGGGACATCACTCACCACCTGGAGCAGGTCTACGGCACCGTGCTGTCGGCCGAGACCGTCTCGCGGATCACCGAGGCGGTGATGGAGGAAGTACGGGCCTGGCAGTCCCGGCCGCTGGATCCCGGCTACGCGGTGGTGTTCCTGGACGCGATCATCGTCAAGGTCCGCGACAGCCAGGTCGTGCAGAACAAGCCCGCCTACCTGGCCGTCGGCATCGACGCCGACGGGGACAAGCACGTGCTGGGCATCTG
>Ga0302311_10002028_pt1 | contig 23327 bp, 22 predicted proteins | sample III_Palsa_N1_3_FD_200449 | JGI IMG/M metagenome (GOLD analysis project Ga0302311, IMG submission 200449) | Peat permafrost microbial communities from Stordalen Mire near Abisko, Sweden - III_Palsa_N1_3 | ecosystem: Environmental > Terrestrial > Soil > Palsa > Peat permafrost | place: Sweden... | reverse complement strand
GTCGATGGCGACCCGGACCGTTCTGGCAGCCATCGTCGGCTCGGTGGCGATCGCCGCGTGCGGTGGCTCGGCGAGCAGGCCACCATCGACGTCCGCGAGCAAACCCTCATCGTCGTCGAAGTCCGCCTCGCAGTCCCCCGCCATCACCTTCGCGCTCGCGTTCTCAAAGTGCATGCGCTCGCATGGGGTGCCGAACTTTCCCGATCCAAACTCCCCCGGCGGCGGCTTTCATGTCTTTTCTTCCGGCGGCGCCATCAACTTCAGCGGTTCCGCGCTCAACAGCCAAGCGCCCGCGTTCCAGCACGCTCAAACGACGTGTCAGCACCTGGTGGCCCCCAATGGCATAGTGGGGACCCCACCGCCATCGGACCAGCAGGTCAACCAGGCGCTGGCGCTGACCAAGTGCATGCGCGCCCATGGCGTCCCCAAGTTCCCCGATCCGACCACCTCGCCTCCGGCCAATCCCGGCCACAGCGAACTCGATCTCGTCGATGACATGTACTTCTGGCTCCATAACTTTACGATCAACGATCTGTCCTCGCCGGCGTTCAAGCACGCCGTGTCTAAGTGCAGGTACCCGAACCCGAACGCAGGCTGATCCGCGAGCACCATCAGCGGCCGTATCTAACAGGAACATCCTGGAAATGGGCGACTCAGGAGGCTCCGATGTCCCCGAACCAGACCTTCGCCGTCGGTACGATCGGCGCCGGCAACGTCGCACAAACAATCGCCCGCCAAGCCCTCGCCCCGGGCCACCAGGTCATCCTCGGCAACAGCCGCGGCCCGGAGTCTCTCTCAGAGCTTGTGAGCCAACTCGGCGCGAATGCGTCTGCGGGCACGGTCGCCAAGGCGGCGCGGGCCGATCTCGTGATCCTCGCAGTCGGCTGGGATCAGGTACCCGTGGCGCTGCAGAACCTAACGGACTTGCGTTCAACACCGTCTTCATGAACATCGTCGCGAAAGCCGCCGACCGGAGCGACGGTCGCCTTGTGATCTTTCTCGCCGGTGACGACACCGACGCCAAGGCCACCGTCTCAACATTTGTCGACTCGCTGGGCCTTGTGCCCGTTGACCTTGGCGAGCTACGCCAAGGTGGACGACTCATGCAAGCCGGCGGGCCGCTGATCGCCCTCCATGTCGTCAAGGTCGCGTAGCCGCCGGTATGTTCATCGATCTGACAGGCAAGACGGCGCTCGTTACGGGCTCGACCGGGGGAATTGGGTACGCGACAGCGGCGGGCCTCCACGCCTCAGGCGCGACGGTCGTCGTTAATGGTCGTACCACCGAACGAGTGCAGGAAGGTATTAAGCGGCTGGGCGCCGGGGACCGGATCATCGGGGTCGCTGCAGACGTCGGCACAGCCACAGGCTGCGAGGTGCTGCTCGATGCTGTGTCACACGTTGACATCCTGGTCAACAACGCCGGCGTCGCCGTCCCACAACCGGTGCTCGAGATCCCCGATGCTGAGTGGGAGCGCCTGTTCGCTGTCAACGTGATGAGTGGGGTGCGGCTATCTCGCAGCTACCTGCCCGGGATGCTGGAACGTGGCTGGGGAAGGGTGGTGTTCGTCTCAAGCGAGTCGGCCCTGAACATCCCTGCCGAGATGGTGCATTACGGAGTCACGAAGCTGGCGCAGCTGGGTGTCGCGCGAGGATTAGCCGAATCGTTTCCAAGCAGCGGCGTAACGGTCAATAGCGTGCTGCCGGGGCCGACCCTGACCCCGGCCCTCGAAGCATTCATGGACGCAATGATCGGAAATGAGGCCGCGAGCGTCGATGAGGCCGGCCAACTGCTGATTGAGCGCGTGCGGCCAACGTCGCTGCTGGGCCGGCTCGCTACGAGCGACGAGGTCGCAAACCTGATCGTTTACCTATGCTCAGCGCAGGCCTCGGCGACAACGGGCGCCTCGATGCGGGTTGACGGCGGCGTGGTTCGAACGATCGCCTGAAAAGCCCCGGTCTTGCCAGATCCGCCGGCCGACAACCTCAACCGCGTGCGTGCGCAGGGCCGGCCGTCGGAGTTCGCAAAAGGCATTGTCCGGCGAGCGGCCGCGCGCACCGACGCAATTCCGTGTCGGTTGTCGAGTCGCGGTCCCAGAAAGAACTCTTCGCGGCCTGTCGCGAGGGTCCCGCAGACACGCGTCCGGGCAGCGCTGCTAAGCGACGCCGCGCCTTCGCACCGCTCGCGTATGACGCACCGGGCCGGCTTGCGCTTTCATCTCGATCGGATCGATTGCGCAGTTCGCCCCCTGCTTCCACGTGGAAGCACGCCCTTCGTGCCCGAGTCCGAACAATTTCTTTCGATCGGTCCACATAAGCGCCCGCGATCGGAGTACAGTCGATTGTGAGCTGGCCCTGCGGCCAGGACACTCACCCCAAGCCCGGATGCCACCAACGGCGCTACTTGCGCCACGAGGCGCGGAGCGTGGGTTACTGGTTTTGACTGCAGGGCTGGTGTCAGAAGTCTTATGCGTTATCCCGCCGACCCGGTGGACGCGCCTCAACGTGATTGACCGCGCGGTGGCTCTTGCCCCGTTACTTGCGGGTGAGTTCGCGGTTCCCAACAAGGAGTCCAAGATGTCGATTATCGAGTCAACCGCCTACGCGGCGCCGGGCGAGCCTGGCAGTCTGGTCGAGCTCAGGGAGCGCTACGAGAACTTCATCGGAGGCGAGTGGATCGCTCCGATCACCGGCGAGTACCGAGAGAATCTAACCCCGACGACGGGCGAGCCGTTCTGCGAGGTCTCGCATTCCGGTGCGCAGGACATCGAGCTGGCGCTCGACGCGGCGCATGCGGCCAAGGATGAGTGGGGCGAGCGCTCCCCCGCCGACCGCGCGGCGGTGCTGAACCGCGTTGCGGATGCGATCGAGGAGAACCTCGAGATGCTTGCAGTAGCGGAGAGCTTCGAGAACGGTAAGCCGGTGCGCGAGACGCTCGCCGCCGATATCCCGCTCGCGATCGATCACTTCCGGTACTTCGCCGCCGCGGTGCGTGCCGAGGAGGGGCGGATCTCGGAGATTGACGCCCAGACCTACGCCTACCACTTCCAGGAGCCGCTCGGTGTCGTGGGCCAGATCATCCCGTTCAACTTCCCGCTGCTGATGGCGGCGTGGAAGATTGCGCCGGCGTTGGCGGCGGGCAACTGCACGGTACTGAAGCCCGCGAGTCCGACTCCGTGGTCGGTCCTCAAACTCGCCGAGGTGGTCGCCGACATCGTCCCACCGGGGGTTCTGAACATCGTCACCGGCCCGGGCGCGGGAATCGGCAAGGCGCTCGCGTCAAACAAGCGGATCGCGAAGGTGTCGTTCACCGGGGAGACGGTGACGGGTCGGTTGATCATGAGCTACGCGGCGCAGAACCTGATTCCATCGACGACCGAGCTGGGAGGCAAGTCGCCGAACATCTTCTTCGAGGATGTGATGGCGGCCGATGACGCGTTTTTGGACAAGGCGATCGAGGGCCTGGTCCTGTTTGCGTTCAACAAGGGCGAGGTTTGCACCTGCCCCTCGCGTGCGTTGATCCACGAGTCAATCTACGACGAGTTCATGGCCCGTTGCCTGGAGCGGATCCGCGCGATCAAGCAGGGCGATCCGCTCGACCGGGAAACGATGATGGGACCGCAGGTCTCGGCCTCGCAGCTGGAGAAGATCGAAGGCTACGTCGAGATCGGACGTCGCGAAGGTGCTGAGGTGCTGACCGGCGGCGGGCGCCCCAAGCTGAGCGAGCACCTCAGCGGTGGCTATTACTTCGAACCGACTGTGCTGAAGGGCCACAACAAGATGCGGGTCTTCCAGGAGGAGATCTTCGGGCCGGTGCTCGCCGTGACCACGTTCAAGGACGAGGCAGAGGCGCTCGAGATCGCCAACGACACGCTGTATGGGCTCGGTGCCGGTGTCTGGACCCGCGACGGAAGCCGGGCGTTCCGGATGGGTCGCGCGATCAAGGCCGGGCGCGTGTGGACCAACTGCTACCACCAGTATCCGGCGCACGCGGCTTTCGGCGGCTACAAGAGCTCCGGCGTCGGCCGTGAGAACCACCGCATGATGCTCGAGCACTACAGCCAGACCAAGTGCCTGTTGGTCAGCTACGACCAGAACCCGATGGGGTTCTTTTAGAGATGTCGGCAGCGGCTCAAGATAGTGGGCCCGCTGTCGCGGTCACGGGGGCGGCTCTTGAGGTGATTCGTTGCCTCCAGGCCGCCCACGGGCCGCTCGCGTTCTTCCAGTCCGGGGGCTGCTGCGACGGCAGCGCTGCGATCTGCCTTAAGGACGGCGAGCTGCCGGCGGCGCCCACTGACGTTCTCCTGGGTGAGATCGGGGGCGCGCCGTTCTACATTGATGCCGACCAGTACGAGCGATGGGGCACGCCGCGGTTTCTGATCGACGTCGCTCCCGGGGCCGCCGAGGGCTTCTCGCTTGAGGCCCTCGAGGGGGTGCATTTCGTCTCCCGCGCACCGTGAGAGGATCGGCGGCGCTTATCACCCCGGGCCGGGCCCGCTCAACCCAACCACGAACTACCCGACAGCCGAGTAGGAAATAGGGAACCACGGCCACTACAGCCATTCCCTAGTGCACTAGCCCCGTTCCTCAGCGGCTGTACTCAGCACTTACCGCGCCGCGGTCGTCCACGACTTCGCCAGCCCGCTGACGGTCGAGCACGTGCCGATGCCGAAGCTCGATCACAGGCAATTGCGCCTGAAGGTCGAGGCGTGCGGGCTCTGCCATACCGATATCCACGCCGCGCACGGCGACTGGCCGACCAAGCCCTCGCCACCGTTCATGCCGGGCCACGAGGGCGTTGGCATCGTGACGGAGCTCGCGGGCTAGGGCGCGCCGGGCTCTCCGTCCCAGAACGCCGGCAGCGCGGGAAGTGTCGCGTCCACGGCGTCAGGCGATCCACGCGGGCGTGTCGCGCGGCGTTGGCTCGCCCGGCACGCTCACGATCGCTGGACTGTGGCCGCAGACGAGGATCCGTGTGTCGGTGGCTGCGTGGATCTGGCGCGCGGCACCCGCGGGGAGCACGATGGTGTCGCCTTGTTCGAGCTGGCAGTTCTCGCCGGCGAGGTCGACCACGATCCGGCCTTCTTGGACCGTCCATAGCTGCTCTGAGTCGAATACGTGCCTCGGGCCACTGGCACCGGCGGACATCTCGACCCGCCACAGCGACAGGCCGTCGCTGCCGCCAAGCGTGGGTGAGGCGAGCGTCGTCATCGTCGCGTTGGTGGTCTCGGTGCGCCGGGTGTCAGCGGCGCGAACGGCGTTGATCATCGTGGCCCCTCATGAAATTCGTCAACTAGGTTGACGAGATCGTACACCAGGTTGACGATATCCGCTACTCAGGCCACGATTACGCGATGCCGCACGACCGCTTCGGGTTCGAGCTCCCACTGCTGCTCGCCGGCGCGTTTCGCGCCGTGATCGAGTCCTTGCACGCCGAGCTGGCCTGCCAAGGCCACCCGGATGCCCGACCGATCCACGGCTTTGCCCTGCAAGCGGTCAGCTCCACCGGCGCGAGCGTCTCGGAGCTCGGACGCCGCTTGGGCGTCAGCAAGCAGGCTGCGACCAAGACAGCCGCGAGCCTCCAGCAGCTTGGATACGTTCGCCGCATCCGCGATCCCGATGATGCACGCGCGATCCGGCTCGAGCGCACCCCTCGCGGCGATCAACTGCTCAGTCTCAGCGCCGAGATCTTCGAGCGACTCCGCGGCCAGTGGGCCGAGCAGATCGGCGCTTCGCGACTACAAGAACTTCAGGACGACCTCGCAAGACTCGCGAGAACAGGCACCGCCAAGCTCGGCGACTTTCCGGGATGGCTCCGCTAACCGCGAATCCGACAGCCCGGCGGCCACTCAGGGTTGAATCCCGCGCTCACGGAGCACACCCGGGCGTCGTGGCGATCATGGCGCACAGCTCGAGGGCCAACCCACGGTCAAAGTCCCGAGCAGGACGCGCCGCCCCAGCTCGTAGCTCGTCACCCGCCGTCAGGCGCTCGGCGGCCTCGAGACGCCGAGCGCGTGATGCAGGAACTCGACCTGCAGCGTCAGGAGGTTCTCGGCGACGGACTCCTGCGGCGTCATGTGGGTGATCCCGGTCAGCGGCAGCACGGTGTGCGGCCGGCCGGACTCGGTGAGGCGCTGGGAGAGCTGTAGCGTGTGTGCAGCCACGACGTTGTCGTCGGCCAGTCCGTGGATCAGCATCAGCGGGCGCTCGAGCGCGGCGGCGTCGTGCAGCAGCGATGACCGATCGTATGCTGGGCGATCTGCGCCGTCCGGTTCGGTACCGAGGTAGCGCTCGGTGTAATGGGTGTCATATAGCCGCCACTCGGTGACCGGCGCGCCGGCGACGGCGGCGTGGAACGTGTTCGGTTCTCGCAGCACCGCCAGCGCCGCGAGATAGCCACCGAACGACCAGCCACGGATCGCTACGCGCGACAGATCGAGGTCTGGAACGATCGCAGCCACCTCGATGAGCGCCGCGATCTGGTCCTCGAGCACGGGCCCGGCGAGATCGCCCCTGACCGCCCGGGCCCAGGCGCGTCCACGCCCTGGCGTTCCCCGTCCATCCGCGACGATTACCGCGAATCCCTGGTCTGCGAGCCACTGCGACTGTAACCACCCGTCCCGGGCGAGTGTGACCCGCTGGACTTGCGGGCCGCCGTACGGATCCATCAGGACCGGCAGTCGCGATCCGGGCTGGTGGTCGCGGGGCAGCACGATCCCGACGCGCAGCTCGCTCGGGCCGACCGTCAGCATCCGCACCGCGGGCGTGATGACGGGCCGCTCGGCGCGGGATTCGAACGCATGCCCGCCGACCGTCCAACGAGGTCCTTCGTGGTCCATCGCGCGCGACCCGAGCACGCACACCTCGCCGCCGCTCACCGCGGTGTGGACTCCGGGTGCGCGGGTGATCTGGGACAACCCCCTTTCCGCTTCCCATCGCCACACGTGGACCTCCGTCGGCTCGGTGCTCGCGGTGAACAGGACCTCGGCGTCGCCGACCGCCAGCACCGCTCGCACGTCGAGACCGGGAGGGGTCACCGCCCGGCCGTCGACCCACAGCGACACCGCATCCTCAGCGCCTGCGACCGACACCAGTCGTCCCGCCATCCGTCGCGGAACCCCATCGATCAGATCGACCCAGGCCTCATCGGACTGCGCGTCGAGCAGCTCGGTCTCACCAGTGAGGGCATCGACCGCGAGTACCGCCGAGCGCCGCTGGTCACGTGATTGCACGACGATCAGCGGTCCCTGCCGATCCCAGTGGGCGACGGCGAGGTACGGATAGTTCGGCCGATCCCACTCCACGCGCACCGGAGCGGCCCCGTCGAGCCGGAGCACGTATGCCTCAACGCCCGCGTTCGGCGAGCCTGCGGTCGGATAGCGAACCGTCCGTGGTGCGGATCCGGGATCGCCGACGTCAGAGATCCACAGCTCGCGCACGGGTGCCTCATCGACCCGTGCGGCGAGCAGCGCGCCACCGTCCGGGGCCCACCAGTAGCCCCGGTCGCGACCCATCTCCTCGGCCGCGACGAATTCCGCCATCCCCCAGCTCACCGTCGGCTCTGTCTCTCCCGCGAGGCGGGTCACGGCGCCGTCCTCCAGTCGCACGACATACAGCGCTCGGTCGTGGACGAACGCGACGCAGCGTCCCAACGGATCGGGCCGCGGATCGAACACCGGCCCCGGCACGTCCACCTCGCGCGCTCCGCCGGCGACCAGATCGGCGACGAACAGCCGGCCCGAGTGCGCCAGGGCCGCGATCCGTGCGTCTCGATCGCTGGCGAACGAGACGATTCCGCCGGCGGTCTCACGCGCGCGCTCCCGGCGAGCCCGCTCCACGACGGAAAGCTGCTCCGCCGCCTCGCCGGCCGCGAGGTCGTCGGGGTCCGCCACGAGCCGCTCGCGCTCGGTCTGCACGTCGAACACCCACAGCCCGTTCAGCGGATCATCGCCGGCCGGGGAGCGTAGGAACACGACACGGCTCCCATCGGCCGCGACCTTGAAGCTCCGCGGGGCGCCGAGCGTGAAGTTTCGGGTGCGAGCCTTCTGACGCGGAAACGAGTCGGCCATATCTCGAGACCCGGGCGGGCCGGGCCTTCACGATAAACGAAAGCCCCGCGTATCACCTTGCGGCTGGTGTCGACAGCGGCCTGGGCACCCAGGCCGACGAGGCATCGCATTCGAGCTGCTGCGGAGTCCTCGGCGGGAGCCCTATCGCACTGCGTTCGTCTGGGCGTCTCGAGGGTCCTTACCGCGGCTGGGCGGGCTCACATAGCCGTCGAGCGTTGAGTCGTGGTCGTGAGCGGCATCGGCCCGTGTCTGGTCTGCGCCGGTCTCAACGACGGAGAAGCCAGTCCGGTCGCCGTCCCCGTTGATCACGTCGGGGCCGCGCTGGCCGGGCAGGTCGTCGGTGACGATCGCCACATGAACGGCGAACGGATCAGCGCCGAGTGAGAGTCCGTAGACCGCCACGTCCCCGGGCTCAGCCCTATACCCGCTCGTTGCCGGATGCCACTCGCCGTTGGCGAGGCCCCACTCGTAGAAACTGACGGCGCCAGCATTGATCGCTCCCGGGCCGTAGCTATATGTGAACCGCACTCCGGCCTTCTGCCAGGCCCAGGCTGCGAAGTCGGCGCACCACTCTTCGGACGTCTCGCCGCTGGGGCAGTCGGCCGTTCCAGCGTCCCAGTAGGCGCTGAACTTGTTGCAGTAGGAGTTGTCGGGGTCGGTGCTGTATCCGACCTGGCTGTCGGCGATCGCCGCGATGCGCTCGCCGACGTTCAAGCGGGCAAGGGTGGCGTTGCTTGGCAGCGGGAACGAGTCTGAGTTCCCGCTGAAACCGTTCACCGCTGCGGCCAGGATGATCCCGACCATGACGGCCCCGAGAATGAGCCCGGACCGGCGCCGTGCGCGGGGCGACCGCACCGCGTTCGCCCGACGCCTCTCAAAGCCGGCGGACCGCCCTCCCACCGAGGACGGCCCGTGCGGCGCACGCAGCCCGTTCGCATATCGCCGCCCGCTCTGTTCTGGGTGCCGAGGCCGGGCGGTGTTGCTCGGTCCGGGGTCTTCGGTCATTGCCCGGCGACGAAGCGGGCGACGGCGGCCTTGGTGATTACCCCGTGGGTGACGCTGACGCACGCGTCGCCGGCCTGCAGGACCGCCGGCTGATGCAGGTTTATCCCTGCGCTGGCGACCATCTGATGGGTCACAGCGCCGCTGCTGGTCGGGTCGGGGAAGTTCGGGAACCCGTGGCCGCGGACGCAGCGGGCGAAGGCCAGCATTGCGGCGATCTGCGCCTGGCTGTGCTGGGCGCTTTGGCTCGGCCCGCTGGGAGCGACGCCCGGCACCAGGCGACTGCAGATCCTCGCCGTCGACGAGAAGGCGGGCGACGGCGTGGCGAACTCGGCCTTGAACCCAGGAGTGCCAGGGTCGGGGAAGTTGCGCACCCCGTGCGATCGCATGCAGTCGGCGAACCTCAGTCCGTCCCGTTGGAATTGGGCTTGGGTCGGCTGGCCAGCGGAGTTCGACGCGCTGGACGAGTTCGAGCCGCCGCCGCAGCCTGCGAGCAGGAGGGCCAGCGCAATGGCGGCGAGGATTTGGTCGCGATGTAGGGTCATGGCCCGAGGGTTGTACGCCGACGGGGGTCACAGGAGTGCAACACGCCAGCGCCGACGGCGGGCACGACGAATGCGGGGGCGGTCTGTGATCGCGTTGTGATCTGTGGTGGTGCACGATGTTCGGGTGCGCGTGCTGGTGGTTGAGGATCATGTAGAGCTCGCCCGCGACATCGCGGAGGGGTTGCGTGATCGCGGGATCGCGACGGACCTCGCGTATGACGGGGCGATTGCGCTGCAGAAGGGCGTGGTGTACCGCTATGACGTGATCGTGCTGGACCGCGACCTGCCGGGCGTGCACGGCGACGCAGTGTGCGTGGCGCTGCGCCGCTCAGGGGCGGACGCGCGGATCTTGATGTTGACCGCCGCGGCGACGATCGGCGATCGCGTGGAGGGTTTGAATCTGGGCGCGGATGATTATCTGCCCAAGCCGTTCGCGTTCGAGGAGTTGGTCGCGCGGGTGCATGCTCTGGCTCGCCGCGCACCGGCAGGGCCACCGGTTCTGATGAGGGGCGACTTGGCGCTCGACAGGGCCGCACGGCGCGCTACCCGGGCGGGACGGGAGCTTTCGCTGACGCGCAAGGAACTCGGTGTGCTCGAGGTGCTGCTGGCGGCCGACGGCGCGGTGGTCAGCGCCGAGGAGCTGCTCGAGCGGGTGTGGGATGAGAACGCCGACCCGTTCACGCGCACCGTGGTGGTAACGCTCACGCGTTTGCGGCGCAAGCTGGGCGAGCCCGAGGTGATCGAGACGATGCGCGGCGCCGGCTACCGCATGCGATGACGCCCACGGACCTCCGCGTCGCCGTGCAGCGGCTCTGGCCGCGGCGGGTGCGCACCCGGCTTGCCGTCTTCTACGCAGTCCTGTTCCTGATGGTCGGCGTGGTGCTGTTGGCGCTGACGTACGCGGTGGCGGCCACGGTGGTGGTGCCAGGCCCGGGAGAACTGCCAACAAAGCTCACTTCCCAGGAGACGGCCCTGTTGGGACTGTGTAAACCCCGGCCTACGTCTCCGTCGCTGCTCGCGAAATGCAACCACCTGCTCAGCACCGGATCCGGCCCCAAGGCGCGCGGGGACGCGCTGGCCGCCCTGCAGATCGCTTCAGCGATTGGCCTCGGGATCCTGGCAGTCGCTGCGGCCGGCCTCGGTTGGCTCGCTTCCGGGCGGGCACTGAGGCCAGTACGGTCGATCACCGAGGCCGCGAAGCGTGCCTCCGAGATGCGGCTCGGTGAGCGTCTTGCGCTCACCGGGCCCGATGACGAGTTCAAGCAGCTGGCCGACACCTTCGACATGATGCTCGAGCGACTCGATGCCGCCTTCACCAGCCAGAAGCGGTTCGTCGCCAACGCGGCGCACGAGCTGCGCACGCCGCTGACCGCGATGCGAACCGCGATCGAGGTCACGCTGTCCAAGCCGACCAGGACGCCCGATCAGCTGGAGGCGATGGCAGCCCGGATCGAGCGATCGGTCGAGCGGGCAGAAGCCACCGTCGAGGCGCTCCTGACGCTCGCCACCAGCGAGGCGGGTCCGGCGGCCCGGGAACCGACCGACCTTGCCACCGCTGCCGAGGACGCGCTCGACGCGGCCCGCGCGGGGATCGATCAGCGCCAGATCAAGGTCGACGCCGCGCTCGAGCCCGCGCTGGCCCGCGGCGACCGGGTGCTGCTCGAGCGGATGATCGCGAACCTCGTGGAGAACGCCGTGCGCCACAACAACGCGGGTGGCTGGATCGGTCTCCGCACGATCCAGCGAGTCGACGGCGCGGTCTTCGAGATCGCCAACACAGGGGCCAGCGTCCCGGCCGAGCAGATCCCAGTCCTGTTCGAGCCGTTCGCCCGCGCCAAGCAGCGTCTCAACGCCGTCGACGGCGTTGGGCTCGGACTCTCGATCGCCAGCGCGATCGCCCGTGCTCACAACGCCACGATCACCGCCCGTCCGCGGACGGGCGGTGGACTCGAAATGTCGGTCACGATCCCCACAAATCCGAGCTGACGGCGCCAGACAGACAGCCGGACTGGCCGAACGGCAAGCGAGCCGGATGAAGAATTCTGCCGATTAGCGGGGAAGCAGTCCGAGGTTTGCGTGAGCCGTACGGGATTCAAGACCTCCTGGCCCGCTTCGGCTTTTTTGTGCGCTCGATGATCTCCGCAGCTCGCTCAGCGATCCGGTCCTCGTCGGTGATCAGGTGCCAGCGAGTTGCTCGACGCTCGCCAGAGCGCTTGACGTCGCCCTGCTGCTCCATCTCCTTGAGCAGTTCCAGGAGTTGGTTGGCGTCGCCGTTGGTGATCTTGGCAATTTGTGCCGTTGTGTGCCCATCAGAGCCGTTCAGAACCGCTAGGAGCTTCCCGGCGGGGACTACCTCAGGCTTGGTCGCCTCGGCTTTTTGAGGGCGGCGGGTGCGGGCTCGCGGCTTGCGTTGAGGCTTGGGCTCGACGTTGGGCTCGGGCTGTGCTGAGCCGTTGAGGAGAGCCGCGCGGGCTTCGCCGAGCTGCTCGATCTCCCGATGAAGCTGCCGGAGCCGACTATCAATCGAGCTGATCAGGTCTTCGATGGTGGGGATTGTCATACCCGCGATGGTATGAGCAGGCCAGGACAGCGCGCGCGGCGAAAGGCTTGTGAGAGCCAACAGGAGCCCGTCTGCGGGGTTGCCTACCGTCGGCGCGCCCACTCCCGGCTTGATATTGAGCCGCACCGTGTTAGGGTCCCGCCCAAGTCGCTTCTCGCGATTATCTCGGCCAGGGGACTCTGATGAGAGTGTTTGTATGGTGCGGTCGTCTTCGGCTGGGTGTGCTCGGCGTGCTTGCTTGCCTGATCTTCGCGGCGTCCGTGGGGATGGCGCACGCGCAAGCGATCGGGGCCGGTTCGTGCCAGACGACGGACGGGTCGACGGCCTGCGCCTCCGATCCTGACCTGGCGTCGGTGGGGTACAGCTCGTGTGACGGCATCAATGCGCCCTGCTCCTACGACCCCGCGCTCACCTCCGTAGGCGACGACGCCTGCAGTGAGGTCGGTGAAAGCGACTGCTCCGACGACGCAGTCTTGACGAATGTTGGGGACGCCTCTTGCAACGGCGCAGAAGCTTGCGCTGATGCTCCGTATCTCACGTCCGTGGGGTACGGCTCCTGCAACGCTGTTCCGTTTCCGTGTTCTTCTCTTTCGGCTGTGGGGGATAACTCATGCGACGGCGACTACGACGTGTGCACGGGCGCTGGTTCAGAGTCAGTCGGGTCTGGATCCTGTGACGGCCGAGAGGTCTGTGTGGATGGCGCTGCCTCGGGGAATGACTCTTGCGACGGCTTCGGTGACTGCAATGATGGGGGGACATCGGGGAGCGGCTCCTGCAACGGTTTCGGTGCGTGCGTTGGGGGCGCAACCTCTGGGAACTACTCGTGCAATGGCGACGATGCCTGTTACGAGGAGATGGTGTCGGGTGACTGCGAGAGCAACACGGATTCGGTGCCGCAGTGTGTTCCTGCGTCCGATCCGAGCTTGGAGGCCGGGAGCGCTCCTCCTGGCTGGAATGCTTCGGCTGTGACTGTCGATTGGAACTGGTCGTCTGGGCCAGATGGGGCGCCCCTTGCTCCTGCCAGTGCGTCTAACTGTCCCGTTTCCAGTACGTCCTCGGGCGAGGGGGCCATGACTTTGACGGCGACGTGCGCGGACGAGAACGGAAACGTCGGTAGTGGGTCCTACACGGTGAACGTCGACACGACTGCGCCGACGATCGGCTTCAGCGGTGACGCAAGCCCTTATTCGCTGCTCGCCACGGTGGACATCACGTGCTCAGCGACCGACGCGATCTCGGGCATAGCTACCTCGACCTGTCCGGGCGCAAATGGCCCCGCATGGACGTTCGGGGCCGGAACGACCACGTTGACGGCGACCGCAACCAACAACGCGGGCCTCGTCGCTAACGCGTCGACGCAGTTTGTCGTCCAGGTGACCGCCGGTCCGCTCTGCCAGCTAACGACGCAGTTCGGCGAAGACTCGGCCAAGTATCAGGCGCTTCGTCTCTGGCAGCAGGATGTCACGGAAGCGGAATGGAACGCCGCGTGCAAGGGCTTCACGCGGCTCGCGTCCAGGTTGACGCCGAAGCAGACGCCAGCGCTCATCCATGGCTTCGATAAAAAAGTGCAGACGCTAGCCGGAGCTGGCTGGCTATCCACTTCGCAAGCGAGCACTCTGACAGGCCTCGCAGCGGCCCTGTAGGAGCGGCGGTCGCGAGCGCTCTGCTCGATCAGAACTCGTCGTCGTCCAGGTCGACGAGACCGTTCGCCGCAAGCCAGCGGACCGAGCCGTGCAGGGCATCGAGTGAGGTGTATCGCGGCCGGTACCCGAGGACGTCGCGGGCACGGTCGATGCTGGCGGCGATGCTGCGGATCACGTGCTCGCGGCTGATTCCGGCGTGCTCGACGCCGACGCGTCGCTCGAACTCCACCCAGTCGACGAGCTCGATCACCGGCTCGCGGCCAAACCAGCCGGCCACGCCTGCGGCCAAACCGAGCAGTGTCATGGCCTGCTCGGAGACCACGTGGAAGCTCGATCCGATCGCAGCAGGTCGATTGAGCGCCAGTTCAAAGGCCTGGGCGACGTCATCCGCGTGCACGTGGTGCAGCACACCGAGCCCGAGGTCCGGTAGCGGCAGCGGTTCGCCGGCAGCCAACCGTCGCCACGCGTCGAGATCCAGGTTGCCCGCCGGCGTGATCGACGGCCACGGGCCGGTGATGTGGCCCGGATGCAGCACCACGCTCGGTACGCCGCCGGCGCGCGTTTCGCGATGCAGAAGTGTCTCGATCGCCACCTTGCCGGCTCCGTACTCGCCAAAGCCGGTCCGCGGCTCATCCTCGGTGATCGGCACGCGCGCGGCCGGGCCGTGAACCCAGATGGTGCCGCAGTGCAACAGCAACGGACGGGTCGGCCGCAACGCCTCTACTAGCTGCTGCGCGGACTCCCGCGTGAAGCAGAGCATGTCGACGACGGCATCCGCCGCCAGCGCCGCGATCCGCTCGCCGAACACGCCTGCCCCGTCCTCGAGCTCCCGATCGACCGCCACCCGCTCGACCGCCCGCCACTCCGCGGCCACGACGTAGGGGTCGCGCTGACCCCGGCTGAGCGCCACGACCTCGTGCCCTGCCCGGACCAGACGCGGGACCAGGTAGCTACCGACGTGGCCGGTGGCACCGATCACGACAACGCGGCTCATCACGCGAGCTTAGCGGTACTAGTCGTAGTGCGTGAGGTGTGGCCAGAGTGCGGCCCATGAGCCGGTGGTTTGGCACAGCATCACCGGGAGACCTTGCTCCTGATTGTTCAGCCCGACACGGTCGTTGACGGTGGCGAGCGTCCGACACTGCTCGAAGTAGGGCGCCGCCGCCACGGCGTTGTCGAAGCCGATCAGCAAGGCGTGGGTGTCCGCAGCTGGTGGGATCCCCCATTCGCTGAATCCGTTGTGGCCACTGTAGGCGCGCGGGAGCCGGAGTGGCGATCCGAGCAGGTCGATCGCGCCGGCTTCGCCGTAGTTGCTGGTGAAGATCGCCGTGTGTCGCCGCTGTGCGACTGGGATGTCTCGCCATGCGCTGGAGATCGTTTGGACGACGCGTGGCCAGCCGACGGTTTCGCCCTGGGCGGGGTTCAGCGCCATCACGATGCTTCCCTGAAGATCGCGCTCGGGGAGCAGCGGCAGCGCGATCACGGCGCCAATCGCGGCGCTCAGAGCGATCGCGGCGGCCAGCAGCGATGTGCGCCTCGGGGCATGCACCGTCCACTCGGCCGTCGGTGTCGCGCCGAGACCGAGCAGGATGGGGTACAGGCTCGCCAGATAGTAGGCGTGGCCGTTGCCGGCGAAGTACAGGACCGCCATCACCGCGTAGGTGATCGACACGAAGCGCAGCTCAAGCCAGCTGGCGCGACGGAACGGGGCGAGGAGCCCGGCGACCCAGACGGGGACGAGAAACAAGCTGACCATCACGAGCTGGAACGGGAAGAAGCCCGCCCGCCCTCCCTCCTGGGTGCCGGCGATGTTGCCCGCCACGGTCACCTGTGGCCAGCCGTGCTGCGACTGCCAGATGAGGTACGGGGCAGCCAACGCAACGGCGCAGAAGGCACCGCCGGCGGCCCACCTCGACCGCAGCACTGATCGCGGACCGACGACGATCACAATCGCGAGCATCACCGCGGCCACCAGGCCGACCTGGGGCTTGGCCTCCACGCCGACGCCTACGACCACGCCCGCGGCCAGGATCGACGTACCGCTCCGACGGACGACTGTCCGTATCGCCAGCCACCCCAGGCCGGTCGTGCTCAGCATGTCCAAGGTCGTGGTCGTGACGAAGTGGCCGACGGCGAGCGCGAAGCCTGAACAAGCCGTGCAGGACGCCGCGATGATCTGCGCGCGCGTGCCGCCGCCGACCTCTCGAGCGATCACGGCCGCGAGGATTGTCGTCGCTGCGGCGGCCAGCGCCGACGGGGTTCGCAGCAGGAGGAGCGATCCGGGAGCAAGCGCATTCATCGCCCAGGCCAGAAACGGGACCAACGGCGGCTGATCGGGATACCCGAACGCGGGATGCGAACCCGCGACGATGAAGTACATCTCGTCGCGGTGATAGCCGTATCGCGTGCTCGTCGCGAGCAGCACCGCCGCCTGTACGGCGGCGATCGCGCCGACCCAGCCGCTCAGACCCACTCGCGTTGGGTGCAGAGGCGCGTCGGATGGCTGTTCGGCGGCTGCCTCGCGTCCAGCAGTGCCTCCTGTCGTGGCCCTGGCCATCGGCACAGCCTAGATCTGCCGTTCCGGTAGCGCGAACGCCCGAGCGCATTGGTGGCCCAAAGCTGAGGCGCTGTCAAGAAGTGAGGAGCACAAAGCGGCGGCTCGAGGGCCCAGCCCCCGACGTGGTCCCCGAAAGTGTCGTTTTTCGTCACAAAACGGGACCATGTCGGCCACTGCGGACCCAGAGACCCCGCCGTGCCTACGCGCCGATGACCGCTGGCCGCGAACGCTGCTAGGAGTACCCATCGCGTGCGCAGTCAGGTCCTGCGCGAACGCCATGGTGGGCGGGCGCCGACCGTCGCGAAGCGATCGCCGGAGCTGGAGCGCCCGGGAGCGATCAGGCGCGCAAAGTGCTCGCGAGTTCGCCGGCGAACAGCGCGAGGGTACGGCGGTCCATCGGCGGCCTGGCCATCAGCAGGAAGTCACCCACGCCCCGCTCGACATACGGCTGCAGCCGTTCGGCCAGCTGGGCGGGCGTCATCGCGAGCATCCGGTCGGCGAGTACCTCCTCGGTCACCCCGAGCGCGTCCGCACGGGCCCGGAGCTGCTGGGCGGCCTCATGCTCGTCGGCACCGAGCACGGCCTGGAGCACCAGCTGCACCCGGATGTCAGAGCGATCGCGACCGACGTCCCGACAATGGGCATCGAGCACATCCAGCTTGTGGTCGAACTCCTCCACCGGCATCAGAAACGTGTTCCACCCGTCAGCCTCGGCCGCGACATGGCGCAGCGTCACTCGCTCCCCGGATCCGCCGATCCACAGCGGGATGCGTGGTTGCTGAAGCGGCTTGGGCTCGCACATCGCGTCCTTGAGCTGGTAGTGGCGTCCCGAGAACGTGGTGCGCGGTTCGGTCCACAACGACTTGAGGATTACTGCCGCCTCTCCCATCATCGCAAGCCGCTCACCGATCGGCGGGAACGGGATGCCGTATTGGTCGTGTTCGAGCTGATACCACGCGCCGCCGATCCCGAGCTCGAGCCGGCCACCGGAGACATGGTCGATCGTCGCCGCCATGTTCGCGAGCACCGCCGGTGAGCGATATGTAACCCCGGTCACGATGATCCCGCAACGCAGCCGTTCAGTGTGGGCCGCCATCGCGGCGAGCAGCGACATGCCCTCAAAGCAGGGCCCGGTCGGGTCGGCCTGGATTGGCATGAAGTGATCGAACACCGACGCCCAATCCAGACCGAGCTCCTCGGCGGTCTGCCACAGCTCGAGGTAGGAGGGGAAATCGGTGTACTGCTGTCCAGCATGAATGCCGAACCGCAGATGGTCAGGGAACATGGCCGCCACGATCGCTTCAAGCTATCTTAGGTTGCTCGGCGGGCAGACCCGCGCTCACGCGCGAGTGACCGCGGTTCAGCGCATCAGCGGTGCCCTGCCGCCGATCCAGCTGAATCCGTCAGGCAGGGTCGCACCGTGGGTTGTGCAGACCGCGGCGGCTACCTCGACCGCCGCCCCCACCGCGCCTTGCCACACCTCGAGGGCTGCGGCTCGTGGATCGACGTCAGGGTGACCGGCGAGCCATGCGAGCAGGCCGGCGACAACTGCATCGCCCGCACCGATCGTGTCGACGACTTCGACGCTCGGCACCGGGATCGAACGCAGGCCGTCGCGGGTGATCAGCGTCACCGAGTTCGGTCCGTCGGTGACGACGACGGCGGCCGGACCGCGCGCAACCAGCTCGGCCGCATAGGTGAGCGGGTCACGAGCGGGGCAGATGAGCTCCAAGTCCTCGACGCTGGCCTTGATCATGTCTGCGCGTTTCACCAGCCGCTCGATCGTGCGTCGATATGACTCGAGGTCCGGAATGGCATGGGGCCTGCAGTTCGGATCAAGCAACACCAGCACTGAGGCCGGCGCTTGCTCGACGAGCTCGAGCAGCGTCGAACGGATCGGTTCGTACACGATGCTGAGCGCACCGAGCGCGAGCGCGCGGCAGCCGTCCAGCAGGCCTGGTGGAACGTCGTCGCGCCGCAGCGCGACGGCGGATGTCCCCTGCACGTAGAAGTGATAGTCGGCCGAGCCGCCGGCATCGAGTTGGGCGATCGCGAGCGTCGTCGGTGCGGACACCGCTGCCGGCGTCGCAAGCTGCACTCCCGCCCCGAGGAGCTCGGCGCGCAGGCGCGCACCGAACTGATCGGCGGACAGGAGTCCCAGATAGCTGGATTGCTCGCCCAGGCGCGACACGATTCGCGCCACGTTGAAAGGAGCTCCACCGGGCAGCGGCGTGAGCGTGCCGGCGGCGTCGGCCACAATGTCCATCAACGCTTCGCCGGCGACCGTGATCATGCTGATGCGAGCACGCCGGTATCGGTCATCGCTCGCTCGGAACCACGTTGAGTGCCTCGAGCGTTTGCCTCGCGCCGTGCTCGTGCAGCGACGTCAGGACCGACACGTAGGCGGAGGTGAATCGCTCGTTTTCGGCTAGCTCGCCGAACAGTTCGCGGTTGCTTAGGAACGCTGTCGGATCGTCGCGCTGGCGTGCGGCAAGTGCTACCAGCTCATCTCTTCGTCGATCGACGATCTCGATCGGTTGTTCCTCCTCGTCCGTTCCCTCTGCGTATCGCGCCCAGCTCGCAACGATCGCGGCCGAGCGCGTGATCGACCCGCCGCGCGCAAGCTGCGCCCGGATCACCGGCAGCACCCACTTCGGGATGCGATCGGAGCTCTCGGCACACAGTCGCGCGATCGTGTCGCGGATCTCCGGATTGGAGAATCGCTCGATCAGGGTACGTTTGTAGAGGTCGAGGTCGACGCCCGGGACGGGCTCGAGGGTCGGAGTCGCCTCGTCGTCCATGTAGGCGCTCAGGAACGTGCGGAACAGCGGGTCCTGGGCGGCCTCGTGGACATACGTGTAGCCGCACAGCCGCCCGAAGTAGCACAGACCCTGGTGGCCGGCGTTGAGCAAGCGCAGCTTCATCAGTTCGTAGGGGGCGACGTCGGCGACGAGCTGGACGCCGTCGGCCTGCTCCAGCGGCGGCCGGCGGGACGAGAACGAGTCCTCGAGGACCCACTGCGTGAAGGGCTCGCAGACCACCGGCCAACGGTCCTCGACGCCGAAGCGCGCTGCGAGCTGCGCGCGATCCTGATCTGTGGTCGCCGGCGTGATCCGGTCAACCATCGAGTTCGGAAACGCGACCTGATCCTCGATCCAACTGGCCACCTCTGGGTCGCGCAGCCGCGCAAACTGGGTCAGTGCCTCGCGCGTGAGCGACCCGTTCCCCTGAAGGTTGTCGCACGAGACGATCGTGACCGGACCATGGCCCTCCCGTCGCCTGCGTGCGAGCCCGGCGACGATCAGGCCGAACGCGCTGCGCGGGGTCGCGTCCGGCTGCAGGTCCGCGGCGATCCAGGGCGTGGCGGGGTTGAACTTGCCGGTCAGGTCGTCGATCCCGTAGCCTCCTTCGGTGATCGTCAGCGTGACGATCTGGGTGGCCGGGTCGGCGAGACGCCTGATCACCTGCTCCCCGTCATCGGGGGCGTACAGATAGTCGATGATCGAGCCGATCACGCGCGCGTCGTAGTGCCCGTCGCTGTGCTTCTGGACGAGCGTGTACAGATAGTCCTGCGCCTGCAGAACCCGCTGCATCTCCCGGTCAGCGGCCAGCACGCCGACGCCGCAGATGCCCCAGTCCGGTGAGGCGCCCGCATTCAGCAGCTGATCGATGAACGCGGCTTGGTGTGCACGGTGGAAGCCTCCCACGCCGAAGTGCACGATCCCGCGAGTGAGGGCGGCGCGCTCGTAGATCGGCACGGGCAATCTCGCCGCGAGCTCGGCGAGCGTCGCCGTGCCCACCGGCAGAACCGCCGCGTCACCCACCGGGAGAACCGCCGCGTCAGGTTGCGGCTTGTCAGCTCGGCCGAGCTCGACCCTGCCGTCCCCGGTGTGACCGTTGCTCGAGGCCGGTGGCTCGAACTCCAACGCGGCCGTCGTCGTTGGGTCAAAGAAGCGCAGGCTGCTCGGATCGATGCGCAATCTGACAGCGGCTCCGAGCCGCAGTCGAACTCGCGACTCGATTCGCGCGATCCCCTCTCCGGCGCGTGTGATCGTGCCTTCGCTGAGACCCGCCGACTCATCTGCGCTCACGGTTACGGCCGAGATCGTGCGGGCGTCGGTCGTGAAGTGGACGAGCTGCTCTGAGCCGAGCGCCTCGACCAGCTCGACGGCGCCGTCGAGCGTGCAAACCTCAGCCCGATCGCCCTCGGCCAGCAGGTCGAGATCCTCGGGCCGCACACCCAGCACGATGCTCCGACCCGCATAGCTGCGGAGCGCCGGAACTGAATCCGCGACGCTCGCGGGCAGCGAGATGCTCTGCGAGCCGAGCTGGACGCTACTGGCGCCTTCGCCGACTATCGCCTCGAACAGGTTCATCGGCGGCGAGCCCATGAAGCTCGCGACGAACAGGTTGCGCGGGTGGTCGTAGACGACTTCCGGGGTGTCGCACTGCTGCAGGACACCCGCATTCATGACGGCGACCCGGTCGCCCATCGTCATCGCCTCGATCTGGTCGTGGGTCACGTAGAGGGTCGCAACCCCGAGGCGGCGGTGGATCCGCGCAACCTCCGCACGCATCTGGACGCGGAGCTTCGCGTCGAGGTTCGACAACGGCTCGTCCATCAGAAACGCGCTTGGCTCGCGGACGATCGCGCGGCCCATCGCGACCCGCTGGCGCTGCCCGCCTGAGAGCTGCGACGGCTTGCGCTCGACCCATTCCGTCAGCCCCAGCAGTTGCGTGGCGTCGCCGACGCGGACGGCGATCTGGGGCTTGGGCATCTTGCGAAGCTTCAACGCGAACGCGATGTTCTGCCCGACGGTCATGTGCGGGTACAGCGCGTAGTTCTGGAAGACCATCGCGACATCGCGATCCTTCGGGCTGACGTCGTTGACGACCCTGTCTCCGATGCGAACAACTCCGTCGGTCACGCGTTCGAGACCGGCGACGATCCGCAGCGCGGTCGTCTTGCCGCACCCGGATGGTCCGACGAGCACCATGAACTCCCCGTCGGCGACGCTCAGGTCGAGACCGTGCAGAGCCTGAAACCCGTTCGGGTAGACCTTCGTCACCCGATCTAGCGAGATCTGCGCCACGGCTCTCCTCCGCACATCGTCACTTCAACGCCCCCAGCGACAGGCCGCGAACCAATTGTTTCTGGGCGATCCAGCCGGCAAGGATCACCGGCAGGCAGGCGACCGCGGCCGCTGCCGAAAGCCGCGCCCAATATTCGCCCTCGCTCTGCAGGAAGCTGACCATGAACACGGGCACGGTCGGTCCCTTGGTCGCAGTCAGGAAGTAGGCGAAGAAAAACTCGTTCCACGTGAAGATCACGCAGATCAGCGCCGTCGCGGCGACTCCTGGCATCGCGATCGGGAGGATCACGCGCGTGATCTCGACGAATATATTCGCCCCGTCGATTCTCGCCGCTTCCAGCATCTCCTTGGGGATCTCGAGCAGGAACGACCGGATCATCCAGACCGCGAGCGGCAGGTTGAACCCCGTGTAGAGGATCACCAGCGCCCAGTCGTTGTCGAGCAAGCCTGTGTGCAGCGCGATGATGTAGATCGGCACGATCGCCGCCACATACGGGAGCATCTTGGTGGTCAGGAAGAAGAACAGGACGTCGCGCCAGCGCTCGATCGCGCGGATCGACAGCGCGTAGGCCGCCGGAATCCCGAGCAGCAGGACGAGCGCGACCGAGACCAGGCTGACGAAGATCGAGTGCTCGAACGGCGGCCCGGCTCCGCCTGAGAACACCTGGTGGTACTCCGTCAACGTCGGGCGAAAGATGAACTTCGGCGGATCGGTGTAGGCGTCTCCCTCGCGCTTGAACGAGGTCAGCACCATCCACAGCACCGGGAAGAACATGACGATCGCGATCAGCCAGGTCACGAGCGTCGTGAACGCCGCCGTCGAGCGCTCGCGCGTGAAGCGTCGCCGGCCCATGCGCGGTGTCCGCAGCACGACCATCTCAGCCCATTGCCTCTGCCGCGGCGAACAGTCCCGACAGCAGCCGCAAGGTGATCGTGGCGACGATCTCGGTTGCGATCACGACGATCACACCCGCCGCAGCGGCCTCCGACACGTTGAACGAGTTGAATGCAAGCTCGTATATGTAATACGGGAGGTTCGTCGTGGCGGTGCCGTCGCCGCCGCCACCCTGGGTGAGGATGAAGATCTCGCCGAAGGCCTGCAGCAGGTAGATCGACCCGAGCAGCATCCCGAGCTCGATGTACCGTCGCAGGTACGGAAGCGTGATCCAGACGAATGTCTGCACCGTGCTCGCGCCGTCGACGCGCGCCGCCTCGAGCGCCTCCAGCGATTCACTCTGGAGCCCGGCGAGGACGATCAGCATCATGAACGGTGTCCACTCCCACACGAGCACGGCCACGACTGCAGCCACGGAGTGGGTCCCGACCCAGTTCACCTGATGCACGCCGAACGGCGACAGCACCCAGTCGAGCAGGCCGAAGATCGGATCGTAGATCGTTGTCTTGAACAGCAGAGCCGTCGCGACCGGCATGACCAGGAAGGGTGTGATCAGCATCGTCCTGACGATCCCTCGCCCGACGAACTTCCGGTTGACGAGCACCGCGAGCGTCGTCCCCAGCAGCATCGACAGGATCACCGACGAGGCGGTGATCTTGACCGTGTTGAGGACCGCAGCGCGGAACGTCGGGTCGGAGAACACCAGCTTGTACTCATCAAACCAGACGAACTTGTTCGAGCCGGGCGTGAGCGTGTTCCAGCTGCGCAGGCTGTACCACAGCGTCACGACGAACGGCGCCTGCGTGACCACGATCATGTAGATGAGCGCCGGAAGCAGCGGCATCCGGCGCAGCCAAGCCGCTCGGCGCGACCCAGCCTCCGGCACCGGGCGCCGCGGCCCGGCCCGGCCGGGGGGCCCCAAAAAAAAGGGGGGCCCCCCCCCCACTGGGGGGGGGGCGAGTAA
>Ga0302311_10002026_pt1 | contig 23347 bp, 18 predicted proteins | sample III_Palsa_N1_3_FD_200449 | JGI IMG/M metagenome (GOLD analysis project Ga0302311, IMG submission 200449) | Peat permafrost microbial communities from Stordalen Mire near Abisko, Sweden - III_Palsa_N1_3 | ecosystem: Environmental > Terrestrial > Soil > Palsa > Peat permafrost | place: Sweden... | reverse complement strand
GAGATCCCCGGCATCATGGATGGCACCGGCAAGCCGGATTACTCGCGTGCGGTCGACATGCTGACCAAGTCGGCGATCAAGGAAATGCTGGTGCCGTCGCTGCTACCGGTACTGGTGCCGGTGGTCGTGGTGTTCGGCTTCAAGTGGCTGGGCGGCGCCGAAGCCGGCGCACAGGCGCTGGGCGGCGTGCTGATCGGTACCATCGTCACCGGCCTGTTCGTGGCGATCTCGATGACCACCGGTGGTGGCGCATGGGACAACGCGAAGAAGTACATCGAGGATGGTCATCACGGCGGCAAGGGCTCCGAGGCGCACAAGGCCGCGGTCACCGGTGACACCGTCGGCGATCCATACAAGGACACGGCCGGCCCGGCGGTGAACCCGCTGATCAAGATCATCAACATCGTGGCGCTGCTGCTGATTCCACTGCTGTAAGCCACACATTCCGTGACAGCAAAAGTCCCGCTCTGGCGGGACTTTTCGTTGGTGCCGACGCGACTCAGCTCACCCTGACTTTAGTCACGCGCGCTCGTATGCTTGTACGGTTACGCTCGATCGGCCGCGGGCCATGTCCGCCGTATCCATACACGTCCATTCGCAGATGAGGGGCACACGATGAAATCGGTCTGGCTGATGCTGGCACTCGGCGTCACACTGACGGGCATGAATAACGCCAATGCCCAACATGACAAACCCGCCAAGGCACCCACGGACACCCAGGTGACCGACGACCCGTACCTGTGGCTGGAAGACATCCGCGGCACTCGTTCGATGGACTGGGTGAAACAGGAAAACGCGGTGACGACGAAGCAATTCGTCGACAACGCCGAGTTCGTCAAGACCCGCGACAGCATTCTCGAAGTGCTCGATTCGGACGCACGCATTCCCGAGGTCGGCCGCATGGGCGACCAGCTATACAACTTCTGGCGCGACAAGGCGCATCCACGCGGCATTTGGCGGCGCACCACACTGGCCGAGTACCGCAAGGCCGAGCCGAAGTGGGACGTCGTGCTGGATATCGACGCGTTGAACAAGGCCGAAGACAAGCGCTGGGTATTCAAGGGCGTGCAATGCTTGAAGCCCAAATACGAGCGCTGCCTGATTTCGCTGTCGCCGGACGGCGGCGACGCGGTAACGGTGCGTGAATTCGATATACCCAGCAAATCCTTCGTCAAGGGCGGCTTCGAGCTGCCGGTGGCGAAGACCGAGGCCAGCTGGATCGATGACAACACGATCTACGTCGGCACCGACTTCGGCCCCGGCACGATGACCGAATCGAGCTACCCGCGCATCGTCAAGGAGTGGAAGCGCGGCACGCCACTGGCCACAGCCACCACGGTGTATGCCGGCAAGCCGACCGATCTCGCCGTCAGCGCCTCGCACGACCGCACACCGGGCTACGAGCGCGACTTCGTTTCCGTCGCCAAGGATTTCTTCCACAGCGAGCTGTACCAACGCATCGACGACAAACTGATCCGCGTCAACGTGCCGACCGATGCCAGTGCTGACGCCCATCGCGAATGGTTGCTGATGCAGACACGTTCGCCGTGGACGATCGGCGGAACCACCTATCCGTCCGGTGCGTTACTGGCGACGAAGTTCGATGATTTCATGGCTGGCAAGCCGCATTTCACCGTGCTGTTCAAGCCGGATGCACACACCTCGCTGGCCTCGTACGACTGGACCCAGCATCACCTGATCCTCGACGTGCTGGACGACGTCAAGAGCCGGCTGGAAGTGTTGACGCCGCAAAGTACCGGCGACTGGAAGCGCGAGGCGATGCCGGGCGCACCGGCGATGAGCACGATCAGCGTGGTCGACACCGACCCGGACCACAGCGACGAATACTGGCTCGGCGTCACGTTCTTTGACGCCTCGAAGTTTGTGGTCAGCCAGCATTTCGTCAGCTCGAAGGACGGCACCCGCGTCCCTTACTTCGAGATCGCGCCGAAGGACATGAAGCTGGACGGCTCCAACCGCACCCTGCTGTACGGCTACGGTGGCTTCGAAGTCTCGCTGCAGCCGCACTACAGCGGCAGCATCGGCCGCGCGTGGCTGGATCGTGGCGGCGTGTACGTGGTTGCGAACATCCGCGGCGGCGGCGAATACGGCCCGCAGTGGCACCAGGCCGCACTGAAGGCGAATCGTCCGCGTGCGTATGAGGATTTTGCCGCGGTCGCCGAGGACCTGGTCAAGCGCGGCGTGACCTCCGCCAAGCACCTGGGTGCCGAGGGCGGCAGCAACGGCGGCCTGCTGATGGGCAACATGCTGACGATGTATCCGCAGCTGTTCGGCGCGATCGCCTGCGAAGTGCCACTGCTCGACATGAAGCGCTACACCCACCTGTCTGCCGGTGCGTCGTGGATGGCCGAATACGGTAATCCGGATACGGCGGACTGGAACTTCATCAAGACCTTCTCGCCGTACCAGAACCTGCACAAAGACGCGCATTACCCGCCGGTACTGTTCTATACCACCACCAGCGACGACCGCGTCGGCCCGGTGCAGGCACGCAAGATGGCCGCGAAGATGCAAGCGATGGGCATTCCGAACGTGTGGTTCTACGAGAACCTCGAAGGTGGCCATGGCGCCGGCGCCGACAACAAGCAGGCCGCGTTGATGCACGCACTAGCCTACGATTTCCTTTGGGACCAGTTAAGGTAAGGCATGTTCACGCAGCCACGCAGTCCACGCGAGCCGGCAATTGCCGGCTCGCGTCATTCGGACGCCTGATAGATTTTGTCGACGCCCGCACGTGAAGTAACCTGCGGGATCACTGAACCACGCACACCACCATGCACCCACGCACCACGATCAGCCCCGAACTGCGCGAATGGATTCTCACCACGACCCGTGCCGGGCATGGTGTGACGGACGTGCTGCGACTGATGAAGGAGAACGGCTACGACCCGCGGCAGAGCCGCAGCATCGTCGCCGAGGTACTGAAGCTGCCGCTGGCTGCCCTGCTCGCCAGCGCCGACAAGGTGGCGCCGCCAGGGCTGCGTACAAAACATCCCGAAGCACCCGACGTCACCATCGACGGCCACACCATCCACGTTTCGCTCAGCGCGGAGACGCCGGCGCTGCGAGTACTTGAAGGCGTCCTCACCGAACAGGAATGCATTGAGCTGATCGCGCTGGCCCAGCCACGGCTGCAACGCGCGCTCACAGTCGACAGCGACGGCAAAAATCAGGTGGATCACCGCCGCACCAGCGAAGGCATGTTCTTCACCTTGAACGAACTGCCGCTGATCGGCCGGATCGAGCAACGCCTGGCGGCCTTGCTCGACGTACCGGTGAATCACGGCGAAGGCCTGCAGATCCTGCATTACCTGCCCGGCCAGGAATACGAACCGCATTACGACTGGTTCGATCCCGAACTGCCCGGCTTCGGCGCGGTGACGGCCGTCGGCGGTCAACGCATTGCCAGCGTGGTGATGTATCTGAACACGCCTGAACAAGGCGGCGGCACCGCCTTTCCCGAGATTGGCCTGACCGTCACCGCACGACGCGGCTCGGCCGTCTACTTCGCCTATGAAGGCGGCGACCACAGTTCGCTGCATGCCGGCCTGTCGGTACTGCGCGGCGAGAAATGGATTGCCACCAAATGGCTGCGCGAACGGCCCTACCGGGGCCAGCGACAGGCGTGAGTGCAGGCCACGCCTGATACGGCCATTGCTGCGACGCAGCAGCGTTTGGCGTATCCTTGCAGGCCAAATTCTCTTCAGTGCAAGGACATCCCATGGGTCTGCATCTTGTCCCCGCCGGTCGCAACGTGCCGGACGAAATCAACGTCATCATCGAAATCCCCAAGGATGCCGAGCCGATCAAGTACGAGGTGGAGAAGGAAAGCGGCGCGATCTTCGTCGACCGCATCCTGTCCACCCCGATGCGTTACCCGTGCAACTACGGCTACGTGCCGGGCACGCTCGGTGGCGACGGCGATCCACTGGACGCGCTGGTGATCCTGCCGCTGTCGCTGATCCCCGGTTCGGTGATCCGCTGCATCCCGGTCGGCATGCTGAAGATGTCCGACGAGGCCGGCAGTGACGAGAAGCTGATCGTGCTGCCTGCGCCGAAGATCTTCCCCGGCTATGCACACATCACCGACATGAAGGGCGTCTCGCCGCACTGGCTGGAGCGCATCGGCCACTTCTTCGAGCACTACAAAGATCTGGAGAAGGGCAAATGGGTGAAGATTGAAGGCTGGGTCGGCGCTGACGAGGCGAAGTCCGAGATCGTGGCTGGCGTCGAACGTTACCTGGCAAGTCAGTCGGCCAAGGCCTAAGGCCTGACTGATCGACAGCGTGCCACCTTCAACGGTGGCGCGTCCGCTCCCACGGCGGAACCTCGCCCAGCCGTTCGGCCAGAAAATCGACGAAGGCACGCACCCGCGGCGGTACCAGCCGGCGCTGCGGCATGACCGCGTAGATACCGGTTTCGGCGATCGGATAATCCGGCAGCACGACTTGCAGCCGCTTTGCACGCAGTTCCTCATGCACGTGCCAGATCGAGTGCAGCGCGATGCCGAGCCCGGCCACGACGGCATCACGCAGCAGTTCGCCCAGATTGCTCTCGAAGCGACTCTGCACACGCTGGGCGATTTCGCCGCCCTTGCCGTCCCCGAAATGCCACACGTCCTGCCGTCCCTGGCTGCCGACCAGCAGCAGGCAGTCGTGCTCGGCCAGATCTGCTGGCGTGCGCGGCATGCCGCGCCGAAGCAGGTAATCGGGTGACGCACACAGCACGCGCTGGTTGGCCGCCAGCTTACGCGCCACCAGACCGGAGTCACCCAGCGCACCAACACGTATCGCCAGATCAAAACCGGAGGCCACCAGATCCAGCATCTGGTCGTTGAGGTTGACGCTGAGCTTCACCCGCGGATGCAGCGCGAGGAATTCCGGCAGCAGCGGTGAAACGTACTGACGACCGAACGAGGCCGACATGGTGACCCGCAAGGTGCCGGTGACCTCGGTGGCGCCCTGGCGCAGGCCACCGGTCAATGCTTCCAGATCCTCCACCAGAGCACGACCCTGTTCGGCCAGCGCCGTGCCTTCCGGCGTGGCGTGCAGCTGGCGCGTGGTTCGATGCAACAGGCGCACGCCGAGGTCACGCTCCAGTCGCTTCAAGCGCCGGCTGGCTACCGCCACCGACAGGTCGAGGCTGCGCGCGGCCGCGCTGATCGAACCCAGATCGAGTACGCGCAGAAACAGGCTGAGGTCGCCGACGCGATCCATAATTCTCAATAATCCATTGAAAATGATTAGCCATTTTGGTGGTTTTTGATGATAAGGCAACTGCTTAAGGTGGCGCATCTTTCCTGATGGTTGATCGTCATGCCCTCCCCAACTGCCGCAAGGACACGCACGCCGTTGGCGCTGTACGCGTTGACCGCTGGCGCGTTCGGCATCGGCACTACCGAATTCGTGATCATGGGCCTCCTGCTGCAGGTATCCGCCGACCTGCACGTCAGCATCGCCGCCGCTGGCCTGCTGATCTCTGGCTATGCGCTGGGCGTGTTCATCGGTGCGCCGCTGCTGACCGCAGCGACCAGCCGACTGCCGCATAAGACCGCGCTGATCGCGTTGATGGTGATCTTCACCATCGGCAACCTGGCCAGCGCATTGGCGCCGAGCTACGGCTTACTGATGCTCGCACGGGTAATCACCTCGCTGGCTCACGGCACCTTCTTCGGCGTCGGCGCGGTGGTGGCCACCGGACTGGTGCCGGAGGACCGCAAGGCCTCGGCGATCTCGATCATGTTCACCGGCCTCACCGTGGCGACCCTGCTCGGCGTGCCGACCGGCGCGTGGCTGGGCCTGCACTTCGGCTGGCGCGCCACGTTTTGGGCGGTCAGCGCGATCGGTGTGCTCGCCACCGTGATCATCGCCACGCTGGTGCCGGCCGACCGCGGTGAAAGCGCACCGATGAAGTTCATCGAGGAACTGAAAGGCATCGCGCATCCGCAGGTACTTCTCGGGCTGTTGATGACCGTGCTCGGCTTCGCCGGCGTGTTTGCGATCTTCACCTATATCCAGCCGATCCTGACCCGTGTCACTGGCTTCACCGACTCTGCGGTGTCGCCGATCCCGCTGGTATTCGGCGGCGGCATGGTGATCGGCAACCTGCTCGGCGGCCGTCTCGCCGATCGCCGGCTGATCACGACCCTGCTGGGCTCACTGGCGGCATTGGCGATCGTACTCGGCGCGATGACCTTCGCGCTGCACAGCAAGCCGGCGATGATCGCGTTCAGCGGCCTGCTCGGCATCGCTGCGTTCGCCACCGTGGCGCCGCTGCAGTTGCGCGTGTTGCAGAAGGCCACTGGCGGCCAGGTGCTGGCATCGAGCTTCAACATCGCCGCATTCAACCTCGGCAACGCGATCGGCGCATGGCTGGGCGGCGTGGTGATCAGCCATGGCCCGGGCCTCGGCGCGGTGACCTGGGTCGCGGCCCTACTGCCGGCGCTCGGCCTCGTCGTGGCGCTGTGGAGCGTGCGACTGGATACCCGGCTGCCGCGGCGTCTATCCGCCGTGGCCTGTGCCGAAACCGTTCTCTGACTTTCGCAAGGACTGCCCTCATGGACTACCGCTATCTCGGCAATTCCGGCTTCAAGGTACCTGCGCTCGGCTTCGGTGCCGGCACGTTCGGCGGCAAAGGACCTCTCTTCAGCGCATGGGGCAACACCGATATCGAGGAAGCGAAACGACTGATCGATATCTGCCTCGAGGCCGGCGTGAATCTGTTCGACACCGCGGACGTCTATTCGGATGGCGCGTCGGAGTCGATCCTCGGCGCAGCGCTGAAGGGCCGACGCGAGCAGGCGATCATCTCGACCAAGCTCACCTTGCGCGCGGGCGATGGCCCGAACGATGTCGGAGCATCCCGCCATCACCTGATCACCGGTGTAGAGCGTGCGCTCAAGCGACTCGGCACCGACTACATCGACCTGCTGCAACTGCATCACTTCGACGCGATGACGCCGGTGGAACAGGTGATGTCGACGCTGGACGACCTGGTGCGCGCGGGCAAGGTGCGTTACCTCGGTGCGTCGAACTTCTCCGGCTGGCAGCTGATGAAATCGCAGGCCGCGGCCGACAAGCACGGTTACTCGCGCTTCGCCGCCAACCAGACCTACTACTCGCTAATCGGTCGCGATTACGAATGGGAGCTGATGCCGCTCGGCCTCGATCAAGGTGTCGGCGCAGTAGTGTGGAGCCCGCTCGGCTGGGGCCGCCTCACCGGCAAGATCCGCCGCGGCCAGCCGCTGCCCGAAGGCAGCCGCCTGCACGACACCGCCAGCTTCGCACCGCCGGTCGACGAGGAACGGCTGTATCGCGTAGTCGATGCGCTCGATGCCATCGCCGCGGAAACCGGCAAGAGCGTGCCGCAGACCGCGCTGAACTGGCTGCTGCAGCGACCGACGGTATCGACCGTGCTGATCGGTGCGCGCAACGAGCAACAACTGCGCCAGAATCTCGATGCGGTCGGCTGGAATCTCAACCGCGAACAGGTCGCGCAACTCGACGACGCCAGCGCCGTCACGCCGCCTTATCCTTACTACCCGTATTGGAATGGGCAGTTCGCCGAACGCAATCCGCCGGCGGTCTGAATCGCCCCATCTTGCATGCGATGCATTACTCCGGAGTCCCCATGAAAGCCGTCGCCCTCACCCGTTATCTGCCGATCGACGATCCGGAATCTCTCGTCGATGTCGAACTACCCAAACCGGTTGCCAGCGCACACGATCTGCTGGTGCGCGTCGCAGCGGTCTCGGTGAATCCGGTCGATACGAAAGTGCGCTCGCCGAAACCACAGGTCGAGGCACAGCCGAAAGTGCTCGGCTACGACGCGGCAGGTACGGTCGAAGCGGTCGGCGAGTCGGTCAGCGGCTTCAAACCGGGCGATCGCGTGTACTACGCCGGCGATGTCACCCGCTCCGGTAGCAATGCCGAGTTCCAGCTGGTCGACGCGCGTCTGGTCGGCCATGCGCCACAGTCACTGGATCTGGCGGACGCGGCGGCGCTGCCGCTGACCACGATCACCGCATGGGAACTGCTGTTCCAGCGCATGCCGTTCGACAGTGAGCGCGGCGGCGATGGCAAATCGTTGCTGGTCATTGGCGGTGCCGGTGGCGTTGGCTCGATCGCGATCCAGCTGGCGCGGCGCGCCGGCTTCACCGTAATCGCCACCGCGTCGCGCCCCGAAACCATCGACTGGTGCCGCAGCATGGGCGCACAGCATGTGATCAATCACCGTCAGCCACTGGCACCGCAACTGGCGACGCTGGGTTTCACGCAGATCGACGCTGCAATCAATCTCGCCGACACCGAGCGCTACTGGGAAACGCTGGGCGAGCTGCTGGCCCCGCAAGGCCATCTCGGCCTGATCGTGGAACCCAGCGGCGCGCTGAAGATCGGTGACCCGTACAAGGCCAAGTGCATCGGCATCTACTGGGAAATGATGTTCGCCCGCCCGCGTTTCAAGACGTCGGACCAGGCCGAGCAGGGCCGCATTCTCGAGCGCGTGGCTGCGTTGATCGATGCTGGCGAATTGCACGGCACACGCACCGAAACGCTGACACCGATCAACGCTGCCAACCTGCGCGAGGCGCATCGTCGGCTTGAGTCGGGCACCAGCATCGGCAAACTCGCACTGGCTGGCTGGTGATACGTGACTTGCGGATGGTGCGTATACGCACCATCCGCGAACAAACTCAGTCGTGCTTGCTGCCAGCCGACTTCTTGCCCGGCGCCGGCTTGGCTGGCTCACCTTTCTTGCCCAGCTGCTCCAGCAGCGTGTTCATGTCTTCGGCGTGTTCTTCTTCCATCGCCAAGATGCCTTCGAGCATGCGGCGCGTGGTCGAATCATCGGTACCGATGTAGTCGATGATCTCGCGGTAGCTGTCGATCGCGATGCGTTCGGCGACCAGGTCTTCCTTGATCATGTCGACCAGATCTTCGCCCTCGACATAGTCGGCATGGCTGCGGCTGAGCATGCCTTCCGGCGACAGGTTCGGCTTGCCGTCAAGCTGGGTGATGCGCTCGGCGATCAGGTCGGCGTGCCCCTGCTCCTCGTTCGCATGTTCCAGGAATTCGGCCTTGACGCTTTGCGAGTTGATGCCCGACGCCATGTAGTAGTGGTACTTGTAGCGCAGCACGCAGACCAGCTCGGTAGCCAGCGCATGGTTGAGCAGCTTGACCACGGTGGCGCGGTCGGCGCTATAGCCCGCGGTCATCGCGCCCTTCTCGATGTCCTTGCGTGCGCGCTTGCGGATGTTCTCGATGTCGCTGACGAATGGCTTGGTCTTGGCCATGGCTTGCTCCTGCGGGACGAGGGAATGGGCATCGACGTGCATTTCCGCCGAAAGTCTGCACAGCGTAGGAATCCGCATGGAAAAGCCAGGTGAAGAACACTTCAACCTGGCTCCCACCGCAGCAGGCACCACGACGGACCTGTTTACTGCCCGCAGCGTGTTTGATCGTTCAGCGTGCGGCGAAGCGCTCGGCTCGATCGAGCGTGGCCTGCAGGCCCGGAACAACCTGTTCGATCAGATCCTCATGTCGACGCCATTTGTCAGAGGCAGGCTCGGTGACGGTATAGCGCGAAAGCGGGAGCGCCCCATCGAGCGAACGATCCCACTCTAGTTCAAGCGCACCACACAGCCGCGCCACCTCGGCCGCCGGATCCACAAGAAAGGCATCGTATCGCGCTACATGGCAACGACCGGGCGCCAGCGCTTCGAGATCATCAAGCAGGATACGCGTGGTGGTCTCCCACTGTGCTGCCACGATCTCCTGCAGCGGCCGTCCGATCAGGTCACGCCAACCCGGCGCGAGCAGCAGCGACCACGGCAGGCCATTCCAGCCAGGGAGGTCCGGGTACATGCGAAAACGACCAGACTGCCAAGCCTCGATCATGCTGCTCAGTGTCTGGCGCGGATCGCGGTACAGATACACGAACTGCGCCTCCGGGAATATTTTTGCCAGAAACGGTACGCGCAATGCGTTTTTCGGGGTTTTCTCCAGCAGACGAACCGGTCTCTGGGACGCGGGCTGTCCCTCTCTGTCGCGTAATTTGGCGAGGAGACGATCGCGCAATTCCTTCATCCGTACCGGCGTCGCCGCTGCCGCATCGAGCCGGTTGGATTCATAGTCCCGGTGTGCTGGATGCAGCCCCTGGATACCTTCGAACAAGCCGTGACTCTCCTGCCCGGTGGTGAACAGATCCGGAGCCTTCGCCAATGTTTCGAACAGCAAGGTCGAGCCCGAACGTGGCGGAGAGACGATGAACACCGGGCGATCGAATACTTCATCGCGATCATTCACTGCGGGCCGTGGTCCGGACACCGTGGGCTGCCGTGGTTCGTAGGCACCAATATCCTTGCCGGCACCAGCAATCGCCACATCCAGCAACATGGGACGCAGGATTTTCATGACCTTGGCGCCATTCAGTGCCAGGAGCGGCGCAGCAACCTGCTCCATGGCATGCTCGAATGCGTTCAACGTTTCGCGATAGAACGGCCAACCCGTACGATCGGTACCGTATTGCGCCCAAAGCATCTTCCATTTGGTAATGAATTGCGATGCCGCTCGCTGCGCTGAAGCCAGTTGCTGGTGCGGCTGGACTTCCCCGAGAAGGAAGACCAGATGTTCCTGTAGTTCCCATGGAGTCATCACCACGGGCACATTGACTGACTCATATGCCAGCTCGGAGCGTTCTTCTGGCGTCGCCGCAACAGCTTCTTCGCGCCAGCTCTCGAAGCCATCATGCCCTGGCGCCCGGCCGCGATTGACCAAGTCCCAGAATCCTTCACTACCGACTGTGTCTGCCACCAGGTGAATCCGTTCATCCCCATCGCTATTGATCACCTGGTGAACGCGCCAGGTATCGAAAATCCAGCACTCACCGGCCGCCATATTGACTTCAGCTTCGCCGCAGATGAACCGAACCGTCGGCTTGGTCACGATCGGTACGTGGACGCGCGTGCGCTCGCGCCAGTAGTAGCTGGCATCGGCATGCGGCGTGACTTCGGCGTGACCGCTCAGTTTCATCAGACGCGTGCGCCCCCACACAGCACCTATCCGATGCAGCACCTGGGTCAGATAAGGACATTGTTCGAGATAGGGTGTTGGCCGCATCGGGCCGTTGATGGCGTCAATGTCGGGATTGCCATTCACCGAAATCAGCGGCAACGCAAAATTGCCGGCAAACTTCTGCGGATGCAGGCGCCAGCAGGATCTGTCGAAAGCACGCACCTCCTCAGACAGCCGTTCAGCGTCGAAATGCAGCGGCAGCTGGACGAACGGAACTGAAAGTTTCATCGGTGGCCCTTACTCACGTTGATAGATTTCGCTGCCAGTGGCACGAAACTCGGTAGCCTTTCCTGCCATACCCTCGTCGATCACCTCGAAGGCTTCCATGCCGTGTTCAGCGGCATAGTCGCGTACATCCTGGGTGATTTTCATCGAGCAGAACTTCGGGCCACACATGGAGCAGAAGTGTGCACTCTTGTGTGCGTCCTTGGGTAGCGTCTCGTCGTGGAATTCCTTGGCCTTCTCAGGATCCAGGCCCAGGTTGAACTGATCGTCCCAGCGAAACTCGAAACGTGCCTTGCTGAGCGCGTTGTCGCGCACCTGGGCACCCGGGTGGCCCTTGGCCAGATCCGCCGCATGTGCGGCGATCTTGTAGGCGATGATGCCGTCGCGCACGTCCTGCTTGTTCGGCAGGCCAAGGTGTTCCTTCGGCGTCACGTAGCAGAGCATGGCGGTACCGAACCAGCCGATCATCGCCGCGCCGATCGCACTGGTGATGTGATCGTAGCCCGGTGCAATGTCGGTGGTGAGCGGCCCCAGCGTGTAGAACGGTGCCTCACCGCACTTCTCCAGCTGGCGGTCCATGTTCTCCTTGATCAGGTGCATCGGCACGTGGCCGGGGCCTTCGATCATCACCTGCACGTCGTGCTTCCAGGCAATCTGGGTCAGCTCGCCCAAGGTGTCCAGCTCGCCGAACTGTGCGGCGTCGTTGGCATCCGCGATGCAGCCTGGACGCAGGCCATCGCCGAGACTGAAGGACACGTCATACGCCTTCATGATCTCGCAGATGTCTTCGAAGTGCGTGTAGAGGAAGTTTTCCTTGTGATGCGCCAGGCACCACTTGGCCATGATCGAGCCCCCGCGCGAGACGATACCGGTGACGCGCTTGGCAGTCAGCGGCACGAAGCGCAGCAGCACCCCGGCGTGGATCGTGAAGTAATCCACGCCCTGCTCGGCCTGCTCGATCAAGGTGTCGCGATAGATTTCCCAAGTGAGGTTCTCGGCGACACCATCGACCTTCTCCAGCGCCTGGTAGATCGGCACGGTGCCGATCGGCACCGGCGAGTTGCGGATGATCCACTCGCGCGTCTCGTGGATGTGCTTGCCGGTGGACAGGTCCATCACGTTGTCCGCGCCCCAGCGGATCGACCACACCAGCTTCTCCACTTCCTCGGCGATACCCGACGACACCGCCGAGTTGCCGATGTTCGCGTTGATCTTGGTGAGGAAGTTGCGGCCGATGATCATCGGCTCGCTTTCCGGATGATTGATGTTGGCCGGGATGATCGCGCGACCACGGGCCACTTCATCGCGCACGAACTCCGGCGTGATCAGCTTCGGCAGCGCCGCGCCGAACGACTGGCCCGGATGCTGGTCGAGCAGCGCACTGCCCTGCAGCGCCTCGATCTTCTGGTTCTCGCGGATCGCGATGTATTCCATCTCCGGCGTGATGATGCCGCGCCGGGCGTAGTACATCTGGGTCACGTTGGCGCCGGCCTTGGCACGGCGTGGCACACGGGTGCCGGTGAAGCGCAACGCATCGAGCTTCGTATCAGCGGCACGCTTGCGGCCAAATTCGGAACTGAGTCCTCCGAGCAGCTCGGTGTCACCGCGCTCGGCGATCCATGCAGCACGCAGTGCCGGCAAGCCGCTGGCCAGATCGACAGCATAGTCCGGATCGGTGTACGGACCGGAAGTGTCGTAGACCGTGATCGGCGGATTGTTCTCGCCACCGAACAGGGTCGGCGTCTGCGCCTGACAGATTTCGCGCAGCGGCACCTGCAGATCGGACCGGCTGCCCTGCACGTGGATCTTGCGTGAACCGGGAATCGGGCGAACAACGGCTTCGGAGAGTTCCTGCGCGGCACGCGCAAGGTCGGAGGGCTGGGCATTCATCGGCATGTATCCGGCTTCTGTTGAAAAGTCCGCACATGGATGTGCGGCTTCTTTGCGAGCAACTCGCGTGAAACAACAGAAGCGGCGGCGCCGGACTCACGATGGCTGACCTCGTGCGACGAAGCTCCCTACACCGGTATTAGCCGGATCAGGTTCGAAGGGACTCTCTCAGCCGACTATCGCCGGCACCCCCGCTTCAACCGGGCTATTCAAGCACGAAGCGGGATGTCAGGCGAGTGCACCGCTCAACGTGGGCGATAGGCACGCAGGAACATGGTGACGCCGGCACGCGCAGTGGCCTCGATTTCCTGGGCATAGCTCTCAGGACAGTCGGTACAGCCGAACATCTGACGCATCATCAGGTTGCCCTTGATCAGCGTAAGGAACTGTACGCAGGCGCGCGGCACGTCCTCAATCTCCAGCTGGCCGGCCTCAACCGCTTGCGTCAGCAGGCATTCCATCAGGCCATGCGTGCGCGTCGACCCCTCTTCCCAGATTAACCGGCCGTAGCGCGGATTGCCCTGGCGGCAGTCACTGAGGATGGCGCGGAAGGTACCCACGGTCTCCGGATTGCAGTCCACATGGGCATGCGTCAGCGCCACCCGCAGCAAGGTATCGCGGATATCGACGCGCGCATCGAAGAGATAGGTCTCCTCCGGCAACAGATCCTGGATGCGCGAGCGGATCACCTCACGGAACAGGTTGTCCTTGTCGCCGAAATGGCTGTACACGGTGAGTTTGGACACGCCGGCATCCGCTGCAATGGCATCCATGCTGGTTCCGGCAAACGCATTGCGGATGAACAATGCCTTGGCCGCGACCAGGATCGCCGCACGCTTCTCCATGTCCTTCGGGCGACCGGGGCCCTGCTGGGGTCTGATTTGCGCGCTGGTAACCATGCCCGCACCTTCACAAATGGGAATTCAGACTTTATTATACGAGGCGGTTCAATTATTTTCCAGAACGGTACCTTCGCTCGGTTCAGGCACAGCTTTCGTGTGCATCCTTGCGTCAGGTGACGGCCGTCAACTGCTTGCGATGACTTCCGGCACTACGTAGGCCGGCGCGCAACCGGCAGGCTTGTCACTGTCGAAGGTTATCGTTGTAGGACCGGGCGCAAGCGCTTATCCTTTTTGACCTTTTTCGATCCGTACGGGACACCAGCAGATGGCGATGAACTTCGAGCAGGCACGGCTGAACATGGTGGAAAACCAGGTGCGCCCGTGGGAGGTGCTGGACGCCCGCGTACTGGATGTCATCAGCCACGTGCACCGCGAGGATTTCGTCGATAGCGCGCATCGCCAACTGGCCTTTGCCGACCTGTGCCTGCCGTTGGGTCACGGCGAGGTGATGATGAAGCCGGTGGTGGAAGGCCGCGTGCTGCAGGCACTGGCCTTGCAGCCGACCGACCAGGTGCTGGAAATCGGCACCGGCTCGGGTTTTCTCACCGCCTGCATGGCCACGCTATCGGCTCAGGTAACGAGCCTCGACGTCCACGCCGATTTCATCGCGGCAGCTACCAAGCGACTGTTTGCTGCGGGCATTGCCAACGCCACCCTGATCACCGGCGAAGCGGTCAATGCGTGGCAGCCGCAGGGGTTGTTCGACGCGCTGGTGGTAACCGGCGCGGTAGCCGAGATTCCTACGCGCTGGCTGACCTGGCTCAAACCCGGCGGTCGTGCGTTGATCGTGCACGGGCAGTCGCCGGTGCAGCAAGCCACCTTGCTGAGCCATGAAGGCGCGGGCCGCTACCGCGAAGAAGTCCTGTTCGAAACCGATCTGCCCTATCTGACTCATGCCGAACCGCCCCAACGGTTCGTCTTCTGAACTACGCCCCCGACCGATTCCCACGAGGCAACCCATGCGTTTGAAGCTGCTCACTCTGGCCCTGGCGATGGCCGCCATTTCGTTGCCTAGCCATGGCGAGGATCTGCTCGATGCCTACCAGCAAGCACGCGCCAACGACCCGGTGCTGGCGCAGGCTGATGCCACCCGGCTGTCCACCGGCGAAGGCGTGGATCAGGCGCGCGCGCTATTGCTGCCCCAGGTCTCGGCCGGCCTGACGCTGAGCCAGACCAAGAGCACCGGCGGCCAGATCATCGAGGATCCGAACAACCCGGGCCAGTCCATCAGCACCAGCGGTTTCGGCTATACCCGTACGCGCGACATCAGTGGCCAGCTCAGCCAAAGCGTGCTCGACTTCAGCAAGTACGCCAATCTGAAGGCGGCCCACTCGGCTGCGGATGCCCAGGACCAGACGTATCAGGCGGCACTGCAGGATCTGTTCGTGCGCGTCACTACCGCCTACTTCACCGTGCTGACCGACGAGGACGGGCTGACCTTTGCCAAGGCCAACGAAGACGCCCTCAAGCGGCAGTACGACCAGGCCGAGCAGCAGTACAAGGTCGGCATTGCAGCGATCACCGGCGCGTATCAGGCCAAGGCCGCCTACGAGGCGGCCAAGGCACAGACGATTGTCGCCCAGAACACGCTCGACAACGACCGTGAAGCGCTGACCCAGATCACCGGCCAACCGACTGGCAACCTGAAAAAACTGCGTGACGACCTGCCACTCGATCCGCCCATACCGAACGACGCCGACGCCTGGGTGAGGACCGCGCTGGAGTCCAACCCCAGCCTGCTCGCGCAGCGGGACAACGTCGAGACCGCCGAGCACAACATCAGCGCAGCCCGCGCCGGCCACCTGCCGACGATCAGCGCCAACGTCACCTACGGCAAGAGTGCCAGCTGGTACCAGAGCGCCGATATCCACGAGAACACACCTGCCTCGACCACCATCGGGCTGACCTTGAGCGTGCCGATCTTCTCCGGTGGCCTCGTTCAGTCACAGGTGCGCCAGTCGATCGACCAGCGCGATTCCGCCCAGGATGCCATGGAATCCGAACGTCGCCAGGTCAAGGCCAGCACACTGAACTACTACCGCTCGGTGATTGCCGGCATCGCCCAGGTGCAGTCGGGCAAGTCTGCGGTGGTATCAGGCCAGGAAGCGCTGGACGCAACACGCGCCGGCTTCTCGGTGGGCACCGAGACCATGACGGACGTACTGCTGGCGATCCAGACCCTGACCTCCTCGGAGAGCACCTATTCGCAAGCCCGCCATCAGTTCGTGCTGAACAAGCTGCTGCTCCAGCAGGCCGCTGGCACCGCCGAACTGAAAGACCTCGAGACGATCAACGCGCTGTTGCAGTAAGCCGCAAGCCGCACATGCATGAAGACGGCCGGGCTCGCACCCGGCCGTTTTTTTGCGGCTATTCCTGCAGCAAGGTATCGATCATCTGCATGATCCGCTGCACGGCACCACGCTCGCGTTCGAAAACCTGTTGCGCTGCCAGTCCCATCCGCTCCCGTTTGACCGGATCGCGCAGCAGCTGCAGCACATCGGGGCCGAGTTGACTGCTATCCCTCACCTGCTCGGCGCCACCCTGCTGGATCAGGCTGCGCGTGATTTCCTCGAAATTGAAGGTATGCGGCCCCACCAGCACCGGGATCGACAAGGCTGCCGGCTCGAGCACGTTGTGGCCGCCGATCGGCACCAGACTGCCACCAACGAAGGCCACATCGGACGCCGCGAAGAACGGCATCAGCTGACCCATCGCATCGATCACGAACACCTGGTTCGACGGTGAGGGCGTGCCGTCGGCGCTGCGAGTGCCAGCCGTGAAGCCCAGGCTGCGCACAGAATGTTCGATCAGGCGAAAGCGTTCCGGATGACGCGGTGCCAGCAGCAGCAGTGCGTCCGGCAGTCGCGTGAGCACCTGCAGATGCGCCTCCAGTGCCGCCAGTTCTTCGCCTTCGTGCGTGCTGGCGGCCATCCATACCGGCCGCCGCGGTCCCCAGTGCGCACGCATCGCGACGCCATCGGCCACCGCGCCTTCCGGTATCAGCATGTCGAACTTCATGTTGCCGGTAACCACGATCTGTTGCGGATCCGCGCCCAGCAGTCGATAACGCGCAGCATCGGTGCGTGACTGCGCGGCAATCTGGCGTACACAGCGCAACGCTGAACGCGCCAACGCACGAAACGGCCTGTAGCCACGCATCGAGCGCTCGGACAATCGCGCGTTGACAATCATCAGCGGGATGCCGCGGCGGCGGCAGGCGAAATACAGGTTCGGCCAGATCTCGGTTTCCACGATCAGCGCCAGCCGCGGCCGTACCCTGTTGAGGAAACGGCTCACCGAAAACGGCAGGTCATACGGCAGGTAAACATGGAACACGCTATCGCCAAACAGCTGATGCACCCGCGCCGTACCGGTCGGGGTGATCGTGGTGATCACCAGCGGAGCGTCCGGGTAGTCCCGGCGCAATGCCTTGATCAACGGCTCCGCCGCATTCACCTCGCCAACCGATACGGCGTGCACCCACACACTGCCGCTGAAGCCTGGTGACCGAAAAAAGCCGAAACGTTCCGGCCAACGCCGGGGATATGGTCGCGAACGCACGCCGCGCGCGAGCAGGCGCAGTACCAACACGGGCGTCACCAGAAACATCGCTAGGGTGTAGAGATAGCGCAATGGTCGATGATCCTTGCCGGCAACGCAGGAGTATAGCGAGAGCGAACCGCATGGGCCTGATGCGAGGCAGCCCGCTACAATGCGCACGATGCCCGGCATGCCCCGCCCCACCTTCACCCGCTCGCTGCTTGCGCCGCGCCATTGGCCGGCATGGCTGGGCGTCGCCGTGATCTGGCTGATCGCGCAACTGCCGCAGGCCGCGTTGCTGTGGCTCGGCCGTCGGCTCGGCGCGCTGGTGCTGCGCGTTCCCTCGCAACGACGGCATATCGCTGAAGCGAATATCGCGTTGTGCTTCCCCGAACTCGATGCAGCCGCGCAAGCCAGGCTGGTCGATGCCAACCTGCGCGACATCGGCCTGATGATGGTCGAGTTCGCGCTGGGCTGGATGGGCAGCGATCGGCGCATGGCGCGCATTCCGACCCGCATCGAGGGGCTGCAGCATCTGGAAGCCGCGCGTGCGCAGGGCAAGGGCGTGCTGCTGGTGGGCGGCCACTTCTCGCACCTGGAGCTGTGCGCGCGGCTGGTCTCGCAACGCATCCGGATTGCCGGCATGTACCGGAAAATGGATTCGGCCGTGTTCGAGTGGGTCGTACTGCGCTCCCGGCTGCATTACGCCGAGGCGATGTTCGACAAGGACGACATCCGCGGCACGGTGAAACACCTGCGCGGCGGCGGCACGCTGTGGTACGCACCGGACCAGGACATGCGCAGCAAGGACAGCGTGTTCGTGCCGTTCTTCGGCGTGCCGGCGGCCACCATCACCGCCACCCATCATCTGGCGCGGATGTCCGGCGCGGTGGTGATCCCGTTCTTCCATCGTCGCCTGCCGGATGGCCAGGGCTACGCCTTGCGCCTGGGCGCACCGCTGGATGACTTACCGGGCACGGATGTGCTGACCGATACCGCCCGCGTCAACGCCAGCATCGAGCAGATGGTGCGCGAGGCGCCGGAACAGTATCTGTGGGTGCACAAGCGCTTCAAGACACGGCCAGCGGATACCCCTGCACCCTATTGAGCTCGACAGGCCGACGAAAGGGTGCCCCATGTGAAATTGCACCAGTCTCCGAAGGTCTCACCACACCATGTCGACCCATCCCTGTCCGTGTCGGCTGTACATCCGCCGGCGCGAGCGTGCCTGTTCCAGCCAACCCGACGTCATGGCTTGGGCGCAGCCGGTACTCCATGAAGCGTGGGGGCCGGCATGACCCGCGCCACACCGTCAACGGCAACTCCCCTGCCGATCCTGACTTACCACAACATCGCGACGGCGCCCCGCGAGATCCGCCGCTGGCGCAGCCTGTACGTGAGCCCGCGCGCGTTCGCGCGGCAGATGTGGTTGCTGCGGCGATTCGGCTATACCGGGCTGTCCATGTCCGCCGCGATGCCTTATCTGCAAGGCGAGCGCAGCGGCCGCATCGCCATCATCACGCTGGACGATGGCTACGCCGACAACCTGGAGTCTGCGCTGCCGGTGCTGCAGCGCCACGGTTTCAGCGCCACCTGCTATGTCGTCAGCGGCAGCATCGGGCAATACAACCAGTGGGACGACGAACGGCTGGGCGTGCGCAAACCGCTGATGTCGGTGGAGCAGCTGCGCGAGTGGCAACGCGGCGGCATGGAGATCGGCGCGCATACCCGCAGCCATCCCCGGCTGACCCAATGCAGTGACGCGCAACTGCACGACGAGATCCACGGCAGCAAGGCGACGCTGGAGGATCACCTCGGCACACCGGTCACGCAGTTCTGCTACCCATACGGCGATGCCGACGATCGCGTGGCCGGCGTGGTCCGCGAGGCCGGCTTCGCCGCTGCCACCACCACGGCACGTGGGCGGGCCAGCGCCGGCATGGATTTGTGGCTGCTGCCGCGGGTGCAGATCGCGCGCCATCACCTGTTGCCACAGTTCGCCATGCGCGTGATGTCGGGTTACGAGGATCGCCGCGGGTGAAACTGCTCTTTGTCGGCACCAATCCCGAGAACACCGGGGCCGCCAGCCACTTCGTCGCCCTGGTGCAGGCCATGGCCGAAGCCGGGCATGAGGTCAGCGTGGTGGCCTATCCCGACAGCCTGATCTGGCAGGGGCTGGCGCAGTCCAAGGTGCGTCTGCACAAGGCGAAGTTCCGCAACGTACTCGACCTGCGCGGCTATGTCGCCGTCTTCAAGGCGGCGCGAGATCTGAAACCGGACTGGCTGGTCGGCAACTTCGGCAAGGAGTACTGGCCGCTGCTCCTGGCCGGACGGTTGCTGCGCGTGCCGGTTGCGCTGTTCCGGCATCGCACCCCGCCGATGAAGCGGCTCTCCGCCTACTTGATCCCGCGTCTCGCGCAGCGCTTCATCGCCGTCTCGCAACATGCCCGTCAGGCCTACCTGGATCGGGGCACTCCGGGCCATCTGGTACGCGTGCTGTACAACCCGGTGAACATGGAGCTGTGCCGGTTCGACCCGCAGCAGCGCAGCGAGATCCTGCATTCCCTCGGTATCGACGAGCGCGCGATTGTGCTCGGCTACACCGGCCGCATGCACAACGACAAGGGCATCGTCTCCCTGTTCGAAGCCACCGCGGTGGCCATGGCTGTGGAGCCACGACTGCACTGCGTATGGGTGGGCGATGGCACGGACGCGCAAGCCTTGCGTGATCACGCCGCGGTGCACCCAACCTCGGCACGACACCACTTCCTGGGCTGGATCCAAGACGTCCATCCCTATTACAGCGCGTTCTCGATGCTGGCCTTCCCGTCGATCGCAACCGAAACGTTCGGCCGGGTCTCGGTCGAAGCGCAAGCTACCGGCGTTCCCGTGCTGGGCAGCGATATCGGCGGGATCCCGGAGACTCTGGAGGCTGGCGTGACCGGACTGCTGCTGCCGCCGGGCGACGTCGCGGCGTGGCGCGAGGCCATCCTGAAGTTGTGCGATCCCACCATGCGCAGGTCGATGGGTGCCGCCGCACTGGACTACGTGCAACAGCACTTCAGCACGCAGGTGATAGCCGCGGAATTCCAGCGAATTCTGAGCGAGCACTGATCCTGCGCCGGATCAATCCTGCTGCCGGCGCTACAGTGCGTACAAGCTGGCGCATTTCAGGGACTCGACCGAATCCCGGCATCATCAACCACAGTTCGCAACCTGACGTTCGCAGCATGACCTCCGTGCGCGCTGCAGCAACGCCTGTTGATACAGTTCCATATCGGCCGCATGGAACTCACGGACCTTGTCCAGCAAAGCGGCATCCAGCACCTCGCGCAAACCAGAGTATTTCGTCGTGTTGCGCGATCGCTGTTCCAGGCTCGCGGACAGGTAGCGCCCGCAGAATTCCTGCAAGTCCTGCTGGTAATGCTCGCTGATGCCGATAAAGGCAAAATTATCCAGCGGAAAACCCCACAGGTACTGGGTATAGATATTTCTGAACTGTTCGCTCAGACAGAACTGCTCCAGCGTCCAGCTCTGCTCGATGACTTGTCGATGATGCGGTGCAGAGGTTTCCTCATCGTAGCTTTCCTGCCAGTAGTAATAATGCGAGATCATCCGCGCGACAGGCTCCCGCATCCAGGTGACGAAAGTAAGCTCGCGCGTGGCCGCCAGTGGCAGATACTTCAACGGCAGGAAGTGCCCGTGCACGCACTCGATGTCACCCAGTCCTTGCGCAGCAATCTCCACACCTGCCGCAAGCGCGTCTTCGCAGCGCTGAGCGACGGACTTGCTGATGCACTGATCAGCGTAATCCTCCCTGTATCGATCGCCGAAATGGGCAGCCAGTGATGTGCCGAAGCTCGTTCCCGCCGTCTTTGGCAAATGCAACGAGATAATGGTCATTCGATTTCCCAAGTCGGCAGACTTATTCAGCGGCGCTGACCGGCGAGGTTAAACCCATGTGACAGAAAAATGAACCTGAGCGCGACCAAGCCACAAAACGGACGATGCCCTGACGGTATCAGCCGCCAGGGCATCGTTAAAGCAAAGTACCCGTTACTTGATGGTAACTACAGCCGGTGCGGCCGGTGGCGCGTTGTCGTATGCCCGCCATGCGATCAACAGGTTGGTGGCATTCACCGAGCCCAGGCCATTGGCAAAGCTCCAGCCCGGCTGGGCTGTGAAGGCCTTGTTGGCCACCGTGTAACTGGTGGGTGTAGTGACGGTGCTGGTCAAGCCGACCTGTATATTGTTGTAGTCCACTGTTCCGTAGAAATAACAGTTGTTGGTGGTGAAGGCATATGCCGGTTGCTCCTCAATACACTGCGTGGAGTTCGAGCCGCTGGTGACATTGTGGAATACGCAGCCGCTGGTTCCCGTGGTGCCATTGTTGGCGTTGCAGGCGGCCAGCGTGGCCGGCGGTGTACCGGTCGCACCGCCGTATTCCTGTGCCGCCAGCGCATACAGCGTCGGTGCCGCATTGCCCTGATCCATTGGCAGACCGCGCGCAGCCAGTCCTTGATCCATCAGCGCCTGGATACCGGCAAACATCGGCGACGACAACGAGGTACCCGCCTCCAGCGTGGTCGTCGAGGTGAAGCCCGGCTCGCATGGATACTTGTTGGTGCAGAGGATCACCCAGGTGTGGTCACCCCACGACCCGCCGAACAGCGAGACATCGGGCACATCGCGCGACTGATCGTTCGCCGCGTTGTAGATCTGCCGCTGCCACGCCGGCTTCGCATCCACCGATGAGGGGCCACCGCTGCCGGCTTCGGAGGTCAGGTAGTCACCTTGGGGGTCGTACTTCAGGTATTCCTGGCAGTACGCCACCGCACTGCTGAAGCCCATCGCCGTCGCGGCGACGCCGTTGCCGCAGGACGTGTTCCACGGGATCTCCGGCACATACGAGAGCGCCGAACCACCCACCGCACTCGGCGTCGGCGCGAAGTACTGGCTGGTGGTGCCTTCAATGTAGTCGGCGAAGTCCGTGCCACCGACCACGGTGTCATGCGGCGAGGTACCGAACGCGTTGGCGTCGACCGCCGTATTGCCGGCATAGCCATTGATGACGCCGCCGTTGAAGCTCGGGTTGGAGCCGGAGTCACCGGCGGAGACGAACACCGAAATGCCCTCGGCGTCGGCCTGCGCCCACATCAGATCGATACCGGTCTTGCTGGCGGGGTCCGTAAAGAACTCGCCATAGCCGTAGCTGGCACTGATGACGTCCGGACGTCCGCTCGGTTCGTTGATCAGGTTGGTCGCCGCAATAAAGACACCGCCAAAGAAGTTGCTGGTCGCTTCGTAGTAATAGCCATTGCTCAGGTATTCATCCGCGCAGGTAGCCACCTGGATGTTCGCGCCGGGCGCGATCGCGGTAGACCATTCCGCATCGAGCACAGTCTCGGTGTCATCCTGGGAATAACCATAAAGTGCATCCGGATCCATGCAGTTGTTCGTGCCACTGGGCGGCGCCGGATTGATCTGATTGAACGTACCGTTGTACTGGCCAAGATTGAAGGTACTGACGAAATTGGTCCAATCCGCCGGCACCATGTCGCCGTCCTCGACGACCGCAATGGTCACGCCGGTGCCGGTGAGGCCGTTGCCGCGGATCGTCTTGACGTTGTAGATCGTGGACATGTCGTTCGGCGCCAGGCCGCGCAAGGCGCCACCATTGAACGAGACGGCCTGGTT
>Ga0302311_10002023_pt1 | contig 23383 bp, 19 predicted proteins | sample III_Palsa_N1_3_FD_200449 | JGI IMG/M metagenome (GOLD analysis project Ga0302311, IMG submission 200449) | Peat permafrost microbial communities from Stordalen Mire near Abisko, Sweden - III_Palsa_N1_3 | ecosystem: Environmental > Terrestrial > Soil > Palsa > Peat permafrost | place: Sweden... | reverse complement strand
CCACGGACCCTGTCAGAATCCACGCCGCCAGCTTCAGCGCCACCATGACCACCGCCACCGCCACCGAAAACAGGGTGGCCTGACGCATCAGCCGGGCTTTGGACTCGTCGGTCATTACGGGAACAATCTCTCGGTGCTCCAGCCGGTTTCGTCGAACAGATAGACCAGCCGCTCATGCAGACGGAAAGGTCTATCCTGCCAGAATTCGATGCGCGTGGGCACCAGACGGAAGCCCGACCAATGCGGCGGGCGGGGAATCGCACCCAGGCCGAATTTGGCGGTGAACTCGCCGACGCGGCGCTCCAGCTCGAAGCGCCCGGTCAGCGGCCGCGACTGGGCCGAGGCCCAGGCGCCGATCTGGCTGCCGCGCGCCCGGCTGGCGAAATAGGAATCGGCCTCCTCGGCGGTAACCGCCTCGGTCCGGCCCTCGACACGGATCTGCCGGCGCAGGCTCTTCCAATGCAGGCAGATCGCCGCATGCGGATTGGTGGTGAGGTCCCGGCCCTTCTTGCTTTCGAGATTGGTGTAGAAGACGAAACCCTGCGCGTCGAAACCCTTCAAAAGTACCATGCGCAGCGAGGGTTTGCCGGCTTCGTCGACCGTCGCCAGGGACATGGCGTTGGGGTCGTTGGGCTCGCTTTTCTCCGCTTCGACCAGCCAGTGGCCGAACAGCTCGAAGGGGTCCTGCTCGCTCATCTTGTGTTAAATCCGATCGGGGGTTCGACAAGGCCTTGTCCTGTCACTATCTTGTATGCGGTTTAACCACAACAACCCTTTGCCCAAACAACACTTGCTAAAGGCTTTTCCGCTTGGACGATCCGTACAAGGTGCTGGGCGTCTCTCGGGACGCGACGGCCGACCAGATCAAAACCGCTTACCGCAAGCTGGCGCGCAGCCTGCACCCCGACCTGCACCCAAACGACAAGCAGGCCGAGGATAAGTTCAAAAAAGTCGGCTCGGCCTACGACCTGCTTGGCGACGCCAAGAAGAAGGCGCGCTTCGACGCCGGCGAGATCGACGCGAACGGCAGCGAACAGCGGGGACGCGGGCGCGCCCGTAGCGGCGCTGCGGGCGGCGGCGGGGGTGGATTCGGCGGGTTCGGGGGGTTCGGGTTCGGCGGCGAGAGCGCCCAGGACATTTTCGACGAGCTGCTGCGCCGCAAGGACAAAGGTCGCCAGAAAGGCTGGTCGCCTTTCGACGACCAGCCCGGCATGGCGGCCGCGGCTGGCGGTGACGCCCATTTCAGCCTCAAGATCACGTTCGCGGAAGCAGCCCTCGGCGCCACCAAGCGCATCACCCTGACCAGCGGCAAGAATCTCGACGTCAAGGTGCCGCCCGCGGCCAAGGACGCATCCACCCTGCGCCTCAAGGGTCAGGGCCATGCCGGACGCGGCGGTGGCGCAGCCGGCGACGCGCTGATCGAGATCAAGGTCGACGCGCACCCCTTCTTCCAGCGCCAGGAAAACGACGTCGTCATCCATGTGCCGGTAACGCTGGGCGAAGCGATCGGCGGCGCCAAGATCACGGTGCCGACGGTGGACGGCAAGGTGGCGGTGACCATTCCGCCGGGTGCCAACAGCGGCACCACGCTCCGTCTCAAAGGCAAGGGCGCGGGCCCGGCCGGCGCGCGCGGCGATCAATTGGTGACGCTCAAGGTCATGCTGCCCGACCGCGCCGACGACGAGCTGACCGACTTCCTCAAGAAATGGGAGTCGAAGCACCCTTACGACGTGCGGAAGAAGGAAGGGATGGACTAGGTGGCTCGTCCTCTTCGATGTCGAGGAGGACAGCCGTCAGCTCCGCCCCGCCCAGGATCACCGCCCAGGCCAGATACATCCAGAACAGCATGATCGGCACCGCCGCCAGCGCGCCATAAAGCGACTGGTAGGCGTGCAGATCGGCGACATAGATGTGGAAGCCGAACCGCAGCACCGCCACGCCCACCGACGCCGCGGCGCCGCCGATCGCCGCCTCGCGCAACGGCACATGGCGGGCCGGCATGGCGGCATAAAGCAGGGTGAACAGCGCCACCAGCATGGCGAAATGGAAGATCGCCGCGCCGATCGCCACCAGATTGGCCAGGAGCGAACTGCCCTGCTGCGGCGTGAACAGCCAGTCCGACACGGTGAGGCTGGCGGCCAGCAGCAGCGGCCCCAGGGTCAGCACCGTCCAATAGACCAGCAGGCGCGACATGTGGGTGCGGATCTTGTGGGCGCAGAAGATGCGGTTCATCGCATCCTCGATGCTGTAGAGCAGAAGCACCGCCGTCACCACCAGCCCGACAATTCCGATCGCGGTCAGATTGCCGGCATTGGAGATGAAGCCGTCGATCGATTGGCGGACCTGCTGGCCGACCTCGGGCACCAAAGTCCCCACCAGCGCGCGCTGAAGCTGGCTGCGGGCGCCTTCGAACGCGGGGAAGGCGGCCAGGACGGCCAGGCCGATCGCCAGCAGCGGCACCAGCGACAGCAGCGTGTTGTAGGACAAGGCGGCGGCACGCATCAGCGCGTCATCGCGGTTGAAGCGCTGATAAAGCCGCCAGGTGAAACTCCATATCCGCCGCAGGCGGCCGGGGCTGGACGGCGCAACATCCTTCATGACGCCACCAATACGGCCTGGATGGCCTTGATCAGCTGCTCGTCGCGGAACGGCTTGGACAGCAGCGGCGCGTCGAGGAATTGCTGGCTGAGCTGGGCGTTGCCATAGCCCGAAACGAACAGGAACGGCACACCGCGCCCGCGCAGCACCGCGGCGACAGGCTCGGTGCTGCGGCCGCGCAGATTGATGTCGAGAATTGCGAAGTCGCAGGTCACGGTTTCCAGCAGCGCCATCGCCTTGTCGAGCGCGCCCACGCTGGCGGCGATCTCGTAGCCGGCCTCGCGCAGCATGTCCTCGAGCAGCTCGGCGACGAGCGGCTCATCCTCGACGATCAAAGCGCGCGCCGTCACGACCCCCCCACCGATCCCTGGGTCTCGCCCATCCGGCGCGAGCGCTCCATCACCGTCGCGGCCGGCGCCGTCACGGTCCAGGACAGACCCGTCTCGGCGAAGGTGAGATCGACCTCGGCATCCAGCGCATGCTCGACGCTGCGCACCGTTACGCTGCCGCCGAAGCCCTGGCGGACCGGCGCCGCCACCAACGGCCCCTTTTTCTCGCGCCACGCCAGCCGGAAGCGGCCCTCCTGCGTATCGGTGAGCGACCAAGCGATCTCGATCCGCCCCTCGGCGTTGGACAGCGCGCCATATTTGACGGCGTTGGTAGCCAGCTCGTGCACCGCCATGCCCAGGGTCTGCGCCGCCGCCGGGGTCAAGCGCAGGCGCGGCCCCGACAGCACGATGCGGCTGCCCAGTAATTCGCCCAGATGAGCCAGTTGCGAGCGGATCAGCTCGGTGAATTCGACGCCCTGCCAGTCATTGCGCACCAGCAAATCCTGGCTGGCGGCGAGGCCGGTCAGACGGTCGGTAAACTGGCGGACGAAAGTGTCGGGATCGGTCTTGCGCGCGGTCTGGCGCACCATGGCCTGCACCACCGCCAGCATATTCTTGGCGCGGTGATTGATCTCGTTGAGAAGCATCTGGCTGTGTTCGACCGACAGAGAGCGCTCGATCAGATCGGCTGCCTGGCGGGCCAGCAGGTCGAGCAGGCGCAGATCTCGCTCGCCGGGCGTGTGGGGCTCGCGCCAATGAGTCGACAGCATGCCGAGCAACTGGCCGTCGCGCGCCACCAGCGGCGTGGTCTGCATGGCGCGGATGCCGGCACGGCGGAAGATCGGCATGTCGGCGCTGTTGGCGACCAGCTCGTCGAGTTCCACATCGGGGATCACGACGCGGGAGCGGAAGCGCAGGGCGGAACTACAGCTGGTCGTCGAGTCGGCGCTCACCCAGTCCCAATGATGCTCGGCCTCCGGGGTGAAGCCGCGATGGGCGAGCAGTCGGAGCGCGCCATCCTCGCCACGCTCGGGATGGTAGACCTGAATGCTGGCGAAATCGGAGTGCGTGATCAGCGCGGCGGCGTCGACGATCTTGGCGTAGAGGACGCCGGGCTGGTTCTCGCCCAGCAATTCGGTGCTGATCTCCTGCAGCCGCTCGGTCGAGGCGAGGTCGGTAGCCAGCCTTTCCTGCCGCTGCAGCTGATACGCGCCGGCGGCGAATCGGGCCAGGCTCAACAGCACCCGGCGGTCCTCATTGTCGAAACGGCGCCCCTCGTCATGATTGACCACCCACAACGTACCGACCGGCTCGCCCTGGACATGGAACGGCACCAGCAACATCTCGGCGACGGCCGTACCGGTTTCGGCGATATAGGCGTATTGGCGTTCGGGATGGGTCATCAGCAGCGCCGTGTTCCGGTCTATCACAGTCCCGCAGGCGCTGCTGCGCGGAACCTTCTCGCCGCGATGCGTCGCCCACGTGCCGGCGGTGGCGGCGAGGCGGAAGAACTGGCGCCCGTCCGGGTCCTGTTCGAGCAGGCTCAATCCGGTCGACTGCGCCTTGCACAGCCTCATCGCCGTCTCGACCAGTCTTTGCAGCATGTCGCCGGTCGGCGGATTTCCGGCCATGCAATCCATCAGCGCGACCAGGGCGCGGTTCTCGCCCTCGTAATCGGCGGGGCGGTTGGGGCGCCGCGCGAGTTCGGCAGTGATGATTACCTGGTCGAGGGACGACATGCGGTGACTGCTCTCGGATGGCTCTCAGAACGGCAGGTTAGAATTTTTACCCCATTTTCCCGGGCGAGGCCAGGGAACCCGCCTTATAGCCTTCAACCGCAAGGATTATCGGCGGTTCCGCAGTGCAGCGCCTTTGACCCTCTTACGCTTTGGTGTAGGATGCGCGCGTTTTGCCATAGGGTTTGGTTCGAGTGAGGATTGCATGACGGTGCCGACAGGTCTGATGACGGGCAAGAAGGGTCTCATCATGGGGGTCGCCAACGACCGCTCCCTGGCCTGGGGCATTGCCCAGGCGGCCCATCACCACGGCGCGGAACTGGCTTTCACCTATCAGGGCGAAGCGCTGGAAAAGCGCGTCAGGCCCCTGGCCGAAAGCGTCGGCAGCGATCTCGTGCTGCCTTGCGACGTCACGGACGATGCTTCGATGGACGCCGTTTTCACGACTCTGGAAGAGAAGTGGGGCAAGCTCGATTTCCTGGTGCACGCCATCGCCTTCTCCGACAAGGAGGAGCTGAAGGGCAAATATGTCGACACCAGCTTCGACAATTTCCAGCGCACCATGAACATCTCGTGCTTCTCCTTCACGACGCTGGCTAAGCGCGCCGCTCCGCTGATGCAGGACGGCGGGTCCCTGCTGACGCTGACCTATTACGGCGCCGAGCGCGTCATGCCGCATTACAATGTGATGGGCGTGGCCAAGGCGGCGCTGGAGGCCTCGGTGCGCTATCTCGCCATGGATCTCGGCGACCGGAACATCCGCGTCAACGCGCTGTCGGCCGGCCCGGTCAAGACCCTGGCCGCCTCGGGCATCGGCGATTTCCGCTATATCCTGAAGTGGAACCAGTACAATTCGCCGCTGAAGCGCAACGTGACGCTGGAAGATGTCGGCGGCGCCGGCCTCTATCTGCTGTCGGACCTGTCATCGGGCGTCACCGGCGAGACCCATCACGTCGACAGCGGCTATCACGTGGTCGGCATGAAGCGCCCCGACGCACCCGACATCTCGACCGTCTGATCCCGCCATGGCCGGCAACAGCTTCGGCACCCTGTTCCGCTTCACCACCTTCGGGGAAAGCCACGGACCCGCGATCGGCTGCGTGATCGACGGCGTGCCGCCGCTGATTCCGCTGGCCGAACCGGATCTGCAAGTGTGGCTGGATCGCCGCAAGCCGGGCCAGAACCGCTTCACCACCCAGCGCCGCGAGCCCGACGAGGCGAAGATCCTGTCCGGCGTGTTCGAGGGCCAGACGACGGGGACGCCAATCGGCGTGCTGATCGAGAATACCGACCAGCGCTCGCATGATTACGGCGCCATCGCCGATCAGTTCCGCCCCGGCCACGCCGATTTCGTCTATCAGGAAAAATACGGCATCCGCGACTACCGCGGCGGCGGCCGTTCCTCGGCGCGCGAGACAGCGATGCGGGTGGCCGCCGGCGCGGTGGCGCGCAAGGTGCTCGATCATTTCATTCCGGGCGGCGTGGTGATCCGCGGCGCCATGGTGCAGATGGGCGCCGACCGCATCGACCAGCAAGCCTGGGACTGGGACGCCACCGAACGCAATCCCTTCTGGTGCCCCGACGGCCAGGCCGCGACGCGCTGGGAAGATCTGCTGGACGGCGCCCGCAAAGCCGGCTCCTCGCTGGGCGGCATCGTGGAAGTTCGTGCCGAGAACGTACCCGTTGGATTGGGCGAGCCGATCTATGACAAGCTCGATTCCGACATCGCCCGCGCCCTGATGAGCATCAACGCGGTCAAGGGCGTCGAGATCGGCGACGGCTTCGCCGCGGCCTCCCTGCACGGCGAAGACAATGCAGACGAAATGCGGATGGTCGACGGCAAGCCGGCCTTCCTGTCCAACCATGCCGGCGGAATCCTCGGCGGCATCTCGACGGGACAGACCATCATCGCCCGCATGGCGGTCAAGCCGACCAGCTCGATCCTGACCCCGCGCCGCTCGATCGACCGACACGGCAACGAGGTCGAGGTGAGCACGAAGGGCCGACACGACCCCTGCGTCGCCATCCGCGGCGTGCCGGTGGCCGAGGCGATGCTGGCGATCGTGCTGGCCGACCACCTTCTTCGGCACCGCAGCATCACAGCAAAGTAACGAGCCAGGACGCCCATGCGCCCTATAATGACGGTTCCTCTGACAGGACCCGTGATGGCTTTTATTCGTCCCCCTGCCGTCGCCGGGAGCTTCTATCCCGCCGACCCCCGACTGCTCGCCGCCGATGTGCGCCGGCTGCTGGCCGATGCGGCCGGCGAAGCGCTTCCGGCGCCCAAGGCGCTGATCGCGCCGCATGCGGGCTATATCTATTCGGGACCGATCGCCGCCACCGCCTACGCCCACTTGCGCGATCATGGGCGTGACATCTCCCGCGTCGTGCTGATGGGACCGGCGCACCGCGTGGCGTTCCGCGGCATCGGCATCAGCACCGCCCAGGCCTTCCGCACGCCGCTCGGCGACATTCCGCTCGATCCGCTGGGCGCCGAGCTTCTGTCGATTCCCGGCGTGGTGGCGCTCGACGAGGCGCATCGCGAGGAACATAGCCTCGAGGTCCATCTGCCCTTCCTGCAGATGCTGCTCGACCGCTTCACCCTGCTGCCGTTGGTGGCCGGCGCCGCCCCCGACGGGCTGGTCGCCGACGTGCTGGAGGCGGCGTGGGGCGGTCCCGAGACCCTGATCGTGATCAGCAGCGATCTTTCGCACTATCACGATTACGACACAGCCGCCGAGCGGGACCGCGCGACGGCCGACGCCATCGCCCGGCTCGATCCGGACTCCTTCGATCATTACGGCGCCTGCGGCAGAACGCCGCTGGGCGGATTGCTAACCCTGGCCAGGAGACGCTGCATGCGCATCGAGCCCTTAGACATTCGCAATTCCGGCGACACGGCCGGCCCCCGCGACAAGGTGGTCGGCTATGGCAGCTGGGCGCTTTACGAATCGCAGTCCAATGCCAGGCTGCCGCAGGTTCTGCTGGGCCTGGCCCGGCGCGCCATCGAGCGCCGCCTGTCCGACCGCCATCAGCCGCTGCCGATCCCCGACATGCCCGAACTCGCCGAGAAGGGCGCTTGCTTTGTCACCCTGCATCGCGACGGCGCTCTCCGCGGCTGCATCGGCAGCCCGGTGGCCTGGCGCTCGCTGGCCGAGGATGTGATCGACAATGCGGCGCGCGCCGCCTTCTCGGATCCACGCTTCCCCCCCGTCGGCGCCGACGAGATGTTCCGCGTCACCCTGTCGATCTCGCTGCTCTCCGCGCCCGAACCGATGGATTTCACCGACGAGGCCGATCTCCTGTCCCAGTTGCGCCCCGGCGTCGACGGGCTGGTGATCGAGGATCGCGGCCATCACGCCCTGTTCCTGCCCGCCGTGTGGGAATTGCTGCCCGATCCCGCCACCTTCCTCAGCCATCTCAAATCCAAGGCCGGCCTCGGCCCCAGCCATTGGTCCGACCGGTTCGAGGCTTCGCGCTTCACCGCGACGGAGTATCACGAAGCCTGAGGCTTTCCAGCGCCTTAACCACACGGGCCACCATTTCGTCCCAATCACCCCTGGCACGCTGGCGGAACAGCCGGGCCGTCGGATACCAGGGCGAATCGTCGCGATCGAGCAACCACCGCCAGCAACCGTCATGGCGCGACAGGATCCAAACCGGCCGCCCCAGCGCCCCCGCCAGATGCGCGACCGAAGTATCGACCGTGATCACCAGATCGAGAGCCGCGCAGAGAGCGGCGGTGTCGGCGAAATCCCTGACTTCGCCCATCGCGTCGAACGGACGCAGGGTCGGCGGCAGGTCGCCGATCTGCGCCGCCGGCGCGCCCTTCTGCAGCGAGACGAAGGAGAAGCCCGGCCGCTCCAGTAGCGGTCTCAACCGCGCCAAGGCCAGGCTGCGGCGGCGATCGACCAGATGGGCCGCCGGATCGTTGGCGCGCGGATTGCCGGCCCAGACCAGCCCGACCTTGCGCCCGGGCAGCGCGGACAAGCGGTCGCGCCACATCTCGACGGCAGCGGGATCGGCGGATAGATAGGGAATATCGGCGGGAATGGTGTCGAGGCGCGTTCCCAGCAGACCCGGCACGCTCATCATGGGCAGATGATAATCGTGCGGGGGCGGCGGCGAGCCCATCGCCACGGTCTGCGCCACGCCGGGAAGGGTGGCCAACAGCCGGGTCAGCGGCGGATGCATCTCCAGCACGACACGCGCCCCGGCGCGGGCGAACACAGTGGCGTAGCGGGCGAATTGGATCATGTCGCCCAACCCCTGCTCGCCCCGCAGCAGCAAAGTCTTCCCACGCAGATCCTGGCCGGCCCAGCGCGCTTGCGGCGCGCCTTTCCATCCGGGCAGCACCGGTGCCGTAGCGCGCCACCACTCGAATTCGCGCCACCCTTCCTCCAGCCGCCCCTGCCGCAGCAGATCCATGCCGAGATTGAGGTGCGCCGCCGCGTAATCGGGCCGCAGCCGGATGGCCCGGCGCAGCGGACCGGCCGTGCCCGCTTCACCCCACCCCTGCAGCAGATGGCCGAGATTGTTCCAGGCCGGCGCCGCGGCCGGATCGACCAGCAGGGCGGACCGGACGCAGGCGAGCGCCTCGTCGACTTCCCCCATCTCGTCCAGCGCATCGCCGAGATTGACCCAGCCGAAGACGGCGCCCGGCTGCAACAGGACGACGCGGCGCAAGCAGACGGCGGCCTCCTTTAGGCGGCCCTGCTCCTTCAGAACGCGCCCAAGAACGGCGTGGCCGTTGGCATAGGCCGGGTTCAGCACCACCGCCCAGCGTGCGGAAGCGGCGGCCGAGTCGTGGCGGCGCTGGTCACACAAGGCCAGCGCCAGATTGGCGCGGGCCTCGGCCTGGTCCGGCGCGCAGCGCACGGCGCGGCCGATCAGCCTTTCCAGCAGGCTGACAGCGGCGACCGGCTGCAGAACCAGGGCCAGATGATGATGCGCCTCGGCCAAAGCCGGCGCCCAGGCGACGGCCTGACGCAACAGCAAGGCCGCGTCGGCGGGACGTCCCGCCTGCTGCAGCGAGCGCGCCCGGCCGATCATCTCCATCGAATTCACCCGCGGCACCGCAGAATGAAGACGCAGCCGGGATCGTTGTCGCCAATCTCGAGCTCGAAACCATGCAGCTTGGCGATGGCGTCGACCAGGCTGAGACCCAGCCCATAGCCCTCGACACTGCGGCTGGCGTCGGAGCGGAAGAAGCGCTGGAACACCGCCTCGCGCAATTCGGGTGGAATGCCGGGACCGGTGTCGGCGACCGCCAAGCGCAGCCCCTCCCCCTCGATCCCCACGGACAGCAGCACGCGGCCTCCCGGCGGGGTGAATTTCAGGGCGTTGCCGACCAGATTGGCCAGCAGCTCGGACAGAAGATCGCGGTCGCCGGCGATCAGCGGTACCTCGGTCAAGGACAGGACGAAGGCGACCTCCTTCTCCTCGGCGAACGGCTCGTAGAGTTCGGCGATCTCGGCCGCGATCTGATGCAGCGCCACCGGTTCGAAGGCGGCGCGGCGGCGTCCACCCTCGATTTCGCTGATGCGCAGCAGGGCGGTGATCAGCCGCAGCGCCTGATCGAGCCCGGCGATGGCCCGATCGACCATTTCATGCCATTCACCTTGCGTCGAAGCACTCTCGCGGGCGCGTTCGAGACGGGCACGCACCCGGGTCAAGGGCGTGCGCAAATCATGCGCTATATTGTCGCCGACCGATTTCATGTCGTCCATCAGCCGGGCGATCTCGTCCAGCATGTGATTGACCGATGATGTCAGCCGGTCGAGATCGTCGCCGCCGCCATGGGTCGGCAGGCGCTCGCGCAGGTCGCCCTTCATGATGCGCTCGGCCGTCTCATGCACCTTCTGCAATTGCTTGCGCGTGCGCTGGGAGGCCAGGGCGCCGGCGGCCAACGCCAGCAGCATGGCCGGCACCAGGCCGAGTTCGAGCGCATGGACCACCGCCAGCTGCAGATTGTCTAGGCTTTCGACATTGCGGCCGATCACCAGCCGCGTGCCGTCCGGCAGCGAGAGGCCGACGGCGCGGATGGTCAGATAGGCGGTCGGCACGTCGACGCGATGGACGGTGCCGTCGAACGGCAAACCGGAGGGGAGAGCGGGAAGATTGCCGGCGATTGACGTTCCATCGGCGGCGAAGAGGCCGGCATGGGCGACACGGCGGAAATCCGGCATCACCCGGTTGTCGATGGTGTCCTTGAGCTCGCCCGGCTTGAGATGGCCGAGGAACTGGGCGTCATGCAGCAGCTGGCCGTCGACGCGGCCGGTCTCGACCACCGCGGTTTCCCAATAGATGAAGCCGAACAGCAGCAGCGTGGACAGGCCGAACAGCGCCGAATAGAGCAGCGCCAGGCGGAACATGGGCAGACGGACCAGGGAAAAGAGCGCCGGGGCCGGCATCACCTGCTGTCAGCCATTGGCGATCAGCATGAAGCCCGAGCCGCGGACGCTCTGGATCATCGGCGCCTCGCCGGGCGCGTCGATCTTCTTTCGGAGCTTGCCGACATGAACGTCCACCAGGTTGGTCTCGGCGACAAAACGATAATTCCATACATTCTCAAGCAGCATGGCGCGGGTCAAGACCTGCCCCGGCCGGCGCATCAGATAGTCGAGCAGCTTGAATTCGCGCGGCAGCAGCTCGATCTCGCGCGCCCCGCGGCGCACCGTGCGTTCGATCAGATCCATTTCCAGCGAGCCGACCCGCAGCACCGTCTCGCGCGACAAGGCGGGCCGGCGCAGCAGCGCCTCTATGCGCGCGGCCAGCTCGACCATCATGAAAGGCTTGGTCAGGTAATCGTCGCCGCCGGCCTTCAGACCGCGCACCCGCTCATCGACGTCGCCCAGCGCGCTCATCAGGATCACCGGCGTCGAGATCTGGGCCTGGCGCAAGGCGCCAAGGATGGCCAGCCCGTCGAGACCCGGCAGCATACGGTCCATGACAATCAGATCGAAGGTCCCGCCGCCCGCCAGCGCCAGCCCCTGCGGACCGTCGGCGGCGTGCTTGACCTCGTAGCCGACCTCGGTGAACTCGCTGACGATTTCGTCAGCGGTTTCCTGGTCATCCTCGATTACCAGAAGGCGCATGGGCGAAGGAGAGTCGCTAGTCTTCATAATCTTCCCATATAACTTCGTTCAGGTTCTGGGCCACTAAAAATTATTTTAGGACGGGAACCAACGAAGTAAAATTCATTTTAATTCATATCATTGTTTTACAGCGCTAGTGCTATTCGGTCGCTCTTACTGGAGACCTGCAGCCCATGTCGTTGGTAAGTTTCGTCCTACGGCGCCCCTATACGGTAGTGGCAGGTCTGATCCTGATCTGCTTGCTTGGGATCGGCGCCGCGCTCCGCATGCCGGTCGATATCTTCCCCGAGATCAACATCCCGGTGGTCAGCGTCGTCTGGACCTATAACGGCATGTCGGCCCAGGACATCCAGAACCGCATCCTGTCGCTGCATCAGCGCAACATGGCCTCGCTGGTCGATGACATTTCCCGCATCGAGGCGACCGCCTATCAGGGTGTCGGCGTCGAGAAGGTCTATCTGCAGGAGGGTGCCGACGTCAGCCAGGCGGTCAGCCAGGTCGCCGCCTCGACGCTGGTGGTGCTGAAATATCTGCCGCCCGGCATCACGCCCCCGCTGGTGCTGCGCTATTCCGCGACCGACGTGCCGATCATCCAGCTCTCCCTGTCGTCGGACACCCTGACCGACACCAAGCTCAACGATCTCGGCCAGAACACCATCCGCCCCAATCTCGCCGTGGTGCATGGCGCCGACGTGCCGCAGCCCTATGGCGGCAAGCCGCGCGTCATCATGGCCGATCTCGACCAGCAGGCGCTGAACGCCCGCGGCCTGACCCCGGCCGATGTTTCCTCGGCGCTGAACAACCAGAATGTGATCCTGCCCGCCGGCGACGCCAAGATCGGCAGCAAGGATTACACGCTGTCGATCAATAACAGCCCCGACGCCATCGAGGCGCTGAACCATCTGCCGATCAAGCAGATCGATGGCCGCACGATCTTCATGAGCGACATCGCCCATGTGCATGACGGCTATCAGGTGCAGACCAATTCGGTTTCGGTGGACGGCAAGCCGGGCGCGCTGATCACCATCCGCAAGAGCGGCGGCGTTTCGACCCTGGCGGTGATCGACGGTATCCGCGGCGTGCTGCCCGACATCGAGCGGCTGATTCCCAAGGGCGTGACCATCAAGGCGATCTTCGACCAGTCGGTCTTCGTCAAGGCCTCGCTCGACAGCGTCAAGATGGGCGGCATGATGGCGGCGGGTCTGACCGCGCTGATGATCCTGCTGTTTCTCGGCAATTGGCGTCTGACCCTTATCATCCTGGCCTCGATCCCGCTGGCGATCATCACCGCCATCCTGGTGATGTATGCCGGCGGTCAGACCCTGAACACCATGACGCTGGGCGGTTTCGCGCTCGCCGTCGGCATCCTGGTCGATAACGGCACGGTGGTGATCGAGAATATCGAGCGCCATGTCGGGCTCAACAAGCCGCTGAGCCAGGCCATCATCGAGGGCGCCGGCGAGGTAGGCATTCCGACCACGCTGGCCACGCTCTGTATCTGTATCGTGTTCATTCCGGTATTCCTGCTGCAAGGCACTGCCAAATATCTGTTCTCGCCCCTGTCGCTGTCGGTGATCATCTCGCTGATCGCCAGCCTGGGCCTGTCCTTCACGCTTGTCCCGGTGCTGTTCAAATTCCTGATGCGCCGCGTGACGGCGGTCCATCATGGCGAGGGCACGCACCGCTCCACTCACCCGCTGATGAAGATCCATTACGGCTTCATCGACCGGTTCGAACGGTTCCGGGAAAATTATCGCGGCGTCCTGGATTGGGCCCTGGTCCGCCCGCTGCCGACCATCGGTTTCTTCGTCGGGCTGATGCTGGTGTCGATGGTGCTGTTCCCGCAACTCGGCCGCGACTTCTTCCCGCAATCCGACGCCGGCCAGATGCGGCTCCATGTGCGCGCCCCGCCCGGCACCCGCCTCGAACAGACCCAGGCCTATTTCGCCGAGGTCGAACAGGCGATCCGCGAGATCGCCGGGACGCAGCAGATCGACACCATCCTCGACAATATCGGCCTGCCCTATTCCGGCCTGAACATCGCGCTGTCGGATTCGGCCACCATCGGCCCGATGGATGGCGAGGTGCTGGTGTCGCTGAAGGCGAAGCACAGCCCGACCGCCGAGATCGTCGCCCGTCTGCGCCGCGAGCTGCCGCAGCGTTTCGCCCAGCTTCAATTCTTCTTTCAGCCGGCCGACATCGTTGACCAGGTGCTGAATTTCGGCCAGCCGGCCCCGATCGACATCCGCGTCTCCGGCCCCGACAATGACGAAGCCTATAAGATCGCCTCGCAACTGGCCCGCGACATCAAGACGATCGGCGGCGTCGCCGATTCCCATGTGTTCCAGGTGCCGGACGGCCCGACCATCACTCTCGACATCGACCGCTCCATGGCCGCCGAACTCGGCCTCGACCAGCGCACCGCCGCGTCCAACGTGCTGGTCACCTCGAATGGCAGCGCCCAGACCGCCCCCAATTTCTGGGTCGATCCGCGCAATGGCGTGTCTTATCCGCTGGTCGTGCAGGTGCCGACCTATCAGCTGAAGAGCACCGGCGATCTCAAGACCCTGCCGATCACGTCCCCTACCGGCGCGCCGCAGCTTTTGATGAATGTCGCCAAGTTCAGCCGCGGCACCACGCCGATGGTGATGTCGCAGCTCAATATCCGCCCGGTGTTCGACGTGGACGCCGACGTGCAGGGCCGCGACCTCGACAGCGTGGCCCGGGATATCCGGCGCGTGATCGCCAAGGACCAGCCCGATGCCGCGAAAGCCATCAAGATCACGCTGTCCGGCCAGGTCGATACCATGACCGAGAGCTATAACGGGTTATTAGGCGGCATGGCCCTGGCGGTGGTCCTGGTTTACTTATGCCTGGTCATCAATTTCCAGAGCTGGCTCGATCCGGCCATCGTGCTGATGGCGGTGCCGTTCGCGCTGGGGGGCGTGATGTGGATGCTGTTCCTGTCGGGCACGCATCTCTCGGTGCCGGCCCTGATGGGCACGCTGATGTGCATCGGCCTGACCACCGCCAATTCGATCCTGGTGGTCACTTTCGCCAATCAGCGCCTGGCCGCCGGCGATGATCCGCAGACCGCCGCGGCGGCAGCCGGATACACCCGTATCAGGCCGGTGCTGATGACCGCCGGCGCGATGATCCTCGGCATGATTCCGATGGCGCTCGGCGTCGGCGAGGGCGGCGAGCAGAACGCCCCGCTGGCCCGCGCGGTGATCGGCGGCCTGCTGTTCGCCACCTTCGCCACCCTGATTTTCGTGCCCACCATGTTCCGCCTGCTGCGCCGGCCCGCGCCGGTGGCGGACGACCAGAGGGAAGCCCCCCATGTCTGATGTCTCCCCCCGCGACGCCGATACCGGCCGCCGTCTGAAAGTGATGGTCGGCGGGCTGGCGCTGGTGCTGATCGCCGGCTTCCTGATCGTGCATTTCAGCCGCGTGCGCCATGACAACGTCCTGTCCGACCAGGCGGCGAAAGACGCCGCCGCCCCGATGCCGGTCGAGGTGGTCACCGCGCAAGGCGGGCAAAGCAGCACACCCCTGACCCTGCCGGGCCAGACCGCCGCCTGGTATGAGAGCACCATCTATGCCCGGGTGCCGGGTTATGTCGGCACATGGACCGCCGATATCGGCGACCATGTGCGGAAGGGCCAGGTGCTGGCCACCATCGAGACCCCCGAACTCGACGCCGACCTGCTGGCCGCCAAAGCCAAGCTGCGCGCCTCGCAGGCCGAGCTGCAGCGCCGCCAGGCCGAAGCCGATTTCGCCGAGACCACCTATGCTCGCTGGCGCGACAGTCCCAAAGGGGTGGTGTCCGAGCAGGAGCGCGAGGACAAGAAAGCGCAGGACGCCTCCGCGCGGGCCAATCTGGAAGCAGGCAAGGCCCAGCTCGCGGTGGACCAGGCCGCGCTGGACCGCCTCAATTCCTTCCAGCAATTCAAGCAGGTCACCGCGCCCTATGCCGGCACCATCACCGAACGGCGCATCGATATCGGCGACCTCTCCAGTCCGACCACGCCCTTCTTCCGCATGGCCAAATCCGATCCGATCCGTGTTTTCGTCGAGGTGCCGCAAAGCGCGGCCGGCGATCTGATGAAGGCCGGCACCGCGGTGGACATCACCGCCGGCGGCCAGCATTACACCGGCAAGACCGCGCGCACGTCGGAAGCGATCGACGAACATGCCCGCACCTTCCGCGCCGAGATCGACCTGCCCAACCCCGACCTCGCCTTGCCGCCCGGCATGTATGTCGAGGCCGCCTTCAAGCTGGGCGCCCGCGGCGCCGTGCAGGTGCCGGCCTCGGCCATGATGTTCCGCTCCGACGGTCCCCATGTCGCGGTGGTCGGTGGCGATAACAAGGTGCATTTCGCCGCCGTCACCATCGCCCGCGACGAGGGCAGCCTGGTGGAGATCGGCACTGGCCTGCGGGCGGGCGACAAGGTGGTGTTCAATATCAGCAATCAGGCGGCGGATGGGGACGCCGTGCGCGTCACCGCCATCGACGGCAAGCCGCAATCATGAGGCGCGCCTCTCTCCTTTTGCTCGGCACGCTGCTGTCGGGCTGCGCCGTCGGCCCCGACTACGAGAAGCCCGATCTGCCGGCGCCCGACACATTCGCAGCCGCCCAGGCCGCCACCAAACAACCTTCGGTCGATCCGGCGCAATGGTGGAAGACCTTGGGCGATCCGGAACTGGAATCGCTGGTGGATCGCGCCGTGACCGCCAATCCCGATCTGGCCATCGCGCTTTACCGCCTGCAGGAGGCGCGCACCCAGGAAGCGGTTCTGCTGGGCAACGCGCTGCCCAAGGGGGACTTCGCCGGTGCCGCCGCCAACGGCACCGGCTCGGACGTGACCCGTGGCCGCGTGCCCTCGACCCTGACCTCGGCCAGCAATACCGCCACCCTGCCGACCAGGCAGATCAAGCAGATCGGCGGCTTCGACGGCAGCTGGGAACTCGATCTGTTCGGCCAATATCGCCGCGCCATCGAAGCCGGCATTTATGACGCCCAGGCCGCCGCCGAAGCCCGCAATCAGGCGCTGGTCAGCGTCATCTCCGACCTGGTGCGCGCCTATATGGATTTGCGCGGCCTTCAGATGCGCCTCGCCGTGCTGGGCCAGGACATCGACGCCGCCACCCAGTCGCGCGATTACGTCAAGATGCGCTTCGACCGCGGCCTCACCAATGAACTCGACCTGACCTTGGCCGCGCGCGAGCTCTCCAGCCTGAAGGCCGAACGCGCCCCGCTCGCGGCGCAGACCGACGCGGCGCGCTATACCATCGCCACCCTGATCGGCCGCTACCCCGAGGATCTCGCCGCCGAACTGGCCGACACAAGACCGATCCCGGCGCTGCCTGGCCATATCGAGCCCGGCCTGCCGCTGCAGCTGATCGAGCGCCGCCCCGATATCCGCCAAAGCGAGCGCCAACTGGCCGCCGCCAATGCTCGCATCGGCGTCGCCATCGGCAATTTGTTCCCGCATATCGGGCTCGACGCCAACGTCGGCACCCAGTTCGATCAGACCGGCTTCAATCCCGCCGGCGGCACCCATATCTGGTCGCTCGGCCCCGCCGCCTATTGGTCGATCCTCGATTTCGGCGCGCTCGACGCCCAGATCGACATCGCCGACCTCAAGACCCGCGAACAGCTCGAAACCTATCGGCGCGCTATACTCACCGCGGTGCGCGAGGTGGATAGCTCGGTCGAGGCCTTTTCCGCCCAGCAGGACAGCGTGGCCAATCTCGGAGACGCGCTGTCCCAGGCGCAGCGCGCCGTCACTCTGGCCACCGAGCGCTATGATCGCGGCCTGACCGATTACCTGAATGTGGTCGATGCCGAGCGCCGTCTCTATGCGCTCGAGGCGCAATTGGTCGCGGCCCAGCAGAGCGCGGGAGAAGATTTTGCCGCCCTGTTCCGCAGTCTGGGCGGGGGCTGGGAGGGCTTTCAGGATACGCCGGACATCCGCCTGCCCCATCCCGCCCTCGTCGCCATGGTCGAGCGGCTGATCGCGCCGCGCCACGATGACAGTTTTGTTAAATGACCCAAGCACTTAGTTGGAATCATTGGCTTTGTCCGCAAAAGCCGGGCCAGTTTTGCCTGTCCGCTGTGCAGGAATGCCACAACAGGGGGCATTCAAGAATTGCTGAATATGTTGCAGAAAATGCACATGCCGCAGTGCGGCATTGGGAAAAAGCCAGGAAATATAGGCCTCTCAAGCTCATTTGCAGCGCAGCGAAAGCCGCAATAAAAATGTCACACTGTGCTATATTAAAATAAATTTTAATTTCGATCCCCCCAGCCGATTCGTATCTTACCGGCGAACAGTCCGCTGACTCTTCAAAACCCAGGTCGTACCCGCCTTCCGGCAGGTCTGGGCGGCAGGATTGCACGACTATCGCTCTGGCATTGGCAACCAATGCTGTACGCTTCGCGGGAGAAACAATTTGAACAAATTCCTCACTTCGGCCGCCGCCGTTGCCCTGCTTGCCGGCGCGACCGCCGCTCGCGCCGATGACAGCGTGACTGTCAACGGCATCACCTTCTACGGCACCATCGACATGGGCATCGCCTATGACACCCACGGCGTGCCGAACAGCAGCATCGGCTCGGTCAGCTCCTATTCGCTGATCCAGAAGCAGTCGAACCACGCCAATTTCGGCGTCACCGAGAACGGCCTGAGCCAGTCCAAGCTCGGCCTCAAGGGCGCTGAGGATCTGGGCGACGGCTGGACCGGCCTGTTCAAGCTCGAAGCCGGCATCAGTCCCGCCGGCGGCGCGCTAACCGACGGCCTGAAGTCGCTGACCGAGAACAACGGCTACACCGTCGCCGGCCCGAGCGCCCACCCGACCGCCTATAACGGCTACAACACCGCCGGCGCCGACTCGTCGCAGGCCGGCCAGGCGTTCGCCCGCGCCGCCTATGTCGGCATCAGCAACGACAAGTACGGCACCCTGACCTTCGGTCGCCAGAACACGCTGGAAACCGACATGATCGGTTCCTACGACCCGATGTACACGTCGTACGCCTATGCCCTGATCGGCTTCTCCGGCACCGCCATCGGCTCGGGTTCGACCGAAGACGGCCGCTGGAGCAACGCGATCAAGTATCTGTACGCCTACGGCCCGGTCCGCGTCGCCGGCATGTACAGCCCGAGCGGCACCGTCGCCGCCCGTAACGATACCGGCCTCGGCGCCGACATCGGCTTCGATTATGCCGGCCTGTCGATCGACGGCGTCTACACCCACAAGAAGGACGAGGTTTCGTCCTCCCCGCTGACCGCCGCCAACGAACTGACCGCCATCGCCGACGGCCTGAGCCCGAGCAACACCCTGAACGGCTCGGTCTTCGACGCCACCGCCTACTCGGCGGCCGCCAAATACAAGTTCGAGCAGTTCACCTTCCTGGCCGGCGCCGAGTATATCGAAGAGAAGAACCCGTCCTCGCCGCTGCCGAACGGCGTCGCCGACATCGGCGGCTACAACCTGATCGTCAACAACGACTCGCTCACCGGCGAGAAGGACCTGACCTACATCTGGGGCGGCGTACGCTACCAGGCCACGCCGAAGCTGGAACTGGTCGGAGCTTACTACTACCTGCACCAAAACGACTTGGCCACCGCGACCGTCGAGCGGGAAGACTGCCTGGTCAATAAGAGCCTGTCGAGCGCCTGCTCGGGTGACGAGCATGTCGCCTCTTTCATGGCCGACTACCACTTCTCGAAGAAGTTCGACGTCTACGCCGGCGTGATGTACTCGCTGGTTCTGGGCAGCCAGGACAACGGCTTCATCCACAACAATAACCTCGCTCCGTCCGCTGGCTTCCGCTACAGCTGGTAAACGGCAGCGGCCCGATTTCGGGCTGACTATCGAGCGCTCCCGGGGCAACCCGGGGGCGTTTTTTTATGGCTGGAACCCAACCCCGCACCCCGCTAGAAACCTTGACATTCCGACAGAAATGCGACACTATTTTTGCAACGGACATGCAATACTGTCTGTATTTCAGCCACCGTACTTGCCTTTACGGTGACTTGGCTCCGGACTCACGACGATCGGTGGTCCGTTCCTACAGTGTAGCGATACAAGGGCCGTTCAAATGAACGGCCCTTTTTCATTATGTAAGAGTTCAGGTAAATTTTTCTTCTTTTGTTTATTCAATAAATTAAAAAAGAGATCGAAGACCCTCCGATGTCTATTGTTTCCGCCACTCCCGAAAATATCACCGCGGGCGCCCAATTGCTGCGCGCCGGCCGGCTGGTCGCCTTCCCCACCGAAACCGTCTATGGGCTGGGCGGCGACGCCACCAACGACCGCGCGGTGGCCTCGATCTTCGCCACCAAGGGCCGGCCGAGCTTCAACCCGCTGATCATCCATGTGCCGACCGTCGAGGAAGCCGCCCGCCTGGTCGATTTCGACGAGCGCGCCAAACGGCTGGCCGATGCCGTCTGGCCCGGCCCGCTGACCCTGGTGCTGCCGCGCCGCCAGCACAGCCCGGTATCGCTGCTGGCCTCGGCCGGCCTGGACAGCCTGGCGGTGCGCATCCCCGACCATCCGATCGCGCTCGAATTGCTGAAAGCGACGGGCTGCCCGGTCGCGGCGCCCAGCGCCAACCCCTCGGGCCGCGTCAGCCCCACCACGGCGCGCCATGTCGCCGAGCATGTGGAAAGCGGCCAGCTGGCCCAGGATGTGGCGATGATCCTCGATGGCGGCCCCTGCGAGGTCGGCGTCGAATCCACCGTGCTCGACCTCACCGGCGCGCGCCCGACTCTCCTGCGGCCCGGCGGCATCCCGCGCGAGACGCTGGAGCAATATCTCGGCCCGATCTCCGTGGCCCGCGCCATCGAAGGCGGCGGCCCGAAATCGCCCGGCATGCTGGAAAGCCATTATGCCCCGACCCTGCCGGTCCGCATCGAGGCGGAAAGTGCCGTGGCCGGCGAGGCGCTGCTCGGTTTCGGCCCCGGCGTCCGCGACGCCATGCTGAACCTCAGCGCGACCGGCGACCTCGGCGAAGCGGCGGCCAACCTGTTCGCCATGCTGCGCGCGCTCGACCGCCCGACCTTCCGCGGCATCGCCGTGATGTCGATTCCGGATCACGGCTTGGGCGCGGCGATCAACGATCGCCTGCGCCGAGCGGCTACACGCTAGGGTGTTTCAGCGTCGATCGGCCCGTGCCGTAATTCCAGGCCGCTACGGCGGGGCAATCACTCAACGCGCTAGACCCTCCACAGGGTCCGCGCCTCTTGAGCGATCAGATCGGGAATTCCTCGGGCCAGAACAATTTGGCCTCGGGGATCTTCCGCACGCCCTGGCTGAGCGGGAATAGCCCGGCCAGATAGTCGGCGCCGGCGGGATCGAAAATGCGGTCCGCCATGCCCCAAATCACGCGCACCGGGATGGGCGAATGCCTCAGCTCCGGCTCGATCCCCATCAGCGGATTAGGCTCCAGCGCCACCGCATAGGCATCTATCTCCGCCTTGCGCCGGGCCGAACTGACCAACGGACCGAGATATGTGTCGAGTGTCTGGTCGGACAGCTCGGCCGGACGGGTGAAAGTCAAGCCGCCCAATCCCCGGGCGGAGCGCGCCAGCTCCTTGTCAGCGGCCCACGGCACCAGCCATTTCTCGGCGTAAAGACCTTTACGGGCCAGGTCGATCACCGGCTTTACCGACGGGGGCGGGCTGTCCGGCTCGGTGTCGCAATTGGTCAGCAGGGCCGTGCGCACGCGCTGGGGATGCCGGCTCATCAGGATCTGCGCCACCGCCCCGCCGCTGTCGCTGGCGACGATGTCGAAGCGTCCCACCCCGAGCCGGTCCAACAGATCGATGATCATCGAAGCCTGGGACGTCACCGCGACGTCCTGCCCGTCCTTCATCTCGGTCAGGCCATGCGCCATCATGTCGGCGGCGATGCAGCGGCGAAAACCCGACAGACGCTCGATAGCCCCGCGCCACTGCCAGCTATTGAGCGGGAAACCGTGCAGGAACAGGGAAGCTTCGCCCTTCCCCTGATCGATATAGGCAATCCGGCCATAAGGTGTATCGGCGAAGCGCCGCCCATCGGCCGCCGCCTGCACGCGACCAGCCACCGCCATGGCAGCCGTGGCTTGAAGAAATTGTCTGCGGGTCATCCAGGCATCCTCCTCATCAAAGAGGCCCTACCCTGGCTCCCGCCGCTGCGACGCGACAATAACCTTGCAGGTTATGGAATTTCAGATCCGCCGACGTATCATCAGCTCATGAACGAGACCATCCCACATGTTGGCACCCTGCTGCGCGAATGGCGCACCGCCCGGCGCCTGAGCCAGCTCGATCTGGCGCTCGAAGCCGGTATTTCCACCCGGCATTTGTCCTATGTCGAGACCGGCAAGGCCCGTCCGAGCCGCGACATGATCTCGCTGCTGGCGGATGCGCTGGATATGCCGCTGCGCGAACGCAACGCCCTGCTGACCGCCGCCGGTTTCGCGGCCAGATATCGCGAGACGATCCTGTCAACGCCCGAGATGCAGCCCGTCCGACACGCCGTCGACTATATCCTCGCCCATCAGGATCCCTATCCGGCGCTGGTGATGAATCGGCACTGGGACCTGCTGCTGGTCAACAGCTCCTTCACGCGTCTGTTCAGCAAATTCCTGACCGCCCCCAGCCGGCACGCCAATGTGCTGCGCCAAGTGTTCGACCCCAGCGAAATCCGCGGCGCCATCGTCAATTGGGAAGAGATGGCCGGCGATCTGATCCGCCACCTGCATAATCAGGTGACCGCCACCCCGTCGGACCATAAATTGCGGGCATTACTGGAGGAGATTCTGGCGTTCCCGGGCGTACCTGATGATTGGCGGCACCGTCAGCCGGGCCAGACGACCCTGCCGCTGCTGACCTGCATCTTCAAACGCGACGATCTGGAGCTGCGTTTCTTCTCGACCTTCACCACCTTCGGCACGCCGTGGGATGTCACGATCGATGAATTGCGCATCGAATGCATGTTTCCCGCCGACGAAAAGACCGCCGAGCTGTGCAGAGAGATAAAGGAATAGGGGCTTAGAAGCTTTCGAGCCAGGCGAGGCGCTGGCGGCTCTGCTCGATCTCGAAATCGAGCCAGCGGCGCAATTGCTCGCTCTCGCCGCTACTGGCTTCGGCCAGATCCTCGAGGCGGGCGAGATCGCTTTCGGCGCCGTCGATCAACATGTCGATCTGCGAACGCTTCTCGGCCTCGCTCAGCAGATGCAGGAAGCGCATCTTCAGCGCCACCACCAGCCGGGTTATGTCCGAGCCGGACCGCAGGCCGGCGGTCAGCAGCGTACGCAGCGTGGTACGTCCGCTCTCGGTGATGGCCAGTAGCGCATCATCTTCCATGCCCTGGCCCTGGACCGGCGAAACCAGCCCCTCATATCTCAGAAGCTCGATCGAGGTTCCCATCAGATCGAGCGAGGGCCCCATGACACGAGCGCAGAAATCCCGCACCCCGCGCGCGAGGTCGGAATAGCGCAACGGCGCTTCCGAGATAAGGCCCAGGGCGCAAAACCGCACGGCCTCTTTCGGGGTCAAAGTCTGATCGGCGAACATGATGCGACTCACTATAAACAACTTAAGCGGAAAAGTCGATGTTTCGCCCCTGAGAC